>Ga0187781_10001937_pt1 | contig 15752 bp, 13 predicted proteins | sample 0715_SJ02_MP02_2_FD_132447 | JGI IMG/M metagenome (GOLD analysis project Ga0187781, IMG submission 132447) | Tropical peat soil microbial communities from peatlands in Department of Meta, Colombia - 0715_SJ02_MP02_20_MG | ecosystem: Environmental > Terrestrial > Soil > Wetlands > Peat | place...
GGCCGTCTGTCCCACTTGCGGCACCACTTCGAACGGGACAGTCGGCCTGATTGGAGTCATGCTTGTGCCCGAGCATAACGGCAACGGCGAGCCCGGCGGCCCCTTCAACATTTTCGATATCAGTTGGGTGGACTCCGTCAATCACTTCTATTACGTCTCTGACCGCATTGGCCTCGACGTTCCCATGTTCAGCACCCAGACTGATATCGCCGTCCTCCCCATCGAGGGTGATAACGGCGTCCCGGAGAACGGTAACTTCGCCAGTTCCTGTTGGGCCGATCCCACCAGCGGCACAACTATCCCTCCCATCACAACTGCCTTCGGAAACTACACCCGATTCGGTTGCAAGACTGGTGGGTTCCGCCTTCCCGGGTTCTTTGGCCCCAACGGCCATTTCGGCGGTTACGTGGGTGGACAGTGCTGCGCTTCTCGCGCCAATAATCTAAATCCACTGTCCGGCCCGAACGGCATCGAAGTTTCTCCCGATGGCACGAAGCTCTACACCGGAAACGGGAGTGCGAACGTGGTGGTCTACGACCTGACGCAGACTCTCGCCTCAGGAGGTACCACGCAACCGACAGTGATCGCCGATCTCGTTACCGGCAGTTCTCCCGATTACGACGGCACCGTGGGCATTGGCCCTTGCCAAGCTTCCGCCAACGGCCGCGCCTTCTCCGATCCAACATGCGGCGATCTACGCGGTGACGAACTGGCTACCACCGGCGCGAATGTCGCCGTTGATGGCTTGGGGAACAAGCATAACCTGCTGATGGTGATCAACGGCGATCCGGGACTTCCCTTCACCACCCTCTTCGATATCACCAACATCCTGAACCCTCAGCCTGAGGGACCCGACACGTCGCCGGCAACTTTCCAGAGCAACCACTGCCTGCCTGTCAGCTTCGGCCCACCGGGGCCTTACGCTCCGGTAGGCGTAAACGTGCAGAACCCTTACAGTCCCGGCGGCGGCAATCAATCCGGGATCGGAGGCGGTGGCGTCAGCGATCCAAACACATTTTTCACCAAAAATTACCCCTCCTGCGTTCTCGGCCAGATCTATTACGACGGCGCATCCCAAAATAATCAAAATGTCGTCGTGGACGACATCGGTCTGAACGGGCCATCCGGCCCGCCTGAAAGCGCCACCGCCTTCCCCTGCCCGGATCCATCTCTCCAATTCCTGGGAACTGTTCCTGGCTCACCAGGCCTTGCTGTGCCTTCCGGTATTTCGGGCCACGCCTCGTTCGGCGGCAACGTGAGTGTGTCCGGCGCGGATGTCCCGTGCCATCACGGCCCCATCATAGACATCAACACCGGTATATACGACCCCACATGTAACCCGACCTTGGCGGGCGCCATTTGCCAGGGCGCGATTGCCCCGGCCGGTTTGGGCGCCATGGTTTACTACCCGCAAACGGGTATGTTCCTCCTGACCAACGGGAACTCCACAGCCAACATTGCCGTCGGCAGCGTGGACGTTATCAATCCATTCTTTGTTTTTGAAGGCGGCCCACCGGCGGGCATTCCGGTCGTCGTCAATAGTTTCCCCACTCCCAGCTGCATGCCCGGCGCCATTACTCTCGGGCCTGGCACAGACGTCCTCGTCCTCTGTGCTGGCCACGACGGAAGGCAATTCGCTCCCGCCACGATCATCATGAACGGCACCACCGGCCAAATCCTCGCCACCATCAACAACGTGGGCGGCGTGGATGAAGGCTGGTACAACCCCGGCGACCAGCGCTATTATCTGGCCGCCCGTGACATGCCCACCGGCCCCGTGCTCGGCGTGATTGATGCCTTGCATCGTCAGTGGCTTCAGAACGTCCCGACCAACGGCAACGCGCACAGCGTCGCAGCCGACGCTGTATTCAACAAAATTTATGTCCCGCTTCCCTCGGGCGGAAACAATTGCCAGACGCAGCAGATTGATGGCTGCGTGGGCGTTTACGCGCGGCAATAATCGGCCCTCAAACCTAAGACCGAACCTCGCAGCCCGAACCCGCCAGGGTTCGGGCTGTCTATTTGTCATAAGCAAATCTCACAAATGCGCGACTGCCGTTGATTTCGCCTGGGGCACCGCTCGTATCCAACCGGCCGCAGGGGCACGGCACGCCGTGCCCTACGGCTTAGCAATACAAGAAAACGAACACTACTGGGAAGGTTTTCGTGCGAGAAAAATCCAAGAAAAACTATCTATTCGGCGGCTCGATCTCAGCCTGGATTGATCCCCTGCGAACATAGATCATGCGTTGAAGATCCACGAATGGCTCCCGCTTATTTCACGGGCGTCGCCTGATACCTCCACGCCTTCCACTGCCCGTTTCGCTTCACCCAAATCTCGCTGATAAACAGCTTCTCGAATCGCCGGGCGGATTTCGGCGGGAAGGTTATGAAATTCTCGTATGTCACCAGCATCGTCTCTGGTCCCAATTTCTCGAATACGAACCACTGCGGCTTCGAGTCTTGCACGTTGTTATCATCCAATTCTCGCATCACATGCATCTTGTCCCGCTCGCCGTCCCCATCCTCCTCCACCGCCTTGTAATCGTCCCAAAGGTAATCGGCATAGGTGCTCTTCTTCCTGTCTCGGTAGGCGATCCACATCGCCCGAATATTTCCCTCGAGCAGCAGGTTCAAATCCTCCTTGTCGCCAGTGCTCGCAGCTCCCACCGCCTGCTTGCTGGCCGCCTTTCTCGGCGGAACAGCTTGCTGGCCTTCCTGTCCGAATGTGCCGCACGCCAGCAGCAGCCCCGCGCTCATCCCCACAATCCATCGCCGCATTCCTTTCCTCCTCGCTCGAAGCGCCGCGCATTCTACAGTCCGCCTCATCCCTTGGTCAAAGCCTCCGTCCCGCGCTGGTGGTGGTATAGTTCACCCAGCACAGCCAAGCGTGACCCCCGTCACTGTAGCTTCGTGCCGCTGGCCGCTAAGTTCACCTAACTTGACTGAAAATTCGGTTACGCATGCGGCTTCACAAGCAGTCGTTCGGCCCCGGCCCTTAAATCTAGATGCAGTTGCAACAAGGAGCACGCCCATGAGTCTGATCAATCCCATGGTTCAGAAATGGCTCAATGATGCCAGAGACAACCCCGAAGCCTTCTGGGCCCGCGCGGCCGGCGAGCTCCCTTGGTTCCGCAAATGGGACCGCGTGCTCGATTGGACTCCTCCCACCTTCAAATGGTTTGCTGGCGCGCAAACCAATCTCGCCTATAACGCGCTCGATTACCACGTCAAGCGCGGCTGGGGCGGCCACACCGCGCTCATCTACATCAATGAGCGCGGCGAACGCCGCATGTTCACCTATGCCACGCTGCTCCACGAAGTGGAACGCGTCGCCGCGGCGCTCCGCGGCCTCGGCATCAAAAAAGGCGATCGCCTCACCATCTACATGCCCACCTGCCCCGAAGCCATCATGCTTATGCTCGCCACCGTGCGCATCGGCGCGATCCACTCGGTCGTCTTCGCAGGCTTCGGCTCCAAGGCTTTGGGCGATCGCGTTCGTGCCAGCGGCTCGCGCCTCGTCTTCACCTCCGACGTCACCTACCGCAAGGGCAAGGATATGCTTCTCAAAGAAATTGTGGACGAGTCGCTCGAAGGCGGCGGCCACAATGTCGAGCACGTCATCGTTCTCAAGCGCTCGAGCGCCAACACTCCCCTCACCGCCGGCCGCGATATCCTCTGGGACGATTTCCTTTCCCGCGGCGCCGGCCAGGACGGCGGCTACGTTCCCATGGAAGCGAACGAGCCCGCCTTCATCCTTGCTACCTCCGGCACCACCGCCAAACCCAAGCTCGCCATCCACACACATGGCGGCTACCAGGTCCACATCCACAGCATGGGCAAGTGGCTCTTCGATTTGAAACCCACCGACGTCTGGTGGTCCACCTCCGACATCGGCTGGATCGTCGGCCACAGTTACATCGTGTACGCGCCCCTTGTCGCTGGCGCCACCACCATCGCCTTTGAAGGCGCGCTCGACTTCCCTTGCCCCGAAAAAAATTGGAAGACAGTCATCGAGGAATTTCGCGTCAACGGCATCTTCACCTCGCCCACCGCTGTCCGACTGCTTATGCGCTATGGCGATGCGCCCTTCGCGAATCTCGATTACAGCTACCTCGAGCGCGTCGTCTGCGCCGGCGAAGTTCTGAACGCTCCCGCCTGGGAATGGCTGCAAAAGAAAATTTTCAAGGATCGCATCCCCGTCATTGACCACATGTGGCAGACCGAAACGAGCGGCCCTGTCTTCGGCAATCCCTACGGCATCGCCATCCTGCCCATCAAGCCCGGCTCCGCCGCAATTCCCATGCCCGGCATTGATGCCGCCGTCGTCACGCTCGATGGCAAGCCTTGCGGCGTAAATGAAAAAGGAATCATGACCATCAAGCGTCCCTTTCCCGGCCTCACCGCCGACCTATGGGGCGAAAGCGAACGCTACGGTCGCGATTACTGGCGCATCATCCCCGGCGTCTATTACACCGGCGACTCCGCCCAAATTGACGAAGACGGCTACGTCTGGTTTGCCGGCCGCGCCGACGAAATCATCAAAATCGCCGGACACCGCATCGGCACCATCGAAGTCGAAACGGCTCTACTCACTCACGCCGCCGTCGCCGAGTCCGGCGTGATCGGCCGCCCGGACGAACTGCGCGGCGAAGTCATCTCTGCCTTCGTTGTCCTCAAGCAAGGCCATCTCCCTTCGGACGCCTTGAAACAAACGCTTCTCGATCAAGTCCGCCACGAGCTCGGCCCTGTCGCTGTAATCGGTGAATTGAATTTTGTGGATATGCTTCCCAAGACGCGCAGCGGCAAAATCATGCGCCGCGTCCTCAAAGCTGTCATCCAGGATCGCGATCCCGGCGACATCACCACCATCGAGGACGAAGGCTCCGTCGAGGACGCCAAGCACGCCTGGCACGAAATGCGCGCGCAAATTCAAGCCCAGCCCGTCGCCGCATCCGCCGCGCCCCCGAAACGATAACGATGCTCGGGCTGTTGTCGACCAGAAAGCTCAAGACCCATCAGTCACCGGCAGTTCACGCTCGCGTACCGCCTCAGCCGCGTAGCGCAGTGCCTCACGCACATCTTCCAGCTTGAGGTCCGGGTATGCCTTCAGAATCTCCCCTTCTGTGGCTCCTTCGCTCACCATTCCAACGATCGTTGCAACGGGAATGCGCAGCCCGCGGATGCACGGAACACCTCCCATTTGCGACGGGTCAACCGTGATTCGTGTGAATGGTTTCACTTGAGCCTCCCGGCAGGTGGCCGCCATTTGCTAATTCAGTCAAAGTATTCACAAACGATAGCACGCCTTCGCTTTCTATCTCGATTTGCGTGCTCTAGCTCTCCGGCCGCTCCCTCCCGGGTGCAAAAATTCTTCGAGCCCGCTTTCGCTCGCTAGCTGATGCAGCAGCTTCCGGCGCCGCTCGGGCGAAATCACTGCGCTCATCAGTTTCTTGCGCTCTTCACCCAGCTTTCTGATCCAAGCCTCATACTCCCGGCCAAACTTTTTCTCCAGCTCCTTCCTCAGCCGCTGCGCCAGCGCCGGACTCTCCCCGCTCGTCGAAATCGCGATTTGCAGCGCCCCTCGCCGCACCACCGACGGGTAATAAAAATCGCAGTGCGGCGGGTCATCCACGACGTTGCACAGCACTCCCCGCCTCCGCGCCTCGCGAAAAATTTTCTCGTGCGCCGCCGATGATGTCGCCGCCACCACCAGAAATGCCCCGGTCAAATCGCCGGCCCGGAATCTCCGCGCCTCCCAACTGACTTTCCCCGCGCGCGCCCATTGGCGCACTCGCGGCGTTGCTTCGGGCGCCACCACGCGAATCCGGGCCCCGCTCCCGAGCAACCCCGCGATTTTCCCCTCCGCGATCTTCCCCGCCCCGACCACCAGCACCCGCCTCCCCTCCAGCTTCAAAAAAAGCGGAAACAGATCTGCTGATCTTTTCGCCTTCACATCTCGCCGTCCGCCGCGCATCGTCTCCCGCCGCCCGCTCTAGCTTGGATGCCTGCGCGCCAGCTTCGCTGCCGCAAAAATCGCGAGCCGCCGGAAAACTCCTTCCGCCCGCGCTTCCTTCTCTCCCGCAGGCAGCTTCAAATGCCGCTCGATTCCCGCCTCCATCTCCTCGAAATCTTTCCCGCGGCCGCCCTCGCCTGCCGACAATTCCTTGAAAAGCATCCGATGCGCCTGCTTCCGCTCCATCACTTCGAGCCCGTCCAGAATCTGCCGGTGAGAAGTTCCCTCCCAAATCGCCAGAATCATCGCTTCCCGCAGCCACCTCTCGACTCCAAATTCCGCCAGCACTCCAAGCCCGCCATGAACTTCCATCCCCCACTTCGCCGTATCCACCGCAAATTCCGCTGTCCAGTATTTCGCCAGATGCGCCACGAGCCGGAACAAATGGTATCGCTCCGAATACGGTGGCCGCTCCATCCACACTTCATTCAGCAGCCGCACCGACTCCCACGCCAGCGCAAACGCCGCCCGCAGAGCGTCCATCCGCTCTTCGAATTGCCGCGCCAGCAACGGATGCTCGAGTATCGGCTTCCCGAACGCGACGCGCCCTTCCGCATACCCGAGCGCATCCGCCATCGCTCGCTGCGCCAGCGCGACGCTGACCACGCTATTCGCCACGCGCGAAATATTCAGCACCTCCAAAATCAAATAAATCCCCGCGTCCGCCGGCCCCAGCAGGTACCCCTCGCTCTCCCGCAATTCCACTTCGCCCGTCGGCACCGACCGCGTCGCGATCTTGTCCTTCAATCGCCGAATCGTGCGGTTGAGCGTCCCGTCCTTCCGCCATCGCGGCACGAGGAAAAGCCCCAGCCCGCGCACGCCCGCCGCCGCTCCCTCCGGCCGCGCCGCCACCACCGCCAGCTCAGCCGCCGCGTTGCTCGTAAAATATTTGTCGCCCGTCAGCAGCCACCCGTCGCCCGCGCGCCGCGCAATCGTCTTCACTCCCGCGCCCAAATCCGATCCGCCTTCGACCTCCGTCATCCACGTTGCGCCCTGCCACACCGAATCGTCCTTCCGCAGCAGGTTCGCGAGGTACCGCGCCTTCAGCTCCTCGCTTCCATATTTCGCGAGCGGTGCCGCCGTCCCCAGCGACACTGTGTACGGGCAGCAAACTCCCGGGTCATAAAATGAAATTGTGTATATCAGGAGGTAACTCATGGTGAGCGACTTCTCTTCGATCGCACGCCAAACGACACCGTGCCGGTATCCCCGCTTCAATATCGTCTGATACTCCGGCGCGTACAAAATTTCATCCACGCGCCGTCCGCTCCGGTCAAACATCCGCACCCACGGCGCCCCCGCACGGTCGATTTCCTCCGAGATCGCTACTCCCTCGCTCTTCCACCACCGCTGCTCTTCTTCGAGCACATACGTGTGCTCGATCACCCGCAGCCGGCTTTTCAGAAAGCTCAACGGATTCCGCAGTGTTTCGAGTTCGCTCATTTCGGCGCTCATCTTTGTGCTGCTCATCTGGCGCGCATGTTAGGCCCCGCCTGCCAGCGCGTCAAGCCTGCCCGCCGTAGGAGGGCTGCTCGCTCGGATACCCTCACGCAACAGAGCTTCACAATCCCATGCAGCAGGCTTCCAACGGGCGTAAAATTCCCTCATTCCCGGGTTTCTAGGATCACTCCCCGTTTGGTTATTAGCGTTGTACTCGGCCCCAATCGGCTCAGGCTCTAGCTTAGGCAGCGCTCAGGCTCAAGAGGCGTTCCGGATGCCCATCGTCGAGTACACACCCAGCCGCTTCGGCAACTTGAAGGAAATGGTCTCGCAGGTCCCCGGCCCGATGAATCTGGCCCATCGTGGATTCGTGGACTACTACTACTCCACTCGTGACTGGTGCAAACTCTACCTTTATTATTCCGATGAAGGAAAAGTCATCGGCACCCTGGGTCGCGAACTCGCCCCGTTCATTCTCGGCTCCCGCAAGATCACCATTCGCATCGCTTCCAATTGGTATTCGCTCCGCCGCGGCATCGGTGGCGAGCTTTACGAGCACTCAGCGAAATCCAATCTCGATAGCGTCGCCATCATGTTTGGTGGAAGCCAAAAAACTCTCGACATCCTTCGTCATCACAGTTGGATTTTCATGCCGGGCATTCGCGGCTTTTCCTTGAATAATCCCTACGAGGCCGTCCCGGACAGCTCCTGGTGGCGGAGCGCTACGAAATCCGTCATCCGCCATCTGACCACGCACCGCCTTCCCACTCTTGCTTCGCGCCTTCCTTCTTCAGTCGTCAACGAAATTGCCGTCCGCGAGGAAAAATCCTATTCCGCGGATCTGCTTCCGTCCCATCACCCTTTCTCCTTCCACTTCACGCCGTCTCTCGAGCATCTTTGCTGGCGTTATAACCTATCCCTCCCCTTCATCCGCTACCGCCTGTTTCGTGTCCTCACGCACGGAAGGACCACCGGGTTCGTCATCCTCAGCGATTCGCCGCATCGCATTATCGTCGCTCACTGCGACGGCGATAATCCTTCGTCACTCGCCTATGGCGTCCTGCTCAGCATCCTCGAAGCCGGCCGCCATGATTCAGAGGCCCGCGGCGTCTTTCTTGCCTGCTCCCACTCTGATATGCAGGAAATCTTCTGCCAGTTCGGCTTCCACAGCGATGGGGAAGATTTGCCCTTCGCTTTCCGTACCCACCCCGACGGCCTCGATCCCTCCTTCGGCACCTCCAACTGGCTCGTCAATTTCGACTGGGGCGACAACGGCCTCTCCCCCGCCTTCCTCGACCCGCCATCTACCGCTTGAGCCTGCACTAAGGTGTTATCCAGCCTTCCTCGGAAACATCACACTCTCGTTTGGCGCCTTCAATTCAATGCGGTAATCCCGGCCCGTCTCACAGCGAGGAACCTGCTGTTCCCTTCTTCATTTTTCAAGTTTCAATCCACGCCCGGATCTCGCCGGCCGGCCCCAGCGGAAACGCTCGACCCCGATGGGGAAATTGAGGTAGGACCGCTGCGTCTGCGCTCCTCACAGATGATCGGCCGGGACCTGCACGTATCCTGAGGCGTCGTCTTCGATGCGGAACTGACTAATTGCCTTTCCTTTGGCAGCCAATTCAGGATGTTCTCGCTTCCGTTCCTTCATGCTCGTGAGAGGGTTGTTGGAGAACGCCGGGGATAACCAATGGTTCCCGGTGGCGGTGCCATACCGCTCGAATCAAATCGCGATTCATCGATCCGATGAATTCGAGGGGGATTTCCTTGGGGCACACTGCCTCACACTCGCCATGATTGGTGCAACTGCCGAAGTGCTCGTTCGCCATCGCGACCACCATGCTGAATGTCCGCTGGTCGCGCTGAGGCTGACCCTGCGGAAGCGAGTTGAGGTGGTTAATTTTTGCGGAGGTGAAAAGCATGGCGGCTGCATTTGGGCAGGCGGCCACGCAGGCGCCACAGCCAATGCATGCGGCGGCGTCAAACGCAGTGTCCGCGGCTTCTTTTGGGACCAAAATCGCATTGGCATCGGGAGCGCTTCCCGTGGAGATGCTAATGAAGCCCCCCGCCTGGATGATTCGGTCAAAGGCGGAGCGATTCACAATCAGATCCCGGACCACCGGGAAAGCGCGGGCACGCCACGGCTCGAGAGTCAGCGTGTCACCATCCTTGAAGAAGCGCATCGAGAGTTGGCACACGGTGGTTCCCCGCTGGCCTCCGTGAGCTTTGCCATTGATGAGAAAGCCGCACGTGCCGCAGATCCCTTCGCGGCAATCGTGGTCGAAAGCAACAGGAGGCTCCCCCCGGCTGTGAAGGTCTTCATTGAGTGCGTCGAGCATTTCAAGGAACGAGATATCCTTCGTGACGTCCTTCACTTGATAGCTGACGAACTTCCCCGGCGCATTCGCATTTTGCTGCCGCCAAATTCTGAGGGTGAGATTCATGGCTACTTGTAACTCCTTTGGGAGAGAGGAACGAACTCAAAGGTGAGCGGTTCCTTATGCAGGGCTGGCGCCTGACCCGGCCCTTTCCACTCCCAGGCTGCCGAGTAGCAGAAATTCGCGTCGTCTCGTTTCGCCTCACCCTCGGGTGTTTGGCTCTCCACGCGGAAGTGGCCCCCGCACGACTCGGTGCGGTTTAGCGCGTCGACACACATGAGCTCAGCGAGTTCAAGAAAATCGGAGGCGCGGTTCGCGTTCTCAAGCGCTTGGTTCAACTCTTCGTCCCCGCCGATGATACGCAGGTTGTGCCAGAACTCCTCGCGCAGCTCGGGGATTCGAGCGAGAGCTTTGCGCAGGCCGGCATCGGAACGGGCCATCCCGCATTCATCCCACATGAGCTTGCCGAGTTCTCTTTGGAATGAATCGGGGCTGCGCTTGCCGTTGATAGCGATCAGGGACTTGATCCGGTTCGTGACCTCGGTCTTCATGGCGGTGAACGCCGCGTGCGAGGTGTCCACAGGGTCCAGGGCGGTTGTAGCGAGGTAGTCGGGCACTGTGCTCGGCAGGATAAAGTAGCCGTCGGCAAGACCCTGCATCAGGGCGCTGGCACCAAGCCGGTTTGCGCCGTGGTCCGAGAAGTTCGCTTCGCCGGCGACGAACAGTCCCGGGATGGTTGACATGAGGCGATAGTCCACCCACAGCCCGCCCATTGTGTAGTGGGGGGCGGGGTAAATTCGCATCGGCACGGTGTAGGCGTCCTCTCCCGTGATCCGCTCATAAATGTCGAATAGGTTGCCGTACTTCTCACGTACCGTTTCCAGCCCAAGCCGGTGAATGGCATCCGCGAAGTCCAGATAGACGCCCTGGCCGTTCGGCCCGACTCCCCGCCCTTCGTCGCACACTTCCTTGGCGTTTCGTGATGCCACGTCGCGGGGTACGAGGTTGCCAAAACCGGGGTAGCGGCGCTCCAGATAGTAATCGCGCTCGTTCTCCGGAATGTCCTTCGGAGAGCGTGTGTCACCCTTTTTCTTCGGCACCCAAATGCGTCCATCATTCCGCAGCGACTCGGACATCAGCGTCAGCTTGGACTGATGCTCGCTGCTCAATGGAATGCAAGTCGGATGAATCTGAGTGAAGCATGGGTTTCCGAAGAGGGCGCCGCGGCGGTAGGCGCGCCAGATCGCCGTGCAGTTGCACGCCTTGGCGTTGGTCGAATAGTAGAAGACATTGGAGTACCCGCCCGTCGCGAGCACGATTACGTCGGCGGCGTGACATTCGATTTCGCCGGTCACCAGGTTCCGCGTCACGATGCCGCGTGCTCTGCCATTGACGATTACCACGTCGAGCAGTTCGGTGCGGATATGCATTGTCACCGTTTTCGCCGCCAACTGCTCTTCGAGTGCTTGATACGCGCCGAGCAAAAGCTGCTGTCCCGTCTGGCCTCGCGCGTAAAAAGTTCGCTGCACCTGCACGCCGCCAAAGGATCGCGTGTCGAGAAGTCCGCCATACTCCCTGGCAAACGGCACGCCTTGGGCCACGCACTGGTCGATGATGTTGTTGCTAATCTGCGCCAGGCGATACACGTTGGCCTCGCGCGCCCGGTAGTCGCCGCCTTTCACCGTATCCTTGAACAAGCGGAAAACACTATCGCCGTCGTTGCGGTAATTTTTGGCGGCGTTAATCCCTCCCTGGGCGGCGATGGAGTGTGCGCGGCGCGGGGTGTCGTGATAGGAGAAGCATTGGACGTGGTAGCCTTGCTCGCCGAGAGTAGCGGCGGCCGCCGCCCCTGCCAGCCCTGCCCCCACAACGATGATCGAATGCTTGCGGCGGTTTGCTGGGTTCACCAGCTTCATCTCAAGGCGGCCCTTGTCCCACTGCTGCTCAATCGGACCCGACGGTATTTTTGCTTCCAGCATTTTTGTTTCCTTTAGTGCAGCCAGCCGGCCATAACCGCAACCGGAACAAAGCTGAACCCTACAAACACCACAATGGCTATGGCACGCGATAGGATCTTCAGCGTGGCCTGGTTTCGGGCGTTGCTCCAGCCGAGCGTTTGCAGCATGCTCCAGATTCCGTGGTCGAGGTGCAGGCACAACGCGCCCATCGCCACGATGTAGAAAATCGCGATGGGCCAGACGGCAAACGCCGCCACCACGTTTTGATACGCAGCGAGATGCTTGAATTGCCCCGGCTCGAACCCAACCAAACCTCCAGTCAAGTGCAGAAGGTGGAAGATGATGAACGCGGCCAGCAGCACTCCGCCCCAGCGCATCATCCGGCTGGCGAACGTCGTTTCTCTGTCGCGTTTGACGATGTATCCCACGGGTCGCGCGGCCCGGCTCATGAGTGTGAGTTGGATCGCCGCTGTGATGTGGAGAATCACGCACGTCAGCAGGACGATCCGGAAAATCCAGAGTAGCTCTCCGTAGGCGAGTGCCGGCATGCCCACTTCCCGGAGGAACCGCGAGTACGCGTTAATCTCGTTCGGTCCGGCAAATATCTTGAGATTACCGATCATGTGGGCGAGCACGAAGCCGATCAGAACGGCGCCGGTGACCGCCATGACGACCTTCTTGCCGATGTCGGTACGCCAAAGGGCCATCGCGCGATTCGTTGCGACCACGCCTTGCGTCATGGTCTCACCGCCGCACTGCACCGCAGCCACGAATTCTTTATGCTTTGCATGTCAACCTCAATCGCCCTTGCCTAACCTCGGTGCCTGATGAGCAAGGGAGAGCCAAAGAGCGGCGGCGTATAAACAACTGCAAACAAAGGATAATACGCGAACATGCCGTTTTCCCTCCGATTAGAAAAGCCAATTGCTCGACGTTTTTGTCAATCCGGTCTCGGCGCTGTTCCAGTTGGGCAGAAGTTGCAGTGCCGAACCCTGCGAGAACCACAGAGTGCACTCCGCATGAGCGGCTGCACTCGCTCGCATCGGATTGGCACGCATTAGCGAGCTCCCTTGGATCGGAGTCACGCGTCGGCGTTCCGCCGGAATTCCACTCGAGCACCCAGCCACATCCGAAACCATGGCGCGCCGAGTGCCGATCTTCCGGAGGCCTACCTCTGCAACTTCCAAGGCCCTCACCTGCCCGAGTTTTTGTACCACGGTGAGTGAGAGAGTCTACATCACAGGCTGGGCGTTTGAACATGAGTTTGGTGGAACCAGGGGGCTAAAGGCCGCTGGGAGATAATCTTGGGTGGTCCAGCTTTGACCCGCCAGACTCCTTCCTCCAGCGGTAGCTGGTCCGTGCGGTGATCTGGGCTTCCTTGCAGGCTTGCGGGGTGCTCTTTCCGTTGGCGATGCTGACTTCAAGCTGCCGCAGCAGCGTTACAGTCGGCTCCGGCGCAAACGGTGCGCACGACGGGACCCTTACGCCGGATAAGCGAAGGGCGGTGCGGTCGTATGTTAGCGCGTATCTCATGAACGAACATGCTCCGGTTTGCACGCCGGTGATGTGCGATCACGTCGGAAGCTTCGCCTGAGTCTGCTCGGCGACCATATACTCGGCGTACCAATTCGGCCAGTTGTCGTCGCGACTCCCGATGCGCTTCTCGTGCTCGCCGTGCGCCGCTGACGCACGCCGAAGTGCGCTCGCCAGGTCGCTTGCGGACGCGAATGAAGTTGTGCCAGGGTCAATGCGCCCGGGAAGCCTCGCGGTGACTTCCTGTAGTATCCAGCGGTTGCCATCGGGATCCTGAAGCGTAGCGAAAGATCGATAGCTGTGCCGCTCGGGATCTACGCCACTGGCCTTGCCGTTCGCCCCGACGTGGTAGACCTCGTTCGCCTTTATGCCGGCGGCGGCCATTTGATCCAGGGCCGCTTGCAGGTCGGAGACGATCAGCCAAAGACCCTGCGCGGACCCCGGCGCAGCCGTTGTGCGGCCTCCGCCGAATTGCACCGAGCATCCGGAGCCATGGGGCGTGAACTGCACCACGGCACTGTTTTGCGGAGTGTCCAGTCTCCAGCCAAGGCGTTGGTAGAACGCTTTCGCGCGTTCCACGTCCGAGACGGGGATGACGACGACCTCAAGCTTCATATCGACCGCCGCGATGCCCGGATTGCTACCCTCTCCACTCCGAACAGGTGCTGTGCTCATGATTGCCTCCTGAGTTTCACCACCAGGCGAACTCGTCGTTCCTTTCCTTCTCCGAAGCCTCTACCCAAACGTGAAGTCGAGGACGTGAACTCCCGGATCGAGAAATTCGATTTCAAAAGTTCGGTCCACGATTGAATCTTTTTGCCGGATAAGCTGATAGAGCCTCGGTTCACGAATCTGGCCGCTGCCATCCGGGGCAGTATCGACCCCGTGATTTTCACCCGGCGCGGCGCCGTCGAGCGTCACTCGGAAGTGGACGGGCTTGCCCTCCGCAGTTGGAGCCAGCACCAAATGCAGATCCCGGCTATGGAATCGGAACGCCACCTTACCGGGCGCCGACTGGAGCACAGCACTTTCGCTATTCACGTTCCATGAACCGGCCAGTCCCCACTGATTCAAATAAAGTTTCGCGGGCAGGCTGTATATTGCGGCCGAATCTTTGACCAGGCCACCGGGTGAAGCAAAATTCTGGGCCTGCCCGTATCCAACGTACGTTTCAGGAGACCGTTCATCCTTCCAGTCAGGAGGAGCCTCGATGCCAACGCCGGAAACACTCGTCGCGCCCGCATTGGGGATGGTGGCTCCGTTTTCTTTCAAGAGCATTTGGATGATGCGCTCAATTTCCGCGTAATCGCCTTCTCCGAAATGCTGGAAACGAATTTGTCCTTTCGCGTCAACGAGATATTGCGCCGGCCAGGCCTCGTTGTGGAATGCTCGCCAGATCCCGTAGTTGCTGTCGATAGCCACCGGGTAGCTGATGTTTAGCGTGCGCGTCATGTTCTCAACATTGACGCGTTCTTTCTCAAACGAGAACTCAGGCGTATGAACGCCGATAACGACCAAACCGGCGCTCTTATATTCTGCCGCCCACGCGCGGATGTAAGGCAAGGGCCGCAACGAGTTAATGCAGGTAAAGGTCCAGAAATCGACCAGCACAACCTTCCCGCGAAGCGACTCGCTGTTCAGCGGAACGGAGTTGAGCCAGCCCGTGGCCCCGCCCAAATCAGGCATCGGCATCTCTCGTAAGTTTCGTTCTCCGAGAACGGACGCTGCGATGACTGTCCCCGCTACGAGCGCGAAGATTACGGTTCTCATATTTGCTTCACCGGTTTCCCAGACCGGCCTTTTGTACCACGGCGAGTGAGAAAGTTTACATCACGAAATGGTTCTGTCGACATCCCACTCAAAACACTCAGCGCTGGAAAGGCTTGCGACGACTTCGATTTTGTTCGTAGGGGCACGGCATGCCGTGCCCGCGCCGCCAATTTCCCCACCGCCGCCCATCTCTCCCGCGCCGCCTCCAAAACCTTTGGAGTGCGGTGGCTTGCCGCCGCTTTGTTTTCAATTCAGGTACAGCGTGTGCCAGCATCGGGGCCGAGCCAAATTCGAAAGGATCTCGACGGAACCTCACGAAATTTCACCGCTTGGTTAGCGGGCTTCCCCTCATGTTGGGTACGGGGACGAACATCTCCGGCTTGCCGACTGATCAGGACTACACTCTTTGCGAGAGGTGGCGCTCACCGTTGAACAGCCTCAACCGCGAGCCGACTACCTGTTGGACTGCGTCCACGGCGGACGGCAGAAGCTTGTAAGGCACCACTTCGTTTGGTTGCTTTGCTAGGCCGCGCTCCAAACCGCGTCTCCAGGCGACTCGAAGTTCAGTATTGATGTGGACGATGTCGATCCCCGCGGCGATTGCTTTGCGCAGGTCTTCATCGTCGGTTCCTGAGCCGCCGTGGAGGGTCAGGA
>Ga0187781_10001938_pt1 | contig 15750 bp, 13 predicted proteins | sample 0715_SJ02_MP02_2_FD_132447 | JGI IMG/M metagenome (GOLD analysis project Ga0187781, IMG submission 132447) | Tropical peat soil microbial communities from peatlands in Department of Meta, Colombia - 0715_SJ02_MP02_20_MG | ecosystem: Environmental > Terrestrial > Soil > Wetlands > Peat | place...
ACCGCCGACTACTGGAAGACCGGCCACTCCTACATCAAGCGCCGCGTCACCGATCTCAAGGCGCTGGCCGGCTTCGAGAAGTCGGGGCATTTCTTCTTCAACGCGCCGGTCGGCCGCGGCTATGACGACGGCCTGGTGACGGCGCTGCACGTGCTGGAGATGCTCGACCGCAACCCGGGCAAGACCATGGCCGACCTGTATGCCGACTTGCCCAAGACCTGGGGCTCCCCGACGATGGCGCCGCATTGCGCCGACGAGATCAAATATCAGGTCGTCGAACGCGTGACGGCGCGCTTCAAGACCATGCAGGCGGAAGGCGTCCCCCTGCTCGGCGGACCGATCCGCGATCTCGTGACTGTGAATGGCGTGCGCGTGACGGTCGAGGACGGCACTTGGGGACTCGTCCGAGCCTCCTCGAACAAGCCGGAGCTGGTGGTCGTGGTCGAGAGCCCGAAGTCGGAAGCGCGCATGCGCGAGATGTTCGCCGCCGTCGACAGGGTGCTGCGCGAGAACCCGGAAGTCGGGGCTTACAACCAGACAATTTGAGGAAGATCGGACCGAAGCCTATTGGCTGATCACCCAGTTTTCGATGCTCGAATCGTGCTTGGCGCGCTCCAGGGCGTCGGCCTGTTCCGAGAGCTGAGCGTGTCGCCTTTCCGCCTCGTCGGCGGCTGCCCCGTCGCTCAAGATGGCGATCTTGAGTTGAGCCGTCGCTTGCGCGCCGAGCGCCCTTATCCACTGATCGACGATGAGAATCAGCTCGCGCTTTCGCTCGCGCTGCCTCTCCTTGGAGAGGTCCTTCTCGTCGGTCGCGAGCGCGAGGTCTTCCCTGGTCGAGGCGATCTCGGCGTCGAGACCCTTGAGCTTTCCTTCGAGGGCCGCGATTTCTTCGGGCTTGGCGTTCGCGGCCTTAGCCTTGTCAAGCGCTTCGCTCGCCTCCTTCTGCGCCTTCTCGAGATTTTTGAGGCCGGTCTCCAGCCACTCTTGCTCCAGCTTGAGCAGCGCGTCGCGCGCCCGCCCGGAGACGGTGAGATCGCCCGGCAAGGGGAAATTCGGGCCGAGCTTGGGGACCGCGCCGGCGGGCGCAGCTCCGGCGAGCAGCGCCGCCGAGAGGGCGAAGGCGAAACGGCGTTTCCACGACATGGATTGCTCCCTTGCCGCCGGCTTTGAGACTGCGACAGCGCAGCGGCCTCGGCTTGATTGCGGCGGACTTTCCTCGATCAATACGGTTCTGGCAAGGGGGCTTGCATCGCTGCGGGATCGGCAGCCGGCGGTGGATAGACGGCAGTAGAGGACGCGGCGGACTGCCTCCTGCCGATTCGGTCATTTCACGGTCCGCCCTCACCCCCGCGCCCGCCAAAGCCCCACTGCCGGGAACCCCTCGCCGACGAGCAGGCCGTAAGTTTCGTAAAGCGGCAGCCCCACCACGGCCGTGTACGACCCGCTGAGCGTCACGACAAACGCCCCGGCGAGACCCTGGATCGCATAGCCGCCGGCCTTGCCACGCCACTCGCCCGCCGCCAGATAGGCGGCGATCTCCGCGCCGGTCAGGCGCTTGAAACGCAGGCGCGCCTCGACGAGTTTCTTGCGCTCGACGCCTTTCGGCGTCAGCACGCTGACCGCGGTGTAGACCCGGTGCTGGCGCCCCGAGAGCAGGCGCAGGCAGTCCTCGGCTTCCTCGCTCGTCTCGCACTTGGGCAGCACGCGGCGCCCGACCGCCACAACCGTGTCGGCGGCGATAAGAAAGGAATCCGCGAGCTCCGGATTGGCGGCTCTGACGCGCTGCGCGCTGGCCACTTTTTCGCTCGCAAGGCGCGTCGCCAGCGCGCGCGGCGGCTCGGCCTTCTGCGGCGTCTCGTCGATGTCGGCGGGAAGCAGCGCGTCGACCTCGAGGCCGGCCTGCTGCAATAGCGCGAGGCGGCGCGGCGAGCCGGAGGCGAGCACGAGCTTCGGTCGCGCGGGGGCAGGCTCAGACGTCACGAAGGGCGCTCCAAACTGTTTTGTCCCAGGAAGGCTTTAGCGGAACCGGTAGGTGATGCGACCCTTGGTGAGGTCGTAGGGCGTCATTTCGACGAGGACCTTGTCGCCCTCCAGCACCCGAATGCGATTCTTGCGCATCTTACCAGCGGTGTGGGCGATGATCTCGTGGTCGTTCTCAAGCTTCACCCGAAACATGGCGCTGGGCAGCAGTTCGGTGACGATTCCGGGAAATTCGAGCGATTCTTCCTTGGCCATGGGGTTCCTTTTGCGGGAGACGGAGCGGCTTGAGAGCTCGGGTCGCATCAAGCCCGCCTCCGTCGCCGCGGCGGAAACTAATCGAGATTTGCCGTTTTGTGAACTGCGGCGGCTCGCGATCAAATGTGAATGGCGCGGCCGAACGCGTCCAGAACGCTCTCGTGCATCGCTTCCGACAGCGTCGGATGCGGGAAGATGCTGCGGAAGAGCTCCTCCTCCGTCGTCTCCAAATTCATCGCGACGACGAAGCCGTGGATGAGCTCGGTCACGTCGGCGCCGACGAGGTGCGCGCCGAGCAGGCGCCCGCTCCCTTCCTCGAAGATCGTCTTCATGACCCCTTCGGGCTCGCCTAGCGCGATCGCCTTGCCGTTGGCCCGCAGCGGGAAGCGCCCGATCTTGATCTTCAGCCCGGCTTCCTTGGCGTCAGCCTCGGTCAGGCCGACGGAGGCGATTTGGGGATGCGAATAGGTGCAGCCGGGAATGCGGTTCTTGTCCAGTGGATGCGCGGGGAGGCCGCAGATGGCCTCGACGCAGGCGACGCCTTCGTGCTCCGCCTTGTGCGCCAGCATCGGCGGCCCGGCGACGTCCCCGATCGCGAACAGGCCGGCGACATTGGTGCGGCCGAGGCCGTCGGTCGCGATGACTCCCCGCTCGATTCTGACGCCCAAGGCCTCGAGGCCGAGCCCCTCGACATTGGCGACGACCCCCGCAGCCGAGAGCGCCCGCTCGGCTTCGACCCGCCGCGTCTCGCCGGACTCGGTTTGCAGCTTCGCCGCGACGCCGTTCTCGCGCTTTTCGAGCTTTGCGACCTTTGTCGCCGTCGCGACGACGATTCCCTGCCGCTCAAAGCTCTTGCGGGCGAGCGCCGCGATTTCGGCGTCCTCCGCGGGGAGGATCTGCGGCAGCGCCTCGACGAGCGTGACCTCGACGCCGAAGGTTCGATAAAAGCTCGCAAATTCGACGCCGATCGCGCCGGCGCCGACGATGAGCAGCGACTTCGGCATCGCCGCGGGCGCGAGCGCCTCGAAATAGGTCCAAATCAGCCGGCCGTCCGGCTCTAGGCCCGGCAGCACGCGCGGATGCGCGCCGGTCGCGACGATGATGTTCTTGGCCGCATAGGCGCCGGGGCCGAGCACAACTTTCGGAACCGGCGAGGGCAATGGCGCTCCGGCCTTGGGCGAAGCCTCGACGACGACTTCGCCGGCGCCGCGCAATCGCGCTTGCCCGAAGATCACGTCGATCTTGTTTTTCTTCATCAGGAACTCGACGCCGGCGTTGAGCTTGCCCGAGACCTCGCGCGAGCGGGCGACCAGCGTTTTGGCCTCGAACGCGGGCGCTGCGCCAGAAGAGAGGCCGTATTGGCCCGCCTCTTTTGCAAGCCGGTAGACCTCGGCGGAGCGCAGCAGCGCTTTGGTCGGGATGCAGCCCCAGTTGAGGCAGACGCCGCCGAGATATTCGCGTTCGACGATCGCGGTCTTGAGGCCGAGCTGCGCGGCGCGAATCGCCGCGACATAGCCGCCTGGTCCCGAGCCGATCACGATGAGGTCGTAAGCGTTCGACATCGCAGCCTCTCCTCGCGCGCACTGCTTCCCGTGTTTTACGGGAGCCTATGCGGCGCGAGCAAGAGCCCGCCCTCTCATCGCGACGGCCAAAAGGCGGCGGTCGCGGCAATGAAGACGAGCCACAGGCCGATTTCCAGGGTCTCTGTAACCGGCTGCACCCTTTGCAGCGCGCCAACAACGTGAATCACGACCATGGTTGCGAACGTCAGCATCATGAACTCGAAGACAAATTTGAGCCCCTCGCCGGTGAGCCCCGCCCGGATCGCCAGAATCTCCAGCATGAGCGCAATCGCGCCGAGACAGCGCCCGAAATACAAAGCCAGATCCGTGTCCTCGGGGAGCCTCCAGAGCATGAGCCGCGCCCAGCGCAGCGGCGCGAAGGCGATTGGAATCGCAAAGAGCGCCGTTGTCGTTCCTGCGAGCGCCAACATGTAGGCTCGAGCTTGATCCCCGAAAACTCCAATAATCAACGGCCTGCTCCCTCGGACGTGAGCTCCCGTTCGAGACCATCGAGGCCGTCGCGCAGCACGTTTTCGATGACCGCCACGAAATCGCTCGACCCGAAGGCGTTCTGGAGAATCGCTGTCAGCGCCTGCGCCTGATCGTCGGGTGCTTCCGCGCACGCGGTCCATAAAACCAGCGCGCGGCCTTCGCCCGCGTCCCGCACCTCGACCGTTCCAATATAGTCCTCGGTTGGGAATGCCCATTCGAAACGGCGGTAGCGGAACCGGCGATCCTCATTGGAGATCTCGATTATTCGATCGTTCATGACGCCGCCTGCGGTCGTCAACGTGCGCACGGCGCCGACGCCGTCGCCGTCCAGCCGGCAGGAGTCGATCAGCGAGAACCAGCGTTCGAGCCCGTCGCCCGTTCTCAAGGCGGCCCAGACAAGCTCGCTCGGCGCGCTCATGGTTTTCGAGACATGCGCGTTCCAAATCATCGGCTCCCCTTAGGTTCCTGGTCGGATTTGAGCTTTAACGTTCCGGCATAGAATTTCGCGGCCCGCAACCATGCTTCATCGGTGTCGCCACGGAAGCCAAAGGTCTGGTGGTAGATCGGCGCCTGCGTTTTCACGTCCTGAATCAGTATGTCCATACTGCCGATCAGCGTGCTGATCTTGTTGAATCGCCCAAGCATCACAAAGTCGGCGCCGGCCTCGCGCGCGAGCTCGATTTGGCAGCCATTGCAACTGCGCAAATATTGATGGGCGAGAACGGCGTCGATCTTGGCGCGCACGACGCCGCTGTCGACGACCTCATAGACCCCTCGCGCAGCGATCGCTTTGGCGAGATAATCATGGACGGCGGCGAGGCGCCGCGCGTGCTCATCGCGTCTATCGATCGGCTCGTTCGACGTGTCGACGAGTTCGAAGTCGAGGACCAGGAGCCGGGGCGCTGCGACCGCCGGAGCCGAGGCGAGAACAAGAAGCGCGCCGAGCGCGAGCAGGTGCTCTTTCATTTCCTTCCTTACCTTCACTCGGCGCTGGCCAGCGCGGCCTGCTTTTGGCGAGCCGAGCGCCAGGCGGCGCGGACCGCAAGCAGGGCGAGAACCAGAAAGCCTATGGTTATGCCCGCAAAGCTCAACGCCGCCAGCGGCGGAAAATGCGGCTCAGGGAGGTGGGCGGGATCGAGCTTTGGCGCATAGGCGCGCCTCACGAACCCGAGCGGATTGTAGAACGCCCCGAAGCTCGCGGCAGCGATCGCCCAGCGCGGCGGCTCGATCGCAAACTGGCGCGCGAGCAAGCCGAAGATGAGGAAGAACTGCGCCATCATCAGATAGTCTATATGCGCACGGATAAGATCGGCGCGCTCGACGATTTGGCTGGCGAGCTCGCCTTTCGGGAAGAACAATGTAACGCCGAGCACCCAGGCGAGCACGAGCGCGACCGCCAGCAAAAGCGTAGCGTAGAGAAGCAGAAACCCGGCCCGGGAGGGGAGCCTGTCAGCCACGGATGCAAAAGCCATTGCGGAATCTCCTTCATGAGCGGCGCGCCCAGATGCGCACAGCGCGCGAAGGAACAACAGGGAGCCCGTCCCGTAACGGCGAAGGAAATTTGCCCGATTTCAAAAGCGCCGGCTGCTCCTTTCTCCCACTTGTGGGAGAAGGTGGCCTCGCGAAGCGAGGTCGGATGAGGTCCTCGCCGCTCCAGTCCCCTTAAGGGCGCAACTTGCCCGCGCGCCCGTTAGCGAGGACGGGCGTCTCGCGCGACGGGCGACGAGCCGGATCGTGGTCGGGACAGCGCGGATTCAGCGAAGGCGGATTGGGGTTGAGAGAACCCCCATCCGGTCTTGTTCCGCAAGACCGCCTTCTCCCGCAGGCGGGAGAAGGAACACCGCTGACTCGAGCTTAATTTTCAGACGTTATTTCCCCGACGAATTACTCCGCGGCGAGGGTCGGGCGCGGCGGGAAGCCGACCTCGATCAGCGTGCCCTCGTTCTTGCGGCTCCTGATCATCAAGGTCGCGTGATTGGCCTCGATCAGAGCCTTCGTCACCGGCAGCCCGAGGCCTGTGCCCTGCGTCTTGCGCGAAGTCTCGACCTGGCGGAACGGCTCCAGGGCCAGCTCGATCTCGTCGTCGCTCATGCCGATGCCGGTGTCCTTGACGCGGATGACGACATAGCCCGCGTCCGTTTGCGTCGTCGACACGATCACCTGGCCGCCGGGCACGTTGAACTTGACCGCGTTGGACAGCAGGTTGAGCAAGATCTGGCGCAGCGAGCGCTCGTCGGCGCGAATGCGCGGCAGCCGCGGCGCGAGCGAGAGGCGCATGATCACGCGCTGCTTGCTGGCCTGCGTCTGCATGATCGACGAGCACTCGCCGATCACGGCGTTCACGTCGATCGAGTCGGCGCGCAGCTCCAGCTTGCCGGATTCGATCTTGGACAGATCCAGCAAGTCGTTGACGAGGCTCAATACATGCTGACCAGAAGCGTGCACGTCCTTGAGGTACTCCTTGTAGCGCTCCGAGCCGATCGGTCCGAAACGCTCCTCGATCATGACTTCGGCGAAGCCTAGGATCGCGCTGAGCGGGGTGCGGATCTCATGCGAGACGCGCGCGAGAAACTCCGATTTCAAGGCGCTCGCGCGTTCGGCCGCGGCGCGCGCCAGCGCATCGGCGCTGCTGTCCTCGCGCAGCAGCGCGCAAACGAGCTTCTTCGGCTTAAGGCCGAGGCCGCGCAATTGCAGCCGCCTCTGCCCTGAGAGATGGATCTCGCCCGTCTCGCCCACGCCTGCGAAGAAGGCGGCGACGCGGCCGGCATCCTCCTCTCCGAAGAGGCTCGCGAGCGCGCGTCCGGCGGCGTCTTGCGGCTTCACGCCGCAGAGCCTCGCAAAAGCGGGGTTGGCGCGCTCGATTCGACCCGCATCGGAAACCAAGGCCTCGGCCTCGCCGTTCGCATCGAACGCGCCGGCCAGCGCCTCGTTCTCGGCGGCCAGCCGCGCGATCTCGGCGGCGGGGGCCCCGTCGGCGTGCGCGGCGAGATGGCGACGCAAGCTGATCAGCGTCGCGGGTCCCGCTTCCCAGGCGACGCTCTGCACATGCGCGTCGACGTCCACCAACTCGCCATCTTGCGCCGTGAGCTCGACGGCGCGCACCGAGGCAGGATCAGGCTGCGGCAGGCGCCCGGGATGTGGTCCAGCGAACAGCCGCCCAAGCCCGCCATGGCCGGAAAGCTGCTCGAGATCAGCGTAGCCGAGGTAGTCGAGCAGTGTTTTATTGGCGTAAAGGGGCGTCGACCCGCGCGCAACGAGCACGCCGATCGGCAGCACGTCGACGAGTCCGGACACGGCGTCGAGGGCCGTCGCCGGGGCGCGCGCGGACTCCAAGGCGCGCGCGACATGCTCGATCAGGTCGCGCGCCGGGCCCGACGGCGGCGGACCGGCGCCGGGCTGCGCGGCGAGCGCCCGCCCGATCTCATCGAAGGCGCCTTTTTCGACCGGCGACAGCGCGCTTCGCCTAGCCTCGTCATTGCCGTCGCGCGGGGCCGCGCTCACCGCAGGCCGCAGCGGCACGATGTTGTCCGCGGGCGGCTTCTCGACCGGCGGCGGCTCTCTTTGCGGCTCCTTTGGCGGCTCGGGCGCGGGCGCTTCGACCCCTCGCGGAATCGCCTGATCGAGGCGCAGCACGCCATAGCCTTGATAGCCCGAAAAGCGGCGGGCGGCGTCGAAAAGCGGCAGGGCGCCGAGCGTCGTCGGCGCGGCGCAGAAAGGCTCGTCGATCGGCCAGTCGACGCGTACGTTGGCCCAGGATCTCCGCGTCGCCAGCGCGTCGGCGAAGGCTCTCCCCAAGCCCAGCGCGCGCGACAGCTCTTCGATGTCGCGCCCGAGGATGTCGGCGTTGGCCGCGCCGGCCACGTCGGCGAGCACATGGGTCACCTCGGTGAAGCAGCCCTGCCCGTCTGTCTTCCACAAAAAGCGCGCGGCGGCTCCATGGTGGGCGACGATCTTCTCGCGCAACGCCTGCAGGCCCGGATCCGCGGCTTCGGGCGCCGCCGCGTGCAGCGCCGGCTCCGCGGCGGCCTCCGTTTCCGCGGGCTCGGCCGCCCCGCGCAGGCCGAGCGCGGCGACCACATAGACCGGCGTCTGGCCGGTCAGACGGCGGCACAACACAGTGACGCAACGCGTCTCGTCGGCGAACGCGAGCGGCAGACGCTCCAGCCGCGGCGCGGCGCTCTTGCGCAGCTGTTCCATGAGGCGCTGGAGACGCTCGCCGCCGCCGTCGGGCGCGAGAACGAGCCGGGCGTCGGGAGGCGCGCCGAAGACGGCGGCGGCGGCGGCGTTGGCGTAGACGATGCGCGGCTCTTCGCCGACGAAAGCGACGATCGGCGCGCCGGAGGCTTCAAGCGCCGTAAAGGCCGGATCGGCGGAAATTTCCGCCGCCAATCTGCGCTCCCCCTCGGACATCTCGAAACTTCGCTCGCCTTCTCGTTTGAGAGGCGGCTCGCGAGAGCCGCCGCCTGAACCGCGCGGGGCGGCGCTTGGGTTAATCGAACATTAAAGGCTTAACACGTCACGGTCCATGCGCAGGACGCCCGTTATCGCCATTATTAGCGATTCATCATGAATTTCGCGGCGGGCGCCGGACGTGCCCGAGACGATCCTGTCTCGGCCGTCGCGTCGCGGGGACGGCGCGCTTTCGTGAGGAAGCCCGATCCTACGCGCAATGCGGCAAACGCGGCGGCGGCTTTCTTGGTGAACGCGCGACTATCAATGTCGGTGAACAATGCGTTGAATAGAGCGGTGTTGATCGATTGCTAACCACCGCAAATGCTTGAGATTTACGCTAAAAATTTAGGGTGTATGCTCCGAGACGCTCACTAATAAGCACCGCGCCGGCCAGGCAATGGTGCGCGAACATCGGGCGCCCAGATGTCTTCATATCGTACTGTCGGATCCACGGCGCTGCTCGCGCTCGCCTTGAGCGGCGCTGGGGGAGCGTCCGCCGCGCAGCACTGGAACAGCCCGGAGGCGCAAGAGCAAGCCGCGGCCTATGCGGCGTCGGAGCCCGCCCCGCGGGATGACTATGGCGGCGGCTTCATCGAATTTCTGGTGACGGGCTCCGACCCCGCCTACCGCGCGGCGCCGGCGCAAGCCCCACAAGCGCCGCAAGGCTATCGAGCGAGCGTCGGAGGCGTCGAGCCGCAGGCGCTGCGGCGCGAGATCGACCCCATCTACCGGCGCACGGAAGTCGAGTATGCGGGGGGCGCGCCGGGCACGGTGGTCATCGACACCACGAGCAAGTTTCTCTACTACGTCGAGCGCGGCGGTCGGGCGATCCGCTATGGCGTGGGCGTCGGGCGGCCTGGCTTCGAGTGGTTGGGCGTCAAGACGATCAGCCGCAAGACCGAGTGGCCCGACTGGACTCCGCCCAAGCAGATGCTGGCGCGCCGGCCGGATCTGCCGCGCTTCATGGCGGGCGGCCTGGAAAATCCGCTCGGCGCTCGGGCGCTTTACCTCGGCTCGTCGCTCTACCGCATCCACGGCACGAACGAGCCGTGGACGATCGGACAGAACGTGTCGTCGGGCTGCATCCGCATGATGAACGAGGACGTGAAGGATTTATATGCCCGTGTGAACGTTGGCACGAAAGTGATCGTGCGATAGCGCCGTTGCCAGAGGCTGCGCCACCGCCTATAAGGGCGGCAAGTCGGAGTGTAGCGCAGCCCGGTTAGCGCACTTGTCTGGGGGACAAGGGGTCGTGGGTTCGAATCCCGCCACTCCGACCAATAAAATCCTTAGAAATCATAGACTTGGCGCGCCTGACGGCCCAATCCCGCGGTAAAGAACGAGGAGGGCGCCGACGGGCCGATTTCGGCCGTGCGATACGACGTCGCCGCCTTTCCGTTTGTCCGAACGGCGGCGATGCGCTTGTTGACGCATTCGCGTCAACAAGCTTCGTCCAACGTCAGGTCAGAGTTCCCAGAGGCATCGAAAGCCCGGGGCCGACGCGCCCAGGCGCGCGTAAGATCAGTGGCTCCAATCGTTTTGGCGGTCCGAGACTTCGGTTCCGGGCGTGAACGAGACGCCGCGCAGCACCTCGGCAAAGCCTGCTGTTCTCAACGTCGTGAAGCTCTCGTTGGCGGGCAGGGACGTCGCGGCGAGGGTGTCAGTGATCGCGACGAGCTTGTTGGGGTCGGCGCCTTGATCGCCGCTGCCGCTCACGGTCGAGGTGACGGCCCAGATCGTCACGGTGCCATCGCGGTTGACGCGGCCCGTCAGATTGCGCAGGCCGTCCGTCGCCGGCGACCAAGAGGGCATAGTTGTCGTCGTTATCTTTCCACTCTTGTAAACGGTGTATGAGTTCGCGCCGGTAGGATAGCCCGTCACCGTGTAGGGAACGCCGAGTTCCAGACCGGCCTGCAGCGTATAAGCGAGCTGCCACTGGCCAGCGGCCGCATTGAATACCCACTTTTGCAGCCCGGCGGTCGTCGACGCGGCGGCGGCCGTGTAACGCCCCGTCGTCGCGTCGTAGGTGGCTGTTCCATCTCCTTCGTCCGCCACATAGACCGTGGTGGCGTTGGCGAACCATAGGCCGAAGGGGAAGGAATTCGTCGAGGTCTTCGCGATAACGGTGTTGAAGCCTTTGAGCACGCATATGTTGTTCGGCAGCCCGTTGGTCTGCAGCGTGCTCAAGTTATAGCTCAGCGGCGTGTTGGGGAGCTTTGCGCCGGGGGCCGGAAGCCCCACACCGTTCGGACACGCCAGAGGCGCGCCCGCCGAAGAAGTTCCGCTGGTGTCGACGAAATAGACGGTGTCGACGCCGTTGCCGCCGCTGCCCTTCGTGTAATAGAGCACGTTGTTGAACACGGTCATGCCGCGGAAGTTGTCGTCCTTGCCGATCTTGTCCGCCGTGTCGCCCAACTCCGTTATGTTGAAGCTAGCGACTGGCGTTGGCAGCCCCGGATCCTGCCAGAGGAGCGGCGCCGTCGACTCCGTCAGGCCTTGCGCGCCCGCCCCAAGAATTACGCCGTTGGGCTGGGGATTGCTGCCGTTTCCGGCATTTCCGGCGGAGTAAAAGAGATTGGAGCCGAGGAAAGGACGCAGGATCGCGGCGCGACCGTTGTTGCCGCTATAGGCGTTCGTCGACGTGAAATGCAGATCCCCTTCCAAGTCGAGGTCAGCGACCACGCGGTAATAGGCGTTGGGCACGGGATTGGTCGGATCGATAACGGCCGGCGTGTTGGAGTTCGAAACGTCCAGCGCATCGACAGGCGCGAGATAGCCCATGAAGGTCACGTGCTGGCCGTCAAGCGAAAGATTGAGCGCGAGCTCCGATTTCGACGAGAAGCTCGTGACCATTTGATCCGAATTCGGGGTGACGCCCGGCGTCGTGTTGTTCGGAATTTCGAAAGTCTTGATGGTCGCGCCCGAAAGCGTCATCTCATCGAGCAGGATTTTCGAAGTGATCCCGAAGCTGCCGTCGGTGGGCGCATTGTTGAAAATTTGCGGAAACGCTCCGTTATTTTGCGCGGGGACGCAGTTTCCGTTCGTGCAGTTCGGCGGCAGCTGTTGGCCGACTGTGACATTGGCGGCGTTATTGTCATAGACGGTGCGGCTGAGCAGAAGATCGCCCGGCAGCGTCTTGAAGTCGTGATCCTTGGCGTAAGCGCTTCCGGCGCCCGCGAGCGCGGACAAGAGGACGGCGCTTCCCAGGCGGAACTGGGCGAGATCGAGCAGACCTAAGCTTTGGTGTTTGGACGACATTTTTGCCTCCATGATGGATGCGGATTTCCGCCAAGCGTAAGCGAGGGCTTCTCATGGGGGCGCAGCGTGACGCGCTGAAGAATGTTTTATTGCAATCCATAAGCTTGGCGCCATGACCGACGAAATGCGAGGATGAAACCAGAGGGCGGAATAGGCTCCTGTTGCGTTCGCGAACGGAGCAAAACAGGGCGAGAACTTGGATTTTCCTCTCTTCAACGAACTGCGAACCGATTGGCCGCCAGCTCCCTGTTGACACGCCCCCGGACAACCGCACATCTTCCTCAGCGCAACACGACCGCGAAAGCCCGCCGGTGCGCCTCCCCGACAATCTCCCGGCAGCCGCCAAATCCGCGCCCAACGACGCTCTGCCGTTGTTGCGCGTAACCGGCCTTACGAAAAGCTACGCCACGCCGCAGGGGCGTCTCGCAGTTCTCAAGGGCGTCGATCTCTCGCTCTTCGCCGGCGAAACCGTCGCGCTCATGGGCGAGTCGGGCAGCGGCAAGAGCACGCTGCTGCATCTCATCGCTGGCCTCGACGACGCCGACAGCGGAGAGATTTGGTTCGACGAGACTCGTTTGACCGGCCTCTCGGACGGCGCGCGCGCGGCGTTGCGGCGCGAAAAGCTCGGCGTCGTCTTCCAGCAGTTCAACCTCGTCCCGAGCCTCAGCGTCGCCGACAATCTCGCGTTTCAGGCGCGGCTCGCCGGCCGCTACGACTCCGAGTGGACCCGATCACTCGCCGAGCGGCTCAAGCTCGACGCGCTGCTCGGACGCTTTCCCGAGCAGCTCTCGGGCGGCCAGCAGCAGCGCGTCGCCATCGGCCGCGCTCTCGCGGCCAAGCCGCGACTGCTGCTCGCCGACGAGCCGACCGGCAATCTCGACGAGACTTCGGGCGACGACGTCCTCTCCCTAGCGCTCGAACTCGTGGCGGCGACGGGCTGCGCCTTCCTCATGGTCACGCACAGCGCGCGGCTCGCGGCGCGGCTTTCGCAACGCCTGGTTCTCCACGCCGGCGCGGTGGAGGCGGCGTGACGCGCGTCGTCTGGGCCCTCGTCGCGCTCGCCGCCCATTGGCGCCGCCACCCGATCAATTTCGCGGCCCTCGTGCTCGGGCTCGCTATCGCCACGGCGCTGTGGAGCGGCGTCCAGGCGCTGAACGAGCAGGCGCGCGAGAGCTATCGCCGCGCCGCGCAATTGTTCTCTGGCGGCGCCGGCGGCGTGGTGGCGACGAGCGGCGGACTGTTCGCGCAGGACCTCTATGTCAAGCTGCGGCTCACGGGTTACAAGGTGTCGCCGGCGCTCGAAGGCTCCGTGCGCATCGGACGAAACGTCCATCGATTGATCGGCGTCGAGCCGATGACGCTGCCGCGCCGCATGCGGCTCTCCGGCGTCGCGGGCGGCGACTCGTTCAGCGGCTTTCTCCGGCCGCCCGGCGAGACCATCGTCGCGCAGCAGATGCTGAAGCAGATCGGCGCCGCGGAAGGTGACGCGCCCCTGCTCTCGACCGGCCGCAAATTGCCGCCGCTCGCGGTCTCGGCCGAGGCGCCGGCGGACGCGCTCATCGTCGACATCTCTTTTGCGCAGAGCCTGCTCGGAAAGCCGAAGCTGCTGTCGCGGCTCGTCCTCGGCGACGGCCCGAAGCTCGACCAGGAAACGTTGAAGACGCTCTCGGGCGGCGCGCTGCGCCTCGTCGAGCCGCAGGAGACGCCGGAGCTCGAAAGCCTGACGGCCTCGTTCCATCTGAACCTGACCGCCTTCGGCTTCCTCGCCTTTCTCGTCGGACTCTTCATCGTGCGCGCCTCGTTCGGGCTCGGCTTCGAGCAGCGCCTACCGACGATCCGCACGCTGCGCGCGATCGGCGTCTCCGCCCGCGCGCTCGTCGCGGCGCTTGTCGCAGAGCTGACGCTGCTCGGGCTTCTCGCCGGTGCGCTCGGCGTCGCCTGCGGCTATTTTCTTGCGGCGGCGCTGATGCCCAACGTCGCGGCGAGCCTCGACAGCCTCTATGGCGCGCAGGTGTCGAGCCGGCTTTCGCTCGATCCGGCGTGGTTTCTCTCGGGCGTCGGCATGGCGCTCCTGGGCGCGCTCGCCGCCGCGGCGAGCGGTCTCGTCAAGGCTTTCCATCTGCCGACGTTGCAGGTCGCCCAGCCCTTCGCCTGGCGCGAGGAGCAGCAGCGCGTGATGCTGCGCCAGGCGGCGCTGGCCGCCGCCGCCCTCGCCGTGGCGCTGGCGGCACTGCTCTTCGGCGAGAGTCTCGCCGCCGGCTTCGTCTCGATCGCCGGCGCGCTGATCGGCGCGGCGCTCTTGCTGCCGCTGCTGCTCGCCGTGGTGCTGCGCTTCGCTGAGCATCACGCGCGCACGCCGCTGTGGCGATGGTTCTGGGCCGACGGCCGGCAGCAGCTCTCGGCGCTCTCGCTCGCGCTGATGGCGCTGCTGATCGCGCTCGCGACCAATGTCGGCGTCGGGACCATGGTCGAGGGATTTCGTCAGACCTTCGTCTCCTGGATCGACGAGCGCCTCGTCGCCGAGGCCTATTTCGAGGCGGCGAGCGCGGAAGACGCGCAGCCGATCCTCGCCTGGCTGCAGAACCGCGCCGAGGTCGCGGCGATCTTGCCGACCTGGCGCACGCAGATGAAGATTGCGGGCGGGCCGGTCGAGGTTTTCGGCACGCAGCCGCACGAAACCTATCGCGCGCATTTTCCGCTGCTCGACGCCGCGCCGGACGCCTGGGCGAGGCTCGCGCGCGGCGACGGCGTCATGGTCAGCGAGCAGCTGGCGCGGCGGCTGAAGCTTCGGGTCGGCTCTATGTTCGAGATCGCCGCACCAGGGGGCCTCTGGCGCGCGGAGGTTGTCGGCGTCTATCCCGACTACGGCAATCCGAAAGGCCAGCTGCGCGTCGATCTCGACGCGCTCGTCGCGCATTGGCCCGACGCGCTGCGGACGAATTACAGCCTGCGCCTGAGAGCGCCCCAGGATGCGGCGCCGCTGCTCCATGATCTCGAAGCGCAGTTCGGCGCGAAGATCGCGCGCGCGATCGATCAGGCCGGCGTCAAGGAGATTTCGATCGGCGTGTTCGAGCGCACCTTCGCGGTGACGGCGGCGCTCAACACGCTGACTCTTCTCGTCTCGGGCGTGGCTTTGCTCGCGACGCTGATGACGCTCGGCAATCTGCGCCTCGCGCAGCTCGCGCCGGTCTGGGCTTTGGGGGTTCCCCGCCGCCGCCTCGCACTTATGGAATTCTTTCGCCTGCCATTGCTGGCGCTGGCGACGGCGGCGTTCGCGTTGCCGCTCGGGCTCGTCATGGCCTGGCTGCTCGTCGCCGTCGTCAATGTCGAGGCGTTCGGCTGGCGCGTGCCGTTCCATGTGTTTCCGGGGCAATGGGCGCAGGTGCTGGCGCTTTCGGTCGTCACCGCGCTTGCAGCGGCGGCGATCCCGGTCCTGCGGCTCGCGCGCACGGCGCCGGCGCAGCTGCTCAAGGTTTTCGCCGATGAACGATAGGCTGCGCCTCCCCGCTTGCCCTTGGCGCGCGCGCGTCTCGAAATTCACCCAAAGCGTCATGGCCGGGCTTGTCCCGGCCATCCACGCAGCGCCACAGCCGACGCCGCTGGGACGCTTCCGCTCTAATCGCAACATCGCTCAGCGTCTCGGCGTGGATGGCCGGGACAAGCCCGGCCATGACGTCCTCAGCCTTTCATTAAAGCGATGGCGCGTTCCGATTGCGGCAGCGCTGCTGCTCGCGCCGGCTCTTGCAGACGC
>Ga0187781_10001939_pt1 | contig 15749 bp, 13 predicted proteins | sample 0715_SJ02_MP02_2_FD_132447 | JGI IMG/M metagenome (GOLD analysis project Ga0187781, IMG submission 132447) | Tropical peat soil microbial communities from peatlands in Department of Meta, Colombia - 0715_SJ02_MP02_20_MG | ecosystem: Environmental > Terrestrial > Soil > Wetlands > Peat | place...
CGGCGGCGACCGCGGGGACTGCGGGCGCCCCGCGGTAGTCGGGTCCCTCCGCACAGCCGCCGGCGAGCGCGGCGAGGAGAAGCACGGTGACGCGATGCGCGATGCGGGGCTGCATATCGATACGCTCCGCTCAGACGAGCTGCCGCCTGAACATCCAGTAAGCGAGCGAGGCCGTGACGACCGTGGTGAGCAGCAGCGGCCACATGTTGGGCCAGGCGAGCGCCAGTCCGTAGCTCTTCAGGAACACCCCTTTGAGGATGACGATGAAATGACTCAGGGGGTCGATCCAGGCGATCCCGCGGAAGAATGCCGGCATGTTCTCGACCGGCGCGACGAAGCCCGAGAGCATGATGGCGGGCACCATGAAGGTGAACACGCCGAGGAACGCTTGCTGCTGAGTGCTGCAGATGGAGGAGATGAAGAGGCCGAAGCCCGCGAGCGACAGGGCATAGAGGATCATGCATACGCCGAGCGCGAACAGCGACCCCGTGAAGGGCACCTGGTAGACGAAGACGGCGGCGAGGCCGATCACCAGCGCCTGTCCGAAGGCTATGAGGAGCGCCGGCACGGTCTTGCCGAGCATGATGAGCGCTGGCGTCAGGGGCGAGACCAGCAGCTGCTCGAACGTGCCCTGCTCGCGCTCGCGTGCGATCGAGAGCGCCGTCACCACCAGGCTCCCGATGGTGGTGATGATGGCCACCAGCGAGGGCAGCAGGAACCAGCGGTATTCGAGATTCGGGTTGTAGCGGTTGCGCAGCACGATGCGGCTCGCTACGGCTCCGCCGGCCGCGCGCGCGCGCTCATCGGCGTAGTCCTGGACGATCGACTGCACGTAGCCGAAGGCGATCTGCGCGCTGTTGGAGCGGCGCCCGTCGACGATCGTGAGGAGCGGCGCGCTCACACCCTGCGCAAGCCGCCGGGAGAAGTCGGCCGGAATCTCGACGGCGACCAGGGACTGCTGCTCATCGATCGTGCGCGTCAGCGCCGCCTGGTCGCTCACCAGATGCACGGTCGGGAACGCCCGCGCGGCGGCCAGACGCTTGACGAGCTCCTGCGCCTCGGCGCCACGGTCGTTGTCGAGGATCGTGAGGGTGGCGTTGCGCACCTCGAGCGTCGCGGCAAACGGAAACAGCAGCAGCTGCAGCAGCACCGGCAGGATCAGCAGCCGGCGGCTCTGCGGGTTGCGCAGCGCGAGCAGCAGCTCCTTGCGGATGAGAGTGAAGATGCGGCCCAGCATCGCCTCAGTCCAGCCGCCGGCGCGTCGAGAGCGCGCTCAAGCCCAGAAAGAACGCCGCCGAGGCGGTGAGGAACAGGAAGTCATCGAGCAGAATCCGGCCGACGAAGCCCGCCTGAAAGAGCGTCTGCAGCGCGCTGATGAAGTAGCGTGCCGGGATCAGGTAGGTCACGGCACGCACCGGCGCCGGCATGCTGGCAATCTCAAACACGAAGCCCGACAGCATGGTGGCGGGCAGGAAGGCCGCGTTGAGTGCCGCCTGCGCGGCGTTGAACTGGTTGCGCAGCACGGTGGAGAGCAGCAGGCCGAGACCGAGCGCACTGCCGAGAAACAGCGTCGCATACAGCAACAGCAGCAGCAGCGAGCCGCGGAACGGCACGCCGAACACCCACACCGCGACCATGAGGCACAGCAGCATCGAGGCCATGCCGAGAACGTAGTACGGCAGCACCTTCGAGAGCAGCAGCTCGGTGCGCGTGACGGCAGTCGACAGCAGCGCCTCCATGGTGCCGCGTTCCCACTCGCGCGCGATCACGAGCGAGGTGAGCAGCGCGCCGATGATCGTCATGATGAGTGCGATCGAGCCGGGTACGATGAAGTTGCGGCTCAAGGCTGCGGGGTTGAACCAGGAGCGTGCAATCACATCGACCGGCGGGGCGAAGCTCGCGCCGCGGTCCGCGGCTCGCTCGGCGAGCCACCTCGACCAGACGCCCTGAATGTAGGCGGAGACGAAGCTCGCGGTATTGGGCTCGGAGCCGTCGGTAACCACCTGCACCGGGGCGGTGGCATCGAGGCGCGCGAGCCGGGCGCTGAAATCGGACTGCAGCAGCACGTAGCCGCGGACCTCGCCGGCCGCGAGCGCGTGATCGAGGTCGCTGCGCACCCTGGCAAGGTGCGTCTCGAGGACCGGCGAGGCGGTGAGCGCCGTGAGGAAGCGCGTGGCGTCCGAGCCGCGATCCTCGCTCATCGCTCCGACGCGGATGCGACTGGCATCGAGGTTGATGCCATAGCCGAAGATTATGAGGAGAATGATCGGCAGCACGAAGGCAATGAGAATGCTGGACGGATCGCGCACGATCTGCAGGCTCTCCTTGCGACAGAGCGCCCGCAGACGTCGCCAGCTCACCGGCGTGCTCACGCCACGGCTCTCCCCTCCTGATCCTCACCCGAGCGCTCGATGAGCGCGATGAACGCCTCGTCCATGCTGGGCGCCTCGTGCCCGTCGCGGCCCGCGGCCTGCTTGAGCTCATCGGGCGTGCCGGTCGCAAACAGGCGCCCCCGGTTCACGAGCCCGATGCGGTCGCAATATTCAGCCTCGTCCATGAAGTGCGTCGTGACCATGACGGTCACGCCCTTTTGCACCAGCCCGTTGATGTGGTTCCAGAACTCGCGCCGCGTCACCGGATCGACTCCGGAAGTCGGCTCATCGAGAAACAGCACCGCCGGGTCGTGCATCAGCGCGCAGGCGAGCGCGAGGCGCTGCTTGAAGCCGAGCGCGAGCTCGTCAGCCGGCGCGCTGCGGTACGCCCCCAGGGCGAAGGTCTCGAGCATCTCGCCAATCCTCGCCGTCTGGCGCGCGCCCGAAAGCCCATAGGCGCCGGAGAAGAAACGCAGGTTCTGCTCGACCGTGAGATTGCCGTAGAGCGAGAACTTCTGTGCCATGTAGCCGAGGCGCTGGCGCGCGGCGGCGGCGTGGGTGCGCAGATCGATCCCGAGGACGCTCGCATGCCCGCCGCTCGGCGGCAGGAGGCCGCAGACCATGCGAAAGATCGTCGACTTGCCGGCGCCGTTGGGACCCAGAAGCCCGAAGATCTCCCCCTGAGGCACCCGAAAGCCCACCGCCGCCGCCGCGGTGAAATTCCCGAAGCGCTTGGTCAGATTCACGGCCTCGATCACCGCCGCGCGCCGATTCTCGGGCAGGACTACGGGACTCATGACCCGAGCGAGCTCCGACTCGCCTCCCGGGCCGCCGCCCAGGATGTCGACGAAGGCGTCCTCGAGCCGCGGCTCGGTGGGATGGAGCCACGCCTCAGGTCCGGCATCGAGCGCAGCGAGGTCGGGAGGGTGGGCGGCGGCGCGCAACACGAGGCGGATGCGGCTTCCCTGGATGACCCCATCCATGACCTCGCTCGCACGCAGCGCGCGCTGCAGCAGCGAGCGGCGGTTGCCGGCGGCATTCCCGATCTGGACACTGCGCCCGGTCATGCGCGCGGTGAGCTCGGCCGGCACGCCCTCATAGAGAAGCCTGCCCGCGCTCATCAGCAGGATGTGCGGGCAGCGCTCGGCCTCATCGAGATAAGAAGTGCTCCACACGACCGACATCCCGGACGCGGCGAGCTCGTTCACCATGCGCCACAGCTCGCGGCGCGAGATGGGGTCGACTCCGACCGAGGGCTCATCCAGCAGCAGCAGCTCAGGATTCCCGAGCAGTACGCACGCCAGGCCCAGCTTCTGTTTCATGCCGCCGGAGAGCTTGCCCGCCGGGCGCGTGGTGAACGGACCAAGGTCGGTAAAGGCGAGCAGCCGCCCGAAACTCGCGCGGCGAGCCTCGCCCTCGATCCCGCGCAGATCCGCATAGAGCTCGAGGTTCTCCCCAACAGTGAGGTCCTCGTACAGCCCGAACTTCTGCGGCATGTAGCCGAGGCGTGCGCGCAGCGCCGCCCCTTCAGCGATCGGATCGAGGGCGGCGGTCCGTATCGTGCCCGCGCTCGGCTTGAGGAGCCCCGCCATGAGGCGCATGAGCGTCGTTTTCCCGGCACCGTCGGGCCCGACGAGGCCCGTGATCACGCCGGCCGGAACGGTGGCCGACACATCGCTGAGCGCCGGTGCATCGATGCCGGCAAAGCGATGCGTGACGTGGGTCAACTCGATGCCGGCGCTCATCGCTCCCTCAAGAGCCCGTGCCGGGCCGCGCGAAATGCACGGTCACCGGCATCCCCTGGCGCAGAGCCTGATCAGCATCCGAGACCACGATGCGTGCGCGATAGACCAGTGCCGTACGCAGCTCCGGGGTCTCGACATTCTTCGGGGTGAACTCCGCGGTCGGAGACACGTAACCAACCTGGCCGTGATAAGGGCGCTCGGGCCGCGCGTCGGTATAGAGGAGCACGCCCTGCCCTGGCGCAACGCGCCCGAGATTGGCCTCATCCACATAGATCACCGCCCACACGGGCGCGCGCAGCGAGATCGTGAAGACCGGCGTCCCTGCGGCCAGGATCGCCCCGCGCTCGACGGCGCGGGTCAACACGACGCCCTCGGCTGGCGAGAGCAGGACCGTGTCCTTCAGGCGCTGCTCGGCCTCGGCTACCGCCGCGACCGCCCGCTGGTGATTGGCCTCGCCCTCGGCCACTTCCTGCCGCTGGTAGCCGTACTCGAGTTGTGCGAGGTTCTCCCTCGCCGCCTTGAGCCGCGCGCGGGCTTCATCCCGCGCGGCGACGGCATCGTCGTAGACGCGCTGCGCCACCGCCCCGGTGCCCTTCAGCTGCTCCTGGCGCGTGAGGTTCTGCTCCGCCTGGGTGAGCGCCGCTTCCTGTTCGGTCACCGTGGCGCGTCCCTGCGCGATGAGCTCCGGGCGGTAGCCCTTCTGCAGCAGATCCATGCGCCGTCCCAGCGCCGCCGCGTTGGCGCGCGCCTCGTTCGCCTCGAGCTCGAGCGGGACCGGGTCGAGACGCGCGACCTCCTCACCGGCGGTCACCGGGTCGCCCTCGTCGACGTCGAGCTTCTCGACGCGGCCCGCGACACGAAAGCCGATGGTCACCTCGCGGATGTCGACGTTGCCGTAGAGCACGAGCTCACGGGCCCGGGCGTTGCGCGCCCACGCCCACACGAGCCCCGCGGCGACGAGCACCAGCAGGCCGAGAACCGCCAGGAGTCTGTTGCGTGGGAGGGCCAGGGCCATGTCAGTTACCTCGAGGCGTCAGTCCGCGGATAGCCCAGTCGAGCCGCTGCTCGATGCGCGGGCGGTCGCGGGCGATGCGCCCGAGCGCGGTCGCCAGCGCCCTGTCGAACAGCGGCGGCCCCTGCCAGGCGCCGGCCAGGAGGCGCGGCAGCCCGACGGAGGCCATGAGAAAACACAGCACCTGCAGCGGGTCCTCGCGGACCACGCTGCCCTCCTCCTGCGCCGCCTGAATGGCCTCCACCAGCAGTCGCGGGTGGCGGCTGGTCAGCGAACGCAGGAACGAGCGGGCCGACTTGTCGCCATTGGCGGCCGTGAGGAGCACCCGCCCGAGAAACACACTCTCCCCCTCGCTGAACTCGATGAGCTCGAGGATCGCCGCGCGCAGCCGCTCGAGCCCACCGCCCTCACTGCGAACCGCACGGCGGATGCGCGTGAACAACGGCGCGTACCAGCTCTCCAGCAGCGCCTCGATGAAGGCCTCGCGGGTCCCGAAGTGATAGACGAAACTGCCAAGATTCGCGCCGGCCCCGTGAGCCACTTCCCGGGTCGTGAGGGCGCCGAACCCGCGCGAGAGAATGATGCGCCGCCCCGCCGCCAGCAGCTGCTCGCGCGTCGTCGGCCGGCCCTGGACGTTGGCACTCATTTGAAGTCAGATTATACAAGTGTATAAACGGCGGCAAGCTTCGGTAAGTACGGATGCCGAAGCTCCTGTCGGCGGTCGCACGGGGGGTTTGAGCCCGGGCTACTTCGCAGTCGGGGCGTCGCGCTTCACGCCGGCCTTCTGGCCGGGTTTGAGGAATCGCACCATCACGCGCTGTCCGATCAGGTAGGGCGTGTTGTCCGCCGACACGACTACTTCGACTACGCGCTCGTCGGTCGACTCCTTGGCGGTGTCGGACTTCAGCTTGCGGGTGCCGAAAACGGGTGCCACCCGCAGCACCCTGCCGACCGAGAGCTTATCGGCGTCGGATTCGGAGACGATCTCCGCCTCCTGCCCGACGTGCACGTCCGGTATGGCGCTCTCGACGATCTCGGCGCGCGCAATGTGGGGACTCGCCGGCTCCAGATCGAACATGTCGGACACGTTGAGTGTCGAGGCGCCCGCACCCGGGTTCGCATAGCGGCGCACGATCCTGCCGTCCATCGGCGCGCGGATGATCGTCAGATCTTCGGCGTACACCGCCTGCGCCAGCTGCGCCCGGGCCGTCTGCACGCCGGCCTGCTGCACGCTCAGCTGCGCCTGCGCCGTGGCGAGCGTATCGCTCGCCTGATCGATCTGCTGCTGCGCCACGACCTGAGAGGCGCTCAGGCGCGCCAGCCGCTGGTATTCGCGCTGCGCCGCCTGGATGTTTACGCGCGTCAGGGCGAGCTGACTCTCCGCCTGGGCGACCGCGGCGCGCGCGCTGTTCACGGCGAGCAGCGAGTCGTCGTCTTCGAGCCTGGCGAGCACCTGGCCTTTCCTGACGACAGTACCTTCCTCGACCAGGACGTCACGCACCACCCCCGCGCGCCGTGCGGCGACCTCGACCAGTCCGCCTTCGACGTCGATCTTGCCGTTTGCGATCGTCGCGTAGGGCGAGGACGCAGCGGCGGACGGGCTCCCGGGCGCGGCGGCGCTGCCCGAACCGCAGGCTGCGAGCAACGTGGCCACGGCACCGAGCCACACGGCACCGACGGCCGTCAGGTTATGACGCTGGCTCAAGTTTTGCCCCGCTGTCGTCCAGGATCTTGCCGTCCTCCATGTGGACGATTCGATCGGCGTGCGCTGCGAGCCGCGAGTCATGGGTGACGACCAGGATCGCGGCGCCGCGCTCGCGCGCCGCCTGGTGCAGCAGGCGGATTATGGTCTGGCCGTTGGTTGAATCGAGCGCCGAGGTCGGCTCGTCGGCAAACAACAGGGCCGGTGACTTGGCGAGCGCCCGCGCGATCGCCACGCGCTGGTTCTCACCACCGGAGAGCTCCGCCGGCCTCTGGCGCAATCGCTGCCCGAGTCCAACCGCCTCGAGCACCTCGGTGGCGCGCGCCTGCGCCGCGCGCCGCCCGACACCACAATAGCGCAGCACCTGCACCACCTGCGCGGTCGCGTCCAGCGCCGGAAACAGGTTGAAACCCTGAAAGATGAAGCCGCAATGGTTGAGCCGGAAACGATCGACCTTGTGCGGCTTCTGGCTCCAGAGGTTCTCACCCAGCGCCCGCACCTCGCCCTCATCCGGCCTCAACAGCCCTGACAGCGTCGCGAGCAGCGTCGACTTGCCCGACCCCGACGGCCCCATGATCATGGTCATCTGGCCGTGGTAAGCGTCGAAGTCCACATTCTTCAGGACCTGCTGGCGGATCTTGCCGATCCGATAGGCCTTGGCAATCCCGCGTGCGGCGAGCGCCAGACCCTTCATCGCAGCAGGTCCGCCGGCTGGCTCTTATTCAGGATGCGCAGCGACAGGACGCCGGACAGGACGGCAATCGCCAGCAGGGACACCGCTACCGGCACGTCGATGAACAGCGGGAAGTCCAACGGGACACCGAATGCCTCGGCCAGCAGCCACACCACGCCGGCGAGCCCGGCCGTCAGCGCAAGTCCGGCAACCCCGATCCAGCAGCTGAGCTCCATCACGACCAGGCGGAGGCTGCGCATCGAGACGCCGAGTGCACGCAGGCTGGCAAACTCCCTGACGTTCGCCAGGATCGCGCCCTGGAGCGTCTGCCAGGTAATCACGATGCCGATGAATGCGCCGACGACGACCGCGAAACCGACCATCACGGCAATGCCGCCCTCCTGCAGCATGGATTTCTGCGTGACCCGCGCCAGTTCCTCACGAACCCACGCCCGGTATTGACCGTGGCTCATGGTATTGAGTTCAGCGGCGACGCGCGGCGCCGCCCCGCCATCGTGCAGTTTGACCACGAGCGCCCCGACCCGCGGGCCCTCGTTGTATACGCGTAGCAGCTCAGCGGTCCGGCGTGAAAGAAATACCATCGCGTTGAACATGGACGGATAGCCGCTCGTGACCCCGCCTACCCGCACCTCGAGGCCATTCATCTTGGCCTTGTCACCCGCCCCGACTCCAAGCTTGCCGAGGCTGGTGCGATCGACAACCACCCCGAACGGCTCGCGCAGCGCCTCGATGAGACCCGGCCCGAAGTCGCTCGGCAGGCTCGCCGATCCCGGCGTCGGATCGAGGATGATGAGCTGCACGCCGGTGCTCTTCTCGGCCTGCCCGTCTTTCGGGAAGTTGTTCCACATCGTCCAGCCGAAATTCAGAGGCTGGACCTCATCGACCTCCGGGTGGCGGTAGATCTCGGGGACCAGCCGCCGCGGCAGTCCGGCGTTGTTGGCGAAAAGATTGTCAGCATCCGCCGGCAGCACCATCACCTCCGCGGGCGAGCGCTCGACCGTCGCGGTAAACGAGCGCACCATGCCGGCAAACATGCCGGTCAACGCCAGCACCAGAAGGCCCGCCACCGAAAGCGCGATGATGGCGGCGAGATAGCGCCGCCATTCGTAAATCAACGTCGCCAGGGCCAAGCTCATGGTACCGCTATGTCACTCGCGGCTGGATCGCCTGTCTCATCGGTCGGTCGATCATGAGACATGCCGGATCGAATGGACAACTCTGGAGTGGCGCCCCCGGCCGGAGTTGAACCGACGACCTACCGCTTAGGAGGCGGTCGCTCTATCCACTGAGCTACGGGGGCGCGACCGTTGCCAGTGTACCGGCGCGGCGCCTGCAGGGACCATCCCCTCCCCGCGGAGACAGGCGTACCATCGACCGACATGCCGGTGCCGCGGCGCGCGGCCTGCCAGGACAAGTCCATGACCACCTCCATCAGTGTCGGCAAGCATGAGCCCCTGCACTTCGAGATTCGCCACGTCGCCATGGGGCAGCCGCTCGAGTGGCTGAGCCGCGGCTGGAAGGACGTGAAGACGATCGGCAGACCCGGGCTCGCCCATGGCGCGCTCATCGCGGCGCTGGGCGCCGTGCTTCTGATGCTGGGCAGCAGCCACTTCTATCTGACCGCCGCGGCCGTGACCGGCTACCTGCTGGTGGGTCCGGTGATGACCGCCGGGCTGTGCGAGCTGGCGCGGCGGCGCGACGCCCGCGAGAAGCTCGGCTTCGATGAGTCCTTGCGGGGATTGAGCCGCAATCCCGAGGGCCTGATGCACTTCGCCGGGGTGCTCGCGCTGGTCGCGCTCCTGTGGTTCCTCTTCTCCGCGATCGTGCTCGACACGGCCTTCAATGCCTCCGTACCGAGCCTCGCCATCGCGCTCTGGGGAGGCGCGGAATCCGTCAGCGCCGGGCAGATGCTGGGCTACATCGCCTGCGGCGCGGTCCTCGCGGCCTTCGTCTTCTCGGTATCCGTCGTGGCGGTGCCCCTCATGATCGACCGCCACGCGAGCGCGAGCGACGCGATTCGTGCCAGCGTGCGCGCGACATTCGCCAACCTGCCCGCGATGCTCGTCTGGAGCGCCCTCATCGTGGCAGTGACGGCGATCGGCTTCGTGACGCTGCTCATCGGCATGGTGTGGGTGGCGCCGCTCCTCGGCTACGCGACCTGGCACGCGTACCGCGACCTCGTCGCTTAGGCTCTTCCCACCCCGCGCGTGGCGCGCGCGGCCGCGAAGCCGCGCGCAATGCGACAATGGCAGGACCTCGCCGCAAAGGATCCTCCATGACTCATGCGCGCTTCGCCGGTCCACTCATCGCCGCTGCCCTGCTCGTCCTCACGCCGCCGGCCTTCGCGGCCGGCTTCACCATCCCGCAGATCCTCTCCGCCCCATTCCCCTCCGACGTCGTCGCCTCACGCGACGTGCGGGGATTCGCGTGGGTGAGTGATGCCCGCGGGTCGCGCAACGTCTGGCTCGCGGTGGCGGCTTCCGCGAACGGCGCCTTCGAGGCGCGCGCGCTCACTCACTACACGGCCGACGACGGCCAGGAGATCGACGAGCTCGCGTTCGTGCCACACCACGATCAGGTGCTCTACGTGCGGGGCGGCGACTTCGAGTACCCCAACAAGCCGGCGCCTAACCCCGCGCAACTCACGGCCGGGGTGGTCCAGGAGGTCTGGCTGGTCGACTTCCGCGGCCGCAGCGCCTTCAAGCTGGGGGACGGACATGCCCCGGTCGCTGCCCCGGATGGCGCACGGGTGTTATTCCTCCATGAGGGCAAGGTCTACAGCGTCGCTCCCCGCAAAGGCGCCCATCCTGAGCAGCTCTTCAAGACCCGTGGTTCCGTGGGGTCGTTGCGCTTCTCCCCGGATGGCAGGCAACTGGCGTTCGTCTGCGAGCGCGGCGATCACAGCTTCGTCGGCGTCTATACGTTCGCGGACCAGACGCTGCGCTGGATCGACGCGAGCTTCTCTTACGACGCCGAGCCACGCTGGTCTCCCGATGGGACGCGCATCGCTTTCCTGCGTATTCCCTGGACGCGCGACGAGGTCGGCATCATCTCCCACCGCACGGGCTTTCCCTGGTCGATCCGCGTCGCGCAGCTCGCCGGCGGCGGTGTCAGCGAGATCTACCGCGCGCCCCCCGGCGCCGGCAGCGTGTTCCATGAGCTGAGCTCCGATCAGCAGCTCTTCTGGAGTGGCGGCGACCACCTGGTGTTCCCCGCCGAGAACGACGGCTGGCTGCACTTCTATTCGGTGCCCGCGGCCGGCGGCTCCGCGCAGCTGCTCACGCCCGGCAACTTCGAGATCGAATTCGCCGCGGCGAGTCCCGACGGCAGCCACATCGTCTATGCCGCCAATGCCGGCGACATCAGCCGGCGGCACCTGTGGCAGCTCAATCCTGCCGACGGACGCCTCGAGCAGTTGAGCCGCGGCAGCGGCATCGAGACGCAGCCCGCGGTGCTGGCCGACGGCGCGACGATTGCGTTCCTGCATGCCGACGCCCGCGTCCCGGCGCGTGCGGCCGTCCTCAGCGCCGGCAAGCCGATCGCGGACTTCATGGCCGAGGGCTTGCCTCGGGACTTCCCTGGCGCCGACCTGGTCGAGCCGCAGCCGGTCGATCTGCCGCAGCGCGCCGGCATCGCCGCCCATGGCATGCTGTTCGTGCCGCGCGCAGGCGCGGGCGCGCGCCACCCGGCCGTGGTCTTCCTGCACGGCGGGCCCATCCGCCAGATGCTCCCGACCTGGCACTACCGCCACTACTACAGCAACTCCTACGCGATGAACCAATACCTCGCCAGCCGCGGCTACGTCGTGCTCGCGCTCAACTATCGCGCGGGTATCGGCTACGGCCTCGACTTCCGCGAGGCGGACGGCGTCGGCGCGGCGGGCGCGAGCGAGTACAACGACGTCCTCGCGGCCGCGGATTTTCTGCGCGCACGCCCCGACGTCGATCCGGGGCGCATCGGCCTCTGGGGTGGCAGCTACGGGGGCTACCTGACGGCGCTCGGGCTGGCGCGGAATTCCGACCTGTTCAAGGCCGGAGTCGACCTGCATGGCGTGCACGACTGGTACCACGACACGCTGGCCACGGATCGCGACAACCTGCCGCTCTATCCGCCCGATGCACCGCCCGCCGCGCTCGCGACCGCGCTCGCCGCTTCCCCGATCAGCGCGCTCGCGACCTGGCGCTCACCGGTGCTGCTCATCCAGGGGGATGACGATCACAACGTCGCGTTCTCGGAATCGGTGCGCCTGGCGGAGGCGCTGCGTATGCACGGGATCGACTATCAGGAGCTCGTGCTGCCGGATGAGATCCACGGCTTCCTGCGTTATGCGTCCTGGGTGCGCGCTTACCAGGCGACCGCCGACTTTCTCGACGCGAAGCTCGAACCCGGATCCGCACGCTGAGCTCGGCGGCAGCGCCCGCCTTGTGCGGGCCGCACCGCAGCGGGCTCGCCGCAGGGATTCAGCCGCCCGCGGCGCTCACGCGCACGGTCTTGGGCTTGCGCGCGCTCACCGTGTGGACGTACTTGCCAAAGGCCTCCAGGGTATCCGTGAACTGCTGTTGAGCCGTCTGCAGGTCCTCGAGCTGGTGCTGCGTATTGCCACCGCCGGCGCTGGCCTGCGTGATCGCCAGGTTGAACGCGCCCATGGCTTTACCCATTTCCTGGTACTTGCGGCCAAACTCGACGTAGGTCAGTTTCTGCTGATAGAGGCAAATGATCAGCTCGGTAACGTCGCCGAAGGCCTGCTCGGCGAATGAGCGCACCGTCTTCATGATTGCAAGCTGCGTCTGATTCGCCCCTTCCGGGGCTGTGGGCACCTCTTCATAGCGACGGATGCACTCATCGAGCAGCGATGCCCATTTGGCGATCACCGGTCGGTCTTCGGACGTAGGGAAGCTATCGTTGGTGGCGATCTCGAAGGGCAAGGGCTCGTCCCCGGGCTCGCGGTAGAGCTCTACTTTGTGCCGGATCGGATCGAGCTCGGGAGTCTTCATGCTCGCTTTGCATTCCTCCCTCCACGCCTTGTACGCAGCCGAGATGGCGTCGAACTGGGCCTTGGTGGCGCCGCCCGAATTCTGAGCGGCAGCGCCCTGAGATGCGCCCTCGCTCTGACCGGAGTGACGCCGCAAGGCTGCTCCCGTGTTCGTCAGGGCATCGGCGACATGACTGCAACCTGCGATCGCCAGGAGCGCCGCGCCCAGCAGCGCCACACGGATCAGAGCCGGATGTACTCGCGGCATATGGCCACCCTTCCCGACTAAAGCGGGTTGCTGAGATCGGCAACCAACTCCCCGGTCTCGAACTGGTCGGAATACCGGCCCTGAAGCTTTCCGCCCACGATCTGCGCGCGGATGGTGAGGTTGGTGCTCGAGCTGCCGTCCGGATAGCGTGCCAGCGGCACACCGAGCACCTTCGGCTGCGTAGCGGTGGCGGTGCCGGTGATCCGGTCGGGAGCAGAGAAGTCGAGGTTGCCGCGAACCTTGACGCCAGTGGTTCCCGTGTATACGAAATCCCCGTTGCGCTCGAGCACCATTTTGCCGCGCATCGGCGTCCCGGGCTGGAGCGTGCTGGTGGCGTAGGCGGCGAAGGTTCCCGGCTTGACACTGAAGGCGCGCCGCGCGGGAGGATTGCTCGCCACCTGTGGCACGGGCAGGTCAGGTCCTTCGCCGGAAGGCGGAATGGAAGCCGGAGTCGGAGCGGGAGCGGAGCCGGAAGTTGAAGCCGCCACCGGAGACGCAACCGGTTCGCGCCGGTGGGCGCTGCGGTCCAATCGGCGCAGCATCAACGCAGCCTCGCCGCTGTGGGCACCATTAGGGTACTGTCTCGCGTAGTCCCTGAAGTCCGCCGGATCGTTGCTGTCCTTGACGCGATTCCAGAACGACTGCTCGAGCTCGCCGGTCGTCTGCACGTGGATCGCGTCGCTTCCAGCGGCGGCGGGCGGCGCGGGAGACGGCGTCACGACCGCCGCGGCAGCCTGCGGTGGCACGAAATAGAACTCGCCGATCGACTGGTCATAGAGCGCCGGGACCTGCTCGTGATGGACCCCCTCGGCCATCTCCACCACCTGCGATTTGACGTGCTTCAGAACCTGGTCGGCCGGCACGCCTGGCTTGCTGATCTCCTTGATCAGCACGCGAGTGAACACTCCGTTAGGATCGCCGTCCTGGTCGCCGAGGCGGTCGAGTGCCTCCTGACCGGCTCCGGCCGAATACATGACCATCTGGCCGCTGGCGGCGGTCACTGGCGCGAGTCCCCGTCCGCCGATCGCCCGTCCCGTTCCCTTGAACGGGTTGTCACGGCAGGCGTCGACGATCGCCAACGCAAAACGCGCCTTCTGGTCGCGCAGGTCGTCGAGCACGCGCTGCAGGGGTACCGAATCGTCCATGACCTGCTCCTGGCTCTGCGCCACGAGATCCGTCGGGATGAGGTAGTTGGTCCCGTCGAACTGCACGCCATGACCGGAGAAATAGAACACCGCGTCATCGCCACCGGAGATCTGCGCCTTGAACGAGCGCAGCGCCGCCTTGAGTTTCACGAGCGTCACGTCCTGCTCGAGAGTCACCTTGAACCCCACCTGGTTCAATGCCGCGGCCACGGCCTTGGCGTCGGAGCGTGCGTTGTGCAGCGGCGTGACGTTCTGGTAGTTGTCGTTGCCGATCACCAGCGCGTAGCGATGTGCCTCTCCCGCGGGGGCCGTCATCGACCGGGTAGCGGGCGCGCCGGAGTCGGTCGCAGACCCAGGGGTGTGCAGATTACAGGCGCTCAGGCCCAGGGCGAGCGCGACTCCCGGCAGAGATCTCATCTCAGCCCCGCACTGGCGCATGCGGCCGTGATCACCAGCTTGCCGAGGTCCTCGCTCGGATCGGGCAGCATATCGGCGAGCAGCGAGAGGGTGGCCGGCGTCGCGCCGAGCTCCGCGACACTCACCGCGAACTCGACCCGCCCGAAGTCATGGCTGCGGTCGGCCGCGAACGAGATCGGCACGATCGGTACGCGCGTGCCGCTGTCCGCGTTCGTCGGGTAGTACTTGAGGACCGAGCCTGCCTTGAGATCGACGCTCTCGGTGGTGAGGGTTTGCTCGAACACCTGACCCTGGTGCCCGACGAACTCATCGCGCCACACGGAATCGGCCTTCACGGAGATCGCGACCGAGTAGTGGCCGTTGGTGCTCTTGGCGCCCGAGTGGCTGATGTAGAGGCGCAGTGGGCGCAGGCGAATCGCATCGCGTGTCGTATCGAGCCGCACGCTCGCGACGTAGTCGAGCACGACGTCGTCCGCTCCCGAATCCGAGCTCCCGAAGCGCGTGAACCGCAGACAGCTGATGCGGCTCGCCAGCGGCGCCGTGGGGCCCGGCGTGTCGCTGGCGCGATAGTAATCCCCGCTCGCGCTGGCGGAGGACACCTGCGCGTACTTCTGCAACTCCTCCTTGACGCTGACCGCGAGCGGATGCAACAGCACACGCCAGCCCGTAACGACCAGGCTCCAGAGGAAGCCCCGGGACGCCTGTGGCCGCTGGCTCTCGCCGTCGGCGCAGTCACGCAGCAGCTCCCGCTCCGCGGTGCCGTTGGCATCGGTGCCCGGCAGCCGATGCTCCGACAGGGCCTGCGTTGCGTCCGCGCCGGGGATCAGCACCAGCAGCGTGCGCGCCGGAGGAAAGGCCACCGGCACGTGCTGCGCCGGATCGGCTGCCGCGGCCGGCCACGACGCGCCCAGCACGAGCGCTAACGCGGCGATCGATCTCAGCGCAGGCATCGTGGGCGATCCGGCTACCTGACCGTGAACTCCAGGAGCTGCCGCCCTGCACGCCCGAGGTTGTCGGTCACCTCGATGAGGAGCTTGTGGCTCCCGCTCGGCAGGCGCGCGCCTTTGGCCGTGAGGCCGGATGCCGACACCTGCACCCCGGGGGCCTGGAGAATCCTTTGAGTGATGTCGAGCTTCAGGAACCCGTACATGATCTTGAGGGAGGCGACGTTGACGGTGGCGCCGGCGGCCGGCTTGAAGCGCACGTCGATGTCGACCGGCGGCTGAATGGGCGCGCTGCTGTCGGGACTCACCACCGTGATACTCGGCGCATTGAGATCGGCGGCGCGGGGCACCAGCGCGGCGCCGGGCAGGGCTCGCGCCGAGAGCTCCTTTTGATACTCCTGGTCCGAGAGCAGCTCGAAGCCGCCGCGGGGTGAAGCGCCCGCGACCGTGGCCGCAACCGCCGCCGCCGCGACCATCA
>Ga0187781_10001940_pt1 | contig 15745 bp, 13 predicted proteins | sample 0715_SJ02_MP02_2_FD_132447 | JGI IMG/M metagenome (GOLD analysis project Ga0187781, IMG submission 132447) | Tropical peat soil microbial communities from peatlands in Department of Meta, Colombia - 0715_SJ02_MP02_20_MG | ecosystem: Environmental > Terrestrial > Soil > Wetlands > Peat | place...
CTTTTCCAGGCCCCGACCATCGCACAACTTTCCGCCGCTTTGCAGCGCGACGGCTGGTCGGAATACTGGTCGTCCCTGGTTGCCATCCAAACCTCAGGAAGCAAACCTCCGTTTTTCTGTGTGCATGGGGTCGGGGGCAACGTGCTCAATCTGCGCTCACTGTCCCGACGCCTGGGTCCGGACTATCCGCTGTACGGCCTGCAAGCGCAGGGGCTTGACGGCAAGCGTCCACGGCTGGCCACGATCGAGGCAATGGCCACGCACTACATCAAAGAAATCCGCCCGGTGCAGCCGCAAGGACCCTACTTCTTGGGTGGGTATTCTCTTGGGGGAAAAATCGCCTACGAGATGGCCCAGCAACTTACGGCCAGCGGAGACGAGGTGGGCTTGGTCGTGCTGCTTGATACCTATCCGGGAAACATAATGCCGGAAACGCATCCCGTGATCGATGTACTGCGTTCCCCCCGGCGAATCCTCGAGTTGCCATTCGAAGCCGTCGATGTGATCCGCCGAAGAATTAAACGAGGACGGGTGAGTCCGGCGTTGAAAAGCATGTGGGCGCACAACGCGGCTGCCGCTGACCGCTATGCGCCCGGCCCGTATGCAGGCGCTGTGGCGCTGTTTCGAGCCGCCGAAAAGTCCTGGCGACGGCCAGGCGATTTCTATGCGCTGTGGTCGACTTTAGCTCCAAAGCTCGAAACCCACGCCATTCCAGGCGACCATGACGGCATGCTGTATGAGCCTCGAGTCACCCTGCTGGCCGAACATCTCCGGGCCCGCATCGACGAGATCAGCTCCGCTTACGAACTGGCACAGACTTCCTGATCTCCACTTGAATCCATCCCCCGACGGAATTGCTTTGAAGATCCAAGAAAAACTAGAACCTACTGGCTCCGGTATTTCTCTACAAGACTCTTTCAGTCCAGCTCCGCTGGCCGCGCGGGTGCTCGGCACCGATCGCGGTAATCTGCTGCGGAGGCTGCTGCCTTGGGCTCACAAAGGCAGTCTCACCGTTATCGAGTACGGACTGGTCTATGGCTCCCATTTCCTGATCAGCGTTCTGCTGGCCCGCTGGTTGACAGCCGAGCAATACGGCGCTTTCGCCATCGCCTGGAGTGTGTTTATTCTGCTGTCGCTCGTCTACCAGTCCCTGGTGTTGGAGCCGATGTCGGTGTTTGGGGGGTCCACTTATCGGAGTAATCTCCGGGCATACTATGCCTCGCTCATGTGGATCCACGTGATCCTGTCGCTGGCGATTTTTCTTTTGTTTGGCGCTACCGCGGGTGCCAGCCGTCTGTTTGGGGCGGCGGCAGGAATGCCCGTTGCACTTGCCGGGGTGACCATGGCCTCGCCCTGCGTGTTTTTTTTCTGGCTGGCCCGCCGCACATGCTATCTGGAATTAGTTCCTGGGGAGGCTCTGGCAGGAGCCTTCGTTTATTCCGGCGTGGTTCTTGCCGCCTTGTGGGCTTTCTACCGTCAGCATTTGCTTTCGCCCTTTATTGCCTTCGTCCTGGTAGGCATCGGATCCTTGGCGACCGGATCGTTCCTGGTGTTCCGGCGGCGACTGCTTTCCCATGCCGAAGGCCCTAGGCCATCGACCAGGGTGCTCGCGCGGCAGCATTGGAACTACGGCGCGTGGGCGCTGGCTGCCTGCATTGCCAGTTGGATTCCTGCTTACATTTACTACCCGCTCCTCAGCAGCTTCGGCACGATGGCGCAATCCGGACAGTTGAAGGCTCTGATGAACCTGACCGTTCCCCTGGAGCAGACCAAAGCGGCTCTTTCCATGCTGCTGCTACCCTACGCCGCCAGCGTCCAGCACAGGAAAGATGGCTCGGGAATGAAGATTCTGTCTGCGCGGCTGACCCTGTTCGCGGTTGGCATGGGGATTGCGTACTGGGCAATCATCATCCCCTTCGGCAAGCCCGTGTTTCACCTTCTGTACTCAGGACGGTACATGGAGGTGGCGTACCAGATTCCCCTGGTGGCCGTCGGATCAATCTTCTGGAGTGCTGCCTATGGTCCCGCCATGGCCTTGCGCGGGATGAAGTCGCCCACCTCAGTGTTTGCAGCGTATGCCTTCGCTGCGGTCGCCTCCCTGGTGATCGGAGTCCCCGCGACATGGGCCTTCGGACTGTCGGGCGGCATCTGGGGCACCAATATTGCAGACATCGCTTCCTTTGTCGGCGTATCTTACTTGCTTTATCGTAAGTTGAAGGAGCACTCTGCCGCGAGTGTCTCTGAATCAGACATAATGGCGGCCGTCCACGAGGAATGTTGAACGTCCTTTTCACAGCGGATCATTCAAACGGGGAGTCCTAGATAGATGACTGATCATTCCATGCAAAAGAAGAGGTTGACTGGGAAGCCGGCAATGGAATATAAGCGGCTTCGATACTTCTTGTCCAAAACAAAGCTGCGCAGGCCCCTGTACTGGGTTCGCCATATGGGCCTCCGTCCAGCAGACATATTCTTTGGTTCGTATCCGAGGTCCGGAAGCACATGGACCCGCTTTGTTCTTTACGAAATCCTGACTGGTCGCGAAGCAAGCTTCGACGCTGTGAACGCGACGCTACGCGGAGTTCAGCGCTTGACCCACGGAATCCCGGTCTTGCCGGAAGGGGGACGATTGGTGGGCAGCCACGAACAGTATCGAGGAGAGTATGGGCGTGCCCTTTATCTGGTTCGGGATGGGCGCGACGTGCTGCTTTCCGAATACGCCTACTTGACGTCGCTGGGTTTCTATCGCAAGGACCTTGACCATTTCGTCGCCAGCTTCGTAGGAGCTCACGGTAGGGCCAACGGCTTCGGCCCATGGCAACGACACGTGAACTCTTGGCTGACTTCCCCAATTGCGGGTACTTCCAACCTTCTGCTGATGCAATACGAAACCTTGCGAAAAAATCCCGCAGAGTCGTTCCTGCGCATCTGCGACTTCCTCGGCGTCAGAGCGAGCCTGGATACCGTCCAGAGGGCTTTGGCCAGCAATTCGATCAGCCAGATGCGTGAGAAGGAGCGCCGCTCGCCGCAACTACCCCCGGGAAAGGATACATTCGTACGCAGCGGTTCGGTGCAGGGCTGGCGCGGAAAACTCAGCCAATCTCAGCTTGAGTTATTCGAGCAGTACGCAGGTGATGTCATGAGCAGGCTCGGGTATCCGCTATCCACTGCCGCGCAGGAGGCGATAGCAGTTCGTTCATAATTTCACAAGGCACAAGCAGTGACGGCAGTCGAAAGATGACAGCATCCGCGAGAACGGCACGGGATAGCAGGGAGGCGAGACAGAGCACTTTCAACGCGGGTGTCGCCGGGCTTGCTCTTCCAGGAGAGCTGCTGAGCATGTTTGAACGGGAGCGGACGGCGAAATGTGTAGGGGATGGCGCTGTTAACCGCGGATTCCGGGAAGGCTGATGGCATTGATCAGCTATGTTGCAAGAGTTCAGGTATGAACCCGGCAGTTAGTCACCGGCGTCATGAAAATTCTATTTGCTCACAACGCGTACCAGCAACAGGGTGGAGAGGATGTCGTCTTCCGGCTCGAGCGCGATCTGCTGAGAGCCGCTGGACACGAGGTCGTCGAGTATCGCCGCTGCAACGATGAGATTAAGGATCTTTCAATCGTACGCAGGATTGGCCTTCTGGGCCGCACGGTGTGGGCCTCTGACTCCTATCGTGATCTCACCAGCTTGCTTCGGCGGCACAGACCGGCGATTGTACACCTGCACAACGCCTTTCCTTTGATTTCACCGTCGGCTTTCTGGGCATGCCGGAATGAAAACGTTCCGGTGATCCAGACCCTGCACAATTACCGGCTGCTGTGTCCGGGGGCGAATTTTTGCCGTGATGGGAAGCCGTGCGAGGATTGCATTACTGGCAAATTCTGGCAAGGCGCGGTTCATGGCTGCTACCGCAATTCACGCGCTCAGACGGCGGCGGTTGCTTTGATGTTGACCGTGCACCATGCCAAGAAGACCTGGACCGAGATGGTCGATTGCTATATCGTTCTGACAGCTTTTTCCCGAAGCCGGTATGTGGCTGCCGGGTTCCCTGAAGAAAAACTGCGGGTGAAACCGAACTTCGTTGAATCTGATCCGGGCCGACGAGCAGGCAGTGGAGCCTATGCGCTGTTCGCGGGGCGGCTCGACCGAGAGAAGGGTATTCCGACGCTGCTGAAAGCGTGGCCTCAGCTGCCGCCCGCCCGCACCTTGCGGATCTTGGGAGACGGCGTTTGCCGTCCGGAGACGGAAGCCCTTGCCAGGCTATGCCCCAACGTAGAATTGCTGGGGTGGCTGCCCCACAACCAGGTTTTTGATCAACTCAAAGGCGCTCGCTTTTTGGTCTTTCCCAGCGAGTGGTACGAGAACCTGCCGCTTGTTATTATTGAGGCATTCGCGTGTGGCGTTCCGGTGATCGCCTCCGCAGTGGGTGCCATGCAAGAAATCGTGGAGCACGGGCGCACTGGACTTTTGTTCCGGCCGGGCGATGCGGATGACCTTGCACGGACCATGGCCTGGGCGTGGGAACAACCGGAATACATGGGCCGCATTGCTGAAAATGCTCGCGCTGAGTACGAGGCTAAGTACACGGCGGCGGCCAATTACCGCCAATTGATGGAGATTTATGAAGAGGTCATTGCGAGGAGGTCGTCACCGGCTGGGCGGACTCTTCTGACCCACGTGGCGCTGCCCCGTATCGGCCAGGCGAAATGACGTTCTGAACCAGCGCTCCATTACAATCAGCCAAGGCGCAGTCACTCCGGCACCTTCTCCGGTGGGTCCCCTAAGCGGGATTCCAACGAGAGTTGCCCCTTAGTGTAATCTGCAATAACGACTTAAACAAAATGAACTCCGAAGTGCCGGTCTCACAGCTCCGTAAACGTCAAGACTTAATGAAGCATCGATACGTCACCATCAGTGTCGACGACGGTTACCCCGGAGATATGAAGGCTGCAGATCTGTTTCGAAAGTACGGATTGCACGCTACTTTCTACATTCCTGCCGAAAACCCCGAGCGCCCGCTCATCACTCGGGGCCAGGTCCGCGAGTTGGGCCAAGCCTTCGAAATAGGGAGCCATACCTATCACCACACTCCCTTGAAATCCATGTCCGAAGAAAATGCCTGGGCAGAAATCCAAGACGGCAAGAAGTGGCTGGAAGATATTCTCGGAGAATCGTCTATTGCTTTCTGCTATCCCCGTGGCAAGGTCAGCCGGCGGACAGTCGCCTTAGTGAAAAGAGCGGGCTTCTTGGGAGCTCGGACCAGTTTTCACCATCAATGTCATTTCCCCGACAACCCTTTCCTGTGGGGTGTCACCACGCTGGCACACTGCCACAGCAAGCTCATCCACGTACGGCACGCACTCCTGGAACGCAACTTCATCGGAGTGCGGAACTTCTTCTTGACCCACAAAGGCGCTACCGATTGGCAGCAGCATTTCTCCTATGGATTGGACCACGTGGAAAAGAATGGCGGCATCGCTCATTTGTGTCTGCATAGCTGGGAGATCGAGGAGCTTGGAGAATGGAGGAAGTTGGAGTCGGTGCTTGACTCCATCGCGCGGCGTAGTCTGACGAGCATGACCAACGGAAATCTGTTCCGGCTTTGGGCGCAAGTTCAGGACGAAAACACCGTCCCGGACGGCGGGGCTCTCGTGTCGTGCGCGGCTAACCCACAGGACCCGGAGCTTTCGAAAATAACGGCGCAAGGGATGACTGCGCGAGAAGGAAAGTGACAAAGCCTTAACATTTCCACGACAAACGGGGTTGCTGCGTTGTTAAAGGTCCGTCTGCAGTTCCTTCTAGGCTGTGGCAAGGCTTCTTGCGAAAGGCCGTAGCGTAGAACCCTTCCTGAATGTTGCGATGGAGGCGTTCGCAGATACCGTTGGTCTACGGATGCCCACGCTCTTGATCGTACCCACCTAGCAGGTGTGCTGCGTACCCAAGTAGCCGGGATGCGCGGTTTCGGCACATAGGCGGGAAGGTTGTGCCCAGAACATCGTGGAGCCGGCGCCAAGCACCCTGTTCAACGTCGGGTGCTAATGTGGATTGGCCCAAGGCGCCGCTGGCCAGATGACCGGCGGAGCCTTGGGTTTCTGAGACACCGTGTTACTGTTTCATCTTTTCGCAGATCTTCAGCTGCTCGACGGCGTCGTCAATTGCCTTGAGCGCCTGGTGCTTGTGCCCCTCAAAATCGTTCTTTGCATGTTGATTCAGGATCTCCCTAGCCTCATTCAGCTTCGCCATGGCCTTGACGATGGCCGGATGGTCATCTGCTTCGGGTCCTTTGTCTCTAGCGGCCGGCTTGGAGCCGTACATCCCGCCCGCGGTCTCCTGTGCCATAGCTGATGGAACTGCCAGCGCGGCCATCATCACTGCAGCCGCCAGCAAACGTCCAAACCTATTCCTCATTGTAGTTCTCTCCTTGTTGTCCTCTGTTTTTGTAAAACCCTCACCAAAACCTACCCAGGTTTTAACCCCCACAGAGTTCTGAAGTTTCGGTTGAATAACGGCATCCGCAGACCAACGGCACCTGCGAACGTTTCCATCGGACCATTCAGAAAAGTTCTACTCGACCACCTTTCGTAAAAAGCCTGTTTCCCCTTCGGCGCCGGGGCCCGGCGTAGCGCAGGCGGAGGCGCGGCCTTGGTTTCGGCCGCTTGAGCTTAGCCCAGAGGTAGGTCTGAGCTATTACAACTCATGGATGAAACTGAAAGCGTAGCTTGGGCTCTGGGTTCGCCCGTCAGTTCCTCAATGTGGACCACTTCCCGAACTGGTGCGGAAGATCCGATTCTGCCATGTCAAGCAATTGCTTGAAGGTTTCTTGCAGTTCTTGTCGCCCGTCTGGCTCGTGTCGAAATACTCGCCCACTCCATAGAATGTCAGGTTGTCCGTGGAGTCGATCACCGTGGCCGCGTATTCGCCCCAGTCCGATGCGTTCTCCTCATCTCCCGCTCCCTGAATGATCAGAGTGGGCGGGTCAAAGCTGAGGGCCTCCCAGGGCAGCACGTCAAAATTGATGGCCGGGTGGGATTGCGTCTGGCAACTGGAACAGTAGGCCCCGGAGGTGGTGTAGGTGATCCCCAAGTTGCCATTCTGATCCAGCGCCGCGCTGGGCATGAAGTAGAACAATGTCGCATTCGGGTCTTCGAGATCCGGAGGTCCGGAGCTGCCACCGCTGTTGACCAACACCGAGGCCGACCCGTTGGCCACCTGCAGAATGTAGTAACGAATGCCAGTGCGCTGATTGCTGGTGCTCTCCATCACCACGTGCGCCGCCGTCAGGAACGCTCCGTTCGGACCGCCGCCGGATGAGGACAGATTATTGTAAGTCAGCCGGTTGGCCATGCGGTCTCCCAGTGAGTCCACACAGGGAGTGTTAAACCAGTAACAAGAAGGCGTGCCATATCCGCCGATGTCGTTAACATCCGTGCTGGGCTCCGGGATACACACTGTGTTATCTTCCGATCCTTGTTGAGAAGTGTCGTAGCATCCGGGCGTATAGGCGTTCACCGTAACAAATGTTGGTCCCGTTAGGCCACTCGCTCCCCAAGTAAACAGGGCCAGTTGATTGGATGTACAGGGCGTGCTCTTGCTGGTGCAAACGTTCTGGCCGTTGTCCCCCTGTTGAGCGTCACTGGGATTGACAATGGAAAGGAAATATTCTGGCTCACCGTTCGGCGGCCCCGTTGCGCTGTCGATGTCAGCTACGTCCACGGAGTGAATCAAGCTGGGCTCCTGCGCAGTCGGAACCATATAGGTGTAGCACTCCATAGGGTTTGAGGGAGCGCCTTTCGCAATGTCCGCGCGGTCCAACCAGCAGGCTTCAAAGCCGATTGGAAGGTACGAATAGGTCGGGTCCGCTAAATCAAAGGTGACGTAGAAGCCATCGGCCCAGGTTCCGATCCGCGGCCAGTCGGGATAGTAGTAGTAAGCGCTGCCTTTCGTACAGTAGTTCGAACTCGGCAAGCAGGGGATCACTGAGTCCAGCTTGTACTCGTAGGCATACCACTTGGTGCTGCCTTTCGACAAGTCACTGGCTGAGCTGACGGCAATACACCACGCGTAGTGGGCAATACCGTCCACGTCGTACGTAACCCGCCGGTTGATCACAAACTCGTTGTCCAGTCGGTCAAACAGGATCTGCACATTGCCGGACGTATTGCGGCATTCCGCTTGGGTCGAACTGGACCAGAGACCGACCACCCCTTCCGGCAAGGCTGTGGTTCCACCTTTGGTGGTGAAGATGGGTTGACCCGTTACTTTGTCAAAAGCTTGAACGTATTTCGGGTTCACCCACTGAAGCACCTGTGAATTCATTCCCGCCACGGTGAGCCCTACCGCTATGTTGCTGTCGACAAGTTTGTCCTCATCGTAAAACTGATATTGCGTACCGATGTTCTGTTGCGCGTCGATGCCTTCGATCTGACCGTTGCCCCAGGAGCCGCTCTGACAAGACGATGACTTGCACACCGCGTAGTTCCCCGCTGTGTTCTCCGCTTTCTGAGTTGCAGTGGTGGGGCCGCTAATCACTCCCTGTTGACAGTCCCCCGACTGGCAATTCTGCCCAAATGAACTTAGCCCGCCCAACAACCCGACCGTCAACAACCAGTTCCTTATGTACGTTATGTGCATTCCAGCCTTCTCCTGGCACTGCTCGAAGAGTTGCCGCTGATCAAGTTTCAAAACACCCCTCTGCTCTTGAACGGATCGTTGGCGCGCGAACCGCCCAACTTCCGTTCTGCCTTGGGTCGACATCCGCGACCTCCGCGTCGGAATCCCGTGCTTCGGCTGGGCGGACTGCGGAAAACCAGTGGGGGATTGGGTAACCACGGCGCCCCGGACCAAGTCGAGGCTGGACGCTAAGTAACCACCTAACTATAAAGCACTAGGGCGAGAATTCCAAGGGGCCAAAGGTATTCAAGGGATTGCAGGTCAACAGGCACAGGAATACTCCTGTACGAAAGACTCCAGCTACTCCGGCCAACAACCTGTTGGTCTGCAGCCTACTTTCGCCCAGGTATTATATATTCCTGAGGTCATTAGAAAAATCGCCGCTCGTCCTTAGGTAAGGGCAAGCGGCGAATCGACCCGTTCAAAGGAGTGTCGGGGCTTACTTCTTGTGCTCAACTTTCATGGCCTCGTGCAGGTGCTTGAGGGCTTCATCGATGTTCTCAATGGCGGCGTGCTTGTGGCCCTCCAAGTCGTTGCTGGCATCGTGTAGCAGGAATTCCTTGGTCTCTTCCAGATGCTTAATCGCCTTTGCGATCTGGGGATGCGGGCTTTTTGCGCTTGCCATAGGCTTTTGTGCGCCTGCGGGCGCACCGCCCATCGCTTGCGCCATCAGCGACGGAACAGCTAACGTAAACATCAAAACCGTAACCACGACTAAAGTAACTGCCTTGTTCCTCATCTCTCCAATCCTTTCCTTCATCCGAGTTTGGCACGGAATCCGTGCTCGAAAGCCACGCTGATTCTATCCACTCAACGCGATCGGCGTCAAACCCTGGTCTCGTCCAGTGGATTAGTGACCCTTTTCATTCCTTCTGTTGGGATGAGATCTGTTGCAGGAATTCCTGCGGAGTTAGGCAGCCGTGCGATTAAGCTTTTCCAGCGCGAGCGGTTCGCAGGCGGCTTCGGATTCGGCCACGAACTTGCTCCCAGCATCAACCGGCGCCGTCCGAAATGGGAAGCGGCTGCGGCGCTATGAAGGTGTCGAGGATTCGTCTCAAACGCCCAGTAATCTAGCTGGCCAACTGTTGCCGCTTGACCTTGACTTTGATCTGTATCGGCCCAAGCTTCGGAGCCAAGCCGACGCAGGCCCTGCAAACCGGGTGCATATTCTCTCCGTAGCCTTCGGTAGCGAACCCTAACCTGAGCTGCCGGTAAGCCTCACTCTGCCAAATCTCTACTGGGCCGTCGTTTACATTGCCGAGCGCCCAGTCCGTGGGACGTATGCAGCAAGGCTTGACGTCCCCATCGTAAGTGACGATCATCGTATTCCAGGGGAAGAAGCACGCAGCCTTTTTCTCCACCAGGCGTTTATTAAAGTTGCGTTCTTGTTCCTGGAAGGCCTCGCCGGTATAGTCCTCGACAAACTCCACGTCATCAAAACCCAGATCTTTGTATTGTCTGCGCACGGCAGGAATTTCGGCACGGTTGTAGTCAAAGATCACGAACTTCCAGATTAGGCGCGGACTCTTAGATTTGAGATCCTGCTTAGCCCGTGACAGAAGGCCAACATTCTTCAGCACCAGTTCAAAGTTGCCGCCAATGCGGTATTTCGAGTAACTCTCCTCTGTGGCGCCGTCCAGGGAGATGAACATCGCGTCCAGTCCGGAACTTACGATTTCTTCGGCAAACCGTTTGTCCATGGGAATCGAAAGGTTGGTGGGGAAGGTAGTCCCGATATTCTTATCGTGGGCATACTTCACCAAGCTGGGCAGATTGCGGCTCATCAGGGGTTCGCCCCGCAGACTAAAACTGATACCGATCAGGGTATCCGCCAGCGGATCAATCACCCGCTTGAATTCTTCCAAGCCCAATCTCATGGTGGGGTCGAATTGTTTCTTGTACTCCGGATCGCGGTGCCGACATCCCGGACAAGCCATGTGACACAGCGGCGTCGGCTCGACCTTCAGGTAGAGAGGCAAGCTCCGCGGAGTCGGTGTCTTAACTCGCAACTCATAAAAATTCAGCGCAAGGTTGGCGATTTTACGCAAGGTCAGATGCGGAACTGTGGTTCGAGCGTGCCGGCGATAATAATCGAACCGGTCAGTCTGAAAATTGATCGAGAACATCGGGCCATCCCCTCCGGGCGCACTTATACTGCGGAACCACTGATCGCAAAAGACACCAAATCTCTCCTCGGCCACCCCAGTATGCCGAGCTTCCAAGTTTTTGTATTATCCCCTTGCCTCCCCCTCGTGTCAAGCGGAAAAAGACCGGAAACGTGTGGGTTTTTCATGAAGAACCAGGTTCTTGCAAAGCAAAAAGTCGTTGACAATTGCGGCTTTGCTTAGTATCCTTAAATGCGAGTGCCGGTGGGGTGCCGGAGTATACTGCCTCCTGAAACTGGAGCATGGCCAACCGGCAAGGAGGCCGTATGATTGCCACTTCCCAGACACCAAAACGCGAAAGCCCATTCGTGAAGGTTTCGTCTCTGGCGAGCCGTGTTGTCGAAGGATTGCCTTACCTGAAGAAGGACTTAGCCAGGCGTATTTCTCTCCGCACTGGCAAAGTTTTGGCGACGCCCACAACCTACTACATTATTTTCACCGGCCGCTGCAATCTGGCGTGTCCCTTCTGCGAGATTCACAAGCAGGTCGATCCGAAATTGTCTGATGAAGTACTGTTCCGGATTGTGCGGGAGGCCAAGGAACTTTCCGGCAGCGGCTTCCATATCTCTCTGAGCGGCGGGGAGCCGGCCGCCTATGCGCCGCTGTTCGAACTGCTGGAATTGAGTCAAAAACTGGGAGTGAATTTTGGGTTCACGACCAACGGGCTGGCACTAACCAAGAAAAATGTCGAACGCATCATTGCGGCTGAACCATTCAACGTGAATGTCTCGATGGAATCCGTGGACCCGAAGATCAACGATGCCCTGCGGCCCTTCCCCGATGGAACAAAGCGGGTCCTGGCGGGAATCGAATGCCTGGTCGAAGAGAAACGACGCACTGGCTCGCGCACTTCCCTTTTCGTGAAGACCACGATCCTGGAGCAGAACTATCGAACCATTCCCGATCTGGTGCGGCACTTCGGGAAAGACTCCGGCGTACAAATCAATTTCCAACCGTACAGCGGCGAGCAGGGAGCCCCGTTTTGGGTGCAGGATCTAGCCAAGCTGGCAGACGTCATTGCCGAACTGAAGGCTCTGCGCCGGGAAGGCTACCCCATCGTGGGCAACGACCAAACGCTGGATGGGTTCTTCGACTACCTAAAGGACCCGCCCATGGAGTGGAAAACAAGATTCCTCGATCTTGGGGGAGCAAAGCGTAATTGTGACATCGGATTGAGGACCATGTTCGTCAGGCCCAATGGGGACGTCTTGTTTTGCGGGTTTCTGAAAGAGGTGCTGGGCAACATTCACAAACAAACGCTGCCTGAAATGTATTATGGCGCCATCGCTGCCAAAGAGCGCCGCACCATGGTTCACTGCAATATCGACTGCCAGAACACCTGTATCAGGCCTATTCCGCTGACAGTGAAAGCAAAAGCTTTTCTCAAGATGGGCCGTCAGGCGAAAAGCCCCGCGAAGGACCTGGTCCAGATCAGAACAGCAAGTTAGCTTCAAGTTGCCCTTGCCGTACCCAGTTGCGTAGCTTGTTACCCTTGCCCTCAAGTGGCGTGGTTAGGCCCTCCCCCGCAGAGTGTTAGCTTGGCCAGCCTGCGTCCCAAGTGACTTTGGTAACAGGCTCGTCGGACGACCGAACGCAGGGTAGAAAGCCATTGAGATTTTCTCTTTCTGTGCTCCCTTTCCCTTGTGGCTTTTTGCGGAAACCCCTATACTTATCGCTAGGACTGTTTACGCACCGGCTGTACGCTGGGTCGCCCCCCGCATCGTCCCAAGAACAAAGGCATCCGGCATTGTCGGTCGCCGATGGTTCCGTTGGCAACCGTCAGCCTGCCTCGGAGCGTAACCAGCCGCTACTGCCTGCTGAAAACTTTGTGCGCACCGATAGGGCAACCGAGTCGCGAATCAGATGAGCGTATCGACCAGAAGCCAGAATCTGTGGGAAGGTTCCGTGGCTGTTCGCTGGGCCACAGCCTTGGCCGGTTTCGCCCTGCTTGGCTGGTTACTGAGCATAGCCTTCTTTCAGTTGTTCGCGCGCTTTGGGGTTTTAGGGACTACTGCCCTGATTGCGGCCGTGCCCCTCGGTTTCGTCATCGGTGTTCGGGCTCTCCCCGAACTGTTCGATGGCCTGCGCTCTTTGGGACGTGGCTTCGGCTGGCAAGAGTGGCTGTGGGCGCTGCTCTTCATCAGCGCCATGACTTTTGAAGTGGGCAATGCCCGCCAGGCGATGAATGCACCGCTGGCAACTGACAAGTGGGTAGCGTTACGGCTGGGGACAGAGTTGATCGTCACTCTTCTTATGGCTTGGCGGGTCATTTCTGGCAGGAACTCGCTGAAATACCTGTTTGCCGGACTGCCTGGATTCATGGGCCTATATTGCCTGATTTCGTTGGTATCGACGACCTGGTCCATCGTCCCATTTTTCACTTTCTTCAAATCCGCAGAGTTTTCCCTCGACGTGGTCGCAGGGGCACTCATTTTTGAATCCGCCACCACTGCGGAAGATTATGTGAAGGTGCTGAACTGGACTTATATTGTGTACGCGTTCGAAACCGGCACTGCGTGGGTTAACGCTGTGGTTTCCCCCGCTACTGCGTGGGATGATTTGGGACGGTTGAACGGCACATTTCCGATGATCGGTGGCAACGGCATCGGAACTACGGGAGCAATCCTGCTGCTGGTGGGAATCAACCGCCTCCTTTCGCGCGCCTCAAGGGGAGGCAGTAGTCGGGTGTGGTACTGGGCGGTGATCGTTTTCGCAGTCGCTTCCATGTACGTCTCCCATACGCGTAACGCATTCGGCGGATTTGTTCTGGGGCTCGTTGTCATTCTGATTCTGAGCAAGCGGAAATGGCTTCTTCTCGCTCTCACAGCCTTTGTAACTCCTGTGATGGCGCTTACCCCGGCCGGCGACGTCGTCATGGCCTACTTGCGCCGTGGCCAGGGCGCTGACTCGATTCGGCGGTTGAGCAGCAGAACCGATTTTTGGGAGTACGCCTGGCGGCAGCTCAGCTATCACCCCTTCACCGGCCTGGGGGCCTACGCCGGCGGGAGGTTCGGCGTGCTGGAACCACTTGGCAAACTCGATATGGGGTATTTACACAGCGATTGGGTGGAAACCCTCGTGGGTACGAGCTTCTGGGGAGTTTTGGCCTTGGCGGCGGCGGTTATTGGAACCGGCTGGTTCCTGCTGCGGGGCAGCCTCTCGCCGCGGTTGAACGCGTTGGAACGGGATCTCTCGGTGGAGTGTGCCGCAGTCATGGCGATGATGACCCTGCATTCATTCTTCAACAATGAGCTCGCCTGGCATCCGCCGCTCATGTTCTTAGCCCTCCTGGGCTATGCTGAGCTGATTCGGCGTAAGCTCAGGACTCCGGAAAGTACATCTCCTGCGCCGGTCCGAAACGGTGATCCGGAGTTTCAGCTCGCCTAGCGGCCGAGTGGGAGTACCAGTAACGATCAAGGGGAATACTCTGTTGCAGACCGCGAGAGCGGTCCCTCGATTCGGCAAAGACCAGGTGGGCATCCAGCCGCGTAGCGTTTCTGTCCGCCTCACCAAAGGCATTATTTATGCAGACGTCAAGAACACGCCTCATCGGCCAACAGGGAGAGGGGTTTGAGCCTCACTGAAATCCATCTCTGACGCACTGGGATAGCCCAGCTGAGCCAAGTCTGCACCCACGGATTGCTCGAAACGTTGCAACTGAGCGGGCGTCAGCACACTCTTCCAACCTTGAACAGCTCCTTTGCGCACGAACCGCCCGCCTTCGGTTGTGCTTTGGTACAACTTGCGCGACTTCACTTCCTTAGCCCGCATCTGATCGACAGAGTTGTTGGCCAGCGCTGCCCGGATCTGCGCCGCCCCCGCCTGCGCGCCTACAAATTGCACCATCCGGGTCAATGATTCCTCAGGATTTCGCCGCAAATCCTCAAACTTGACCACTAGGAGCTTCCCCGCCTGCGGCAGCGGACTATTCAACCAGGAACGGATATGACGGCCCCAGGCTCCGTAGTTATGAAACGTGCCTTTTAGGAATGCGGCCAGGAACCCATCCATGTCCGTGTCTGCAATTCCCAGTTGCGTGCTACGGGCAAACGTGGAGAGAGCTACGTCCCGCACATCACGAACAATGTAAATGGCCTTCCCGTATTCCTTTCGCCACGGTTCGTGCGTCTTGATCAAACGCCCGCGATCGGCAAAAAGCGGCAGCCCCCGGCGGTGCCATTTCAACTCGGGAATCACGTCATCGACGTTGTCGAAATCAATCGATTTTCCCGCCAGCACCTCGCCCAGCACGAACCGCAACCAGGTATTCCCGGAGCGTGGGTAAGAAGCCAAGAAGACATCGGTCTGCCTTAAACCACGATGCCGAACCCAAATCACCGGCCGCCGTACGGGGGACTTCGCAAGCTTAGCGCGGAACCTTCTCATCCTTGTATTTGCCATGACTCCTCGGCACAATGGCAGCCTGTAAACAGCGCCATCTCTTCGATCGTGTATGCAAGACGCGGGGGAACTTGCTTGCCCAGCCTCTTGCTTGAACAACCACAATTCAGCTGAGATTTTGGGGGAATTCCAAAACTCGTGGGCCCTCGCTACGCCGGCCCGGCGTTTGGCTCGGCTTCTCCCTTTTGGAACGGACCGCCTTCGGCGTCTCCAGTTCCAGATCCACTGTCCTTCCCAAGAACAAACATGCCGCTGCTTTGGTCCGGAACGGCGGCCAGCAATGGTACGTTCAAGACGGCTCGCACCTCGCTCGGTGTCCGGAAGGATGGATCCAGATGCTCCAGCGTGAAAACCGTGCCTGCCGTGGCTGCGAACGCCAGAATGGTCGCAAACATACCCAGCATCCATGGCGATTGTGCCGGATAACTCGGAACAGCTGGCTGCTCTGCCACTACCAAGTTCAGGATCTTGTTCTGGTCCAGGGCGTCGTCAATGCGGGCCTCCTCACGC
>Ga0187781_10001941_pt1 | contig 15743 bp, 12 predicted proteins | sample 0715_SJ02_MP02_2_FD_132447 | JGI IMG/M metagenome (GOLD analysis project Ga0187781, IMG submission 132447) | Tropical peat soil microbial communities from peatlands in Department of Meta, Colombia - 0715_SJ02_MP02_20_MG | ecosystem: Environmental > Terrestrial > Soil > Wetlands > Peat | place...
CCCGACATAGACCGTGATCTCATGCCCCGGCTGAACGACTTTTTCGCGATGAAAGTCAATGCTCTCGAATTCCGAGGTGGTGGCATCTTCGTTTTTCACAATGATCTTGATTTTTTGGCCGGCTGGCACCGTGATGAGATCCGGGACAAAATGACGATCCCTGATCGAGATCGCAATCTCGGGCTCGGCCGCGAAGACAGGCGACGAAAAAATAATAAAAGCCCCCGCCATCAACGTGGCCGAGAGGATTTGTTTGCGCCAATGTGGCATCGGTTTTTGCATATTCGCGTGTCTTTTTACTTCACCCTTCATCCATTGCCCCGGCGCGCAAAAAAAGCGTGGCACGTTTCAAAGCGGGGCCACAAAACATAATGCAAATGATAATCGTTCTCACCTATCCGTCAAGCTAAGACAAATTCGCATTTGCATTAGATCACGAGTGCAAGAAATTCAGCGGCTTAGGTCGAAGGTAGGTGATTCTCATCAAGCCTTCGGCGATTTTCAACTACCTGAAACGGGTTGTTTGTCGCAAAAGCCCTACATCGGCGCAGGCTTTTACAGCCTCGCGGCCCGCGCTGCTCGCGCAAAAAAATTGCTTCTCCTGTGCTTTTGCAAATTGGCCATTTTTTGCCTTTAGCGCCACATCGCGCGTATCTGAGCGGCCAAATCGATTTGGTCGCTTTGCGTCGCGGCTGATCCGCTGACGCTGGTCGCGGCGGGCGGCCACGAGACGATTTGAAAATGCGCCAGCGTTGCATGCGTCAGAAAACGCGAGCGGATCGCGTAGACATGCCGGTCTCCCAGCGCGGACTGGGCTGCGATATGAAAGCGTTGCGGCACGATGATGTCCAGACCATCGCGCGCGCGGGTCATTGCAACGTACAGCAGGCGCCGCTCTTCCTCGATCTGGGCCGCGTCGCCCGTTGCAAGATCCGAGGGGATACAGCCGTCGACCGCGTTTAGTACCGTCACCGCGTTCCATTCGCGTCCCTTGGACGAATGGATGGTCGAGAGGATCAAGTAATCTTCGTCGAGCAGCGGCACTGCGGCCTCGTCGCTCGTGGCCTGCGGCGGCTCGAGCGTTAACTCGGTCAAAAACCGCTCTTGGCTTGCATAGGTTGAGGCGATGCGCGCGAGCTGCTGGATGTCGCCAGCGCGTATGTGGGCATCATCGTACAGGCGCGGCATTTGCGCCTCGTACCAGCAGCAGCCCTGCTCAAAGGCCGCCGGCCAACTCGCATTTGCCCGTCGTAGCGATTCGATCAGTAGGACAAACTCGTGCCAGAGCGCTTGGGCGAGGGCCGCCGGCGCCTGCTCGGGCAACAGCTCGCAGCCGGGCGCGGCCGCTGCGATCTGATCAAGGATACGTGCGGCTCCTTTTGGGCCCATGTCCTGGAGCAGTTGCAGCGCGCGAAAACCTGAAACGCGGTCCCGCGGGTTTTGTGCCCAGCGAAGAAGTGCGAGCACATCCTTGACGTGGGCGGCTTCGAGGAACTTGAGCCCGCCGAATTTGACAAATGGGATATTGCGCCGGGCAAGTTCGAGCTCAAGGCGCGCGCTGTGGTGTGCCGCGCGAAACAGCACCGCCTGTGCCCGTAACTTCATTCCCCGCTCGCGGCGCGCGAGCAACTCTTCGACGACAAATGCCGCCTGATCTGCGTCGTCACGCACGGACACAAGCCGCGGTAGGGCCGATGCGCTGCGCTCGGTCCACAGCTCTTTGGTAAAGCGCTCCTTGGCCTGAGCGATCACCGCATTGGCTGCTGCCAGGATCGGTGCCGTCGAGCGGTAATTTCGATCGAGCGTTACCCGGTGCGCGGGTGGTGAAAACTGTTGCGGAAAATCCAAAATGTTGCGCACCGTGGCCCCACGAAACGCATAGATCGACTGTGCATCATCGCCGACCACCGTCAAGCCGACGCCTTGCGGCTTCATTGCCAACAAAATCGCAGCCTGCAGGCGGTTGGTGTCCTGGTACTCATCGACCAGCACGTGGCTAAAGCGCTCGCCAATTTCCCTGCCAAGCACCGGCTGCTCGACCATACGGGCCCAATAGAGCAACAAATCGTCAAAGTCCAGCACGCACTGCGCCTGTTTTGCCTCGACATAGCCAAGAAACAGGCGCTTTAATTCTTCTTCCCACTCGGCGCACCACGGGTAGGTCGACTGCAGTATCTTTCGTAGCGTGCCCGAGTTGTTGACGATCGAGGAGTAGATCGCAAGACAGGTACCTTTGAGCGGAAAGCGTTTTGCTTTGGCCGAAAAGCCAAGTTCGTGCCGCACAAGATTCATAAGGTCCGCGGAATCTTCGCGATCGTGGATCGTGAAGCCCGTCCCAAGTCCCACGCGCGGCGCATATTCACGCAGCAGCCGCGCCCCGACGCTGTGAAAAGTCCCCGACCAAGCAATCGACGATGCCGATGAGCGCACCTTGCCGTGGGTAAGCTGCGCAAGGATGCGCGCGACCCGGCGGCACATTTCCTCGGCCGCGCGCGTCGTGAACGTGAGCAGCAAGATTCGACCGGGGTCCGCACCGCTAGCTACCAGGTGCGCAACGCGATGTGCGAGCGTGTTGGTTTTGCCCGAACCGGCACCGGCAATCACCAGCAATGGCCCCGAGGGCGCAGTCTGATCCTGCTTCGTGCCAAAAAGGACGGCTTCGCGTTGCGCCGCGTTCAGGTTTTGCAGGTACTGCGGCACGTTCGATGTGCCGGGCGCATCTTGGCAATATGCTGCGGGCGCATGCGGCTGCGCGCCCTCGGGTGTAAGACGATGATTCATCGGGATGTGGCGAGGCAAAATGTGTTGGCAACTCCTGAAAACCCAACTGCAGCGTCACTGTCATTATATTCAGTATACGGGGAAGGCCACCGCCGTGACGGTCCGCGGCGCTACGTGCGATCCATCTTTTGTCAGAGGACAAGCGGCTTGCGGGCGCAGCAATCTGGGCTTACCTGCGCTCAGACGATCGGAGGAAGCTAGGTCTTCCTTGATGTGCCTATTTTTGTGGCAACTGGCCTTTTCTCATAACCTGGGTCAAGCGCGCACCAGAAGAAGTTGCCGGTTAGCGGCCTTTTTTCACTGGCCTCGCCGGAATTCGGACCGCGTCGATGAACGCCGCAAGTGCAGGCGAAACTTGTCGCCGGCCCGGGTAGTAAAGAAAGAACCCGGCAAACGGCGAGCACCAATCCTCAAGCACCCTTGCCAGCGCGCCGGCTTCGAGCAGCGACCTTACCTGGTCCTCGATGAGAAACGCGAGGCCGACTCCCGCCAAGGCGGCTTCAATGACCATGTCCTCGTCGTCGAAGATAAGCGGCCCGTCGACCGCAACCTCCACTTTTTGGTGGCCGCGCTCAAATTCCCACTTATAGATGGTTCCTGCCGCGGGAAGCCGGAAATTAATGCAAAGGTGCTTACCAAGTTCGTGCGGCGTCAGCGGTTTGGGGTGCTTGGCGAAATACTGCGGTGCGGCCACAGCCGCCATGCGAAGCGGACCCGTCACGGGTACGGCAACGACGTCTTTCTGAAGTGACTCACCCAGCCGGATTCCGGCATCAAAGCGCCTTGCGACGATGTCCGTGAGAGCCGGTTCGATGAGCGTTTCGACAACAATCTCTGGATAGCTCTGTACGAACCAAGGCAGCACGGGCGCTATCACCATTTTTGCTGCGCTTTTGGACGCAGTGATCCGGATGTGGCCCGAAGGCCGCTGAAGAAGCCGCCCAAGGTCTTCGACGGCGCGGGAGATCTCCTCGAGCGCGGGACCGAGCCGCGTGAGCAACTGCTCGCCAGCCTGCGTCGTCGAGACGCTTCGTGTGCTGCGCGCGAGCAATTGGACGCGAAGCCGCGCCTCGAGCCGCCGCATCGAATGGCTGAGCGCCGAGGGCGATACCCCAAGTCGCGCTGCGCCTCGGGTGAAGCTGCGTTCCTGCGCCACGATGGCAAATGCCGCCAGGCTTGCCCAGTCTTCCCGGTCCATTTATGAGAATTTGTCAATGACTCATTCGAATTCTATGTCTTTTTCAAAGTTATATCGGCCGGCATGATATTCACGAATGCGGGCGGGCGCAGAGCCCAACCGCCCAACGGCGTTTCTTGAGGGAGGCTAAGGTGCAAAAGCGCAAGCTAGGAAACAAGCTGGAAGTTTCGGCACTTGGTCTGGGCTGCATGGGAATGAGCCACGGCTACGGTCCGCCGGCAGACAAAAAGGAAATGATTGCCCTTATTCACGAGGCGGTAGAACGTGGTGTCACATTTTTTGACACGGCGGAGGTCTACGGGCCGTTCACAAACGAAGCGCTCGTGGGTGAAGCGCTGGCGCCATTTCGTGGAAAGGTCGTGATCGCTACCAAGTTCGGAATTGCAATGGGCCCCGACGGCCAGCAGCTCGTGGATAGTCGACCGCAGCAGATCAAAAGGAGCATCGAGGGCTCGCTCCAACGACTCGGCGTGGAGGCCGTGGACCTGTACTATCAACACCGCGTCGACCCACAGGTGCCGATCGAGGAAGTGGCCGCGACGGTCAAAGAACTGATTCGCGAGGGCAAGGTCAAGCACTTTGGCCTTTCGGAAGCAGGAGCAAAAACCATCCGCCGCGCGCACGCAGTGCAAAGCGTCACGGCAGTTCAGAGCGAATACTCGTTATGGTGGAGGCGCCCGGAAGAAGAATTGCTTCCGACACTCGAGGAACTCGGAATCGGCCTGGTTCCTTTCAGCCCTCTGGGCAAGGGATTTCTCACGGGCAAGATCGACGAAAAGACGGTATTTGACCGCTCCGACTTCCGCAACATTGTTCCGCGCTTTACGCCCGAGGCGCGCAAGGCGAACCAGACCTTGGTCGATTTGCTGGCACGGGTTGCAAAACAAAAAAAAGCAACGCCGGCGCAGATCGCGCTGGCGTGGCTGCTCGCCCAGAAGTCGTGGATCGTCCCCATTCCGGGCACGCGCAAGCTGCAGCGACTGGACGAGAACCTCGGCGCCCTCGCGATCGAACTAACCCTCGAGGAGCTACGCGAAATAAATAGCGCCGCCTCGCAGATCACCGTACAAGGCGCTCGATACCCTCAAGCCCTTGAGCAAAGGACAGGGCTGTAAGTTGTCGTCAAGGAAGGCAACAGTTGAACTTATGGGTAATAACATCGATGGCAAAGTCGTCGTTACACAAGGGAGCGAGCAGCGAAAATGGCGAGGCGATCGCTCGACATCTGTCCGCGCAAGGCGCATATGTTGTGCTTGGCGCACAGCGCATCGATCGGCTCCGATCCTCATCTGGCGAGTTGGCCCGTAGCGGTCGCAAGGCGCTTGCACAGAAAGTTCCCATGGCGCAGGTCATCTTGGCCTTTAACATGGTGCCAGGTGAAGTGCTGTTTCCAGTTTTTCAGGCACGCCCTCGAGCGAGTAAGCCCACTTTGGTGTTTTGTGGGGCGATTCGAACAGCAAAGCAATTGATGCGCAGCTAATCCGCGACACGGGCCTTGATCCTGCGGATGCGCCAGTCCTGCGGATCGCCCGTTATGCGAAGCCCCGTGCGCTGTTCCTTGGCCAGCTTGCGCAGCAAGGCAAAGTCGGATCCGAGATGGCGTACCGGTTCGAGTGGATTGCAAAAAAAAGGCAGACCGAACACAAATGGCGACAAGCGCAACGGATCAGGAGGCAACATGGCAGAGCTGGCGGGATGGGATAGTTTTTACGTGATCATCGGCTCGGCTGCTGGTGCGCTGATTGGGTTGCAATTCGTTGTCCTGACACTGATTGCCCAGAGGCCTCCGATCCGGGCGGCGGAGGCGGGTGCCGCCTTCGGCACACCGACGATCGTTCATTTCGGCGCGGCCTTGCTCTTGTCAGCACTTTTGCGCGCTCCCTGGCAAGCGATTGCCCCCGCGGCGAGCCTTTGCGGCCTTGCGGGACTCAGTGGTGCGGCCTACGCCCTTATCGTGGTGCGCCGTATGAACCGACAAACCAGTTACCGGCCCGAGTTTGAGGATTGGCTGTTTCATGTTCTGCTGCCTTTTGCGGCGTATGCAACTTTGGCCGTTTCGGCGTTGCTGGCGTCCTTCTACACGCGCCAGGCCTTGTTCGGAGTAGGAGCTGCAGTGCTGCTGCTGCTTTTCATCGGCATACACAATGCCTGGGACAGTGTCACGTACCACGTGTTTGTCAGCGCTGCGAACACGAAATCGGATGAATCCTGAGCGCCCGGGCTGCAAAGGCACCACCGACCTGGGCAATTGCAATTAGCGCCCGTGGTGCTATGGATTTTTGCCACGCCAAATCGATTCGCTGCGCAAAGCGCATTCTCGCAAGCAGGAAAGCTGGGCCGGACCTTCGCCACAATTGGCAGCGGGCACTTGGCGCTCGCAGGAGCAAGCACGGGCGACTGGGGCGCGGCCTGGTCGTGATCGCACTCTTGCGTCTTGCGACACATGACGCGAGGGCCTACCATCGGGCGCCGGGCGCATCGCCAATATTTCGGCGCGATCGCACGATCGACCCAAAGCGCAAGTGGCGCGCATCGCCACATTACGGACACAGGAAGGTAACCGATGTGGGCGGCAAGCTGTATTCGGTGTGTATTGCCATCATGATCGCCTTGCCAGGCGCATCGGCTGGCGCGGCCCAGGCGGTGCTTGGCGAGCGGTGGGATTTGACGGCGCTTTACGCAACGCCGCAAGCGTGGTCACAGTCCTATCAGCAGGCCAGGACTGATGTTGCGTCGCTTGAGCGCTTAAAGGGAACACTGGGTGCCAGTGCCGAGGCGATGTACACCGCGCTTGCCGCGATCAGCGACGCGCGTCGCGAATTGCTTCGCCTGTACTCGTACGCGTCGCTACGCTCAGATGAGGACCTGCGCGATGCCGCCAACCTTGAGCGAAAGCAGCAGGCGCAGTCGCTGCTCACGGAACTTGCGCAGAAGACGGCGTGGCTAGCGCCCGAGGTGCAGTCGCTGGGACAGGCCAAGGTCCGCGGCTATGTCGAGCATTCCGCCGCGCTCAAACGTCGATTTGAATTTTTCCTGACCGAGAAACTGCGTCACGCGCCCCACACCTTGGGCATCGAGGCCGAATCCGTACTGGCTGCAACCGGAGACATGTTGGCGCAGCCGCATAGCGTTTTTGAGCAACTCGTGAATGCGGAGTTGCCCTTCCCGACGCTGGACATTGAGGGGCAAAAATTCCAAATGGGCCCCGTACAGTATGAGAAGTACCGCGGTTCGGATGACCGAGCGGTGCGCAAGGCCGTGTTCGACGCCTTTTGGGGCGCATTTCATGGCTACCAGGGCACGTTGGGATCAAATCTCACAACGCAGGTGATGGGCGACGTGTTCTCCGCAACAGCGCGCCGATTTGGCTCTTCGCTTGAGCAATCGCTGTTCGAGGACAACATGCCCGAAGGCGTTTACCGCACACTGGTCGCGCAGGCCAACGCCGGCCTGCCGACCTTACACCGGTACCTGAAGCTGCGAAAGCGGCTACTTGGCATAACCGACGAGCTTGCGTACTACGACAACTATCCGTCGCTTTTTAAGCTTGCTTCGCCGCCGCGGTTTTCGCTGGAAGACTCCCGGCGAATCACACTGCAGGCGCTCGCGCCATTGGGCGAGGAGTATCTGAGCTTGTTACGACGCGGGACGCAATCTGAATGGTCGGATTCGCGTCCCCGAATGGGGAAAAACTCCGGCGCCTTCATGAATGGTTTGGCATACGACGTTCACCCGTATCTGCTGCTAAACCACGACGACGACTACGAGTCGCTGTCTACCTACGCACACGAGTGGGGGCATGCAGTTCACACGATGCTTGCAAATGCCAATCAGCCCTTTGAGACGGCGCACTACTCTACATTTATCGCCGAATCGGCATCGATCGCAAATGAAATGCTGCTGGGCGACTACATGGTGGGTAAGGCCCCGTCGCGCGATGAGAAGCTCTTTTATCTTGGCAAACAACTCGAATCAATCCGAACGACGTTCTTTCGGCAGGTGCTGTTCGCCGAGTTCCAGCTCCAGATGCACGAGATGCGCGAGCGGGGGGAAGCCCTATCGGGCGCGTCGCTCACGCAACGCTACTGCGCGCTACTGAAGCGCTACTACGGCGAGGCCGAAGGCGTCATGAAGATCGATCCGCTGTATTGCAATGAATGGGCATTCATACCGCACTTTTACTTTGGCTACTACGTCTGGCAGTACGCAACGTCGATGGCAGGTGCCGCCCAGTTTGCGGAGCAGCTACAGGGGACGGGCGCAGCAGCGGCACGAGAGCGCTTCATTGCCTTGCTCAAGGCGGGCGGCTCCGATTACGCGCATGAGCTGTACCGACGAGCCGGAGTCGATCTTGGCCAGCCGGCACCCTACCAAGCCTTGATCCGCCGCATGAATCGAATCATGGATGACATCGAGGCCCTGGCGCCGGCAGCGCGGTAAGAAAGACAAACCGTCATCGCAGGTTCTGGGTCTGATTTCGCCTCGGATCGTTGTTAGCGCAGGCGACGCTGCAGCAAACCGAATCCGCCGGCAAATCTGACGCGCGATATTTGCGAAATACCGTACCTCGCGTGTCCTAGTTCTCGCCGAAACGTTGTGACGGTCGGTGGTATGTCCCCCGGCGGCCCGGCACTGAGCTCGCCGGCGAAAGAATTGGCGCGCAATTCCCGATGGTTTTGTTTCGCCTTTCCCGATAGCGTCCTCTGGGCGATAGTTCCAAGGGACGCCAGAAAACGGCGCCTCGCCTGGCTGAGCGGCCGTTGCCCCCCGCGGTGACGCGGAGCGCTCAATGGTGTAAGTTGCGAACAACATAATGATCGTGGGGGCATAAAGCTACTCCACGGCGTTTATTTGGAGGAGAAACGATGCTTGAGCTGTGCAGCGCAAGCGCGCTCCAAAGGAGCATCTTTCGGTTGGGCGCCCTCGCGCTCCTTGTGCTCCCCGTCGCGGCGGCGCTCGCGACCGGTCCCTCGAAGAACCTTGCTCCTGGATTCAGGGAGTTGCCCGCGGGCGCGACAGTGCTCGTCGCGCCCCTGGACGTCGAACTCTTCGAAATCGACGCGGGCGGGATTCCAGAGCCGCGCGCGGACTGGACCGACACCGCCCGGCGCCTGATTCGCGAAGAACTCGAGCGGCGCCGCGTCGACCTGGGGGTGCAGACGACCGAGCTCGCGGAGGACGCCACCGACGAGCTCGGCGAGGTGCTGAGCCTGCAAGGAGCCGTCTCAGAGGCCATCGCCGCCCACCAGTTTGGCGAGTTGCCGCTACCCACGAAGAACGGACAGCTCGACTGGACTTTTGGCGACGCAATGCAGCCGTTGCAGCAAAAGACGGGCGCTCGCTACGGCCTGTTCATTTGGGTTCGCGACGGCTACACCTCGGCGGCGCGCAAGGCCACGATGGCGCTTACTGCGATCCTCTCACTCGGTCACGTCATTCCAGGCGGCGCTCGGCAGTTAGCCTATGCCTCGCTCGTCGATTTGGAAGGCGGTCGCGTGCTTTGGTTCAACCGCGTCGTGCGGGGCCGCGGTGACCTGCGCGACCCGGCGGCGGCTGCCGAGACGGTCGACGAGCTTCTGAAGAACTTCCCGGTGGGCCGGTGAGCGTCGCAACGGCCGACCGGCGCCGGTTCGTATGCCGCACCTGTGCCGGCATCGCCGCCCTAGCCATGGGACGCGCTGCGCTTGCCGATGATGCGTCCCCTTGGAACCCGCCACCGCGCTTTGCGCCCCCGGATGCAGCGAGCGACGAGGGCGGCCTATGGGCCATGATGGCGCACGAGGAACAGCGTCTGCGCCGCAGCCAGCTCCTCATTCGCGATGCGCAGTTGCGCGCCTACCTACAGGGCGTGACCTGCAAGCTAGGCGGCGAGCACTGCCCCGACATCCGTATCTACCTGGTGCGCACGGCCTGGTTCAACGCCAGCATGGCGCCCAACGGGATGATGCAGGTTTGGTCTGGGCTGCTACTGCGTGTCGATAACGAAGCGCAGCTTGCCGCGATCCTCGGCCACGAGATCGGCCACTATCTGCAGCGCCACGGCCTGGAGCGGCTGAAGGACGCGCGCTCGCGCGCAACCTTCGCGACGTTGCTGATGCCACTCGGTCTGGCGGGCAGCGCCGGCGCCTTCCTCGCCGCCGCTAGCGGCTTTGCCTATACGCGTGATCAGGAACGCGAAGCCGACCGCATCGGCCTCACGCTCATGCGCAACGCAGGATACGACCCTCGCGAGGCCAGCGTGATCTGGTCGAATCTGCTCGACGAAGCCGCAGTCCATACGGGCGCCAACCTCACGTCGAACAGTCCCATGTTCGCCACGCACCCGGCCTCCGCAGAGCGCCGCGAGACGCTCGCGCAGCTCGCCGGCAGCGGCGGCGGCGACCTTTTCGCGTCGGAATACCTCTTGCACACGACTTTACTACAGCGCGACCTTCTCGACGACGAGCTCAAGCGCGCGGAATTCGACGAGTCCATCGTACTGCTGAACCGGCTCACGAAGCGCTCGCCCGAGCGCGCGGACCTGCTGTACTTTCGCGGCGAGGCCCACCGCCTGCGCAACCAAAAGGACGACGCCGACCTCGCACAGGCCGACTTCAATTCCGCGCTTGCCCTGCCGCAATGCCCGCCGGAAGCCGACCGCTCGCTGGGTTTCTTGCATCAGGCGCGCGGCGAGAAAGCGGCGGCGCGCGCGTCCTTCGAACGCTACCTTCAGGCAGCGCCGGAGGCGTCCGACGCCGCCATGATCCATACTTATCTGCAGGAGCTGCAATCATGAAGCGAAAGCTAACTGTCCTCCTGTGTGTCACCCTGGCTGGCTGCGCGGCCATGGGAAAGATTGAGTCCGGGGAGCAAGCGGTCGGCGATCGGCTGGTCGTGAGCCTTGACGGCCCGTGGAACCAGTTCAACCGCGGCGTCGACGTCCCGACTTGGACCGTGGAAGGATTCACGGTCGACCGGCTGCGATTCTTTGTCGGCGTCAAGGATGGAGACCCCATCGCTAAGCGTCCCAAGGGCGAGTCCGAGCAGCGCCCGCTTACCTTCCACTCGACGATGAAGGCGCACGAAGTCGTGGCACTTTTTCAGGGCCTGTATACGCAAGACGGTTCCACCTTTACGCTGGATCGCATTGAGCCCGTGACATTCATCGGCGAGTCCGGGTTCAAGTACACCTATACGCTCCTGCGGCGCAGCGACGACGTGCGTCTCTCGGGCGTGGGCTACGGAGCGGTCCACAACGGCGAGCTTACCGTCATCGACTACTCTGCCCCACGCTTGGGTTTCTTTCCACGCTACAGGGAACAAATCGAAAAGATGTCGCTGGGTGCGCACCTGCGCAGCTAAGCGCAAGTGCTGCGGCGACGATGAGGGAAGGTTCACTACCGCGGGGCCTTGATAGTGGGCACTTTGATGTCGCTTATGTCTAGCACCCGATAACCGGTGTCGGCCAACAGGAGACTTCCGATACAGCCCTAAGTATTTCCAGGTACCGGTCGTCGGGTTTGTCGCTTTCGCGAAATATTGTTGGTCATTCCGTGAAATCGATCAAAGCAAAACAATTTTTGCCAGCGTTGTTGCGCACCGCAATGCCGAGTTCGGATTTGCGCTCTTGCCAATTGCCGCCGAAGCCAGGAGAGGAGTCGCAGCCAACGGTAAGCAGGAATATCCTGTACAAGAGGCGATCGCGCGGTCGCTGACCGCTTCGTGCCCGCCCTTGCGCATCGCGTATTCGCCGCGCGCTCCAAGACTGCTATCCTTTTTTATATTTGTGGTCTTGCAACGATGCCGCCTCGGAGGGGACAACGATGACACTGGAAGCATTGACCGGCAACATGTTGATCGCGCAAAGCGGCGGGCCGACCGTCGTGATCAACCAGAGCCTCGTGGGCGCGATCCTCGAGGCTAAAAAAAACCCGCGGATCCGGCGCATTCTGGGATCGCTGCATGGACTTGACGGAATTCTGAAGGAAGACCTTTGCGACCTCGGGGCGGAAAGCACGGATAACCTCGAACTGGTCGCCCGCACGCCGTCGTCGGCGCTGGGCTCAGTGCGCAAGAAGCCGACGCCCGAAGACTGCGTCCGGGTCTTCCAGGTATTGCAGAAGTTTGACGTTCGCTACTTCTTTTACATCGGCGGCAACGATTCGGCCGAGACGACTCACATCATCAACGAAGAGGCGCGCAAGGTTGGCTATCCGATGCGCTGCTTCCATATCTGCAAAACGATCGACAACGATCTGCGCGAAAACGATCACACCCCCGGGTTTGGTAGCGCCGCGCGTTTTGTCGCGCTGGCCTTCATCGGCGACGATCTTGACAACCGGGCATTGCGTGGGGTCAAGATCAATGTTGTGATGGGTCGGCATGCCGGCTTCCTGACAGCGGCGTCGGCCGCGGCAAGAAACGAACCCGACGACGGCCCGCACCTGATCTACTTGCCCGAGCGGCCGTTCTCGCTCGACCGCTTCGTCGCCGACGTCAAGCGCGTCTATGGACGGTTAAAGCGTTGCGTCGTCGCGGTCAGTGAGGGCATCGCCGACGAGCACGGCGAGGCGATCGCCGCCAAATTCAGCAAGGAGGTCGACTCGCACGGCAACGTGCAGTTGAGCGGCAGCGGCGCCCTGGGCGATCTGCTGGCCCAGCATATCAAGGACCAGGCGGGGATCACGCGCGTTCGCGCCGACACCTTCGGCTATCTGCAGCGCTCCTTCGCCAGCATCGTCAGCGAAGTCGACGCGCGCGAGGCGAGGTGGGTCGGCGAGATGGCGGTGCGATTTGCCAGCGGCGACCAGTACGAAAGCGGCAGCACGGCGATCCGGCGCCGCCCGGGACCCGGCTACGAGGTGGCCGTTGAGCGCACCGAGCTCAAGAACGTGGCGAAGGAGACGCGGCACATGCCCGACGAGTTCATCAGCGCCGAGAACAACGACGTGACGCCCGCGTTCCTGGACTACGTGCGGCCGATCATCGGTCCGCTGCCGCGAGTCGGGAGGCTGAAGTTCTTGCCGGTTGGGGGGTTGCGCGCGTGATTCGGGATCCCGTTGGCGACGGTACGGTTTCGGACGGAAGCTACCCCGGATTCTCCGACCGGCAGCTCTGCTCGGCGTTGGGTGGCCGCCGTCGGCCGCTAAACGCCAGCACCGAAACGAAAACAACACGTTTGCCGAACGTGCGCTTTGCGCGATTTCGATTGTCGCCTTGGGCCAAGCGGTGCACCCGCTGCGCATCGATACGCGATGACGTCAAATTGCGGGACGTGGTTGTGCCGTCGATTCACTGCAACTGAATCTTGCAAACGCTGTGACACATTGATTTGAAGCAACGCCATAGCTGCGTCATGACCGCCTGGCGCCGGCGCTGCGGCCTGGCCGCGGACATGTGCGCCGCAATCCTGCGCTTTGGGAACGTGCCTTTGACATGATGCGGCGACGATTGCGCATGAATTGGCAAGCACGGATGCACTTGGCGCTGGTTCCGAGCACGCTATCCTTTGGACAAGGACATTTGCATAAGAGGTCGCCATGAGTGTGCGCAAGGCCGTTTTTTTGTCGGTTGCGTTTACGGGTATCGTCCACTGCGCGGAGCCGGCCAAGGTTTTCGAATCGACCCAACGCGACCGCGACAGCGTGTCCCTGACCGTTTATAGCGACGACCTTGCCCTGGTGCGCGAGCGACGGCGCATAGAACTACCCGCTGGACTGACGCGCCTGGCACTGCGAGATGTCGCAGCGCACCTGCGACCGGAAACGGCAACGTTACGAGCTACCGGCGGGCCTGCCTTGAGCCTGGTCGAGCAGCAATTTGACTACGAGCTACTTACGCCGCAAAAGCTTCTTGAGAAAAACGTCGGCCGCGAGGTGACGGTGCTGCGCCCCAACCCCGCCACCGGCGAAGACCGTCGCGAGAAGGCCACTGTGCTCGCGACCGCCGAAGGCACGATCCTTCGCTTTGCCGACCGCATTGAGGCAGGCGCAGCGGGCCGCATCGCCTACGAGGCGATTCCCCCCGGCCTTTATGACCGGCCGACTCTTTCGGTATTGCTCGACGCCGCAGGCGGCAAGCAAGCCCTTGAGCTCTCCTACCTGACATCCGGTATGGCCTGGAGAGCCGATTACATTGCGAGCCTTGCGCCCGATGGGCGAAGTCTGGATCTGAACGGGTGGGTGACGCTATCGAATCGAACCGGCGCCAGTTTTGACAACGCGCTGCTGCAGCTCGTGGCGGGCAACCTGCACCGGGTGCGAGCGCCGACAGCGCTGGCTTTTGAGCGCGCAGTTCCCGCGCAAATGGCGGCGGCACGGGCGGCAGCAGTGGAGCCGGCCGAGGAGCAACTGGCGGAGTATCACCTGTACCGCTTTGAGCGCCCGACCAGCATTGCGGAGAACCAGACCAAACTTTTGGCGCTGCTCGCCGCTCACCAGATTCCAGTGCGCCGCGAGTACGTGCTTTCCGGGAACGATGGGTTGTACCGCGATCGGATTCGGCGGGTGAGCCAAAAGCAGCGTCCGTCGACATTTATCTATTTCGACAACAAAGGCGGCGATCTTGGTCGGCCGCTGCCCGGAGGCGTCGTGCGCGCGTATGCCCGCGATGCCACAGGCGCTGCACAGTTTGTCGGCGAAGATCGCATGGAGCACACGGCAAAAAACGAAACCGTGAAGCTCGATCTTGGCGAGGCTTTCGATATCTTGGCCGAGCGCACCCAAAGCGCATTTCGCCGCATCGCCAAAAACGTCGTCGAAAGCAGCTGGCGTATCGAATTGAGAAATGCCAAGGACGAACCAGTCTCGGTGAAGGTGCTCGAGCCGATGCCCGACGATTGGGAGGTTGTGCAAGAGTCGGCCCCACACGTCAAAGACGAGGCGCACCGCGCGCAATGGCAGCTGCAAGTGCCGGCGGGCGGTACCGCTACGTTGGAGTATGTCGTGCGCGTGACGTCCTAGGCGCCCGTTACGCCCTGGTCAGGCGGCCGATCGTCTTTTCATTCAGATCGATGCCAGAGCGGCCCAGGAGGCGTGCACCGTGCATCAAATCAAGCAGCCGCTTTGCCGCGGCGTCGTATTGCAGTCCCTCGGGACGAACGTTGGATATGCAGTTGCGCTCGGCGTCCGTGCGGCCAACTTTCGGGGCGTGGGTGAAGTAGATCCCCAGACTGTCGGGAGCGCTCAGTCCCGGGCGCTCGCCGATCAAGATGGCAAGCTGTTGGGCGTGCAGCGCTTCGCCGATCTCATCGCCCAGCGCCACGCGCGCCATCTGGGCGAGCACGATCGGGCCAACGCGCCATTGGCGCAGTTCGCGGCGCAAAATCTGCACAAGCGCCAGCGCATGGCGCAGCCGGGCCTGTGCCGATAGACCATCCGCGAGCACGAACACAATGTCCGGCGATGCGGGCATCGCATGAGTTTGCAACCGCTCCAGGCTGGCTGCGTCGAGGCGTCGACCCAGATCGGGCCGTAGCAGATACTGTTGTCGATCGCGTGCGCTACTTTGCACGGTAACGACTTCAAAGCCTTGCGCGGCCAGTTGCTCTTGCAGCTGCTCTGGATCCGAGGCCTCGTGGACCGCATCGCGCGCCATTGCCTGAGCCAATCCGACCTCCAACACGACCTTCGTGGGCAAACTGTCGCCCGCACGCCCTAGCGCGATTCGCGCCGCTGTGAACCGGCGCAGTTGCTGCCACGGATCGGCCCGAACCAGAGAGCTCATGGTTGTGCGCCCAACGCGCGTGCGTGGGTGAGCAGCGCTTGCGATTGCGCAATGCGCCGCA
>Ga0187781_10001942_pt1 | contig 15737 bp, 15 predicted proteins | sample 0715_SJ02_MP02_2_FD_132447 | JGI IMG/M metagenome (GOLD analysis project Ga0187781, IMG submission 132447) | Tropical peat soil microbial communities from peatlands in Department of Meta, Colombia - 0715_SJ02_MP02_20_MG | ecosystem: Environmental > Terrestrial > Soil > Wetlands > Peat | place...
GACCGCTCTGACCGTGTCGGCCCCATTCACGGTTACGCCGCCCGCGCCGCGCCGCGCCTCGTCGCCATCGCCACTTCGTCTGACATCTTGGGCCATTGGCTCGCATGCTCCGATGGCGACGTCCTCAACTACGGCACCGCAGGCGCCTTTGGATCCTTGACGAGCCAGGGATCATCCCATTCGAATCCGTGGTTGGCCTTGCCCCAAGTCTCGACGACGGAGGCTACTGGCTGGTGGCCGCCGACGGCGGAGTCTTCAGCTACGGCGACGCAGTGTTCCACGGGTCGCTGGGCGCGACGCCCCTCGATGAGCCGGTCGTGGGGATCACCGCGGACGACGTATCGGGTGGCTATTGGCTCGTGGCCTCCGACGGTGGTGTCTTCGCCCTCGACGCCCCGTATTTGGGATCCATGGGTGGCGTCCACTTGGATGCACCCATCACCGGCATATCCGCCACGCCGAGCTCGCTCGGGTATCGCCTAGTGGCGGCTGATGGGGGCGTGTTCGACTTCGGAGACGCTCAGTTCTTGGGCGCTGCAACCTGAGAAGACCGGCGCAGTGTGGACTCCGCAAGGTCGAGGGTCGCGTGGTCCGGCGTGATGTGCACATGCCCGTCGGTTCGGTCCGGTCTGGCTGACAACAAGCCACTTCGAGCCACTTCAGATTGGCACGGGAGTAGCGCCCAGCCACTCACGCATCGCCCGGTAGACGTCGGGATGGTTGAGCAGATCGAAGTGATGCAGCCCGCCAAAGTGTCGTTTGTGATGAACGGGAAAGGAGACGGACGCGCCACCCCGGGCGCTTGCCGGAGGGACTAACAGGTCGCCTACTAGTCGCCCGATCGGGTTCCCACGGCGGTTCGTGATGGTGGCACTCACCGCGTAATGCTTGGCCCCGGGGAGCAAGGGGACGTGAGGAACTCGGCGTTCCGCCCGATCGGCGTTCTCGGGCCAATCACTGTCGAGCAATGCTCCAGCGTGCAAGTCCTTGACCCCGGCGCTGCGCCGGTCGAGGACCGAAGCCAATGCACGAGCCTCGTTGATTCCTCCGAGCACGCGGCTGAGGTGCCTGACCCATTGCTCGAGTGGCGCGCCCAGGTGAGGAGTGCCCAGGTAGACGACGTGTCGCACTCCATTTATCCAGACATGGCCGTTCGTTTGGGCTTGGTGGCAAGCGGAGCGGGCGACCAGTCCCCCCATGGAGTGACCCACGAGGAGGATCTCGGACACGGGGGTCGGCCAAGCGCCGATGACTTCCTCGAGAAGGCACGAAAGGTGCCAGCCGTTCTCGGAGATGTGCAGGCCGGTGTTGTAGCGCAGGTAGAGGGGGGTATACCCCAAATCGGTGGCGAGCAGCGAACCATAAGTGGACTCCGCGCCTTCGCCGTGACGATCGGCGTGCAGTCGCCAGGATTCCTCGGTCTCCCCTAGGCCGTGCAGGAAGACCGCCACCTTGGGTGTCGGGTCCGGAAAGGCTGCCGCGAGCGCATCGCGTCGGGGTGAGACGTCGGTTCGGGTCGCCCTGATAGCCATCGTGATGGCCAGCGGGCTGCCCTGGGCGGCCAGCTCGTCTCCTATGGTTGCATTGAGCACTGCTAGGGCCAGGTTGCTCGCCGCGGTCGATCCCGCCCGACGGGGCGAGGTGGTCGTTACCCTCGCAAGCTCGCTGGCAGTCATTCCGGCCACCCTCACCACCCCGCGGATCGTGGCGTAGACAGAGCTGGCGATCCCGTCGTGGAGGACGCGGGCGGGGAGGCTGACCGGAGCGGTGAGAGTGAACGCCCTGGCTGCGATAGCCCGATGGACCTGCTCGATGTGTGTAATCCCGTCAGATGCGGTCTGTGTCGCCAGTCTCCCGACTGCCCGTCGTTCATCAGGCCTCATCGCCACCAAGTGTTGCACGACACGAGGCCGGGATGCCCGCACGGCACTCAGTGGATGGCTAAATTGTTTGCCTTGCAGGCCGGTCAGCCGTGGGGTTAGAGCCCAGCATCGTGAGTTCGTCTGTCTGCTCCGGTCGGTTTGTATCGACCCGACGCTCAAAGCACGACGGCGGCATAGCCATTCATCGCTCCGTTGCCGGCGCCGATCCAGAGGAAGACCAGAAGGTCACCCTCTTGGATCCGACCCGCCCGACGGTCCTCGTCGAGCAGGATGAGGGTGCTTGCCGCGGAGGTGTTGCCGTAGTGGTCGACGCCGATGGGGACGCGATTTGGTGGCAGGTCGAGCATCTTGGCCGCCTCGCGCACCACGACACCGTTGGCTTGGTGCAAGTACCAGCGTGCTACCGCTTCGATGTCGAAGTCAGCGCCGGTGGCCGGCTTGATGCAGGTCGGCCAATCCTCTTGGAGCATCTCGAAGTTCCGCGTCATGAGGGGCGCAAACACCTCCGCCACTTTTGCCCCGTCCATCAGAAAGACGTTGTCGGCGAGGTTGGCCTCTGTAGTGTGATGAAGGCAGCCACCAGCCGGATAGGTGACTAACTCGATGTCGGGGTTGGTCTCATAGCGTACCGACAACAAACCTTTGGGTCCGGCGCCGGGATCTGAGCAGTCCGAGCGCAGCACCACCGCGCCCGCGCCGTCGGCGAACATGAGCGGGGCCAACCATCCCATGCCACTCGGATGGTTGTAGTAGTAGTCGTGCACCTCAGGTCCGAAGTACCCAGAGGGACAGTTGCTGGCCACCACCAGCGCGGTCGCGGGGGCAGTGGCGATGAGGGTGGTCGCCGCTGTGCGAAAGGCTGGGGCGAGTCCTGCACAACCCAGGTTGTGATGCACCAGCTCGGTGTCGCGGCGCAGGCCCAGCTCCGTCATCAGGTAGCGGAAGTGGTCCTGACAGGTCAGTAGATCCGGCGTGGAGGTGACGTGCACGAACAGGTCGATCTCGTCGGCACCCAGCTCAGCGTCGTCCAAGGCAGCGCTGGCTGCTCGGAGGGCGAGGTCGCCGTCGTAGAGGCCACCATCTTCCCGAGGGCGCTTGCGCTGACCGCCGAACTCGTAGTCGAGTCGGCGTTCGTCGATGGCTAGGTGTCGAACCACCCACTCGGGTTCGAGCAGCCTCCCATCGGGTCGGGCTGGGCGCAGATAGCGGAGAATCTCCTCGTTGGAGACCCGGTGCTCGGGCAGAAACGACCCTGCACCGAGCAGGGAAACGGTTACTTCTGAGGCCAACGCCGGAACCAAAGCGTCCACGGGTCCCCCTTTTGCCGAAGCCGGAGTCCCAGAGAAGGGAGCCCCGGTAGCTCCACGACAACCTCATTCAACGTCAGAGCGGCGGCAGCGTCAAGGGGTGCCAGGTTGCTGTCCCCGTTGGGGCCACGCCGCCCTGGGAGGGGTATCGGCGCCACCGCGGCTTTCACGTTGACTACGAGAACTCGTACATGCGCGCTCGCTCCTGTGGCGTCGCCTGCTGTGCGAGCTCCGGTAGCTTGCCGAGCGCGGGAACCACCGCCTCCAAGAACCGCCCCTGAAGCTCAGTGAGCGTCCCACCGCCATCCTCGCGCAAGCCGCTGAGAAGGTTGAGCCGCGACTGGTCCATCCACTGCTGCAAGTCGGGTGCCCCGCCCCAGCCCATTTCTGTGCGGATTCCGGTCAGGACGGCGCGAAGGTAGTCGAACGGCGTGTGCGGCATGCCGGTCGGGGGGCAGAGGGCATTCTTTTCGTCAGTCGACCTCACAGTGGACTCCAGGAAGCCCTGCAGCGCACCTGAGAGCGTCAAGCCGACACGTGTCACAAGCTGCAGGGTGATCGCATCGTCGGTGAATATCGGCCGTGGTGGATTGTCACTCAGCCCTGAGGCTGCGCAGTGCACGTAGAGGGGAGCGGGGCTGGTCGGGACAGTGCCCCCCTCGAGCACGATCTGGTCACGTTCGATGCGATTGACGTGCCCGAGCCGAACAACCCCTTGTATCCGGGCAAGTTGATCGAGTTCGCGAAGGTTTACAGTGGCGCCCTTCATCATTGTCGGCATCACGGATCGGTCGATGCGGAGCACGATTCCCAGATGTTCGAGACGGTCGTATGCTTCCTCAACCGACCCCGAGGCAACTGCGGCTTCGAGCTGAAGGACGATTCCCTCGAACGTACGCGGTTCACCCGGCTGGAAGAAGGACCGGTTCAGTAGCCAGGAATCACGGGGGCGGATCCAGGTGATGGCGTCAGGGTCTGTTCCTTGGTCGAGCAACCAGCAGATGGCATCGGCTGCTGTCTTGCCGCCTCCGACAACGACAAAGGCAGAGGGTGGTCGCCGCAGTTTCGCCAGTCCGCCAATCGCAACGCAGCGAACACCTTCGTCAATCTTGAAGGGCGGTGGATCACTCGCTGGCACTCGCGAGGCCATGTAGGTGGCATCGACGAGCCGGCTACGGACGACCACGTCCGTCACGCGACCGCTGACCCGTGAGCGGAACGCGTGGCCACCGAGATAGTCAGACATGGGGAAGAAGCGGACCCGCCCTGAGGCCAGCAGGCCGTATCGCATGACCTCGTCGAAGTAACCACAGATTTCCGCTCCGCTGGCTCGCTCATGGAAGGAGTCCTCGGCACTCTCGGACACGATTCGATCCCGTCCAAGCGGGGTCGAGCTGACCCCATAAAAGCGGGAGGGTTGGTGCAACTGGACGAATGGGTACGAGTCAAGCCAATGGCCACCTGGACCATGCTGGCGGTCGATGATCACGATGTCGGCGTCGCTGGAGTCGACCAGGGAATCAGTGAAAGCCATTCCAAGCGCACCGGCGCCCACCACGAGGTAGTCGGTCTCTATGACAGAACGATCGCTCACCGTGCTGGAATTTTAGGGCTCAGGGCCGGTCCAGGCCAGGGACAGGGAGGACACGAAGACACACTCCCAGTCTCCCAGTACAATACCGCCACGTGGCACTCTTTCTGGACCGCCACCACGTGCTCGGCGCGACGGCTTCCGACGTCGCTGCTGCGCATGAGCTCGACTTAGCCGTCCAAGACCAGTATGGGGTGCGTTACGTCACCTATTGGTTCGACGAGGATGCGGGCACTGTCTTCTGTCTGGCCGAGGGGCGGGACCGGGCCGCCGTCGAAGCAGTTCACCGAGAGGCCCATGGTCTCATGGCTGAGAACGTGATCGAAGTGGGCGAGGGACCTATCAATGCTTTCTTGGGTGATTGGCCGCGGCATCCACCGGGCACGGCCTACAGCGAATCGGCCGTCCGAGCGATCTTGTTCACCGATTTCTGTGGATCCACTCGGTTGACGCAGGAATTGGGGGATGAAGGTTTCATGCGTCTATTCCGAGAACACAATGCGATCGTGCGGTCGGCCTTGGACCGCCACTCTGGTCGCGAAGTGAAGCACACTGGCGACGGCATCATGGCCTCGTTTTCATCGGTGATCGCCGCCGTGGAGTCGGGTATCGACATTCAGAAGGCAGTGCGTGACCGGAACGACGGAGTTCGGACGTCGATCAATCTCAGGATCGGCATAAGCGTCGGTGAGCCCGTCACAGAGGATGGCGATTTGTTCGGAGCAACGGTACAGCTCTCCGCGCGACTGTGCGAGGTCGCTTCGCCGAACGGCATCGCCGTGTCGAACGGCGTCCGGGAAGTGTGTGTCGGAAAGAGTTTTCGGTTCGATTCGAAGGGAAACGTCGACCTCAAGGGATTCCCAGTCCCGGTGCGGGTGTTCGAGGTGTGCATCTAGACCGAGAGGCAGGCCCCCTCCATCGAACCGCCTGGCCACGGGCGACTCGCGTTCAACCCGATTCGTATGCCGTACATGTCGTTTTGGACCCTGAGGGAAGGGAGTGACTCCCATCCAACGGCCTTTTCCATGAAGCGAAGGTGCCGCGGGTCGACGTGCCGTGCTTCTCGTGGAACGAGGACGCCTGGTCAGTCCTGTCCAATCGAGCGAGTGGAGCTGGCGGTATCGAACGTCGGGGCAACGACCGAACGAAGTCCCGTTCAGTTGCACGGATTCGACTCACCTCCATGAAGTGATGGATGCCGTGGTGACGAGCGCGATAGACGTCCCGGGCGACGTAGCGCTTGAGGACCCGGTGACCTCCGAGCTGGAAGACTGTGCCACGGAGCGGTGCTCCCTGGCCTCCATTTGGTACGCCCCTAGGTGCGTGCAGCCGGCACTGAGACCATGTCGCGCTGTTCGAGCGGCGTTCAGCGCTGCGGCGATTGCCGGGGGCGTCGGCGGGGCGAGCGAGTGGACTTCGCGCCGGTACGGCGAGTGGCCGGCTGGCGTGCTGACCTACCAGAGTCGACACGCGTGGCACTCGCTGGTCTACCGGTCCGCCTCGCTGCGGGACCAGAAGCGGAGTCAATGGAGGCAAGTGAGGGAACGTCAGGCGAGGTGATCGTGGCTGGGATGCCCAGTCTTCGCTGCAGGTGTGCGGTCCTTGCCCGCTGTTCGTGGGTGATGAGGGAGACAACGTTCCCGTCGGCGCCTGCCCTCCCGGTTCGTCCCGCACGGTGGACATAGTCCGTGTGATCGGCCGGCGGATCGAACTGGACGACGAGGGGCACGGCGTCGACGTGGATCCCCCGGGCGGCGATGTCGGTGGCGACGAGTACGTCGAGCCGGCCGGATCGGAAAGCGGCGAGAGCGCGCTCCCGTTGGCCCTGGCTGCGGTCCCCGTGGATGGCCGCTGATTGCAGTCCCGACCGGGCCAGGTGTTGCGAGAGTCGGTCGGCCCCTCGTTTGGTGCGGCAGAACACCATGGCAGGGCCACGGGCCGAGACCGTCTCGGCGGTCACGGCGATCCGGTCCTGTGACTCGACCCGCCAGAAGTGATGATGGACCTGCCCCTGGTTGGCGCTGGTGGGCTCCACATGATGTCGCGCCGGGTCGTGCTGGTAGTCACGAATCAGCTTGCCAACCGGTCCGTCGAGGGTGGCGGAGAAGAGCAACGTCTGGCGTTCCGCGCTCGTCATGTCGACCAGGCGGCGCACCTGAGGCAAGAACCCCATGTCGGCCATCCGGTCCGCTTCATCGAGGACGACGATCTCCACGAAGGACAGGTCGACGGCACGCCGATCGACCAGGTCGGACAGCCGGCCGGGGCAGGCGACGAGCACGTCGACCCCGTTACGCAGCTCTGACAGCTGCTTGGCGTAACGGACGCCGCCGTAGATCGAGGTCACGCGCGCTCCGATGGCTGCGGCGAGCGGGTCCAAGTCCGTCTGGATCTGGGCCGCCAGCTCCCGGGTCGGGACCAACACCAGTGCGGACGGGTGTCGCCGACCGCGACGGTGCGCCCGCGGCTTGGCCTTGAGTCGTGACAGGACGGCCAGACCGAACGCCAGCGTCTTGCCCGATCCGGTCGGCGCCTTCCCGCACACGTCGCGCCCGGCGAGGGCGTCGGGAAGGCTGACGCCCTGGATCGGGAAGGGCTCGGTGATGCCTTTGTGCTCCAGTACGGCACTCAGGGCGTCAGGCACGCCGAGCTCACGGAAGCTCCGAGCGCAGGCAGGCGCGGTCGAATTGGAAGGGTGAGGCACGAAACTCCAGTCGGTCAAAGGAAGGGAACTTGGCCGACTCGATGCTTTGTCTCGTGGGCCCGGCCGACTCCGATTCGCCAGCCGCCGCCGGGAAGTGACCCGGGGTATCGGCGACAGCATACCCGACGCGGTGGGCGGCCGGCGCCGTTAACGCTGGATAACGACGGGTGGCCCGTACCGTCGTCGAAGCAGCGAGGCTCCGAGTCGGTACAGACCCGCTCACCACATTCGCCCGGGTTCTAGAGATGAGTACCAGTGCCCCACAAGCGTGTTCCGTCGTCCCATGAGGACCCCGTCCACCTCCACCTGAGGGACATCGGCCGCCGCGCTCTGTTGAGCCAGGACGGCGAGGTCCGGCTGGCCGAGGCGGCCGAAGCGGGACGCCAGGCCCGCTCCGAGCTGGCAGCCAACACGGACCGCCCCTTGGCCCGCAAGCGCCAGCTGCGCCGGGTGGCCGCCGAGGGGGATGCCGCTGTTGAGACCTTCGTCAACGGCAACCCCGCCTCGTGGTGTCGATCGCCAAGAAGTACCAGGCCGCCAACGTGCCGCTGCTCGACCTGGTGCGGGATGGCAACCTCGGGCTCATCCACGCTGTGAAGAAGTTCGACTGGAGGAAGGGATTCAAGTTCTCGACGTACGCCACCTGGTGGATCCGGCAGGCCATCAGCCGGGGCATCGTCGAAGGGAGCCTTACGATTCGGCTGCCGATCAGCAGTTGGTCCACCTGAGCCCGCTGGCCCTGTTGAGCGAGGGTGCGATTTGATCGCCCGCAAGGATTTGATCGCTCCCAGGGATCCGTGTCAGCCGGATCGCTCCGAGCTCTCAAATGCCGCCCACGCACACCGGCACCAGTGGCCGATCCGAGCTGGTACGGTGAGGGTGTGGCCGGCGTCCGGCCGCGTGGCCCGTTCGAGATCTCCCGAGTTGGCCGATTCGAACGGAGCAGAGCATCTTCCAGCACATCAGTGGTTCGTCGGGGGCCCGTCGGGGGATCCCCAGTGCCTAGGCACACGCACAGCCCGCGATCCAAGAGGCGCTCGACCACCAAACCCGAGCGTGGCGGATCGTCGCGACGCTCGCGGGTCACGGCTCCCGAGCTCGACGCGCAGGTTCTCGACCTTCGCGAGGCCGGAACCTCGTTTTCGGCGATCGCTCGCACGTTGGAACTTGAACGCGCCGTGGACGCGCACCGCTGTTTCGTCCGAGCCCTCAACTCTCAGCGGGGCGAGGCTCGTCGTCGTCTCGTCGGCCACGAGGAGGCTCGCCTGGACCGCCTCGAGGAGCGGATTCGGGACAGAGACGGCGCAGATCCCGCCAAGGTCGCGCGTCGGCTCCGGGGCGTCGCGAACCTCCGGAAGGCCATCGAGCCGTGACCCCCTCTGGGGTCGATGCCCCGGTGGGCGCCCTGCAGCCAGTCGGCTTCCGTCGCGGTCGAACCGCCACGCCAACGGCTCGTCCTCGCCCGGGTCGCCGGGCAAGATCTGAAGCAAGCACAAGAAAGAAAGTGAAGTGAACATGGCAACTGGAACAGTGAAGTTCTTCAACAGCGAGAAGGGCTTTGGATTCATCACTCCGTCCACGGGAGAGAAGGACGTGTTCGTCCATTTTTCCAACGTGGTGGGCGAGGGGTTCAAGACCCTCGAGGACGGTCAGCAGGTCGAGTTCGACGTGGCCGAGGGTCGCAAGGGGCCCGAGGCGCAGAACGTCCGGGTGATCTAGGCGCTGCACCGTGGCTGATCTCATGGGCCCACGGGGCTCGTGATTCGCTGATCCACCGCCGCGCGGGTGGCATCGTCGGCCCGAGCCGTAAAGGAGAAGGCAATCCGGATCAAGAGGCCGGGTGTTCGGCCTACGCTTGATTCGTGGCTGTCGAAATGGAGCCGGAGGGCGTGTTCCTCCACCTTCTGGGCGATGACGGCACATCGGCGCTCTGGCACCTCACGAGCGCCGAACGGGCTTTGACCCTGTGCGGGATCGACGTCGGCTACGCGAATCCTCGCCTGCCGTGGGCGGAGACGCCCGTCGATCGTCGTTGCGAGGTGTGCGTCGGGCAGTTCGGAGGCGAGCGCAAGCCACGGTGACGATTGACATGACGCGGCTACGTCCCGGCCATTTGCCACCCGCGGGCCGGTGACGTCGTCCACCACAACGGGCTCCGTAGGATTGGAACCATCCAAGAGTGCGGTCGAGCCTCGCAACCGAGGCAATACCTCAACCGTCGCGGATCTCGTCGGTCATGGCACGACAGCGAACGTCTGAGACGGCGCCGAAATGAAAGAAGATTCCGTGAAGAGACTCGCGAAGTTGTCCTGGCGGGCTCGAGGTTCGGGAGGTACCTGTACCGCCGAGGTCGATCTCCCAATTCGCGGCTATAGCCCAAAGAGCCGGTCCAATCTCTTCGCCGTAGCCGATGGATCAATCCCGATCGTGTCCGGGATCTCGTTTGACGGAGACTTCTACTGGGTGAGGCTTTCCGCCGCGCAGGGCTGGCCGCGCACGATTCGAGTGACTCAAAGTGATGTGGATGGTGCGAAGGCTTAACGGCGTGGGACGGAGACCATAGGATGAATCCATGATCCGGATGGGTGAGCAGGACCTCCAAGTCGAACATCTCCACATCCACGGCAAAGAAGTCGCCTACCGGCGTGCCGGCGACGGGCCGGTGCTCCTGTTTTTGCATGGGATAGCTGGCAGTTCCGAGACCTGGGTTCCGACCATGGAGTTACTGCGCCGGGACTACACGGTGATCGCCCCGGACTTCCTCGGCCATGGCAGTTCGGCAAAACCAGAAGGTGACTACTCGCTCGGCAACCACGCTGCCTGCATACGCGACTTCCTCGACATACTGGGAATCGCGCGTGTCTCCGTCATCGGTCAGTCCTACGGCGGAGGAGTCGCCCTCCAGTTCGCCTATCAATTCCCTGAACGCTGCGAGCGTCTGGTGTTGGTCGATGCGGGTGGTCTTGGCCGCGAGGTGAGCTGGCTACTCAGACTCGTGACGCTGCCCGGTGCGGAGTACGTGCTGCCGCTGGTCTTCTCGGCGCCGATCCGGGACTGCGGGAGCTCATTGCTTCGATTCCTGCGGGATCTCGGGTTCCGCAACGATCGAGCGACGGAAATGTGGCGGTCATTCAGTTCGCTCACGGACCCTGCCAATCGGCAGGCCTTCTTGCGGACGATGCACGCCGTGATCGAACCCGGCGGACAAGCCGTCAACGCCATGGACCGCTTGTACCTGGCTGCCAGCGTGCCCACACTGATCGTTTGGGGAGACCAGGACAAGATCATTCCCGTGAGCCATGGATTTGAGGCCCACGAAGCCATCCCCAACAGCCGATTGGAGATCATGGAGGGTGTGGGTCATTTCCCCCATATCGAGGAGACAGGCCAGTTCGTCGAGATCCTGTCAGACTTCTTGCGGACAACCGAACCCAGCAGTTGCATGCCCGAACGGCGTCGCCAGCAGCTACTCGGGCGTGCGGCGACCGCATAAGCCCGCTTGTCTCGTGCACGTTGCGTTGCCGCCACTCGGTAGCTGTGGGTGTGTGCGATTGCTTTGATGTTCGAGACGCCCCTCGTCACCACCTGCGAGTGCGCCGAACTGAGAGGATCCGGCGCCGGCTTCGCGAGTCGGAAGTCCGACCACAGCGTATGCGAGTGGCCGTCACAGCCTGACGGGTATTGTCCGGTCCAGGTCGGTGGGGGCGGTACGCGACAAAACGATCACCCCGACCACCATAAGGCAGAAGGCCACGCCTGCCACGATCTTCTGAGTGATGCTCACGGTGAATCGCTCGTCGAAGATCCACACGCTCAACACGATGGCGACCGCGGGGTCGACCACGACGATCAGTGGTTGGGACACGCTCAACGGGCCAACCTGCAATGCGGCTTGTTGGAGTACTGAACCGAGGATGCCGGAAGCGACCAATGCGTAGACCGGCCAATGTGCCAGCGCGTCTACCGGCCCGTAGGCCACCAACACGTTGGTGGTGGCTTTGATGAACGCGGCCATCAGTGCCCATGTGATCGAGGTCGCGGTGGCGTAGAGCGCGGCTCGACGCACCGGAGATCCCCACCTGGCCATGACTGCCATCACGCCGACGGCCCCGCCAAAGACGGCCACGGCGGAGAGCCAATCGGCCGCGCCCGGCTGCAAGCGACCACCGTGAGGTTTGGCCGCGGTCAGGAACGCCGCCAGAGCGGCACAGGTCACCAGGGCCGCAGTCCATGCCATCCTGGCGATGTGCTGATGGACCCAGAGCCGGCGTAACACCAAGGCAAAGACCAATTCGGTGACGAGGATTGGTTGGACGATCGAGAGCTGCCCGCTGTGGAGTGCGACCGCCTGAAAAACGAATCCCGCTGCCGCCGCTGCCCAACCGAGGAGCCAGAGAGGCTGACGGATCAGGAAGGCGACGAGATCCCAGCCACGATGTTTGTTCGACAGGCCGACGCTGGCGGCATGTTGCGTCATCAGGTGCACCGCGTTTGCCAGGGCGGCCCCGAGGGCGAAGATCACGGTGACGGTCACGTCACGTCTTCCGCTCGGGATTCTGGGTCCGAACTCATGAGCAAGTAGCCGGCTCGCCAGAGGGGGCTGATCTGAGTACACCTCGCCTTACGCACGCGCGGGTCTCCACTGCGAATCAAGCTACCGCCAAAGTGCGTGACGTGTTCTCACGACATGACGCTGATGGCTGGCGCCCGGCTCGAGGGCAGGGTCGCCCTCGATGAGCTGCTCAACCGGTTTCCAAATTGGAGTGTCGACTACGAGAACGCTCAGCTCGCCCCGACCAGCACGGTGAAGGTTGGGAGCGAGGCCGAGTTCGTCCAGACCTCCCGGCAACTCAAGGAACCTCGACCTCGGTGACGACGTCCGGAAGGGCGGTGCCGTTGGCCGCGTGAAGGGCGAAGGTTACCGTGTACGTCCCTGCCGGCGTGGCCGCCGAAACGTGGAGATGGACCGGCTCCGCTGACTTGGACTCGCTATTGGCCGTCAGGGTTCCGCCAGTTGGCTCCACGGTGATGCTGGAGCCGGATTCCGACGTCGGGCTCCAGCGGATGTGCTGGGAATCCTTGGACATGCTCTGGACGCCCAGCGAGACGTTCACGCTCGATCCGGGGTCCACGAGACTCTCGCCATTGCTGTTGGACACGTACCCAAGCGCCGGGAGCAACCCCTCGGTGCTCGACGGTGGCGCATCCTTGGCTGCAGCGCCCCACGTGGTGCTGGGCGAGGTGGCGAGGGTCCAGTCCAATGTCCCGCCCGTGGCGAAGACGCTGGACTGGAGGTAGGTCCGCGTCCAGCTCGTCCCGTTGACGGTCAGGCTCTGCACGTACGGTGCGTTGTCAGCAGCGGCGGGGGCGTTCTCGGTGATGGTCCCGCCACCGCCCAAGTGCAAGATGATGTCCTTGAAGAGTGGACTCCCGAGCACGACCTCGGACGACCCGGGATTCTCCGGGTACGCGCCGAGCGCGGACCACACGTACCACGAGCTCATCTCTCCGAGGTCGTCGTTCCCGGCCAGACCGGTGGGGCTGTCGGCGTAGTCCTGGTCCTGGATCTCCCGTACGACCTCTTGGGTCTTGAAGGGAACGCCGACGTAGTCGTACTCCCAAGGGACGCCGAACGACGGCTCGTTGCCCATCTGGACCTGGTTGGTACCGTCGGCCACGACACTCGAGGTCAGAACGTTGAGGAGCTCGATCCAGGCCGCGTCTCCACCTTCGGCGTCGACGAGGCCCTTGACGTCGAAGGGGATCATGGTCGTCGACACGAAGGAGTCGGTCTCGGTGAAGCCATTGAAAGGGTCGGGGCCGAACCCCGGCTCGGGACCGAACCCCGGCTCGAACGCACCGTTGAGAAGCTTCGGTTGGAAGAACCCGCTGGCAGGATCGAAGACGTTCTGCCAATTCTGGGCGCGGGTCGCGAATTTCTTGGCAACTCCATCCTGTCCCAGCTCGCTGGCCAGCTCGGCGATGGAGTTGTCGTCGACGTTGTACTGCTCCTGCGTCGACACCGCTGCGTTGTAATCACAACACCCGTACATCCCGTTCATCGGGAGATATCCATCGCGCTCGTAGTAGTCGAGGCCAGGACGAATGTCGCTGGGGACGTCAGCTTGTCTCTCCATGTCCTCGAGCGCCTGATTAGCGTTGAAATTTCTGGCCCCGAACGCGTACGCGTCAGCAATGATGTCGTCCGCGGGGTCTCCCACCATTCCGTAGGACTCAGTATCATCCGACGACCACTTGGGGAGGTGACCGGTCTGCGAATAGTCGTTGAGCATGGACGTGATCATGTCGTCCATATCTCTCGGCACTAGGATTGACAGCAGCTGAATCTCGCTCCGGGAGATGTCCCATTCCGAGAAGTTCGTATATTCAGTGTTTTGACCCGGATCGAGTTTCTGGACCTTTCCGTCATATCCCATGTACTGACCGTTGACGTCACTGAACACGTTGGGCTGGAGCAACGAGTGGTAGAGGGCGGTATAGAAGGTCGCTTGTTGGGGTTTGGTGCCACCGGCAATCTGAATTTTTCCCAGAAGGGAACTCCACGCGCGGTGGGCGGCCTTCCTGACCGACTGGAAGTTCCAGCCGGGGTTCTCGACGCGCCGGTTGCGCACGGCGTTGGCTGTGCTCACATAGGAAATACCGACCTTGGCCTCCACCACAGGATCCTTTGCGGTGTCAAACGTCACGTCACCGCCTTTGCCGTTGGTGCTCCAGCTCCCGGAGGAGGTTGACGATCGATTGAACACCATGTCGAAGTGAAGGGTGTAGGAGCTGGTCGTCACCGAACCGTCGACCTCGGTGCTGCTGACAACGTGGAAGTGGCTGGCCGTCACTGGGGTCGCGCTGTCCGACACCTTGAAGAGGAGCGTGCCGTTTCGTGAACCGGTGGGAAAGGTAAAGATGGCCATGCCCGACCGGGTCGTGGCGGTCAGCTGCGCTCTCACCCCACCCGCAACGAGACTGTAGTAGCCGGGCGAAGCGGATTCATCATCGTGGTGCAGGGGTTCGGTGGCGGTAGCGGGGTCTGCCGGCACGGTTCCCGCCACCGGGAGGATGGGGACGTCGCCTGCCGACGGGCCACCGGTGCCCGAGAGGTGGGTCACGCTGTAACCGATGATCGACGTGTCGTCGTAGTTGTACCCACCAGTTTCTTGCCGGCTCGGGGTGTCGGGGCTCCATTGGATCATCCCGAAGGGCACGTCTGGTCCGGGGAAGGTGTTGCCCGCGGTTTCGGCTCCCACAAAAGGATTGGGCGTCCACGCGGGAACGCTGGCGGTGCCGACGAACGGATTGACCAACGATGCGGGGGCGGTCACGTAGTGGACCGCTGCGCCGGCTTGGCCGGAGATCGCAACCGGACCCACCGAGGTGATCGTGCCCGCCAGCATCGCCGTCACGACTGCTCGCGCCCCGGCGAGTACCAGACGACTCTGCCTGGTCCGCGTTCGGACGCTCCGCCCCACGTTGCACCCCCGGCTCCGCGTATGGTTCCTCGTCAAGACACAGTAATGTGCTGCCCTTTGCCGGTCACCGGCAGGGGCAGCGGGGCGCGTCGTCAGGGGAAAGGGGGTCCAGCGCCATGCGCTACGGACGCGAGGCCGGCTCCGTGATCGTAGCGGCCCTGATATCGGCCGTGGCAACGCTGGGCGGTACGTCATCGGCCGAGGCGGCGCCCGCTTCCCCCCCGAGCGCCCCCAGGTCGCTGCAGGCCGTCGCCGGCAACCGCAGAGCGACCGTCTCCTGGAAGGCCCCGGCGCCGAGCGGCAGCGGGGGGGTCGACCGGTACCGAGTGACCTCTCGTCCGGGGAGCCGCCACTGCACCACGACGGGTCCGACCACCTGCACCGTCCGTGGTCTCGCCAACGGAGTTCGGTACACCTTCACGGTCGTCGCCCAGGTTGGCGCGAAGTGGAGCAAGCCTTCCTCACTCAGTCCGGCAATCATTCCCGGCGTGCCTGTCGACGGCCACCTGTTCTACCCGGGAGCTGAACTTGCCGGCGCCGACCTTCGCGGTGCGGATCTCCAGCACGTCGACATCGAGGGCGGAGACCTGAAGAGGGCCAACCTGTCCGGAGCGAACCTGGCGCACGCCGATCTCCTCGGCGCCGATCTTTCAGGCAGCACGCTCAGCGCTGCCATGCTCACCGGTGCCGATCTGGCGTACGCGAACCTCTACGACGCGAGCCTCGAAGACACTGACCTCGCGAACGCCGACCTCACCGGTGCCACCA
>Ga0187781_10001944_pt1 | contig 15725 bp, 16 predicted proteins | sample 0715_SJ02_MP02_2_FD_132447 | JGI IMG/M metagenome (GOLD analysis project Ga0187781, IMG submission 132447) | Tropical peat soil microbial communities from peatlands in Department of Meta, Colombia - 0715_SJ02_MP02_20_MG | ecosystem: Environmental > Terrestrial > Soil > Wetlands > Peat | place...
GCAAAACCACACAAGATGGGTGCCCAGCGGAGAGTGGCATGCGCAGGAATCATGTCAGACGTCAAAGCAGCAGTACTTGAGCGACCGCGACAAGAGCTGGCATCCCCATCTTATGTTTTTTGTCGCGAGCGACGCGGCGAAGAGCTGGGCGCTAATCTAGCCGGCTCACCGGTTCTGGCGCCGGATGATCCTTTCGCCACCGAGTTTGACCGGAGGCTTTTCCTGGAGAATCGCCGCTCCTACCTAGTAGTTTACGGCGGCTACGTGCTTGACCTGCTCCCCGAAGTTGCGAACGCCTTTGAATTCGCCGCTCGAAGGCACGAACGAATACTTGTTTTCGGGCATGGCCTCGGCCGCGGGGGCAAATTCACCCTCCATGCCGGAGATCGCGCGGTCCAAAGTTTGCGCGACGGGCGTGTTCCGGAGGCTTGGCGTCCTGTGTCAGTAAAAGGCCGCTACCCGCCAAGAGAAGCAGGAGTGCATAGAGTCCCGTTGTCTTTATGATGAGGGGATCTCCTTGAACGACAGCATGGCATTCTAGCCTGAAATCCGCTTGCGCCAAAGCGTTGGAACCACGCTATACTCCGTGCACTGCAAACCGGGTCTGACGGAGGCCCTTGAGTGGCCGTAGCTTCTTCGCCCGCGATCGCGCCCGCCACGGCCCATACCTGGGACCGTACGCGAAAGCACATTGGCGCACGGCTGCTTCCCTTCCTCTTCCTTCTTTACATCACGAATTACCTTGATCGAACGAGCGTGGCGTATGCGGCGATCGGAATGTCTCGCGATTTGGGGTTCAACGACCACGTATTGGGCATGGGAATGGGCATCTTCTTTATTAGTTATGTGGTGTTGCAGATTCCCGGCGCCCTGCTGGTTGAACGCTGGAGCGCGCGCAAAATGATTTCGGCGACCATGATTGCCTGGGGATCGTTGACGGCGCTGACAGCATTGGTACACACGCCGGGCCAACTCTACCTGGCGCGCTTCGTATTGGGCGCGGCGGAAGCCGGCTTTTTCCCCGGCGTGATCGTCTATCTGAGTCACTGGTTTATTCAGGAAGACCGCGCCAAGGCGACGAGTAATTTCATGGGCGCGATTCCGTTGTCTTTTGTAATCGGATCGCCGGTGGCCGGGTGGATTCTGAGCCACACGTGGTTCGCCATTGAGGGCTGGCGCTGGCTGTTTGTCGTTGAGGGAGCGCCTGCCATCTTGCTGGGCATCGTTGCGTTTTTTGTGCTGACAGACTGGCCGAGCGAGGCAAGGTGGCTTTCGACTGAGCAACGGAAGTGGGTCCAACAAAAGCTGCAGGAAGAAAAGGCTCCGGCCAAATCAGAAATAACGGTGTGGCAAGCGATGAAATCCCGCACCGTATTGCTGATGGCGGCACTGACTTTCCTATGCTACTTCGCCTTTTACAGCTTTGTTTTCTGGTTCCCGACCATTCTGAAACGGCAGTCGGGTTTCTCCGATCTGCACGTCGGCTTGCTGGGCATTGCGCCATACCTGGCCAACTTTGTGTATATGCAGGTCAACGGGTGGCATTCCGACAAGCGCCTCGAAAGGCGCTGGCACTCTGCAATCCCGGTGTTCCTCGCGTCCCTGGGATTTCTGGGCCTCATCGGTCAACCAAGTTCCATTGGCGTTTCCATGGTGTTTTTCACGCTAGCTGGGTTATCGAATGCCTACCTGCCGACGTTCTGGGCGATCCCGACGGAGCTTCTGAGCCATTCGGCGGCAGCGGCGGCAGTGGGAATGATCAACGCGGTCGGCAGCGTGGCAGGTTTTGTGGGCCCACACCTGTTCGGTTATTTGAATACGAAAACGGGCTCATTTTCCTACGGCTTGTCTCTGATGACGATTTGCGCCCTTGGTGGAGGACTGCTGATCCTGTGCATTCCCAAGAGTGCGCGGGCTGCTGAAGAATGAAGAGGGGCGAGTTCCTGGCTATGTTTCCCTCGAATCAGGGGGAGGATGAAGCTCGGGGGACCCTTGCAAGGCAAAGGGTGCCGCCGCCGCGAGGGTAGGCATAAGAGCCGCTGCTGCATGAAAGCAGAAAGCGAGAAAACCCAAGACCTAGGTTCACACACCGAACCTGGGGCACCCGGCAGATCCACCCCTCGCTGGCGGCGTAAGGTATGTTCAGACAAGGGTGATAGTGACGTCGACGTTGCCACGGATGGCTTTCGAATAGGTGCAGATCTTTTCGGCGGCCTCGACGATGGACTGAGCTACGCTGCGGCCCAGCCCCGGGATGCTGACGTTGAGGCGCGCTTGCAGGAAGTAATCGTCGCCGGCCAGGCACAAGTCCACTTCGGCGTCGATGGCCGTCTCCGGCGGAAGATTGACGTGCATCTTGTGGGCCGCAATTACCATCGACTCTTCGAAGCACCCCGACCAGCCGGCGGCAAAGAGCTGCTCCGGGTTGGTGCCGGTGCCCGCGCTGCCGGGAATGGAGAGCTTCACTTCCAGACGCCCATCCGAACTACGGGCAACGCCGTGCTGGCGTCCCCCGGTGGTGTGGGTTTTCGCGGTGTAGAGAACTTTCTTCTCTGCGGACATTTGTGGTGCAGTCGTCATTTTTCCCTCCTCAACGAAGCTGGATGATTCAAAAGTTGGCGAGCATGGGCAATGGAATCGGATGGTCGCCATGCCAAACAGAAAACAGGCAAACACCCATTGGAAATTGGGCGCTCGGGGATGTCTGCCTTTGTGGCGTTGGATGAAAGGGCCGAGAAAAAGGATATGAAAAAGGCGGGGGAGACCCGCCACTACAAGGGCGAAGAACACAGGTTGAACAGCTTGTGGAAAAAGCCGGGGGGGGTCTTCAGGGGCTGAAGCCAGACTCATTGAAAACGACTTGCGTGGGGGCTGAAAGCCCCCAGTTCCTAAGGAGCTGCGTTTTTTCGCAAGCTGTAAGCCTATGCTACGGGGAAACCCTTCCGACGTCAGGACAAGTTGAGGCAGCCTGTGGGGCGCTAGGCGAATCGCGCTGTGACGATTATTCTGAAGTGTGACTGAAAATCCAGATATACAAACAAGGAATCCGCCCCGGAAAGGCTATCTCCAATCCGTCGTTCTATGGTTCGCCCTCGGAGTGGCGCTTCTGTGGTTGCTTGCCGGGCTGATCCTTGTGGCGGCCCGATGGATCGACCCACCGACCACCGCGGTACACATGCAGCGGCACCTGCAGTCCTGGATTCACCACATGCCGTATCACGAACGATACGAATTTGTTCCGCTGAACCAAATCTCGCTGGATTTCCAACATGCCGTCATCGCGGCAGAAGACGCGCGCTTCTACGAGCATCATGGATTTGATTGGCACGCGATACAAATCGCTGCCGAAGACGATATGCAAGGCGGCCGGATTCGCGGCGGGTCCACACTGACGCAGCAACTGGTAAAGAACCTGTTTTTCGGAACGGGCCGCTCGATCTTCCGCAAGGGGGCGGAGTTCACGCTGGTACCGGTGGCGGAACTGGTCCTTGGCAAGCGGCGAATTCTGGAGCTTTACTTAAACGTGGTGGAATGGGGCCCTGGTGTTTATGGCGCGGAGTCGGCGTGCCGTTACTATTACCGAACCTCGGCCCGGAACATCGGCCGGGAACAGTCGGCCCGGCTGGCCGCCATTCTGCCGTTACCGCTGAAGCGACGGCCCGATCACATGAATCACTACAGCGAGCTCATCCTGGAACGGATGCGCCAAATGGGTTGGTAATCGCGGAAACAGATGCTTGAAATCGCCATCCGGCATTGACAGTGCTAGCGAAATAAGTGAGAGTATCGGCGGGTGTTGGCTGGAAGTTCGCTCGCCGGCCTTCGGAAGGCCTTGCCGATGATTGGTCAGAACGTCTCACACTACAAGATCCTGGAAAAACTCGGTGGCGGCGGCATGGGTGTGGTGTTCAAGGCTAAGGACACACGCCTAGGACGCCTGGTAGCGCTGAAATTTCTGCCGGAAGGCATCGCGCACGATGCCCAAACGATCGAGCGATTCCGCCGCGAGGCGCGGGCCGCCTCCGCCTTAAATCACCCGAACATTTGCACGATTCACGACGTTGGGGAGTTCGAGGGCCGGCCTTACATAACGATGGAGCTGCTTGAGGGCCAGACGCTGAAACATCGCATCGCCGGCAAGCCAATCGACACCGCGGAATTCCTGGAGATCAGCATCCAGATTGCGGATGGCCTGGAAGCGGCACACGAAAAAGGAATCGTGCACCGAGACATCAAGCCAGCAAACATTTTCGTGTCACCACGCGGAGCGGTGAAGATTCTCGATTTTGGCCTGGCGAAGCTGGCCCCCACGCTCGTCCAGGGAGCAGAATCGGTCGCCCACATGGGCGGTGCCACGCAAACGCATATTCTGGGCGACGAAAACCTGACCAGCCCGGGCAGTTCGATGGGGACGATTGCCTACATGTCTCCCGAACAGGCTCGAGGGGAAGAGTTGGATGCGCGCTCCGACCTTTTTTCGTTGGGGGTGGTGCTCTACGAGATGGCAACCGGGACAGTTCCCTTCCCGGGCGCCACTGCTGCGGTTGTCTTCAACGCGATCCTGACCTCAGCGCCGAAGCCGGCTACGCAGGTGAACAAACGGTTGCCGCACGCCATCGACACCATTTTGGATAAGGTGCTGGAGAAAGACCCGGAAATGCGTTGCCAGACCGCGGGAGAGTTGAAGACGGACCTGAAACGGCTGAGGCGTGACCTCAATTCGGGAAGGCAGTCGGCGGCGGTGAAATCGGCAAGCGGTTCCAGCGCCGCGGTGCCTACGCCGGCCGCGCCAGCCGCGCCGGCGAGGAAATCTGTAGCGGTGCTTTACTTCGAAAATCAGAGCGGAGCAAAAGAGGACGAATACTTCCGCGACGGAATGACCGAAGACATCATCACGGAGCTGTCGAAGATTACGCAGCTTAAGGTTTTCCCGCGGTCGGAGATGCTGACTTTCCGGGACAAACCGGTGACGGCGCCGGTGGTGGGACAACAACTGGGAGCGAGTTACGTGCTTGAGGGAACGATTCGCCGCGCGGGGAACCGGCTACGGATTACGACGCAGCTTGTGGAAACGGCATCGCGGAGCGCCGACTGGGCGGAGCGGTACGACCGTCAGATGGACGACGTGTTCTCCATACAAGAAGAGATCGCCCTGAGCATCGCGCAAGCCTTGCGGGTCACCTTGACTCCACAGGAAGAGAAGAAAATCGCGCGCAAGCCGACCGAAAATCCGCAAGCGTACGATTTCTATTTGCGTGGCCGGAACTACACGCGACAGCAGAATTTTGATTTTGCCCTGCAGATGTATGAGCAGGCGATCAAGCTCGATCCGCAATTCGCGCTGGCCTATGCGGGAGTTGCCAACATCTGCGGACTCATTCATGAGTTCCGCGAGCAGAGTCCCAAGTGGATTGAAAAGGGTTTGGCGGCCTGCGACCATGCGCACGCACTCGATCCAAGTCTTGCGGAGGTGGCGGCGGCGCGAGCGCGCGTTTACTACGCGGAGAGAAAATACGACGAGGCGATCCGCTATGCGCAACTGGCGATCGAACGCCGACCGGATTGCGAGTATGCGTATAACACCCTGGGCCGAGCGTATTTTGCGTCAGGCCGCTTCGAGGAGGTTGCCGCGCTGGCGGAACGCGCGCTGGAGGCGAATGGGGACGATTACAACACCTATCTTCCCTTCCGCAATGCCTTTGGACGGCTAGGCCGGGTGAAGGACTTCGAAAATATCCGGGAGCGCCTGGTGGTTGTGCTTCGGCAGCAGTTGGAGCAGGTTCCGGAAGATGTGCGCGCCCGGATTCTGATGGCTGCTGAGCTTGCGGGAATGGGTGAGGTCGAGGAAACGGAGCGTCATCTGCAGATGGCCATCGCGCTGAGGCCGACCGATACCAACGTGCTTTATAACGCGGCGTGCACCTATGGGATCCTGAACAAAAAGCAGGAAGCGCTCGATACTCTGAAAAAAGCAATCGAGTGCGGTTACGGCAACCTTGAATGGATCAAGCAAGACCCAGACCTGTTGCTGCTTCGGGACGATCCGGAATTTCAGAAACTGGTGAACCGCGGACAGGCCGCGTGACGAGAGAGCAGGCATGGTGTTTCGCCCCTAGGGCCGCGAGCTTCTCGTTCGCCTAGGCTAGTGGAGGGCCGGAGACGTGTTTCCAGTTAAGATGGAAATTCACGTCGACATGGTCGGCAATTTTGATGAATGGTATGCCCTTGTTCATGCCGTAATTCTTGCGGTTGAAGACCATCGCTCCGTGAATTTCGCCGGAACCCGTGCCCTTGCCGGAGATAGTGAGGGTCAGCTTCTCCGGGTTTGATACGCCACGAATCGCAAAATCGCCATCCACCTCATAGGTGTGTGGGCCGGTGGGAACGATCTTCGTCGATTTAAAAGTGATGTAAGGATTCTGCTCGACGTCGAAGAAGTCTTTGCTTTTCAGCTTGTCATTCTTCAAACCGCTTCCCGTGTCGACGCTGGCGGCTTCGATTCTTATCTCCAAAACGCCCGTTGTTTCTACTGGAGACGAAAACTTCAAGCTTGCATCCCACTTGTCGAATTTGCCCGCGATAGTGGTCGACGATTTCACGTGGAATTTTATCCAGCTGTGCCCTGGCGTGATTTCAAAAACCGGAGCTTGCGCGGAAGCCCATGGGACAAACACAGATGCCGACATGCACAAAACCAACAAGCGCGCAAAGTGCGGTATGGATTTCATCCATTCCCATGACAGACTCAAGTCTGACGGTTCTCCGATGGGTGGAGACTAGCACTATTCAAATTCAGTAGTAAACAAGACCGTGTTCTGTCTTCGAACGGAAAAGGAAGGCGACTACGGTCACCGGGTTTTCATCGCGGCGTCATGTGCCGCAAGAGCGACGGTGGCGGCGTGAACAGCCACAGCAACCAAAATACCGGTAAACGTCAAGCCTATCAGGGCAATTACGATGGAAAGGAGTCTCGACGCTTTTTTGCGGGCCGAACATCTCCATAGCCGACGGTCTTCGCGGTAATAAACGACCAGTAGAAACTGTCGAATGGCGACCAGCCTTCTTTCTTCCCCACGACTTGTCCAAGCACAGCGACGTGTTCGCCCCCCACATCTGGAGCGGGCCCGATGCCGCCCACCAATGGGCGGAGGCCTTACGACAAACATGCACAGGCGACCGGCGTAACCGACGGCATGGTGACGTACGGCAAGCCTACACGGACGGAAGTGGATGGAGATGTGGCCTATGTGGTTATGCCGACGGTATACAGCTACAAGGAGCATGGGAAGCCGTTGCGAGAAGAGGGCCAGATGACGGTGGTGCTGAATCGCGAGGCAGGCGTCTGGAAGATTCGCAGCTGGACCTGGACAGGCGCGAAGCCTCACGCAGCGAAATAGAATTGGCAACGCTTGAAGAAGGGGCCGGAATTGCCACGCCTAGATTGCAGGCTTGAACGCCTTGACTGATACAGAGCTTTAAAAGTTCCATGTTAGTGAAGTTCTTCGAACGCGGTGTCGTTCCACGGCCTGCGAGTTTTGCGCTCGTCATGACGCTCGCTTTCGCCCAAACTGCTCATCGATGATCGCCCGCAAATGCGCAAGGGACTCCTCTGTGGGCGCATGGAAATCCTCCATCTCGTAAATGCGGCCGAGAAACGAGTACTTGCTTTCGCCGAAGCGGTGATAAGGAAGCAGTTCATAATCAATGACGTTTTTGTATGGACGGATGAAGGCCAGGACGGAGCGAATGTGTGCCTCGTCATCGTTTACCCCCGGGATCAGAGGAGTGCGCGCGATGAACCTGGTGTTGGGAAAGGCCTCGTAGGCCTTCTTGAAGTTTTCGAGTATTCGGGAGTTGTCAACTCCGGTCCATTTCCTGTACCGAACGGGATCGGTGAGTTTGTGGTCATGGAGCATGGTGTCGACATGCGGAAGAACCTGCTCGACGAATCGCCACGGCACATTGCAGGCAGTTTCGATGGTCGTGTCGATGCCGCGTTCGTGCGCCCCTTTAAGGAGGGCAGCCGCGAAGTCGGGCTGCAGGAGACACTCACCGCCGCTGAGGGTGATGCCGCCACCCGATTCGCGGTAGAAGCTGCTGTCCTGGTCGACTTCGTCGAGCACCTGATCGACGGTCATCTTCTGCCCGAAGAGGTAGATTGCGCCGGTAGGACAGATAGACGCGCAGTCCTGGCCGCACTCGCTGGCCAAATCCCAGTTGACGTGCACACGGTCGTCCGGGCCGTCGATAACGTAGAACGCATTTTCGGGGAAAGGAGGCTTTAGGCAGAAGCCGCATTGTTTCTTGCCGATGCACTTTTTGTTGTCATAGGCGAGTTCCGGCTTCGGGTGGATGCTTTCCGGATTGCTGCACCACTTGCAGCGCAAGGAACAGCCTTTCAGGAAAACGGTGGTGCGCATGCCGGGACCATCGTGAGTACAAAAATGCTGGATATTGAGCACCAGGCCGGTCGGATTTTGAGGGTCGACGGGTTTCATGATGCTTCCCTCAATCTCCGAGGCAGATGCCTAGCGAGCGGGCTGTTTCGATGAATAGGCTGTTCGGTGGAATGGTTCGAATCTTGTTGATGGCTTCCGACAAAGGAACGAACTTTACTTTTGGAGGCTGAAAAGAGACGAGCACTCCGCGCTGATTTTCCCGGATGGCACGGACGGCGGCCGCGCCATAGGCGACGCCGAGTTGGCGGTCCACAGCCGTAGGTGCGCCACCTTTGATCAACTGCCCCAGTGAGAGGGGATAAGTTTGCTGATCTGTCAGGCGCTGAAGCTCAAGAGCTAAGGCTTCCGCAAGGTGGCCGGAACGCTGAATGACGTGAGCGCTTGCGGCTCGGGTGGCGAGCGGGGACAGAGAGGCTTTGAGCGAGGCGTGGGCGATTGCGGTTGGGCCCGGCTCTGAGTGGCTTGAACAGCGGGCACCTTCGGCCGCAACGACAAGCGCGTACTGCTGTCCGGAAGCGAACTTGCTCCGCAGCTTTTTGGCTACTTTGCGCAAGTCGTAAGGAATTTCGGGAAGCAGGACCGCGTCAGCGCCAACTGCAATGCCGGCCTGCAAGGCGAGCCAACCCGTGTGTTCCCCGAGGACTTCGACGACGCCAATCTTGCGGCTGGACTGCGCAGCGTGGCGGGCGTTTTCCAGAAGGTCGACGACGCAGCTCAATGTGGAGTTGAAGCCGAAAGACAGTTGCGTGGCGGCGACGTCATTTTCGACCGAGGCGGGCACGCAGATACCGTTTAGACCTTTGCGCTGCAGCTTGAGAAGGATGCTGAGCGGCTGCATTCCTCCCACAGAAATGACCGCCGAGATATTGTGGTCCTGAAGTTTGCGCAAAAGCTCATCGGACTTGTCTATTTCCTCAACCTGGTTTTCTGCGGTGAGGGTGCGAACGTGATATGGATCCGAGCTTGAGGCCGTGCCGAGAAGCGGAGTGCCGGAGGGCAAGACGGTCTCAACCAACTCGAGCGAGAGTTGGACGAGGCCATCGCCGGAGTAACGCTCCGGGAAGAGTATCCCGTCAAAACCATCGCGGATGCCGACAACGTCCCAATTCAAGTGCGCTGCAGTGCGCAGCACTCCCAGCAGAACGGAGTTAAGGCCCGGCAGATAGCCACCGGAGTTGTTAATCGCGATTTTTTTTGCGGGCGTAGTCATAGAACATCACGCAAGAACAAATGCTCTTGAAGGTCGCAAAACCGATCTATTCCCTCAAATAGCGAGCCTCTAGGCGGCGTGCACCACCTTCCTTTTTGCGTCGGTTGCGGGCGGAAACCTGAGGCTTACACGTAGACACACGACGCTCGGATGAGGCTACAGCAATGCTATTGAGGTTCTGTGACCGCGGTCACAAAGCTGCAGACGGGTCGACTCGAAGGAAGTGCCGCGCTTCCTGTTCCATCTTGCGAGCTGCTTGTCCTATGCTTCCGAGGTCCGGTGTGTGAGGCTGGTCGCGGAGGTATGGCTTTCTAGTGCCTAGTTCGAGGGCCAGAAAAAGCTTGTCCTGGTATGTTTGCGATCCCGCGTTATACTCAGTTCATTCGACATCTTGTCGATATCGGCGCCTTCGCCGAGAAGGAGGTGATCCAGTGAGGTACGGTTTACGTTGACGCAGTAGAGGAGGCGCTTGTGAAGTTGCCGAGCGCCTCTCTCCTTTTTCCCCGCCCGTAGGAATTCCTAGTGATTTGACAAGTTTATTCTCGTTTCCCATTTGTTCTTCAGACTGTGGGTGGGGAGTTGCGAAGCTGAATGCCGATGCTGAGAAGGACGGTTGGTAAATGGATCGGGGTGCTTGGCACGCTGCTGCTACTCTCGAGCACCGCGCTCGGGCAACACAGGTTCGATCATATCCCCTATCGGAAAACACCGATGGAGGGAGAGAAGAAAGGCAATCGCACGATAAAAGGAAGCGTGGTGTTCGACAAGGGGAAGAAGACCATCGAGTTTCTAAGCGACAAAGGCGATTCGGTCCTCGTTGTGCCCATGGATCAGATCAAGGACCTCATCCTTGATTACAAGACACCTGTGAATCCGCTCCAAGTAGTTCCGGACCAGTACCTGCTCACGATTCGATACAAAGATAACGAGGGGACGGAAGAATCCATCGACATAACCCTGAACACGAACAATTGCAGGGAGTTTCTGAAGATCACGGCTGCCGAGACAGGAAAAGAGATTTTCCATAAGTGCGCCTGCTGTGTGCTCTGAGTGTTGAGTGCGCAGGGTTGTTTTGCGCCACAGGAAAGAAGAACGCGAAGCGTCATATCCCTGCCGGCACATTCCAGCGGCCGGGCGGATGGACGGGACCGGATGTTTATTGCTCTTCGTTAAATTCGTATTCCTCGTCGGGAAAAGCTGCGGGCGCTGAGATCCGTTTGATCAGGGCCTGAAATTCCGTTTCCAGAAACATAGGCTTGGCCGCGCTGGCGGCGAGTTCGTCCGCACACTTCTGAAGGGCTGCGACTAACTGTTTACGCAAAATCTAATGCGGGAATTCAAGGCGGCTTCAAGTGGGCAAAGAAAGAGGTGTGGAGGCTGTCAGTCTAACAGATTGGGGGTGCCGACAGCCCCCGGGGTGTTGGAGTTTCGAAGGAATGTACAGCGCGACGAGAGGCGAATGTAACTGTCAGAAATGACAGACATGGCTGGGATTTGGTACTGAGAGGAGTGTACCGGGACTGGGTCTAGCGTGATGTGGGACCGGGCTTTGGTCATTGCGCAAACCGTGTTGAGGTGGAAGAGGATATTATTTAGCCGTTGTGCTAAATATCTGTTGATTGATATTTAGCCTTGTGGCTTACTATTGCCATGGGCAAGCCGGAATCGAAACCACGAGTGGACGCCTATGAAGCGGTGTTCACCGCCCTGGCGCACGCTGCCCGCCGCCGAGTGCTGCTGACGATCTATTTCAACGGAGGCTCCATGACGGCCGGGGAGATCGCGGCCATTTTCGAGCACGCCTGGCAAACGACCACGCGGCATCTTCGCGTCCTCGAGTGGGCGGGTTTACTGACGCATGAGAAGCGGGGCCGCACGCGTATCTACCGAATCCAGCGCAAACGACTTGAACTGGTTCGCGACTGGCTCGCTCACTTTTCGAAGGACAGCAAACATTGAGGAGGGACCGAAATGTCGGCAAAACAAAAACGGAAAGCCGCCAAGGCGAAAGCGCCGAAACGCACGCTGAAGAGTGATGTTCCGCAATTCTTCCGATTGAACCTGGAAGTGGGAGACCTGGCATCGGCCATATCGTTTTACAGCAGCCTGTTGGACATTCAAGGGCGCAAGCAGGCCGGATCTCGCTGCTACTTCGGATGCGGACCTGTGACCCTACAGGTGCTTGACGTGTCGTCGTCTCGCGAGCCACACCCCGCAGCAAAGGCGCTGTACTTCACGGTGAACCATCTGGAAGAGGTCTATGAGCGAGCCAAACTGCTGAAATGCCTTTCAACGGAAGATGTTCATGGCGAGAGCGGAGGCGGCATTGCGGTTCGTCCCTGGGGAGAACGGTCGTTTTATGTCGAAGACCCCTGGAAGAACCCACTGTGTTTTGTTGAGGTGGGAACGGTTTACAAGGGTTAGGTCTTGCTGAGGGACAAGCCGATCCTGGCTCATACCCCGAGCCTGGGGGGACCCTACTTTCTCTTAGCGAGTGTTCTTGAGCTATCCACCTTGGTGCTCTAGCGACTTTGCTTATAGACCCTGACGTAGTCGACCAACATTTGTTGGGGGAATTGTGTGGAGGCATCGGGGGGTCCAGGCCAATCGCCGCCGACAGCGACATTCAGAATGATGAAAAAGGGATGGTCGAAAACCCATTTCTTTCCCGCGGGCAATTGTGCGGGAAGAAAGGTCGCGTAGAGATAGTCGTCGGTGTATAAGCGAACCACGTTGGGTTCCCACTCGACGGCGAAAACGTGAAAGCTGTCAGAGAACTTTGGACCGCCGGGCAGCTTGTACGTGGACGTAAAGGCAAAATCGCCGGAATAGCCCGGACCGTGCATGGAGCCATGGATGGACGACGGCTCTTTCCCAATGTTTTCCATGATGTCGATTTCCCCGCAGGCGGGCCAAGAGACTTTCTCAATGTCCTCCCCCAGCAGCCAAAAGGCCGGCCACATGCCCTGACCGCGAGGCAGTTTGATGCGGGCGGCGAAGCGGCCGTAGGCCTGAGAAAAAACGCCGCGGGTCATCAGCCGGGCAGAGGTATATTGCCGCGTGACTCCATCCTTGCCCGTGTAGTCCTCGCGGCGCGCCTCGATAATGAGCTTGCCCTGGTCCACCCGGGAGTTTTCAGGGCGATCGGTGTAGTACTCGAGTTCGTGATTTCCCCAGCCATTTCCGCCAATTTCCGACTTCCACTTTGCGGGGTCGGGACGCGAGCCGTTGGGCCCATTGAACTCGTCTCCCCAGGACAGAGTCCAACGTTCGGCAGCCTGGCGGGGGGTTGAAAGCGAAGATTCGGAGCCGGCTGCGGTTCGGCACTTCAAGGGCAAGGAAAGCGCGAGTGCAGATAGAAAAGCGAGAGAAAGAAGGAGGATCAGTCCCCGTGGCAAAGTTGTCATCCCGAATATTGGGCCACACGGATGAGGAAGAAGTAAACGAGATAGATTGGAGGACGATTTCCGTCGCGAACTGTCTGCTAGTGACTGACTGCTGTCGCAAGAATCTGGCGTACACCGGCGCTTAAGCCGTTCCAGAAGATCTGAACTCCAATCGCAAAGAGGATGAACGCGGATATTCTCATCAGAATGCTGGTTCCTGATTTGCCCAGTCTGCGAACCAGACCGTCAGCTCTCTCGTAGCAAACCTTTACCAGAAGGCAAAGAAGAAACATCCCGATCAGAGCGGCAATGAAATGGCGCGGGACACCGCCGAATAAACCGGGGCCACCCTCGTGTCTCAAATGGGCACCTAAGGTAATCGCGATAGAAATGCATCCAGGGCCTACTGTAATTGGCAGTGTTAATGGGAAAAAAGCATGTTCCAGCGCGCCATCTAAAGTTGCAGGAGCCGGACTCTCGCTTGTACTTTCTTCTTCATTCAGTAACTTCCAACCGGTTGCTCCCAACACGATGCCGCCTGCAATCCATCTGTATCACGACGATAGTAATCCCAAAGAAATTAAGGATAGGGGTTCCGAACACCAAGGAAACACCAAGAATCGCGAAAGAATAGGCCGCAATTTTACTTGAAAGAATTCGTTGCACGGATTGAGGGTAACGCCGCGTCAACGAAAGAAAGATCGGCGCACAGCCAATCGGATTCACCACCGGAAAAAGTGAGGTAAAGGCGACTAACAGAACTCTAGTGAAATTGACCATTTCCACTGGTAACTCCGGTCATCCTGCAACTGCGTCTCAGGATGAATGGTTCTTTAATGCCTGAGGGAGCGGCACCGTTCCAATTCGCTTCCCTTCTCTCCACCGGGTGAGGATTCACTTCTTAGGAATACCTAGTGTCCAAGCACCGCCGAAGACGAGCGTGTTGCCGATCGGGGACGAGTACGCCTTATATTCGTCTTCGTATTTGAAGAAGAAGATCAGGCTTGGTTTGGGCAAGATCAAACTGAGTTGTCCGCCAACTCCATGCCCTGAATAAAAAGGGAGGCGATTTGCCGGAAGGATGACGACGTTGCCTCCCGGAGCAGCGACAGCGAATGTTCCAGAGGACGCGGTCACTTGCCATTGGTCGTAACCGATGACACCGGCCTGGAGCAGAACGCTCTCGTCCTTCTTGAGTGGCACGATTTGACCGAAGCCCCATTCGTCGGTAAACGCCTGGCCCGGGGTTTTGTAGGTGTCGTATGTACCTTGGCGCGGACCGTGGACTTCCCAGTCGGTGAAGAGATTCGCGCTCGTGCCCTTGTTCTTCGTGATGTAGATGGTCGTGCCGGTCATTGCGTGGTTGCCGAAATAACCGGTCCCGATATTGTTGGTAGCTCCCGGTGTGTAACGGCCGGTGGGAACCATGAAGGCGTCGCCCACCCAAAGGTCCGCACGCTTCAAATGCCAACCTAGATTAAATGGCTGCATCCACAAATCCGCGGCCCCTGTCGTGGTGGGACCATTGATCCCAGCCTGACTCAAGTCCAGAGAGCCGTTAGCAAGCGTCGGGTAGAGGACCTGAATGCCGAAATTCCCGCCAAAGACTTTTTGGTTGAATACGTAATAGAAGGTGTTTTCGACGACCCACAGGTCCAGACTGACCGGGAGTTTATGACCCTTGCCCTCGGCATCGTTGATCGTGCCGGTAACATATTCCATAGTGATGTTGGCATACGTGAAGCCGGGATCGGGTAGAACTCCCGCGTTCAAGCCATACTGGCCGGGCATGTATTGGGCCTTCTGCTGTGCAGAGAGTGGCAGCGCGGAAGTCAGAAAGACACAAAGAGTGGTGAACGAAAGTATTTTGAATCGCATGGCGATCTACTTTGTTCCTTTTTGCGTTTGGTCGTAGCCCTTGAACTCTTCGCCGGGCTTGATATTGGGATATTTCTTAACGCTCGCCTCGTACGCCGCAATGCTTAAAGTGAGTAAATCCTAACAAAATCGAAGATGGAGAGGCAACGGCGGCGATTGCTGAACTTGTTTCCAGAACTTGTCTCACAAATAGGAACGATAGGAGTGGAACCACTTCTTCAGGGGCTCCTGGCTTTTATGTCGGAGCCCTCGTATCTCGGGACAAGCTGAAGCTCTGACCCCCTGTCACTATTTATGAGATGGCTCGTAGCCTTCCCTCACAGTTGAGAACCGAGGGCGTTGCGCGGAACGCGTTTTTTCCTTATGGACTCCTTAGACTTCCTTCAGACCTTCTTGATTCTTCCCCGGCGACCATAGGACACACAGTATTCCAGCTAAGAGGTCGATCCTTCTTCAAAGAGGCGCAGATTCCGGCAGGTGCATGAGTAACACGACTATTCTTGTCGTCGACGATGAGCCGCAGATCCGGCGGACCCTACGCGCGACGCTCGCCCATCACGGTTATGACGTGATTGAAGCGAAGGACGGGCAGGAGGCCGTGGGGATTGTCGTACGCGAGCATCCGGACGTGATCCTCCTGGACATGAACCTGCCGGATATGCCGGGGCTCGAAGTGTGCCGCAAGCTGCGGCGTTCCTTCCAAGGGCCGATTCTTATGGTGACGGTGCGGAATGCCGAGACCGACAAAATAGCAGCTCTGGATTCGGGAGCGGACGATTACCTTTCGAAGCC
>Ga0187781_10001945_pt1 | contig 15722 bp, 11 predicted proteins | sample 0715_SJ02_MP02_2_FD_132447 | JGI IMG/M metagenome (GOLD analysis project Ga0187781, IMG submission 132447) | Tropical peat soil microbial communities from peatlands in Department of Meta, Colombia - 0715_SJ02_MP02_20_MG | ecosystem: Environmental > Terrestrial > Soil > Wetlands > Peat | place...
AATGCCGGGTGACAACGTGGAAATCACCGTAGAACTGATCGCTCCGATCGCTATGGAAGAAGGTCTGCGTTTCGCCATCCGCGAAGGCGGCCGTACTGTTGGCGCCGGTGTTGTTGCCAAGATTATTGCTTAATTAATAGGTTTATAGGCCAGTAGCTCAATTGGTAGAGTATCGGTCTCCAAAACCGAGGGTTGGGGGTTCGAGACCCTCCTGGCCTGCCAATTAAGACCAGCCGGCGCTTTGCGCCGGTTGGTCTTTTGTCGCATACGCGCTGAGAACATTCCGCACATGGAAATGCAAGATAAACTGAAGCTGGCGTTAGCCGGTCTGCTGGTCGTTGCCGGTGTTGTTGGCTTCTACCTGATTCCTGAAGATCAAGGTCTGCTGCGTGCAGTGGCATTCATTGCCGGCGTGGTTCTGGCTGCAGGTGTTGTGTGGCTGTCCGCTCCGGGTAAGGACTTTGTGCTTTATGCCAATGATTCCCTGGCAGAGGCCCGCAAGGTAGTGTGGCCTACTCGCAAGGAAGCCATGCAGATGACCGGCCTGGTTTTCATCTTCGTCCTGGTGCTGGCCCTGTTCATGTGGATGGTGGACTCGGGTCTGTCCTGGTTGTTTTACGATGTAATTCTTGGTCGAGGTAGATAATGGCAAAGCGCTGGTATGTTGTGCATGCTTATTCTGGTTTTGAGAAGAGTGTGCAGAAAGCGCTGCGTGAGCGCATCGAGCGTTCCGAGGTTGCCGACCTTTTTGGTCAGGTTCTCGTTCCGGTTGAGGAGGTGGTGGACGTCAAGAATGGCCGCCGCTCCATTACCGAGCGCAAGTTCTTCCCCGGTTATGTGCTGGTCGAAATGGATATGACCGATGATACCTGGCACCTGGTGAAGAGTACGCCCAAGGTGACCGGTTTTGTTGGTGGTACGGCCAACCGTCCTGCGCCGATTTCCAAGAAGGAAGTTGACGCCATCATGCAGCAGATGCAAGAGGGCGTGGAAAAGCCGAAGCCGAAAGTGCTGTTTGAAGTGGGTGAAAAGGTCCGTGTTATCGACGGTCCGTTCAATGACTTCAATGGCTCGGTGGATGAAGTTAATTACGAGCGCAACAAGTTGCGTGTGTCGGTACAGATCTTTGGTCGCGACACGCCAGTTGAGCTGGAATTCAGTCAGGTAGAAAAGCTGTAATACTGCTTGGCATTTAGTCGGTAAGCGTATATACTGTTGCGCTTTCGTCCGGGGAGCGAGTGCACGCTCGCGTTATACCCATTTTAGGAGTTTTAATCGTGGCAAAGAAAATTGTCGGCTATGTAAAGCTGCAAGTGCCCGCTGGTAAGGCCAACCCGTCTCCTCCGATCGGTCCGGCTCTGGGTCAGCGTGGTCTGAACATCATGGAATTCTGCAAGGCGTTCAACGCCCAGACTCAAGGCATCGAGCCGGGTCTGCCGATTCCGGTTGTGATCACTGCCTATGCAGACAAGTCCTTCACCTTCATCATGAAGACGCCGCCGGCGACCATTCTGTTGAAGAAGGCTGCAGGCATCAAGTCCGGTTCCGCCAAGCCGCATACCGACAAGGTAGGCAAGGTAAGCCGTGCTCAACTGGAAGAGATTGCCAAGACCAAGCAGCCGGACCTGACCGCTGCTGATCTGGACGCTGCTGTGCGTACCATCGCCGGTTCCGCTCGTTCCATGGGTCTCGAAGTGGAGGGCGTGTAAATGGCCAAGATTTCCAAGCGCCTGCAATCCCTGAAGGCTACTGTTGATCGCAACAAGCTGTACGCTGTTGAAGAAGCAATCAACCTGGTAAAGACCGCTGCTACTGCCAAATTTGACGAGTCCATCGATGTGGCTGTCAATCTGGGCGTGGATCCGCGTAAGTCTGACCAAGTTGTGCGTGGTTCCGTGGTTCTGCCGCGTGGTACTGGTAAGTCGGTACGCGTTGCTGTATTTGCTCAAGGCGCCAATGCCGAAGCCGCCAAGGCTGCCGGTGCTGAAGTTGTCGGTTTCGACGACCTGGCCGAGCAAGTCAAGGCCGGTAACCTGGACTTCGACGTTGTCATTGCTTCCCCGGATGCAATGCGCGTTGTTGGTCAACTGGGTCAGATCCTCGGCCCGCGCGGCCTGATGCCGAACCCGAAGGTTGGTACTGTAACCCCGAACGTTGCCGAAGCCGTGAAGAACGCCAAGGCCGGTCAGGTTCAATACCGTACCGACAAGGCTGGTATCATCCACGCTACCATCGGTCGTGCTTCTTTCGAAGTTGAAGCCCTGCGCGAAAACTTCACAGCCCTGGTTGATGCCCTGGTGAAAGCCAAGCCGGCAGCTTCCAAGGGTGTGTATCTGAAAAAGATCGCCGTATCCAGCACCATGGGTGTCGGCGCTCGTGTAGATACCAGCTCCGTCAGCGCCTAAGCTGATGCGAGTGGCAGGGTGGCTCGCCACCCTGCTGATGGCTTTGGGCTGGCAGGTTCGCCTGCCAGATTGTCAAAGACCGTAGGTGCCGCAAGGCTTAATCGTGACACTTGCAAGAGTGTATGCATCCTACGCAGATGGTGTACCCGAAAGTAGGCTTCTGAAGAGTTCAGGGCTCATGTAGCTCAGGGGTAGAGCACTCCCTTGGTAAGGGAGAGGTCGGCGGTTCAATTCCGCCCATGAGCACCAGTTTCCCTTCTCTATGTTGTCTCCTGATACAGGTCGCCGCTGCAAAGCGGAGCAGAAATCATTCTGCTTCATTTCAGTCTAGGAGATAGACCTTGAGTCTCAATATCGAAGATAAAAAGGCAGTCGTCGCTGCTGTAGCTGCCGAGCTGGTCGCTGCACAGACCCTCGTCATCGCCGAATATCGGGGCATCGAGGTAAGCAGCATGACCAAGCTGCGCGCTCAGGCGCGTGAGCAAGGCGTTTACCTGCGCGTTCTGAAGAACACGCTGGTTCGCCGTGCGGTTGCTGGTACCCAATTCGAAGCGCTGGCCGAACAAATGGTTGGCCCGCTCGTTTACGGTATCTCTACCGATCCGGTTGCTGCTGCCAAGGTGCTGCATCAATTTGCCAAGGCTGACGACAAAATCGTCGTTAAAGCAGGTTCCTACAATGGCGCGGTGTTGAACGCTGCTCAGGTTGCTGAGCTGGCCTCCATCCCGAGCCGCGAAGAACTGCTGTCCAAGCTCCTCTACGTTATGCAAGCTCCGGTTGCTGGCTTCGCCCGCGCCCTGGCTGCATTGGCAGAGAAGCAAGCCGAAGCCGCTTAACTTATTTGATTCTTACAGAATTCAGGAGATTTTTACATGGCAATCACCAAAGAAGACATCCTCGAAGCCGTTGCTGGCCTGACCGTGATGGAACTGAACGACCTGGTTAAGGCGTTCGAAGAGAAGTTCGGCGTTTCCGCTGCTGCCGTTGCCGTTGCCGGCCCGGCTGCTGGTGGCGCTGCTGCTGCTGAAGAAAAGACCGAGTTTGACGTTGTTCTGACCGCTGCTGGCGACAACAAGGTTAACGTGATCAAGGTTGTTCGTGCTATCACCGGCCTGGGCCTGAAGGAAGCCAAGGACATGGTTGACGGCGCTCCGAAGACCGTGAAGGAAGCCGTTGCCAAGGCTGAAGCCGAAGAAGTTCTGAAGCAACTGACCGATGCCGGTGCCAAGGCTGAAATCAAATAATCTTCTTTGAAAAAAGAAGGTGAGGCTGGCGGAGAAATCCGCCAGCCTTATTGCGCTTGTAATTGGCCGAAACAAAGATAGTAAAAGCCAGCAATTACCCGGCGTGGCTGCTGACTTTTGGTTTCTTGCGCCACTACCACCTCGATGGAGACTCTATGAGTTATTCGTTTACTGAGAAGAAGCGTATTCGTAAGAGCTTTGCGAAGCGCGCCAGTGTTCTCGATGTCCCATTCCTGTTGGCGACCCAGATTGATTCTTATGCCGATTTCCTGCAACTGGGTGTACCGCTAGATCAGCGCAAGGATGCTGGTCTGCAAGCCGCTTTCAAGTCGATCTTCCCGATCCATAGCCATAACGGCTATGCCCGACTTGATTTTGCACATTACATCCTCGGCGAGCCGCCGTTTGATGTGCAGGAATGTCAGCTGCGTGGCATTACCTATGCCGCACCGCTGCGTGCCCGTATCCGTCTGACCATCCTGGACAAAGAGTCGTCCAAGCCGGTGGTAAAAGAAGTGCGCGAGAATGAAGTGTACATGGGCGAAATCCCGCTCATGACCACCAACGGTTCCTTTATCATCAACGGTACCGAACGCGTCATCGTTTCCCAGCTGCACCGCTCTCCGGGCGTGTTCTTCGAACATGACCGCGGCAAGACCCATTCTTCCGGCAAGCTGTTGTTCTCTGCCCGCGTGATTCCTTACCGCGGTTCCTGGCTGGACTTCGAGTTTGACCCGAAAGACCTGCTGTACTTCCGTATCGACCGTCGCCGCAAGATGCCGGTGACCATTCTGCTGAAGGCACTGGGTTACAGCAACGAACAAATCCTGTCCGAGTTCTACAGCTTCGACACCTTCTATCTGACCAAGGATGGCGTGTACATGCGCGTCGTTTCCGAGCGTCTGAAGGGCGAAGTGGCCAAGTTTGATATCGTCGCTGCCGACGGCAAACTGATCGTGGCCAAGGATAAGCGCATCACCGCCAAGCATATCCGCGACATCCAGACTGCACAGCTGGATCGTATTGAAGTGCCGGCTGATGTACTGCTGGGCAAGGTGCTGGCACACAATGTCACCAGCGTCGACACCGGTGAAGTGCTGGCCCGCGCCAATGAAGAAATTACCGAAGAGCTGATGGCCAAGCTGGCCCTGGCCGAGATCGACCAGGTGGACGTACTGTTCACCAACGATCTGGACCAGGGTGCCTACATTTCGCAAACCCTGCGTACCGACGACAGCCTGGATCGCCTGCAGGCCCGCGTTGCCATCTACCGCATGATGCGTCCTGGCGAACCGCCGACCGAAGATGCCGTGGAAGCGCTGTTCCAGCGTCTGTTCTTCAGCGAAGAAACCTACGATCTGTCGCGCGTGGGCCGCATGAAGTTCAGCTCGCGTACCTATCAGTACAAGTTTGATGACAAGACCCCGGAGTGGTTCAAGTCGCTGATCGGTGAAAAGTTCGGCCACCGTCGTGATGTGATGGAAGGCACGCTGTCCACCGAGGACATCGTTTCCGTCATCGCCATCCTGTGCGAACTGCGTAACGGCCGTGGCGAAGTCGATGACATCGACCATCTGGGTAACCGTCGCGTGCGTTCCGTTGGCGAACTGGCCGAAAACCAGTTCCGCGCCGGTCTGGTACGTGTTGAGCGCGCCGTGAAGGAACGCCTGAATCAGGCTGAGTCCGACAACCTGATGCCGCACGACCTGATCAACGCCAAACCGGTATCGGCTGCCATCAAGGAATTCTTTGGTTCCTCGCAGCTGTCCCAGTTCATGGACCAGACCAACCCGCTGTCGGAAATCACCCACAAGCGCCGTGTATCGGCTCTTGGCCCGGGTGGTCTGACCCGCGAACGTGCCGGCTTCGAAGTGCGTGACGTACACCCGACCCATTATGGCCGTGTATGCCCGATCGAAACCCCGGAAGGTCCGAACATCGGTCTGATCAACTCCTTGTCCGTGTTCGCACGCACCAATGAGTTCGGTTTCCTGGAAACCCCGTACCGCAAGGTCGTGGACAGCAAGGTCACCAACGAGATCGATTACCTGTCCGCCATCGAAGAAGGTCGTTACGTCATTGCTCAGGCCAACGCCGAGCTGGGCGAAGACGGTACCCTGATCGACGAACTGGTCACCTGCCGTGAAAAGGGCGAAACCATTCTGGCTACCCCGGACCGTGTACAGTACATGGACGTGGCGACCGGTCAGGTGGTCTCCGTTGCCGCATCGCTGATTCCCTTCCTGGAACACGATGACGCCAACCGTGCCTTGATGGGTGCCAACATGCAACGTCAGGCCGTACCGTGCCTGCGCCCGGAAAAACCGTTTGTCGGTACCGGCATCGAACGCTCGGTAGCCGTTGACTCCGGTACCACCGTCGTTGCCCGTCGTGGCGGTGTGGTGGATTACGTTGATGCTGGCCGTGTGGTGGTTCGCGTTAATGACGAAGAAGCCGTAGCCGGTGAAGTCGGTGTGGATATCTACAACCTGACCAAGTTCACCCGCTCCAACCAGAACACCAACATCAACCAGCGTCCGGTGGTGAAGGTGGGCGACAAGATCGCCAGTGGTGACGTGGTGGCCGATGGTGCTTCCACCGACCTGGGGGAACTGGCACTGGGTCAGAACATGACCATCGCCTTCATGCCGTGGAACGGTTACAACTACGAAGACTCGATTCTGATCTCGGAAAAGCTGGTTGCTGAAGACCGCTACACCTCGATCCACATCGAAGAACTGTCGGTTGTATCCCGCGACACCAAGCTGGGACCGGAAGAAATCACCCGTGATATTCCGAACCTGTCCGAGCGCATGGCAGGCCGTCTGGATGAAGCCGGTATCGTTTACATCGGTGCCGAAGTGGAAGCCGGTGACGTACTGGTGGGCAAGGTAACGCCGAAGGGCGAAACCCAGCTGACGCCGGAAGAAAAGCTGCTGCGCGCCATCTTCGGTGAAAAAGCCTCCGACGTGAAGGACACCTCGCTGCGCGTGCCGACCGGTACCGTGGGTACCGTGATCGACGTACAGGTGTTCACCCGTGAAGGTATCGAACGCGACAAGCGTGCTCAGTCCATCATTGATGCCGAACTGAAGCGCTATCGCCTTGATCTGAACGACCAGCTGCGTATTTTCGAAAACGACGCCTTCAGCCGTATCGAACGCCTGATCATCGGCAAGGTTGCCAACGGTGGTCCGAAGCGCCTGGCCAAGGGCACGGCTATCGACAGCGAATACCTGGAAAGCCTGCCGGTCAAGCATGACTGGTTCGACATCCGCATGAGCGATGAAGATATCGCCAAGCAGCTGGAATTGATCAAGGAAAGCCTGGTACAGAAGCGCGAAGAATTCGACCTCAAGTTCGAAGACAAGAAGCGCAAGCTGACCCAGGGCGACGAACTGCCGCCGGGCGTGCAGAAGATGGTCAAGGTCTACCTGGCCGTGAAACGTCGTCTGCAGGCGGGTGACAAGATGGCCGGTCGTCACGGTAATAAGGGTGTGGTTTCCCGCATTCTGCCGATCGAAGACATGCCTTACATGGGCGATGGCCGCCCGGTCGACATCGTGCTGAACCCGCTGGGCGTACCGTCGCGTATGAACATCGGTCAGATTCTGGAAGTGCATCTGGGTTGGGCTGCCAAGGGGATTGGCGAGCGCATCGACCGCATGATCAAGCAACAGCAGGACGTTGCCGAAATCCGCGGCTACCTGGAACGCCTCTACAATGAAACGGGCAAGACCGAAGATCTGGCCGGCCTGTCCGATGCTGAGGTCCTCGATCTGGCGGACAACCTGCGCAAGGGTATGCCGTTTGCTACGCCGGTATTCGATGGCGCCAAGGAAACCGAGATCAAGCTGATGCTGGATCTGGCTTACCCGAGCGGCGACGAGCTGACCGAGCAGATGGGCTTCAACGAGTCCAAGACCCAGATGACCCTGTACGATGGCCGCTCCGGCGAAGCCTTCGACCGCAAGGTTACCGTGGGTGTGATGCACTACTTGAAGCTGCATCACCTGGTTGATGACAAGATGCACGCCCGTTCCACCGGCCCGTACTCCCTGGTTACCCAGCAGCCGCTGGGTGGTAAGGCGCAGTTCGGTGGCCAGCGTTTCGGTGAGATGGAAGTGTGGGCACTGGAAGCATACGGTGCCGCCTACACCCTGCAAGAAATGCTGACGGTGAAGTCCGACGACGTGACCGGCCGTACCAAGGTCTACGAAAACATCGTCAAGGGCGAACACAAGATCGACGCCGGTATGCCGGAATCCTTCAATGTGTTGGTGAAGGAAATCCGTTCGCTCGGCCTGGATATCGACCTGGAACGTTATTGATTGGGTGAGAAGGCGCGGCATCTGGCCGTGCCTTCTGTCCCCTGACTGGAGACGCAATGAAAGCTCTGCTCGACCTCTTTAAGCAAGTAACGCAAGAAGAAGAGTTTGATGCGATTAAAATCGGCATCGCTTCGCCCGACAAGATCCGTTCCTGGTCTTATGGTGAAGTCAAAAAGCCGGAAACCATCAACTATCGTACCTTCAAACCGGAACGTGACGGCCTGTTCTGCGCCCGTATTTTCGGACCGGTAAAAGACTACGAATGCCTGTGCGGCAAATACAAGCGTCTGAAGCATCGCGGTGTGATCTGCGAGAAGTGCGGCGTTGAAGTCACCCTGTCCAAGGTGCGTCGCGAACGCATGGGCCATATCGAACTGGCCAGCCCGACCGCGCACATCTGGTTCCTGAAGAGTCTGCCGTCCCGTCTGGGCATGGTGCTCGACATGACCCTGCGTGACATCGAACGCGTACTGTACTTCGAAGCATTCGTCGTGACCGATCCGGGCATGACCCCGCTGCAATATCGTCAGCTCTTGACCGAAGAAGACTTCCTGGACAAGGAAGACCAGTACGGCGAAGAATTCGTCGCCATGATGGGTGCCGAAGCCGTACGCGAGCTGTTGAAGCGTCTGAATCTGGATACCGAGATCGAGACCCTGCGTCGCGAACTGGAAGCCACCAATTCCGATACCAAGATCAAGAAGATCGCCAAGCGTCTGAAAGTGCTGGAAGCCTTCCAGCGTTCCGGCATGAAGCCGGAATGGATGATTCTGGAAGTGCTGCCGGTGCTGCCGCCGGAACTGCGTCCGCTGGTCCCGCTGGATGGTGGCCGTTTCGCCACTTCCGACCTGAACGACCTGTATCGCCGCGTCATCAACCGTAACAACCGTCTGAAGCGTCTGCTGGAACTGCGCGCGCCGGACATCATCGTGCGCAACGAAAAGCGCATGCTGCAAGAATCGGTTGACTCGCTGCTGGACAACGGTCGTCGCGGCAAGGCCATGACTGGCGCCAACAAGCGTCCGCTGAAGTCGCTGGCTGACATGATCAAGGGTAAGGGCGGTCGTTTCCGTCAGAACTTGCTGGGTAAGCGTGTCGACTACTCCGGCCGTTCCGTGATCACCGTGGGCCCGACCCTGCGTCTGCATCAGTGCGGTCTGCCGAAAAAGATGGCGCTGGAACTGTTCAAGCCTTTCATCTTCCACAAGCTGGAAGTCATGGGCCTGGCCTCCACCATCAAGGCTGCCAAGAAGCTGGTAGAGCAGGAAGTGCCGGAAGTATGGGACATCCTGGAAGACGTGATCCGCGAACATCCGGTGCTGCTGAACCGTGCGCCGACCCTGCACCGTCTGGGTATCCAGGCATTCGAGCCGGTACTGATCGAAGGCAAGGCCATCCAACTGCACCCGCTGGTCTGCGCGGCATTCAACGCCGACTTTGACGGTGACCAGATGGCCGTACACGTGCCGCTGTCGCTGGAAGCGCAGATGGAAGCCCGCACCCTGATGCTGGCCACCAACAACGTGCTGTCCCCGGCCAACGGCGACCCGATCATCGTACCGTCGCAGGATATCGTGTTGGGTCTGTACTACATGACCCGCGACAAGGTGAACGGCAAGGGTGAAGGCATGGTATTTGCCGACACCAAGGAAGTGCATCGCGCATACGAAACCCGTCAGGTTGAACTGGCTACCCGTATTACCGTCCGCCTGAAAGAATGGGAAAAGGACGAGCAGGGTGAATTCCAGCCGGTGATCAAGCGTTACGAGACCACCGTTGGCCGTGCCATCCTGTCGGATATCCTGCCGAAGGGCCTGCCGTTCGAACACATCAACAAGGCGCTGAAGAAGAAGGAAATCTCCAAGCTGATCAACGTATCGTTCCGCCGTTGCGGCATCCGCGATACCGTGATCTTTGCCGACCAGTTGATGTACACCGGTTTTGCCTACTCTACCCGTGGCGGTATCTCGATTTGCGTGGACGACATGCAGATCCCGGGCAAGAAGGTCGAGCTGCTGGGCGAAGCCCAGAAGGAAGTTAAAGAGATTGAAGAGCAGTACCGTCAAGGTCTGGTTACCCAGGGCGAACGCTACAACAAGGTTGTGGATATCTGGGGCCGCACCGGCGACAAGATCGCCAAGGCCATGATGGACGAGCTGTCCAAGCAGAAGGTGCTGGACCGCGACGGCAAGGAAGTGGATCAGGAATCCTTCAACTCCATTTACATGATGGCCGACTCTGGTGCGCGGGGTTCCGCAGCCCAGATCAAGCAGCTGGCCGGTATGCGGGGTCTGATGGCCAAGCCGGACGGCTCGATTATCGAAACGCCGATTACCGCCAACTTCCGCGAAGGTCTGACCGTTCTGCAGTACTTCATCTCCACACACGGTGCCCGTAAGGGTCTGGCGGATACGGCCTTGAAGACTGCGAACTCCGGTTACCTGACCCGTCGTCTGGTCGACGTGACGCAGGATCTGGTGGTGATCGAGGATGATTGCGGCACCAGCAACGGCTTCGTGATGAAGGCGGTACTGCAAGGCGGCGACGTGATCGAAGCCCTGCGTGATCGTATTCTGGGTCGCGTGACCGCGGTTGACGTGGTGGATCCGTCCACTGGTGAGACCGTGCTGGAAGCCGGTACTCTGCTGGACGAGCACATGGTTGACGTAATCGACAGCCTGGGTATCGACGAAGTCAAGGTTCGTACCGCGATTACCTGCGACACCCGCTACGGTCTGTGCGCCAAGTGCTATGGTCGCGACCTGGCACGCGGCAAGCGTGTCAATGCCGGTGAGGCTGTCGGTGTGATTGCCGCCCAGTCGATTGGTGAGCCGGGTACCCAGCTGACCATGCGTACCTTCCACATCGGTGGTGCCGCGTCGCGAAATGCCGCCGCCAGCCAGGTTGAAGGTAAGTCTAACGGTACGGTACGCTTCTCCAGCCAGATGCGTTATGTGGCCAACTCCAAGGGCGAGCTGATCGTGATCACCCGCTCCGGCGAAGTGGTGATTCATGACGATATGGGCCGTGAGCGCGAACGTCACAAAGTGCCGTACGGTGCCACCCTGATGGTGACCGATGGTCTGGTGATCAAGGCCGGTGCAGTCCTGGCAACCTGGGACCCGCACACCCGTCCGATCATTACCGAATACGCGGGCCGCGTGAAGTTCGAGAACGTGGAAGAAGGCAATACCGTTGCCAAGCAGACGGACGAAGTAACTGGTCTGTCCACGCTGGTGGTGATTGACCCGAAACGTCGCGCCGGTTCCCAGTCCAAGATGCTGCGCCCTCTGGTGAAGCTGCTGGACGAATTCGGCAACGAAGTGAAGCTGGCAGGCTCGGATGCTTCCGTATCCATCACCTTCCAGGTTGGTGCCATCATTACTGTGCGTGACGGTCAGGATGTGGGCAAGGGTGAAGTACTGGCCCGTATCCCGCAAGAATCGTCCAAGACCCGTGACATTACCGGTGGTCTGCCGCGTGTGGCCGAACTGTTCGAAGCCCGTTCGCCGAAGGATGCCGGCATGCTGGCCGAGGTGACCGGTACCGTTTCCTTCGGTAAGGACACCAAGGGCAAGCAGCGCCTGATCATTACCGATCTGGAAGGCAGCGGCTACGAAAACCTGATTCCGAAAGACAAGCACGTACTGGTGCATGACGGTCAGGTCGTAAACCGCGGTGAATCCATTGTCGACGGTCCGGTTGATCCGCACGACATTCTGCGTTTGCAGGGTATCGAAGCGCTGGCTCGCTACATCGTTCAGGAAGTACAGGAAGTGTACCGACTGCAGGGTGTGAAGATTAACGACAAGCACATCGAAGTGATCATTCGCCAGATGCTGCGTCGTGTCATCATCTCTGATAGCGGCGACACCGAGTTCATCCAGGGTGAACAGGTAGAACGCGCCGACGTACTGGAAATGAACGACAAGATGCTGGCTGAAGGCAAGGAAGCTGCGCAGTTCGAAAACGTACTGCTGGGTATTACCAAGGCTTCTCTGTCCACTGACTCCTTCATCTCGGCGGCTTCCTTCCAGGAAACCACCCGCGTACTGACCGAAGCAGCCATCATGGGCAAGAAGGATGATCTGCGCGGTCTGAAGGAAAACGTCATCGTGGGTCGTCTGATCCCGGCAGGTACGGGTCTGGCTTACCACCGTACCCGTCGCCGTCAGGGTCAGGGACTGGATGTCTCGATGTCGCAACTGCTGGAAGAGCAGACGGCTGACGAAGTGGAAAACAACGGTTGATTTCCTGAAATCTCCGATTGTTGAAAAAACGCTGCGCCATCAACGGTTAACGTTGCCGGCGCAGCGTTTTTTATTTGACGGTCAGTAATTGACTAAAATATAATCCTCCGTCCTTCTGGAGGCGTGTTGTCTGCAGAATGAATCAACTAGGAACTGATAGTAATGCCAACCATTAACCAACTCGTTCGCAAGGGCCGTGCGGTCCTGACCGTGAACAGCAAGGTGCCTGCACTGGAAGCCTGCCCGCAAAAGCGTGGCGTGTGCACCCGTGTTTACACCACCACCCCGAAAAAGCCGAACTCCGCTCTGCGTAAAGTGTGCAAGGTTCGTCTGACCAACGGCTTCGAAGTGATTTCCTACATCGGTGGTGAAGGCCACAACCTGCAGGAACACTCCGTCGTGCTGATCCGTGGCGGTCGTGTAAAAGACTTGCCGGGTGTGCGTTACCACACCGTGCGCGGCTCCCTGGACACCGCAGGTGTTAAGGACCGTAAACAGTCCCGTTCCAAATACGGTGCTAAGCGTCCCAAGTAATTGGGATGTACTGGCGGCGGCCTGAGGTCGTCGAGTAAGTGACTGCTTAAATGGGCGGTCATGAGCTTAAGCTCAACTGAATAATTGAAGGAAGTAACATGCCAAGACGCAGAGAAGTCCCCAAGCGCGAGATTCTGCCGGATCCGAAATTCGGTTCCCAAGATCTGTCCAAGTTCATGAACGTAGTGATGATCGACGGCAAGAAAGCCGTTGCAGAACGCATCATCTACGGCGCACTGGCCCAGATCGAAAAGAAGACCGGCAAAAATGCCCTGGAAGTGTTCAATAGCGCACTGTCCAATGCCAAGCCGATCGTAGAAGTAAAAAGCCGCCGTGTAGGTGGTGCAAACTATCAAGTTCCTGTTGAAGTTCGTCCGTCCCGTCGTATGGCCCTGGCCATGCGCAGGCTGCGTGATGCTGCGCGTAAGCGTGGCGAAAAATCCATGGATCTGCGTCTGGCTGGTGAGCTGATTGATGCAGCCGAAGGCCGTGGCGGTGCCATGAAGAAGCGTGACGAAGTGCATCGTATGGCAGAAGCCAACAAGGCCTTCTCGCACTTCCGCTTCTAAGCTCAACCACACAATAAGGTGTAGATCGTGGCTAGAAAGACCCCCATTGAGCGCTACCGTAATATCGGTATCTCCGCTCACATTGACGCCGGTAAGACCACTACTACCGAGCGTATTCTGTTTTACACCGGTGTTAACCACAAGATCGGTGAAGTGCATGATGGCGCCGCCACCATGGACTGGATGGAACAGGAACAGGAGCGTGGTATTACCATCACCTCCGCTGCTACCACTACCTTCTGGAAGGGTATGGGCATGCAGTTCCCGGAACATCGTTTCAACATCATCGATACCCCGGGGCACGTGGACTTTACCATTGAGGTAGAGCGTTCCATGCGTGTACTGGATGGTGCCGTAATGGTTTACTGCGCTGTGGGTGGTGTTCAGCCGCAGTCCGAAACCGTATGGCGTCAGGCTAACAAGTACAAGGTTCCGCGTATTGCCTTCGTGAACAAGATGGACCGTCAAGGTGCCAACTTCTTCCGTGCCGTTGAACAGGTGAAAACCCGTCTGCGTGGCAATCCGGTACCTATCGTCGTACCGATCGGTGCTGAAGATGGCTTCGAAGGCGTGGTTGACCTGCTGAAGATGAAGGCCATCATCTGGGACGAAGCTTCCCAGGGCATGAAGTTCGAATACGGCGAAATCCCGGCCGACCTGGTTTCCGTAGCCGAAGAATGGCGCGAGAAGATGGTTGAAGCTGCGGCTGAAGTCAGCGACGAAATGATGGACAAGTACTTGGGCGGCGAAACGCTGACCGAGGAAGAAATCGTTGACGGTCTGCGTCAGCGTACCCTGCGTTGCGAAATCCAGCCGATGCTGTGCGGCTCCGCGTTCAAGAACAAGGGTGTACAGCGCATGCTGGACGCCGTGATCGAACTGCTGCCGTCGCCGACCGAAGTTCCGGCGATCAAGGGTGAAGTCGACGGTGTTGAAGCCGAACGTCACGCTTCTGACGAAGAGCCGTTCTCCGCTCTGGCCTTCAAGCTGATGAACGACCCCTACGTCGGTCAGCTGACCTTCTTCCGCGTTTACTCTGGCGTGGTTCAATCCGGTGATACCGTGATGAACTCGGTGAAGGGTAAGAAGGAACGTATCGGCCGTATCGTTCAGATGCACGCAAACGACCGTAAGGAAATCGAAGAAGTACGCGCTGGCGACATCGCTGCTGCTATCGGCCTGAAGGAAGTGACCACCGGTGAGACCCTGTGTGCTGTTGATGCGCCTATCGTGCTGGAACGCATGGAATTCCCGGATCCGGTGATTCACGTTGCGGTTGAGCCGAAGACCAAGGCTGACCAGGAAAAGATGGGCGTTGCCCTGAACCGCCTGGCCAAGGAAGACCCGTCCTTCCGCGTGCGTACTGACGAAGAATCCGGCCAGACCATCATTTCCGGTATGGGTGAACTGCACCTGGAAATTCTGGTTGACCGTATGCGTCGTGAGTTCGGCGTTGAAGCCAACGTGGGTGCTCCGCAGGTTGCCTACCGCGAAACCATCACCAAGACCGTTACCGACGTGCAAGGTAAGCACGCCAAGCAGTCCGGTGGTAAGGGTCAGTACGGTGATTGTACGATTACTCTGGAGCCGTCCGGTGAGGGCAATGGCTACAAGTTCATCGACGAGATCAAGGGTGGTGTGATTCCGCGTGAATTCATTCCTTCCGTTGACAAGGGTATCCGTAACTCGCTGAACAACGGTATTCTGGCTGGCTTCCCGGTGGTTGACGTTACCGTACGTCTGACTTTCGGTTCCTACCACGATGTCGACTCTTCGCAAATCGCCTTCGAACTGGCTGGTTCCATCGCCTTCAAGGAAGCCATGCGCCGTGCCGGCCCGTGCATCCTCGAACCGATGATGGCCGTAGAAGTGGAAACGCCGGAAGAGTACATGGGCGATGTAATGGGCGACCTGAACCGTCGTCGCGGCATCGTGCAAGGCATGGACGATGATGGTCTGGGTGGCAAGAAGATCAAGGCCGAAGTACCGCTGGCTGAGATGTTCGGTTACTCCACCGACCTGCGTTCCGCTACCCAGGGTCGTGCGACCTACTCCATGGAGTTCAAGCACTACTCTGAAGCACCGAAGCATGTTGCTGAAGCCGTAATGGCCGCCAAGAAGTAATGCGCGCTGAAGTTGGCCGGCTCGGTGTCGGCCAACTCTGATCTAATGTTCTTTAATTAAGGATTTTTGCAAAATGGCAAAAGAAAAGTTTGAGCGGACCAAACCGCACGTAAACGTTGGCACCATCGGTCACGTTGACCACGGTAAGACCACCCTGACCGCAGCGATCACCACCATTCTGTCGAAGAAGTTCGGTGGCGAAGCCAAGGACTACTCCCAGATCGACAGCGCGCCGGAAGAAAAGGCACGTGGTATTACCATTAAT
>Ga0187781_10001946_pt1 | contig 15716 bp, 12 predicted proteins | sample 0715_SJ02_MP02_2_FD_132447 | JGI IMG/M metagenome (GOLD analysis project Ga0187781, IMG submission 132447) | Tropical peat soil microbial communities from peatlands in Department of Meta, Colombia - 0715_SJ02_MP02_20_MG | ecosystem: Environmental > Terrestrial > Soil > Wetlands > Peat | place...
GCCTGATGCGCTATCTCCCGAAGAGCCCCGCCGAGCGGCAGGAAATGCTCGCCGCCATCGGCGTGAAGTCGATCGACGAACTGTTTTCTTCCATTCCCGATGCCTATCGCCTGAAGGAGCCGCTGCATCTGCCCGGCCCGATGTCCGAGGCCGAGGTAATTCAGTATTTCCAGGCGCGCGCGGCAGAAAATTCCAGTGGTTACACGAGTTTTTTGGGAGCTGGGATTTATTCGCACCTGCGCTCGGTTGTGACCGACGCCATTTTGCAACGCGGCGAATTTCTCACCTCGTACACGCCGTATCAGGCCGAAATCGCACAAGGCACGTTGCAGGCGATCTTTGAGTTCCAGACGCTGATGTGCCAACTGACCGGGCAGGAAGTCGCCAACGCCTCGATGTACGACGGCTCGACAGCAACCACCGAAGCGGTGCTCATGGCGGAACGCGTGACGGGACGGCAACGCGTCTTGGTGGCGCGCTCGTTGCATCCGGAATATCGCGACGTTCTGAGGACCTATGCGAGAAATTCTGGCCTGCGCGTCGAGGAGATCCCGTTTACCACGGCGGGCACGCTTGACCTGGCTGTTCTCAAATCTTCGTTGAAAGATGATGTTTGCGCGGTGGTGCTGCAATCGCCCAACTTCTTTGGCGCCATCGAAGGATTGGGAACGGTTGCGGGAGTGGTGCACAATGCGGGCGCGCTGCTAGTGGTCGCCGTCGCCGAAGCCCTTTCGTTGGGATTAGTGAAGCCACCGGCGGAGGCGGATATCGTCGCCATGGAGGGCCAGAGCTTCGGCTTGGCGCCGAGCTATGGCGGGCCGTTTGTCGGCGTGATTGCTTCGCGCGAGAAGTATGTGCGCCAGATGCCGGGACGCTTGGCGGGGCAAACTGTAGACACGGAAGGCAGGCGAGGTTTCGTGCTGACTCTGGCGACGCGCGAACAGCATATTCGCCGCGAAAAGGCCACTTCCAATATCTGCACCAATCAGGCGCTGTGCGCGCTGGCTGCTACGGTTCATCTTTCGCTGCTCGGAAAAGAAGGTATCCGCGAAATGGCGGAGCAGAATCTCGCCAAGGCACAGTTTGCGTTGAGAGAGCTCGAAAAGGTCCCCGGAGTGAAGCGCAGTTTTTCCGCGCCATTCTTTAATGAGTTTGCCGTGGAGCTGCCGCGTTCCGTGAAGATGGTCAATGCGGAGCTCCTGAAATCGAAGATCATCGGGCCGTATGTGCTGGGGACGGCGTATCCGGAGTTGACCAAGCACGCGCTGGTCTGCGTAACGGAGACGACTCCGAGAAGCGAGATCGAACGTTTTGCAAAAGCACTAAAGGCAGCTCTGGAGGTCCACGTTTAGGTGAAGGAGATCCCTTCGTAGCGCCGGCATCTTGCCGGCAGGTCACGCTTTCTGGCCGGCTGGAAGCCACCGCTACGAAGGAAGGGGAGCGCGGTCGCATAAAACCGAAATGAGCGAAACGATCAAAGTAGCCTCGCGGCACGTGAACCGGAACGAGAACCTGATTTTCGAGAAATCCTCTCCCGGCAAGCGCGCCTTCGATCTCCCCGCCCTGGACGTGCCTGCGGCGGATGCAAAAGACGCATTGGGGGAATTTCACCGGCGTGACGGCGTCGAGGGATTCCCGGAAGTCAGCGAAATCGAGGTGATCCGCCATTTCACGCGGCTGTCCACGTGGAATTACGCGATTGACCTTGGCATGTACCCCCTCGGCTCCTGCACCATGAAATACAATCCGCGCGTCAACGAATTCGTGGCGCGTCTCGCGGGCCTCGCTACGGAGCATCCCTACCAGCCGCAGGAACTCTCGCAAGGCTGCCTGAAGATTTTGTCGCTTCTGGAAAAGTGCCTGCTCGAAATCACGGGGATGGAAGCGATTACGCTGCAGCCGGCCGCGGGGGCACAAGGAGAACTCACCGGGCTTTTGCTGGTCCGTGCCTTCCATCAGAAAAACGGCAACCCACGAAAGAAAGTGCTGATCCCCGACTCCGCGCATGGAACCAATCCAGCCACGGTGGTGATCGCGGGCTACGAAGTGGAAAACATCAAGTCCAACGCCGATGGCCAAGTGGACATTGCCAAATTGCAGGAGCAAGTCACCGAGGATGTGGCCGCGTTAATGCTCACCAATCCTTCGACGCTCGGCATCTTCGAGCAACGCATCCCGGAGATTGCCGAAATTCTCCATGCCAAAGGCGCGCTGCTATACATGGATGGCGCGAACATGAACGCGCTCACCGGCGTGACCCGGCCCGGCACGATGGGCGTGGACGTAATGCACCTGAACCTGCACAAGACTTTCTCCACGCCGCATGGCGGAGGCGGGCCGGGAGCGGGTCCAGTGGCCACCAAGAAATTCCTGGAGCCGTTTTTGCCCGTTCCGGTGCTCGTCGAAAAGGCCGACGGCAAATTGGCGCTGGATTCCCAGAGGAAGGAAAGCATCGGGCGAGTGCGCGCGTTCGGTGGGAATTTCGGAGTGCTGGTGCGCGCGCTCGCGTACATCCTGGCTTACGGGCCACAGGTGCGGCAAGCAACCGAAGACGCGGTGCTGAACGCCAACTACATTCGAAAGGGCCTGCAAGGCCATTTCGACCTACCGTATACGCGCCCGTCTATGCACGAAGTGGTGTTCAGCGATGCGATCCAGAAACGCAATGGCGTAAACACGATGGACATCGCCAAGCGGTTGATCGACTATGGCTTCCACCCCTACACCACCGCGTTCCCGCTGATTGTGCCCGGCGCAATGATGATTGAGCCTACGGAATCGGAGAGCAAAGAAGAGTGCGATTACTTCATCGATGCGATGAAAGCCATCGCGGAAGAAGCCGAGAAGCAGCCTGAAATCGTCAAAACGGCACCGCACGCCACACGAGTCCGCCGATTGGACGAGGTCGCGGCAGCGCGCAAGCCCATCCTTCGCTGGAAACCCCCGGCAAAAACCAGCGGTGCAGCGGGCTGACTCATCCGGGCAACCCGCCAGCCCGGAGGATTTCGATATTCAGCAACGCGACGCGCGATTTCCGTGCACCCGGCTAACACCTGTTAAACTGGTAAAGCAAGCGACGGAAGCAAAAGGGGTCGGGGGGAAATGAGTTTACAGCTCGATGCGTGGCTGCCCAAGTCGGTGCTGCTGCTGCGCGAATACACCTTAGAGAAATTCGTCCACGATCTATTGGCCGGCGTGACGGTGGGACTTGTGGCATTGCCGCTGGCCATGGCTTTCGCGATCGCTTCGGGCGTACCGCCGCAAGCGGGCATTTATTGCGCCATTGTTACTGGATTCCTGATTTCTGCCCTCGGCGGCTCGAAAACACAGATTGGCGGGCCGACCGGGGCCTTCGTCGTGGTGGTGCTGGGAATCATCGCGCGCTACGGTATCGACGGCCTGTTCACCTGCACGATGTTGGCGGGCGTCTTGCTGGTGATCATGGGGATTACCGGACTTGGCGCGATGGTGAAGTTTTTTCCGCGCCCGGTGGTAGTCGGATTCACGAACGGAATCGCCATCCTGATCGCCAGCACGCAAATCCGCGACTTCTTTGGCTTGCGCATGGAGCATGTTCCCGGGGATTTCTTCCACCGCATGGGCGCCATTGCCGAGAATTTCAAGACACTCAATCCCGCCGCGACCGCCGTGGGCATCGTTTCCCTGCTGGTCATGGTGCTCGGCGCGCGCTTTTTCAAGCGCGTGCCCGGTGCGATCCTGGTTTGTTTCGGAGCGACGGCCGCGGTGGCCATCTGGCATCTGCCTGTAGACACCATCGGGTCGCGCTTCGGAGGAATTCCGAGCGGCCTACCGCATATATCCGTTCCGAAGTTGCAGCCCGTCCTGCTGCTCCACCTGCTCTCCCCCGCGGTGACGGTTGCCATGCTGGGCGCTATCGAATCCCTGTTTTCGGCGGTGGTTTCTGACCGAATGAGCGGCGACAAGCACAACCCCAACGTCGAACTCATGGCGCAAGGAGTGGCAAACATATTTTCGCCGCTGTTCGGAGGGTTGCCCGCCACCGGAGCCATCGCCCGCACCGCAACCAACGTTCGCGCCGGAGCCAAATCCCCGGTTGCCGGAATGATCCACGCGGCGACGCTACTCGCCGTGATTCTCTTCGCCGCGCCTTTGGTCAAGAATGTCCCTCTCGCCGCGCTCGCCGGCATCCTCTTCATGGTTGCTTACAACATGGGCGATTGGGCGGAGATTCCCGAGATTCTCAAGCTCAGCAAGGCGGACATCGCCGTTTGGGCGTTGACCATGAGCCTGACGGTCTTCGCGGACCTCACACTGGCTGTGGAAGTCGGGATGATTCTGGCGGCGTTCACGTTTATCCGCAAAATATCGTTGACCACCACGGTTTCGAAGGTCACTGACGACTACATCGAGGACGGCCGCGCGCACATTCTGCAGGATAAAGACATCCCCGCTTACGCCGCGGTCTATCGGATTCATGGGCCGTTCTTGTTTGGAGTGACCGATAAAATTGCGACGATTACCGAGAACGTCGTTTCCCTTCCCCCCATCGTCATTGTGCGGCTGCGAAATATGACGGCAATCGACGCCACAGGCATTGCCGCTCTCGAGGAGCTTGCGGAAATGTTGCACAAGAGCGGGCGCTCCATGCTGGTTTGCGGCGCGCGGCCGCAACCCGCAGCACTCATGCACGAAGCCGGGTTCGATCGGCACATTGGCGCGGAGAATATCTGCACGAATATCGAGGAAGCCCTGAAAAGGGCGGAGCAGCTGCAAACCGAGCGCCTGGCGGAACACCTCGCCTTCACCAATAAGATATAGAACAGTGGATTTCCAGCAGCAGTCGCGCCGCGAATTGACAGGCACGGAGGCGGGCCGTAGGCTGGACGCTATGGATTTGTTTGAAGAAGTCGTGCGCATGCGGCGCGCGGGGCAACGCGGCGCGCTGGCGACCATTGTGCACACGAATGGCTCGATTCCCAGCTTTGAGAGCTCGCGCATGCTGGTGCGGGAGGACGGCAGCACCGCGGGCACCGTGGGAGGGGGGTGCGTCGAGGCCGACGTCTGGGCAGCGGCAAAAGAGGTGATGCAAAGCGAAGTGCCGCGCAAACTGGTCTTCCATCTGAACAACGAGGCCAGCTACGACAACGGGCTGATCTGCGGGGGCACCGTGGAAGTGTTCGTCGAGCCAGTCCTTCCTCAGCCTATGGTGTACCTCTTCGGAGGCGGCCACGTGTCCATAGCGGTGGCCAAAGCGGCGCAAGCGGCGGGCTTTGGCGTTGGCGTGATCGACGACCGCGAGGCCTTTGCGAACCCAACCCGCTTCCCGATGGCGCAGGAGCTTTACACCAGTTTTGAGCAGGCCTTCGAGAGGCTACAGCCCAACGGCGCGTCCTACCTGGTTATCGTCACCCGGGGACACAAAGAAGACATGCGCGTGCTGGCCTGGGCGGTGCGCACCAAAGCCCGCTATGTGGGCATGATTGGAAGCCGCCGGAAAGTGCTGAGCGTCTATAAGGCGCTGGAGAAGGAAGGTTACCGCATGGAGGAGTTCGAGCGCGTGTTTGCGCCGATGGGTTTGGAAATTGGCGCACTTTCGCCGGAAGAGATCGCGCTAAGCATCGTGTCGGAACTCGTGGCCGTGCGGCGCAACGTAATGGGGGCGGCACACAAGAAGTTGAAGCTGGAAGTGAATAGCACAATCGAAAAGTAGCGAGAGGACGACAAGTCATGCTCGCAGCGGTGATCCTCTCCGGCGGGTCCTCGAGCCGCATGGGCTCTCCCAAGGCTCTGCTGCCTTACCAGGGGCGGCCTTTCCTGGAACATTTGCTCGACATCAGCAGGCACCCAAAAATCGGGACGCGCCGCATAGTCCTCGGCGCGCATGCGGAACCCATCGCCAAGGCGGTCGCCCTCGATCCCAACGAAATCGTGATCAACGACGATTGGGAGAAAGGCCAGTTAAGCTCCCTTCAGGCCGCGATTCGTAGCTTGCCCGCGGGAACGGATGGCCTGCTGCTCTTTCTGATCGATCATCCGTTGATTACCGGGGAGCTCGTGGACGGCTTGATTCAATGTTTCTATGAAACGCGCGCGCCTGTAGTGTTGCCTGTATTCGAAGGGAAGCGCGGGCACCCTGTGATCTTTTCGGCGGAATTGTACGGTGAACTGGAAAACGCGCCTGTCGAGGTCGGAGCGCGCAGCGTGGTCTGGGCGCACAAGGATCAAATGGCCGAATTCCCAACCACCGAAGAAGGCTGCATCCTCAATTTGAACGATCCCAATACGTTCGAGCGCGCGCCCCTCTGACAGTCGCGCAGAGGTCGGGCAGAACAAAAGCACCGGTCTAAAGACCGGCCACTACATCGATCCCTTCTTCACAGCGGCCAACAGAGCGAGCAGCGCATCATGCGCCAACTGTGCCGCGTGGAAGGACGCGGGCGGAAGATCGCCGAGAGCCGCAGCCAAAGACTCCGGAGTAACAGAGGCGAGCGCCTGGAGTTCCCTCCCCTGGATCAGCTCCGTGAGAAGTGAAGCGCAAGCAATCGACGCAGTGCAGCCGCGGCACAAAAAACGCACTTCGCGAATCGTGCCGCCTTCGCAAATGGCGGCAAGTTGCAAGATATCCCCGCAAACAGGATTGCTGACCTCAATCCTGGCCGTAGCGCCGGGCAGCTCTCCGGCATTGCGCGGATGCTCAAAGTGATCCAGCAGCGCGTCGCTGAACATGGAAGCAAGTATCGCAAGCGGGCGCGCCAGCGTGCAAACCACAAACATCCGAAATAGTGTAACGAACTGACCAAGCCGTTCGTCTCAGAAGCAGAAAAGGGTCACGGGCTACGGCACTTCAGGAGACGGCTCATGCACTTACCCTTACTGCGGGCCCTTCCGCTGCTGTTCTGCTCTTCGCTGGTCGTATTCAACCCAGTTCAGTCTAATTCGCAGGAAAAAAGTCAGCCCCAGCTCGTGCGCGTCTTATACGCGCAGCAGGGAGCAGTGAAATTCTCCGAGGGCAAGAGGAAACGGCCGGACCTCGCGAATGACTGGATGAAGGCCGAGGCGGGTCAGACCATTGAAAAAGGCTACACGTTGGCCACGGAGAATGGATGGGCCGTGATTGAGTTTGAAAACGGCTCCGTCGCCTATCTTGCCGAAAATTCCGTCTTGCAATTTAACAAGCTGGACATAAAAGGCGGTGTCACCGTTACACGCCTCCACCTCTTGACTGGCACCGCGACCATCGCTCACGTTTCGCAGCACGCGGACGAGATGTCCATTGACACTCCTTCGGTCACAAAAACTTATACACATAGTGTGACCGTGCGCCTTGATAGCTGGCTTGACGGCACCCTCGTTCGTGAACTCGATACGCGAATTCCCTCTGGAGATTCGACTCAGCCGGCTAAGCCGCAGCCCAGCGCGGCAACTGTCTACATGTACGGTTTGGAGTTTCACCTGAGTGGCCCACTCAGCGACCCCGTGGGCGACCCTTGGGATCATTGGGTTAATGCGCAGATACTGCAGCGCCAAGCCGAGATTAGCGCCGGCCTGCAGGAATCCGGACTATCAGCGCCCATCCCAGGCCTCGCGGACCTCGCCCGCACGGGTCACTTCTTCGATTGTCCACCGTATGGGAAATGTTGGGAGCCTGACGCGCAACCCAGCGAACCCGCGCAAGCGGCGCCTCGGGGCACGCCTTCCGCCACCACAACTGCAGCGGAACCTCCGGAACCCAGGAAATTCGTGATTAACAGAGTGCTCCTGGACCGTTGCCCAATCGAAGCGTGGTTGTACTCCGTGGGCCGACCAAGCCGACCTGGATCGCTCGATGTTAACGAGCCGGAGGACATGTTTACCGTTTATGGCTTCCCCTGGAGCAGCTGCTTTGAGGGCAATTGGTTCTGGCAGAATCAGCGACCGGTGTATGTCCTCGGGCACAGGCATCACCACCATCATCATCACTGCTGGACGGTGCGCACAGCGCACGGCATCGGCATAGTGGCACGGCACCCGCTGGATCAGAAAGGCAAACCCCCGATCAACGCCAAGAATGGAGTCTTTTGGCTGGCATCAGGAAAAGACGGACTGCACGCAAGGTTTGCACCTGATCCGGCAGACGCATCGCACTGGAAAATGGGCCCGCCAAAGAACTTCGTTGCGGAGCGAGTTTTGCTGGCCGGCGTTCCGAAAGTGACGGCTCCCGTTATCCAAGGACGCATGATGAACGTGTTCTCCCGCTCGACGCAATTGGCAAAGTTGATGCAAGACTCGGGAAGACCGCAAAGCGGAATTAGCTACGACTACAAAACGAAAAACTTTGTTGCGTCTCGGCCGGCGGGCGTTGGCATCGCCGGAAGCAAAGGCGGCAGCGCGCCAGTCGCGGTGGCACATGTTGGCTCGCACGGCGTGAGCGGAGGCGTAACGGGACATAGTGGAGGCTGGTCGGGAGGCTCGGGCGGAGGCCACTCGAGTGGCTATTCTGGAGGCGGTGGTGGCGGCCATTCCGGTGGCGGCTATTCAGGCGGGGGCGGGGGCGGTCATTCTGGCGGCGGCTACTCGGGTGGCGGAGGGGGCTCAAGTTCGTCAGGCGGCGGATCCGCTGGTGGCGCGTCTGCTGGCGGCGGCCACCACTAAAACAAAAAAAACGCCGAACGCGCCTGGTCCAGGCATTCCACCTATCCTTTCGGCCAGTTGACGGACCCCTGCGAATTCAGATAGCCTCGCCTTTCGCTCCTCCCAAGCGGGACGTTCAAGGGTTCTGGTCATGAAAAACAAATCGGAACACACATTTTCGCGCCGGGAGTTTGCGCAGCGGGCGGCCATGCTTTCGGCGACGGCTTCACTGGTTCCTTCAGAAGTGCTCCGCCCGCGCGCGCAATCCGCTCCTTCGCCGCAAGCTATGCAAAATGCGCCAAAATTAAGCGACGCCGGCCAAGCTGAAGCCGATTCCCGTTATCAGCAGATTTTGAGCCTCTACAGCGACCGTCTGGACGATGCACAGAAAGCGAATATCAAGCGCATGTGCGCCGAACTTCAGCCTTCCCTGGAGCGCATCCGGAATTTTAAGTTGGAAAATGGCGCCGCTCCGGCTCTCTACCTGAAGCCCTTGGTCGAGCGCGACACCAAGCCGCAACCTGCGTCCGCAAACTCTAAGACGGCCACAAGCCCCGACAAGCATTGACAGGAGCGCTGCGTGCTGAAAGATTCCGTGCTGTTTTTGTCCCTCAGTGAACTGGCAAAACAGATCGAGTCCAAGCAACTTTCTCCCGTTGAACTTACGGAAAGCTACCTGGAGCGCAGCGCGAAACTCGGCCCCAGGCTTAACGCTTACGCGCGGCTGATGCCCACAAGCGCCCTGGAGCAGGCGCAAATTGCGGAAAAGGAGATTCACCGGGGGCATTATCGCGGCCCACTTCACGGCATCCCTTATGCCGCCAAGGATCTTCTGGCGGTGCGCGGCGTGCCGACGACCTGGGGCGCAAAGCCGTTCGCCGAGCAGGTGTTCGATTACAACGCCACGGTGATCGCGCACTTGAACAACGTCGGCGCCATTCTGCTCGGAAAAGCTTCGATGATTGAGTTGGCCGGCGGCTTGGGCTACATGTACGCGTCAGCGTCCCTGCAGGGCGAGGCTCGCAATCCTTGGAACACCAGTTGTTGGACCTGCGGTTCCTCTTCTGGCTCCGGGGCCATCGTGGCTGCGGGGCTTGCCGCCTTCGCCATTGGCACGGAAACCTGGGGCTCGATTGTCTGCCCTTCGGCTTTCTGCGGCATCAGCGGTTTCCGGCCCACTTACGGTCGCGTCAGCCGATATGGAGCTATGGCGCTGGCATATTCAATGGATAAAATCGGCCCGATGGCGCGCAGCGCAGAGGATTGCGCCCGGGTGTTCGCCGCTATCGCGGGCCACGATTTCCTGGATCGCAGCACGCTGCCCATTGACAAAGCGGCTTTCACTTATTCTCCTTCCGCCGAACTCAAATCTAAGGCGCTGCGCGTCGCTTGGTTAAAGAACGCCTGGAAAGAATATGATCCCAGCATCGCAAAAGCGGTCGACGCAGCGCATAAAGTCCTCCACACACATTTTCCTTTCGTGAAAGACACCACTCTCCCTGAAGGTCCGTGGGAAGACGCTGCGAACATCATCCTGAACTGTGAAGCAGCTTCTTCCTTTTCGGAATTGATCCGCTCGGGCAAAGTCAGCGAATTGGCTGACCCGCTCTCGCGCATCGGCGGTTATGTGAATCTGACCATCTCCGGCGCCGACTACACTTCGGCCTTACGGGTTCGCGAAATCCTGCAGAGAAAGATCGTGGAACTATTTGATTCTTACGACGTGCTGGCGACTGCGGCCCTGCCCGTGCCCGCGAGCCCGCTGGAGATGGACCTTTCCAAAGGGTTGTCTTTCCCGGATCCTCTTGGAGCCATCGGGAATCTGTGTGGCTTGCCGGCGCTGTCTGTGCCCTGCGGATTCACGGACCAAAAGCTGCCCGTAGGCTTGCAATTTGTGGGGCGCGCGGGAAATGACGAGTCAATCTTAGAGGCAGGACGCATCTTCCAACAGTTCACCACCTGGCATCGCAAACATCCCACGATCGCCTAGCCCAGGTGACGCCAAAACGCAGGAGCTAATCTCTCGCCGCGCCGCGCAGCATTTCTCCCACTGTTCTGAGAATCGCCGCTCTGCTGAACGGCTTCGTGAGCAGCCGCACCGACGGATCGGCGTTCGCCATTTCCGTCGCCGCGTGCTCGCTGTAACCGGACATAAACACCACATTCAGTCCGGGGTGCTCCGATTGCAGGCGCACCGCAAGCTCTTGCCCCGTCATACCTGGCATCACCATATCGGTCACCAGCAGTTGAATCTCTCCCCGGTGTGCAGCTGCCAACTGGATCGCCTCCGCGCCGTCCTTCGCTTCGATAACCCGATAGCCCCCCGATTCCAGGAATTGCCGCGCGATTTCGCGCACGTCCTGCTCGTCTTCCGTGAGCAGCACCGTCTCCGTGCCCTTGGGGAGTTCCAGACTCGGGCGCGGGGTCGCGGCATGTCCCTCCGCTTGTCCCACACGCGGCAGATAAATTTTGAAGGAGGAACCTTTTCCCAGTTCGCTGTACACCCAGATGAAACCGCCGCTCTGTTTGACGATCCCATACACCATGGCGAGGCCGAGTCCCGTGCCTTTGCCCTTTTCCTTGGTGGTAAAGAACGGCTCGAAAATGTGCGTTTGTGTTTCGGCGTCCATTCCCGTGCCGTTATCGGTCACCACCAACAGAACATACGGACCGGGCTTCATCAACGGATGGCTTGCGACGTAGCTTTGGTCGATATTCACATTGGCGGTCTCGATCATCAGCTTGCCGCCGCTGGGCATGGCGTCCCGCGCGTTCACCGCCAGGTTCATGAGCACCTGTTCCATCTGGCTGGCATCCGCGCGGACGCTGCCCAAATCTCTGTCGGTATGAATCACCAGTTCAATGTCTTCGCCAATCAGCCGCGGCAGCAACTTGCCCATCTCTTCCACGGTGGTGTTCACGTTCATAATCTGCGGCTGTAGCACCTGCCGACGGCTGAAGGCCAGCAATTGGCGCGTCAGCGCCGACGCGCGGTCCGCGGACCTGTCAATTTGTTCAATTTTTCGGGCGAGTTGATCGGAGGAATCGAGTGCATTCAGGAGCAGTTCGGTGTGCCCCTTGATTACCATGAGCAGGTTGTTGAAGTCGTGTGCGACCCCGCCTGCCAATCTCCCGACGGCCTCCATCTTTTGCGCCTGGCGCAACTGGCTTTCCAGATGCGTGCGCTCGCTGACGTCTTGCGCCACCACAAGTCCCACGCGTTTCCCCGCGTACTCCAGTTCGTGGGAGATCAGCTCCACCTCGAAGGTCCGGCCGTCCTTGGCTTCGTGCAGCCAAAACTCGCGTTCCCCCGGGCACTTTGCTGATTCATATTCTTTATCCCGCTGCGACCCCGGCCGAATCTTCTCGGTAGTCATGTTCTCGAACTCTTCCGCCGAGTAGCCGTAAAGGTCGACGGCCGCTTGATTCACCCGCAGAAACTTCCGCGTCTCAATCTCGTATAGCCAGATGGGCAGCGGATTATGTTCGAACAGCAAGCGCAGGATCGACTCATTCCGCCGCAGCTCTTCCTCCGCTCGCCGGCGCTCAATGGCCAGGGCAATGTGGCCGCCAACGGATTCCATGAATTCCAGGTCCCGCTGGTCGTAGGCATTCTCGTCCCGATAATGCTGGACCACCAGGACGCCAATCGTCGCCGTCGGGGTTTTTAGCGGAACTCCCATCCATGCGGGTGCCGGCGACCCCACCAATTCCACTTCTCCCTCTTCAGCCAGGCGGTCAAAGTAGGATTGCGGGATTAATTTTGCCTCTCCGGTCCGAAAAACGTACGCCGTGCAGCTGCGTCCCAGCTTTAACGGAGGAGGCGCTGTGTCATACTCATCGACAAAGAAGGGGAAATGAAACTTGTCGGTTTCCGGATCGTGCAGCGCCACGAAGAAGTTTTCCGCCGAGAGGATGCGTTTCAAAGCTTCGTGAATGCGTGTCAGGAGTTGATCCAGGTTGGCGGTTTCGTTCAACGCGCGCACGACCTCGGAGTTTACCTGCCGCTCCGATTCCATGCGTTGAACATCGGTTATGTCCGTGGCATGGAAGAGGATCCCTTCCAAGCCGCCTTCCAACCGCTTGCGGCAGCGAAACTCAACCCATCGCCAGGAGCCATCCTGGCAGCGGAGACGGCAGCGGTCGGTGTGTGCGCCAGTTCCGTTAGCCTGAACCTCGTTCAGCGCGCGTTTCAGGATCCCCACATCCGATCCCAGCACAATCTTCTGGAGATTTTCTCCCCTTAGGTCTTCAGGGCGATAGCCTAGTATCTTCTCGAAGGGACCATTGACGAACTGCACGGTGCCATCCGGAGACACAATGGCTACTAGTTCGTGCACAGCATCCAGCAGAATCGCCAGCTGTGATGCACCCAGGGTAGTGCCAGCTTCTGTTGCGGTTCGACGAGCCATGTTCCTGCTTCGCCGCAGGCGGGTCGAGCGAAGTGCCGCCAGCAGGGTCTTTCGGAAGCCTCCAATGCGGGTTAAACCAGGGTAAGCCTGAGGGCACGGAGCGCCTCTTCCAAAATAGTAAATTCTGGTCTCAAGGTAAACCCTGTCTACAAAGACGGTTCCCAAAGTGTGACTGCCCCTCCGGACATCGGCTGGCCTGGTGCGGTCCTTCTGCCCTTTTCTCGCCCGTGCTACTCTCCTGATGATTCCCTGCTTAGGGACGCCACTTCTGCTGGCAGAGCACGCTCTCCGGAGGTTTCCAGGAATATGCACGACATATGGAAAGACATGTTCGTGGTTGGTTTGCCCATTTTGGAAAAGATTCTCCGGCCCATTATTGTTTATTTCTTTCTGGTCATCAGCTTGCGTCTCGCCGGGAAACGCGAACTGGTACAGTTGAATCCCTTCGATTTGGTTGTTTTGCTGACCCTCTCAAACACGGTCCAGAATGCCATCATTGGGGACGATAATTCGGTCAGCGGCGGGCTCATCGGCGCTACTTCCCTTTTGGCTATCAACTACCTGGTGGTGCGCTACCTCTACGGCCACAAGAAGCTCGATCAGGTGGTCGAAGGAAAGGCCGACGTGCTGATCGAGAACGGCAAGGTCCGCCCGGAACATCTGCACCATGAACTGATTACCTCGGCCCAATTGGAGGCGGCGGCCCGCAAGCAGGGATTCAGCTCGCTAGCAGAAGTGGATCAGTGCGTCCTCGAGCCCGGCGGCACGCTCTCTTTCATCGGCAAGAAGCCCGACGTTGACGAAAAGCGCCACCGCGAGTTGCTTGCCAACCTCGAACAGCTTCGCGCGGAGATCCTCGTCCTGCGCGGCACTCAGCCTCGTCCTACGGCTTGAACTGGTTCAAGCCGCCGTACGGTGTGCTGAGTAAAGGTGGTGGGGCACTGTGAAACTCAATAGAAAGACTGTCGTACCAGGATGCGGTCTTTTAGTTTTCCTTGCAGCATCCTTCGGTCCAGTCTTGGTCACCACATCATGGCATCTTCGACATGGTAACTCCATCGTGACCGGTGGACGGATTTTTCATGTGCCGCTAGGCTGGTACGCCAAAGCTGAAGGAAACCATATAACGATTTCCAAGTTTTCTTCTACGGTTTACTCAAAGCACCTCGCCAGGGCCTTCATTTTCTTTTCGCCCGTTCAGCTCCCACCCAAAACCGAACCTGAAAAGGAGTTAGCGTACCAATCATTTTCGAGCGTCTACTGGACCTATTTGGCAGGCGGCTTAGGTGAAACGAAGGGGCCGATCCGAAGAGGAATCGGCGGCAATGAACAAATCTGTATGGAAACTACAGTTGTCAAGGATAAATGGGTTGCTGTTAGCTGCCTTTCCTACCGAGGCACCTGGGACGCGGACTTCTATGGCGAACCGAGCCAACTCGATTCCTTTTACAGGATAAGTGATGCGTCTGTAGATCTGACTCGGAAATAAAATAAATTCCCTGCAGTTCAACGCAGCACGAATCCGCTGATCATCACCACCACGCCCACAACCCCTAATCCCACTCCGGAATACCAAAAGAGCTTTTTCTTGGTTAGCAGAGTCAACGAACAAATGATCAACCCAATCTCCAGGACCACCTCGCTGCCGTCGAATCGGTCTTCGCGCCGACTGACCAATTCCCGCTCCTTCTCATATTCTTTGGCCTGTTCGCTGACCTCGCCCTTCTCCTTGTCGTACCGCGCGGCTTCCTGGAGATACTTTGCCCGCAACGCTGCTGCCTTGTCCTTATCCACGGGCGTCAGGACGTCCAGCATGTCCGCCACGGCTTGCATCTCGTGAAGGCGTATGTTCTTTGCTTGAAAGTACGACCACTGGTCCGTCGCCTTCGTCTGTAGGTACAACTCTTCGGTAGCGGCGCGGTGCCCGAATAGCGTTGCCAGGGCCACCAGCACCGCGAGAATCGACAACGTCACAACTACAGGAACCATGAACGGCAGTTCTTCGTGTTCCCCGTGAGCTTCGTGCGCTTCGATAGCTTCGTGCATCGAGAGTCCTCCCCGTTTTTTCTGTCTGGCGGCCGATTAACCACTCCAGGTCGAAGGTTTTGCCCTTCCCGCGATTACAAATTGTGTCATTGGACTGCAGCGCTTGTGAGAGGGATCCCGGTTCGGGTTTCCAAACCCTAACCTTGCTAGGCTCAACGGGCCTTTTGCTGCCGGTAAGCTACGCGGACACCGCGCGCAACGCGTCTCGTGCCGCGCTGATGGTACGTTCGATGTCGCTTTCCCTGTGCGCGGCCGACACGAAGGCAGCCTCGAATTGGGAGGGCGCCAGGAAAATGCCGCGATTCAGCATCTCCCGGAAATACTTCGCGTAGAGTTTCGTGTCCGACTTCTTGGCATCGGTGTAGTTGTTCACAGGACTCGGGGTGAAGAAAATCGTCGATAGCGAGCCGATACCATTCACCTGCCCGGCGACTCCCGCATCCGCCAGCGCCCGGCGCAGCCCGGCCGCCAGTTTCTTGGCGAGCGCGTCGATCCTCGCGTACACCCCAGGCTTACTCAATTCCTTCAGCGTGGCGATTCCCGCACTCATGGCGAGCGGATTTCCGGCCAGTGTGCCCGCCTGATAGACCGGCCCAAGCGGCGCCACATTGTCCATAAGTTCCACCGAGCCCGCGTACGCCGCCACCGGCACGCCTCCGCCAATGA
>Ga0187781_10001947_pt1 | contig 15713 bp, 18 predicted proteins | sample 0715_SJ02_MP02_2_FD_132447 | JGI IMG/M metagenome (GOLD analysis project Ga0187781, IMG submission 132447) | Tropical peat soil microbial communities from peatlands in Department of Meta, Colombia - 0715_SJ02_MP02_20_MG | ecosystem: Environmental > Terrestrial > Soil > Wetlands > Peat | place...
GACGGCGTTTCGATCCGGAATTGCTGGCCGCCGCGGTCGGCGAGACCGGTATCGAGTCGCGGCTGGCGGCGATGCAGCGGCTCGATCTGGTCCGCCTCGAGGGCAAGGCCGGTGAATATGTATATTCAAGCATGCGCTGGTCCGGGATGCGCTCTATCAGGCGCTACTCACCGAAACGCGGACCGCACTGCATGCAAAGATCGCGGCGGAAATCGAGCGCCGCAGCGGCAATCGGCTGATCGAAGTCGCCGAGGTGCTCGCCCATCACTACAGCCAGACCGCCCAGGTCGGCAAAGCGTTCGCTTTCCTGTCGATGGCGGGCAGCAAGAGCCTCAGCGTCTATTCGCTCGACGAGGCGGCGGCGCATTTCGCCAGCGCGCTGGCCAGCAACCCGGAATGCGCGTCGGACGATCAGGTCGCCGCGTTCCTTGTTCCCTACACGCTGTTATTGAACCTGAGCACGAAGTGGAACGTGATGATCGAAGTGCTCACGCGCTATCTGCCGCGCGTTGACCGGCTCGGCGACGATCTCAGGGTTGCCCTGATCCGGCATAACTACGTGCTGGCGCTCTTTTTCAACACTCGCTATCGCGAAGCCGCCGCCATGCAGCGGGAAACCTCGGTGCTGGCGCGCCGCTTGGGTGACCCGAGATCGCGAGCCTATGCGTTGACCGCGGAGATCCAGGTCGCAACGGTATTTGCACCAAAGCCGCTTGAGGAGTTCGAGGCTCTGAAACGAGAAACCATCAGGGCGGTGAGCGAAACCGCCGACGCCTATATCCAGAACTGGAGCAGGCACGCCATCGGTTGGGAGGAGATCGTTCGCGGGCGTATCAACGATGCGCGGGAAACAGCGCGCGAGCTCATGCAGGTCGGTCGCCAGCTCAATGACCCGCGCTCCACGGGACTCGGCTTGGCCCTACTCAGCTGGATCGCCTTGATATCCGATTCGTATGCCGAGGCGCTGGAATACAGCGAGCAGTCGTTGGCCGCGGCGGTAGCTCCGATCGATCGGAGCTTCGCGCTTCCCGGCAAGGGATGCGCCTTGGTGCTGCTGCGGCGAACCGACGAAGGCGAGGGGTTGCTGGAGGACGAACGCCGTCGCGGCATGGCCAACGGCTATCCTTACGTGCTCGCCGGCACCGATGGTGCGATCGGCTTATGCAAAGTCTTTCGCGGAGATTTCGGCGCGGGGATCCGGTTTATCGAGCAATCAATTTCGCGGCGCGAACAGGAAGGCTATCAGGTCGCGGCGGATTGGTACCGGGTTATCCTGTGCGACGTGTATCTGCGGTTCATCACCAGAGCCGAAAAACTGCCGTTTCCGATCCTGCTCAAGAATTTGCCGTTTCTGCTGCAAATGATGATCGTCGTACCCTCGCGTATTCGCGCCTTGGCGACAAACCTTCTCGCCGATCCGCAATTTGATCCGGCCGGGTTTCATATCGGCCGCGCCAAAATGATTCTCGGCCTGCTCGACAAGGCGAAGAGAAAGCCGGCTCGCGCCCGCGAGCGTCTGAGCGAGGCACAGCGGATCTTTTCCCAATTCGGACGCAGTCCGATACTGTCGCGCGTCGACGCGGCGCTCGCCGAACTGCGGCAATAGAACTCGCTGTAGCCGAGCCAAACGTTCTCGAAATCTTAGTCCTTTCCCCAGTATGGTTCCTTGACGCTGATCGCCACAGCTCCGCCGCGGCGCACAACGCAAAACCTCGCGTCGGGCAGAACACCGCATTGTGAAGAGAACAACCGGTCGGCGGTGGCGTTGGCCGTAGCATCACATCCGCGCCGTCGCCATGATGGGATGAGTTGAATTCGGGGCGCGCGCCTTGCGGCCTCGACCGCAGGCGCCGCCCGGACCAAACGGTTCAGGGAGGAGCGCCATGACCTATTCACACGTCCTGTTCGGCGCCGGCACGACTGCGGCTGTTCCGGTGGTGCGCCGGATTGCGCCCGGCGATCTCTTTCGCGCGCTCGGGCGCGGTGTCGACGACTTCGTCGCGATGCCGAGCCACGCCATCTTTCTCTGCGTGATCTACCCGCTGCTCGGCATTCTTCTGGTCTCGCTGACGCTCGGAAACTCGATGTTGCCGCTTGCCTTCCCGATCACGGCGGGCTTTGCGCTCGTCGGTCCGCTGGCCGCGATCGGGCTCTACGAATTGAGCCGGCGGCGCGAGGCCGGGCTCGACACCTCGCCGCGCCACGTTTTCGACGTGCTGCATTCGCCGTCGCTCGGCGCCATCGTCGCGCTCGGCCTGCTGCTGATGGCGATCTTTCTGATCTGGCTCGTGGTCGCCGAGACGATCTACATCGCCAATTTCGGCTACAAGCCGCCGGCCTCGGTCCGGCAATTCATCTCCGACGTTTTCAACACGAGGGCCGGCTGGAATCTGATCGTGTTCGGCACCGGCATCGGCTTCCTGTTCGCCGTGGTGGTGCTGACCATCGGCGCGGTGTCGTTTCCGCTGCTGCTTGACCGCGACGTCGGCGCCCCGACGGCGCTGCTCACCTCGATCCGGGTCGTCGCCGCCAATCCGGGCACGATGGCGTTGTGGGGTCTGATCGTCGCCGCGCTGCTGGTGGTCGGCTCGATCCCGTTTTTCCTCGGCCTCACTGTGGTGATGCCGGTGCTCGGCCACGCCACCTGGCATCTCTACCGTGCGGCGGTCGAACCCGATCCCAGCCCGCGACCCGACTATCGGCCGCGCGAGAAGACCCCCCGCTATGCCGCGGACTTCCCGGCCTCGCTGTTCCCGACCCGCCGGTAGCTGGTGCCGGTCGCAATCGCGTGCGGCGGACCGCCCCGCTAGGCGAACGGCCTAGCGCGGCGGCTTGCGCCGGAGGCGGCTCGCATTATCGCGCAGGCTTGGCGACGCCGGTGGCCCCGGGCGCGGCGCCTTGCTCCTCCTTGCGCATGGCGCGCACGTCGCGCGCCATTTCCAGGCAGGTGAGGAGCTCGGTGTAGCTCGATTCGCCGCCCATTTTCGATTCGTTGACGCACGAGGTCTTGTCCGCGCTGGAGAAGTTCGACCATTGCTTGACGATCTCCTGGCGGGTCGCCTGCTCGCTGTCGAGGCAATTCTTCTTCTCCTGGGCGATGGCCGGATCGCGGAAGGTGACGCCGCCCTGTTGGGCGATGCCCTCACAGACCTGCTCGACGTTGAGGTCGGGAACACTGTCGGCGACCGTGAGAATCAACTGCGCGCCGAGCGCGAGCATCGTGGGCAAAATCATGACCCTGCTCCGTCAATTCGCCACACTTATAGCACGCCGGCTGCGCGGAACCAGCGAGCGCGCCGCGAGCTTGCGGCAAATCGATAATTGACTGCCGGCGACGTTGCCGGTTATGGCTCCCTGACCGGTGAGGGAGATCACATGATATTGGCACCACTTCTGGGCACGGCGCTCATCGTCGCCGTGGCGACCGATCCGCTGACAGATTTGACCGCCACGCCGCGCCCCTCGGCGCAGGAACGGGCTGCGGCCACCGAACCGCTGGTGCGTTCGGCAACCGAATGCATCGTGCACGCGGTGATCGCCGATCCGCGCTACGCCGCCGCCGGACCGAACGCGCGGCTTGGCGACCTGATCGTCGATTCGATGCCCGTCTGCTTGGCCCCGGTGCGCGCGATGATCGCGGCGTATGACCAGTACTATGGCGAGGGCACCGGCGAGGCGTTCTTCATGGGGCCCTATCTCGACGTGCTGCCCAAAGCCGTGGTGGCGGGTGCGCGCAACACGCGGCAATAGCGCGAAGTTCCACACCCGCCCGTCCTCCGAGCGAAGCGAACCCCGAAAGACTACGGGTGACGGTTGAATGGCTACGGGTTCCGCTTGGGCCCGATCACGGCGATCGCGCGCATGTTGATTGGATCGACGATCACCACCTGATCCTGCACCATGGTGTATTTGTACAATTTGGTGACCGGATTGGTAGTGAGGATGTCGTCGGGCAGAGTGTAGAGTTCAATCATCGGCGGGACTTCGGTCCCGACAGCGGCGGAAAACCGGCTCGGCGCTGCTTTCGACTTGTCCTTACTGACGGCCTGATAGATCGCGCTGCGCTGCGCCGGCGTCAATTCGAGCTTTTGCGCCACGCCATTGGGGCTCACCGCCTCCTCGACGCTGCTCGATTGCGCGGCGGCAAAGCGGCCGCCGCCGATGAATGTCAGCATCAGCGAAGCGAGGATGATGATGGGCGTCGGGCGAAAAACGGCTCGGTTGTGCATTGGCTCCTCCCAATTCCGCTCGCCCTACGCGCCGCCAAGGTGGCGGCGCGTACGGCGTTAGCGGTTAATCAGCGTCACCGCGGGATTGCTTGGACGGCAATGCCGGTGACCGGATCGATCGCCAGGATGCGGTCCGGCTCGTAGACGTAGCGGTAGGCGGGCGCCACCGGCGCGCCGGCTGCCGGCTCGGTGATGACCGCCGCAGGCGGCGTCGTGACGTCATAGAGCGGCGGCGAATAGGCCGGCGGCGCCTCGACCATTTCGGTGTAAGCGGGCTCGGTAATGGCGACGGGCGCGGGCGCAACCACAGCCGGCGCCGGAACGACCCGTTCACCGAGTATCGTTCGGCCGCGTCGTCGTGGTGACGACGGTCTCTGGCCGGTTTCGCACCAGGTGATGGCTGATCGCGCGGCGCCCGCTGTGGCCGACCGACCGGACGGTTCTAACCGTCTCCACCGTCTCGACGGGAACGGTCTCGACCGCTGATGATGGTCGCGTCAACACCGCGCCGGGCGGCAGCGGTTGTACGACCACGTCTTGCGCGCTGGTGGCCGGCATGCCGGCCAAAAGTGCAACGGCAAGAACGGCGTAGGAAACATGATTGCCCATAGGGAACTCCATGCATGAGCAGCTCGGACCGATCACCGAGCACGCGTTGCCAACGCGCTGCGGCGCTGTCGCGTTCCTGCGCACCGTCGAGTCTCAGAGCGCCGTTCGCTCGCGCTCGGTTCCGCTGCCGCGAAAATGACGCCGCCGCTTCGCCGCGCAGCCATGGTCGTCATGCCGCTGCGCACGCCCATTGCCGAGCGCCGCTCGATTGACCGCTGCGGTTGCGGGGTGCACTCTCCCGCGGGGATTCTCAAAGAGCACAGCCTCGGCGCGCCGGCGCGCCGTTCGTTCCAGCCGGAGGAGCAAACATGTTCGGCATTGGCGACTTGTTCCAGTGGGAGAGGTTTGTCACTCCCACCGTGATCAAGGTGTTCTACTGGCTTGCCGTCGCTCTTTCCGTCCTGTTGGGCCTTGCCGGCGCGGTCTCTTCGCTCGCCACCATGGCGTACAATCCCTTCGTCGGCATGATCTCGCTGATCGCCAGCCTGCTCGGTGCCTGCATGGGCGTCGTTGTCGCCCGCATCGTCGCCGAATTCGTGCTGATCGTGTTCCGCATCAACGAGCATCTCGGCGCGATCAGGAATCAGGGATCGGGATTCAGGCATCAGTAGTCAGGAATCAGTAGGTCAGGAATCAGGGATCAGAAACCTGATGCCTGATAGCCGATGCCCGACACCTGATAGCTGATACCCGCCGCCTGCTGCCTGCCACCTACGTCGCGAAGCGAAAGTGCATGACGTCGCCGTCCTGCACCACGTAGTCCCTGCCCTCGAGCCGCATCTTGCCGGCGTCGCGCGCGCCGGCCTCGCCGCCGCAAGCGACGTAATCGTCATAGGCGATCGTTTCGGCGCGAATAAAACCCTGCTCGAAATCGGAGTGGATCACGCCGGCGGCTTGCGGCGCCTTGGTGCCGCGGGTCACCGTCCAGGCGCGCGTCTCTTTCGGGCCGGCGGTGAAGAAGGTGACAAGGTCGAGCAAGGCGTAGCCGGCCCGGATCAGCCGGTCGAGACCGGCCTCTTTGAGGCCGAGGGCGGCGAGATAGTCGCTGCGCTCGGCGCGCGAGAGGACCGCAATCTCCGACTCGATCTTGGCGGAAATGACAATCGCGGCGGCGCCCTCCTGCGCCGCCCGCGCCTCGACCTGGCGCGCGAATGCGTTGCCGCCCGCGGCCGAAGCCTCATCGACATTGCAGACATAGAGGACCGGAAGCGCGGTCAGGAGGCCGAGCATATGGAAGGCCTTTTCCTCCTCGGCTTTGCGCTCGGTCGCCCTCGCCGGCCTGCCTTCGCGCAGCAGCGCCAGCGCGCGATTGACGAGCCCGAGCGCCTCCTTTGCCTCCTTGGCGTCGCGATCGGTGCCGCGCGCCTTGCGTTCGAGGGCGTCGAGGCGGCGCTCCAGCCTCTCCAGGTCGGCGAGCATCAATTCGGTCTCGACCGTCTCGATATCGGCGACCGGATCGATACGGCCCTCGACATGGGTCACCTCGGTATCTTCGAAGCAGCGCACCACATGGGCGATGGCGTCGACCTCGCGGATATTGGCGAGGAACTGATTGCCGAGGCCCTCGCCTTTCGAGGCGCCGCGGACGAGGCCGGCGATGTCGACGAAATTAAGCCGCGTCGGCACGATCGCGGCCGACTTTGCAAGCGCCGCCAGCGCCTCCAGCCGCGGATCCGGCACCGCCACCTCGCCGACATTCGGCGCGATCGTGCAGAACGGATAGTTCGCCGCCTGCGCCGCGGCGGTCTCGGTCAACGCATTAAAGAGCGTCGACTTGCCGACATTCGGCAGGCCGACGATGCCGCATTTGAAGCCCATGGAAGCTTATTTCACCCTGAGAAGCGCCGACCCGGCCCGCATCTGTCGCCGATATGGTCAAGCCCGCCGATATTTCCCAGGGCATAGAACACGGCAACCGAAAGGGGAACCGCGGAGCGCGGCGGCGTAGACCGCGTAGGGCGGGAGCGAGTTTGGCCACACGACGGTCAACGCCAGCGCCCAGAGGCGCACGGACCGCCGCCAACCGCTCGGTGGGCCGGCCGTCGAGGTCTACGTGATCCGCCAGCCTGCGAGCGGCGTTGCCGATAGCGGGCGCGCGTCAGCCCTCCTCGGGCGCATCCGGTTCGGAATCGCCAAAACCTTTCGCCGCCATGGCGAGATGCACCTTGTTCTGGAAGCTTGCGTCCTCGCCGCGCGCGATGAGCTCGGCATTGTCGGCGATGATGCCGGTCAGCGCTTGGACCCAGGGTCGTTCGCTCTTGGCGAAGTCGCTGAGCACGTAGTGCTGCACCAAATCCTTGTTGCCGGGATGACCGACGCCGATGCGCACGCGCCGATAATCGTTGCCGATATGCTCGGTGATCGAGCGCAACCCATTATGGCCGGCGATTCCGCCGCCGACCTTCACCCTCACCTTGCCCGGCGGCAGGTCGATCTCGTCGTGAAACACGGTGATGTCGGCGAGCGGCAGCTTGTAGAAATGCGCCGCCTCGGCAACGGCGCGGCCCGATTCATTCATATAAGTGCCGGGAAGAAGCAGCAGCGCCCGCCCGCCTCCGAGCGGCCCCTCGCAGGCTACTCCCTGAAAGCGCCGGCGCCACGGCCCGATGCCGTGGCGCTGCGCGATCGCCTGGATCACGACGAAGCCGATATTGTGACGGTTGCCGACATGGCGCGCTCCCGGATTTCCTAAGCCCACCAGGAGCAGCATCGGCGTCGTCCCGCAAATGCGCCGCGGATGAGCCTCACTTCTTCTGGGCCGGAGCGGCGGCAGGCGCCGCGGCTGCGCCCGGCGCTGCCGCAGGCGCGGCGCCCGGCGCAGCACCCGGAGCTGCGGCACCCTCGGCCGGCGTGCCGGCGGCTGCAGCGGCCGCGGCCGCCGCAGCGGCAGCGGCGGCGGCTTCCGCGGCGGCCTTCATCTCTTCCGCATAGCCCGACGGCGGCACGACGGTGACCAGGGTGATGTCGCGGCCGCTGACGACGCGCACGCCCTCCGGCAGCGTGATGTCGCTCAAGTGCTTCGAATAATTGATTTCGAGGCTGCTGACATCGACCTCGATGGCCTTGGGGATGGCGTCGGCGCGACAGCGCACTTCGAGCGCGTGGGTCACGATCGACACCGTGCCGCCGCGTTTGACGCCCGGCGACTGATCGGCGTTCTTGACGTGGATCGGAATGTTGACGCGGATCGTTGCGTTGTCGCCGAGCCGCATGAAATCCACGTGCAGCGGCAGATCTCGCACCGCGTCGAGCTGGAAGTCGCGCGGGATGACGCGGTGCTTGACGCCGTCAACCTCGACGTCGTGGATGGTGGTCAGGAAATGCCCGGCATAGATGCGCTGGCGCAGATCGGCATAGTCCAGCGAGATCGGCATCGGCGGCTTGCCGTCGCCATAGATGATACCAGGTACGCGGCCGGCGCGGCGCTCTGCCCGGGCGGCCCCCTTGCCGCCCCGTGAACGCGCGGCCGCCTTGATCAGATTGACGGTCGCCATGATGTCGTCCTTGTCCTAAGCGCTGTGGTGTTAAGCGCTGTCCTGTGAAGTGCTGTCCTGCCAAGGGCTATTCCGCGGCAGCCTCCAGGGGTGCTGGAGCCGCGGCCGCGGCTTCTATAGCGGCGCGGCCTGTGAAAAACAAGAAACTAGGCCGGAGCGGCTGCTTGACGCGAGCGTCCCGAGTGCCGCGACGTTTAGGCGAACGGACTCGTGGTTTCTGAGGCGTCGCCCGAATTCATCGACTTCGCCAGCGCCGCTTCGAGCGCCGCGACGCGGGCCTTGAGCGCCTCGTTCTCCTCGCGGGCGAGCCGCGCCATGTCCTTGACCGCCTCGAACTCCTCGCGCTGGACCACGTCGAGGTCGCGCAGGATCCGCTCCGCCTGGCTGCGAAACAGCGTCTCGAATTCGCGCCGCACCCCTTGTGCCACGCCGGCCGCGTCGTTCATCAGCCGGGCGACATCATCGAAGAACCGGTTCGTCGTCTGCACCATGACCGCCTCCGAACCCGATCGGCGGGCGCTGCCCGCCGCGCCCGCTTGCCATGCCCGCAGACAATGGCGATGGTGCGGCACGGCCGCAAGGGTCATTGGCTGCCGGAAGGCGGCCGCCCGTGTTCATCCGAATCCTGGACCAGAGCGCCCGCCTGGAAGTCGACGATGCTCGTCCCGCTGGTCCTGCCGGTCATTCCGTTTCCCCACATCGACCCGGTGCTGGTCCATATCGGGCCGCTCGCGGTGCGCTGGTATGCGCTCGCCTATATCGTCGGCATCATTGCCGGCTGGTTCTATGCGCGGGCGATCATCGCCTCGCCGCGGCTGTGGGGCGGAGCGGCGCCGCTGACCGTCGTCGATTTCGACGACTTCATCATCTGGGTCACGCTCGGGATCATTCTCGGCGGCCGGATCGGCTATGTCGCGTTCTATAATTTCTCGCATTTCGCCGCCCACCCATTCGAGATTTTCGAGCTGTGGAAGGGCGGCATGTCATTTCATGGCGGGTTTGCCGGCTGCGTCGTCGCCGTCCTGCTGTTCGGCTGGCGTCGCGGCATCTCGGTTCTGTCGCTCGGCGACGTCACCACGGCGGTGGCCCCGATCGGTCTGTTGCTCGGCCGGCTCGCCAATTTCATCAACGGAGAATTGTGGGGCCGGCCTACGGACGTGCCGTGGGCGATGATCTTTCCGAACGCCGGACCTTTGCCCCGCCATCCCAGTCAACTCTACGAAGCCGGGCTCGAAGGCTTGGCTCTTCTCCTCGTGCTCGGGGTGCTGGTCCGCTTCGGCGCGCTCAGGCGGCCCGGCCTCGTCACCGGGGCGTTCGCGCTCGGCTACGGCGACGCCCGCATCTTCTGCGAATTATTCCGCGAGCCCGACGCGCAGCTCGGCTTTCTCTGGGGCGGGCTGACCATGGGCATGCTCCTCTGCATCCCGCTTATTCTCGCCGGCTTCGCGTTCATCGCCTATGCGCTCGCTCGCGCGCCGATCGGCAAAGATGGCTGACGAACGCTCGCCGCTCGAGACTGAAATACGCCGCCTGATCGCCGCCGCCGGCCCGATGCCGGTTGCCGAATACATGCGGCTGTGCCTCACCCATCCGCAATACGGCTATTACGTCACCCGCGACCCGCTCGGCGCCGCCGGCGATTTCATCACCGCGCCCGAAGTCAGCCAGATGTTCGGCGAGCTGATCGGCGTTTGGATGGCCGCGGTCTGGCGGCAGATGGGGGCGCCGGCCGACATGCGCATCATCGAGCTCGGCCCCGGACGCGGGACCATGATGGCCGACGCGCTGCACGCCGCGCGGGTGGTCAAGGATTTTTACGACGCCGTCGTGCTGCACCTGATCGAAGTGAGCCCGCGACTGCAAGAGCTGCAGCGGCAGCGGCTGCAAGCCTTCGGCCTGCAGATCGTGTGGCACACCGCGCTTGCCGATGTGCCCGGCGGCCCAGGCATCATCGTCGCCAACGAGTTCATCGATACGCTGCCGGTGCATCAGGCCGTCAAGCGCAACGACGGCTGGCACCAGCGCGTCGTCGGCATCGGCGAGGAGGGTAAACTGACCTTCGGGGTCGGGCGCGATCCGTTGCGCCTGTTCGAGGCGACGCTGCCGCCAGCGGTGCGGCGGGCGCCGGAAGGCGCCATCTTCGAATGGCGCGTCGATTCGATCGCGCTCGAGCTCGGACAGCGAGTGCGGACCGGCGGAGCCGCGTTGATCGTCGATTACGGCCATAGCAAAAGCGGGCTGGGCGACACGCTGCAGGCAGTCGCCGATCACACCTTCGTCGATCCATTGGCGGCGCCCGGGCAGGCCGATCTGACCGCGCATGTGGACTTCGAGGCGCTGGCGCACAGCGCCGAATCGATCGGTGCGCAGTGCCATGGCCCGTTGCCGCAGCGTGATCTCCTCTTCAATCTCGGCATCAAGGAACGGGCGGCGCGCCTGACGGCGCGGGCGCCAGGCGAAGCGGCGGCCGAGGTCGGGCTTGCGCTGGCGCGCCTGACCGAGCCCGGTGAGCGCGGCATGGGAGAATTGTTCAAGGCACTGGCCATCGCCGACCGCAAGCTCGACCGGCTTCCCGGATTTGTGGCGCTGACATGACGATGATCGAAGCCGCCACGATCGAAGCGGACGCGCTCGCGTTGCCCGGCATCCGCCACGCCTTCTTCACGCGCCAGGGGGGCGTATCGACCGGCCTCTATGCGAGCCTCAATGGCGGCATCGGCTCGCGCGACAATCCCGCGCATGTCGCCGACAATCGCGCCCGCATGGCGGCGGCGCTCGCGGTGGCGCCGTCTCGCTTGCTCACCGCCTTTCAGGTCCACTCGCCCCAGGTCGTAGTCGCGCAGACGCCGTGGGCACTCGACAGCCGGCCGCGCGCCGACGCCATCGTCACGCGAACGCGCGCGCTCGCCGTCGGCGTGACCACCGCCGATTGCGGGCCGATCCTCTTGGCCGAGCCGCGCTCCGGCGTCGTCGGCGCGGCGCATGCCGGCTGGCGCGGCGCACTCGCCGGCGTTGCTGAGGCGACGGTCGAAGCGATGGAACGACTGGGCGCCGAGCGCCGGGAAATCCGCGCTGCGCTCGGCCCGATGATCCGGCAACAGAATTACGAGGTCGGCCCCGATCTGATCGCTTCCTTTGCCGCCGCGGATTCCGCCAATGCGCGTTTCTTCGTGCCCGCCGCGCGCCCTGGCCACGCGCTGTTCGATCTCGCCGGCTATATCGTCGCGCGCCTCGAGCAAGCCGGCATCCGGCATGTCCAGGATCTCGATCTTTGCACCTATGGCGATCCGGCACGCTTCTTCAGCTTCCGGCGTTCGACACACCGCGCCGAAGCGGACTATGGCCGCCACGTCAACGCGGTCGCGCTGGCGTAGCAGGGCGAGCGGCGAAATCGCGGGCGGCGAATAGGGTTAACAACACGCGCCATTGGCTATTCGCCATTCGCCGCCACGCTTCCGAATCCCTTGGGATTGCAGGGAAAACCTGCCGGACCGGAACCGGATTCATGTTGCCAGCCCGGTACGCGGCTTGTATCAGGTCCCTGCTTTTGTTTGAGCATGATCTCGTCCGAAAACCGGCCTCCACCACCGGATGGAGTGCCGGGCAAGCTTTTTCGGAATCATGCTCGCAGCGCCATGGCGCGCAGGAGAGTGGGATGGCGGGCAATAACGGAGCCATCAAGCTCGTCGCCGGCAATTCCAACCCCACGCTGGCGCAGGGGATCGGCAGCTATATCGACATGCCCCTGACCAAAGCCGTGGTCCGTCGCTTCGCCGACATGGAGATCTTCGTCGAGATCCAGGAGAACGTGCGCGGCGCCGACGTGTTCGTGATCCAGTCGACCTCCTACCCGGCCAACGACCACGTCATGGAATTGCTGATCATCATCGACGCGCTGCGCCGCGCCTCGGCGCAGCGCATCACCGCGGTGATCCCCTATTTCGGCTACGCCCGCCAGGACCGCAAACCCGGCCCGCGCACGCCGATTTCCGCCAAGCTCGTCGCCAACCTGATCACCCGCGCCGGCGTCGACCGCGTGCTGACGCTCGACCTGCACGCGGGGCAAATCCAAGGTTTCTTCGATATCCCCACCGACAATCTGTTCGCCGCCCCGGTGATCGTCCGCGACATCAAGCAGCGTTTCGATCTCGACGACCTGATCGTGGTTTCCCCCGACGTCGGCGGCGTCGTGCGTGCGCGCGGCATCGCCAAGCGCATCAACGCGCCGCTCGCCATCGTCGACAAACGCCGCGAGCGTCCGGGCGAGTCGGAGGTGGCGAACGTGATCGGCGAAGTCGAAGGCCACATCTGCATTCTCGTCGACGACATCGTCGATTCCGCCGGCACGCTGCTTAACGCCGCCGACGCTTTGCTGGAGAAGCGCGCCAAGGCGGTTTACGCCTATATCAGCCACGGCGTTTTGTCCGGCGGCGCCGTCGCCCGCATCAACAAATCGAATCTCAAGGAGCTAGTGATCACCGATTCGATTCAGCCGACCGAGGCGGTCACCGCCTCCCCCAATATCCGGGTGCTGTCGATCGCGCCTTTGATCGGGGAAGCCATTAGTCGCACCGCCGCCGAGCAGTCGGTCTCGAGCCTGTTCTTCGATTGACGTCATTGCGAAGCGCAAGGCGACCAAGCAACCCTGCCGGCTTGTGACAGGCGCTGGATTGCTCCGCTCGCAATGACGAGCCGACCGGCATCCCGGCCTCTTCGCCCTCCGAGTCAACTTGTCGCAGTCTTGGCTGTGGACTTTCAACCTTCCAGCTTGTGCGGCGACCGCAAATCACTTCATGAGTGGCGGCATCAGGCCGGGGCCAAGTTCGCGCGGCGGCTCCAAACACGAGGAATCCGGCCGTTTTGAGTGCGCGCCGCGGCTGATTCGGGGCGCGGCGTCAAATCGCAGCCCGATTTTGTGCGGTAAGAGTGGCGTGCGCATTTCCACTCAAGCGGGGGGTGTGGAGGCGGCATGTCTCTCATCGAGATCGCGCGGAATCAATCCAACAATCCGCTCGACGTCGTCGAGCGGATGGCGACTGGCAATGACTGGCCGTTCGAACGCAGCGGCGAAGACGAGATCGCGCTCGTTGTCACCGGCCGCTGGACCAATTACCAGGTGTCGTTCACCTGGATGAACGACATCGAGGCGCTGCATCTCGCCTGCGCCTTCGACATGAAAGTGCCGGAGCCGCGGCTCGCCGACGTGCTGCAGCTGATCGCACTGATCAACGAGCAGCTGTGGATCGGGCATTTCGACGTCTGGATGCAGAACGGCGTGGTGATGTTCCGCCATGCGCTGGTTCTTGCCGGCGGGGTTGCGGCATCGAGCCGGCAGTGCGAGGCGGTGCTCGGCAGCGGGCTCGATTCCTGCGAGCGCTATTACCCGGCGTTCCAGTTCGTGGTCTGGGCCGGCAAGTCCGCCCGCGATGCGATGGACTCGGCGATGTTCGAGACCTCCGGCGAGGCCTGACCCCCCGATTCCGCGGCCGAGCGGAAAGCAAACGCCCCGAAATCCACATATTCTCTCACGCTCGTCATGCATGGCCACGGCCGTTCAAAGAACCGCGCCGCTTTGCCTTGCCGCGTGCCGGCCATGACGGAGGCGACGAGTTTTGATTAGATGCCGCCGTAGGTGACGAGGACTTACGGCGATGGGCGCTGCGGATAAAGCTGCGGATAAATTTGTGCCGGGCGAAGCTACGGACTTGCGCGATTTCTCCGGCAACCTGGTGCTGGTCGGCGCCGGCAAGATGGGGAGCGCCCTGATCGAAGGCTGGCTGCGCTCCGGCCTTGCAGCCGAGAACATCGCAGTGATCGAGCCGCAGCCGTCGCCGCAGATCGCGGCGCTTGCCGGCCGCGGCGTGCGGCTCAATCCGGACGTGCGCACGCTTGCCGACGTCGCCGCGATCGTCATTGCCGTCAAGCCCCAGGTCGCCGGCGCGGTGCTGCCCCCGCTCGCGCCGATGATCGGTCCGGCGACGCTCGTAGTGTCGATCATGGCCGGACGAACGCTGCAGTTTCTCTCCGGTGCGTTGGCGCGGCCCTGCGCCCTGGTGCGCGCCATGCCGAATACCCCGGTGGCCATCGGCCGCGGCATCACCGTCGCGGCGGCGTCGAGCGCAAGCGATGCGCAGCGCGAGCTCGCCCATCGGCTTCTCTGTGCGATCGGCACGGTCGAGTGGATCGACGACGAGGCGCTGATGGACGCGGTGACGGCGGTGTCGGGTTCGGGGCCGGCCTACGTTTTCCTGCTCGCCGAGGCGCTGGCACAGGCGGGCGCAGCCGCCGGGCTGCCGCCGCGGCTTGCGGAAACGCTCGCGCGCGAAACCGTGGCGGGCTCCGGCGAACTCCTCCATCGCTCCACGCTTAATGCCGCGACGCTGCGCGAAAACGTCACCTCGCCGGGCGGTACGACCGCGGCGGCGCTCGCGGTGCTGATGGCCAAGAACGGCCTCGTGCCATTGATGCGCGCGGCGATCGCCGCCGCGACGCGCCGCTCGCGCGAGCTTGCGGGCTAAAGCCGCAGCTTGGAAGGCGCAGCCTGTGAGCCTAGATTGATGGTGGAACAGCGTTTGTCCGTTGAGGAGTCCGCTCATGGCCCGCAGACCCGCCCGTAAGCCCCGCGCGAAATCGACGCCAGGGCCCACCGCCCCGACGACCGAGCGCGATAAGATCATCGCCGCCCTCTTGGCGCTCCTTGCCGACAAACCGTTCGAGGCGATCGGCTTCGCCGATATTGCTGCGCGGGCCGGTGTGTCGCTCGCCGTGCTGCGCGGGGAATTTTCCTCGACGCTCGCGATCCTCGCCGCCCATATGAAAGCGATCGACCGCGCCGTGCTCGCCGCCGACATGAGCGACATGGCCGAGGAGCCGGAACGCGAGCGTCTGTTCGACGTGCTGATGCGCCGGCTGGAATTGCTGGCGCCGCACCGCGAGGCGGTGCGTTCGCTGCTGCGCTCCGCGCGCCGCGACCCGCCGCTCGCGCTTGCGCTCAACGGCCTTGCGGTGCGCTCGCAGCAATGGATGCTGACCGCGGCCGGGATCGGCGCGTCGGGGCCGCGCGGGGTCATCCGCGCCCAGGGCCTCGCCGTTCTGTTCGGCTCAGTGCTGCGCACCTGGGTTCGCGACGAGGATCCGGGGCTGGCGCGGACCATGGCGGCGCTCGATCGCGCGCTGGCGCGGGGCCAGCGCCTTGTCGGTTTTCTCGACGACCTCTGCTACATCCCGTCGCGGATCTGCCGGCTGCGCTCGCGCCGGCGCCGGCGCGACGAGGATACGGAGGAGGAAGCCGCGGCGTGAACCGCCCGCTCAGGCGGCGACGAGCAGGATCACGCCGGCAACGGTCAACGCTACACCGGCGAGAAGCGGCGGATTAATCCGC
>Ga0187781_10001948_pt1 | contig 15711 bp, 15 predicted proteins | sample 0715_SJ02_MP02_2_FD_132447 | JGI IMG/M metagenome (GOLD analysis project Ga0187781, IMG submission 132447) | Tropical peat soil microbial communities from peatlands in Department of Meta, Colombia - 0715_SJ02_MP02_20_MG | ecosystem: Environmental > Terrestrial > Soil > Wetlands > Peat | place...
CGCGTCTTCGCAATATTGCCACCAGGAAAGAAATAACCCCAGCGGCCGGTTGCTTCGAGCCAAAGCTCCCACTATTTGGGCGAGCGAATCACAGCGCCGTTTTTCATCACGAAGTTAATCTTCCGTAGCGATTCGATGTTGTCGAGCGGATTTTCCGGCATGGCCACGATGTCGGCGTATTGACCTGCGGCGATCGCGCCCCGTTCCTTCTGGATGCGAAGCAACTCCGCGCAATTCGTCGTCATGGCCTTGAGGATCTCGGCGGGTGGCACACCCGCCGCGCGCCAGACAGCCAAATAGTCCCACGTCAGGTCAGCCCGGGTCTTGCCGGGTATCTCGAATACAGCGTCGGTCGAGAAGGCCATCTTGACTCCGACTTTGTAAGCGCGCGCCAGACGGTCCAGAATCTGCGCCCCTCTCTTGGTCGCATTCATATATTCCGCCCATTCGAGGTGCTGGGCCGGAAAATCTGTACCAGCGAGGAAGGTTCCTTTTTCCTTCATTAGCTTTAGCAGATCGTCGTCGAGGTCCCAGCCGTGTTCGATGGAATCGGCGCCGCCCATGATGACGTTGTGCGCGGCTTCACCGCCGAGGACATGGACCGCAAGAGCGCGATTCGCGTGATGAGCTTCGTATGCCGCAGCGCGAATTTCCTCCTCGGAATAGTGATAGGGGCCGTTGTCAGCGACGAGCTTGATCAAATCCGCGCCGTAAAAAATATTCTGGCGGATGGCTTTGCGGATTTCTTCTGGACCGTCCGCATCAATATATTCAAAAAGCCAGATGGGGCCGATATCCGGCGGCGTGCGCCTGGATTGTCCGCCGAAGGGCGCAATGATCTTGCCGGAGGTCAGAATCGTTGGGCCTGGAAACCATCCCTTGTTGATGGCGTTGCGGACATCCACGGATGCGTAGTTGCCCTCGTTGCCGACGTCACGGACCGTCGTGATTCCGGCGTTGAGCAGTTCCTGCGAGATGCGCAGGCCCTGAAGAACGCGCTCGCCCTTGCCCTTTACGAGGTAATCTTCCGAAAGCGGAATACCGTGGCCGCGCTCAACCAGCGTGACGTGCGTATGCGCATCCATGATGCCGGGCATGATCCACTCGTTCGAGAGATCCAGCATTTGCGCGTCGCTCGGAATCGCGACCGACGGGCCAACTTCGGCGATCTTTCCATCCTTGACGAGAATGATCTGGTTCTTTGCGACTGTGCCGTTCGCGGGATCAATCACGTTGCCGGCGCGGACGGCAATGGTTTGCGCCCAGGCAGGGCCGCACAAAAGTCCGATTAAAAGGACAAAGAAACGGCGCATGGAAATCCTCCCGTGAAACATGCGTTTCAAGCGGGCGGAGTGTACCACAGGAAGGAATGATCGGTGCAAACAGCGCCAACGCGCCTGTGATATTTTGAAGGGGAGATAAAATGCCGGAACTGCCGGAAGTCGAGACTGTTGCCAGAGGATTGCGCCAGGCTTTGCCAGGAAGGCGCATTCTTGATGTGCGTTTGGGCAAAACGGACTTCATCGATGATCCTGGGGCATTCGAGCGCGAATTGCCGGGAAGCCGGATCACCTCCGTGCGCCGCTTTGGGAAATTTCTGCTTTTGGACCTTGAAAATTCTCAAAGCGGGGGAGCCGCGTTCTCGCTGCAGATTCATTTGGGGATGACCGGGCAAATTGTGACTTGCCCCGCTGATGCGAGAATTCTTCCGCATACCCATGTGTATCTTGGGCTCGATGACGGTCGCGAACTCCGCTACACAGACATCCGTCGTTTTGGAAAGATTCGCATCCTGTCAAACGGCACCCGCGAGACTCTTCTCGGCGAGCAGGGATTCGATCCGCTCGAGACGAGCGAGGAAGAGTTTCGGGCAGAAATTTCGTCGCGCCGTGCGCGAATCAAAGCGCTGCTGCTGGACCAGCACGTGGTGCGCGGCATGGGAAACATTTATACCGATGAGTCGCTTTGGCGGGCGCGAATCAATCCCAAGCGCCTTGGCGCAACGCTAAAGGACGACGAGATGCACCGGCTCTTTCGTGCCATACGAGCGGTATTGACGGAAGCAATCCGGTTACGCGGTTCCTCAGTGTCCGATTATGTGGATGCGAACGGTGAGCGGGGCGAATTTCAGTTGCGGCACCGCGTCTATATGCGCGAGGGGAAGAAGTGTATTCGATGCGGCCGGGTAATCCGGCGCGTGATTGTCGCGGGCCGCAGCAGCTATTTTTGCCCGCGATGCCAGGCCGCACCAAGGCAGAAGGGCAGGTGATGCAGGCGTCCTACGAAGCGCCCTCGACAATCCGGACGTCGCGCTCGACCGCCCCATCCAATTTGCGCCGCGCGACCTTGTAGGCGTCACTTTCGTATGTCTTGATGGCTAGTTGCACGCTATCGAACTCGATCACCACAGTCCGTTCGTTGATGCCGCCCTCGTATGCCTTTGTGGGCACGCCGCGAATCAGAAACCGGCCGCCGCCAGCCTCGATTGCGGGTTTTGCGAGCTTGGCATACTCTGCTAAGGCGTCGGGGTTCGTAACCTTCCGATACAATGCAATCCAATATCCTTTGGGCATCGTTTCTCTCCGTATTCCGACACAGAGCCTATCATGAGACGTGGTCGTTCGCGGCGGGCGCGCCAGTGAAGAAATAAATCAATAGCGCGCCAAGGAGTGTCAATACTCCTGCGTATAGGAAACCAGCCGTCGCGTTTACGCTCGACCAAAGCGCACCCACCACCACACTCGAGACGAGGTCGCCGATGCCGTTTACCGTGGCAAGCACTCCGAATCCTGAGCCGCGAAGATTGGCTGGCATCAGCTCGGCAGCCAGCGATTTCTCCAGCGCCTGCTTGAAGCCAATGTGAATTCCCGAAAGCGCAAAGAGGACCGCGAGTGCGGCAATCGTCGGTGGCGCCAGAATGAATCCGAGATTCATCACCACGGCGACCAGGTAGCCCAAAGCCAGGAATCCGCGCCGGGTGGTGCGGTCGCCCAGGACTCCCGCCGGATAAGCCCACGCCGCATTGATGAAATTGTGAAATGTGTATAGCCCCACCGAGATCGCAGCGGCGCGTGCGAGGCCGTATCGGGGAGTGAGTATCTGGCTCACCCGCAGAATCAAGAGCGTGGGAGCGAAGTCGCCGACACCATGCGCAAAAACTCCGGCGAGGAAATGCCAGTAACGCTTTGGCAGGCTACGGAGGCTGCTCGAAAAACCCTGAGAGCTTTGCTGGTGCTGCTGATGTCCTGAGGGCGCGAGAAAAGCAAACGTCAGAGCCGCTGCGAGTCCGGGAAGCAAAGTCCAACGAAGGAGTCCGCGTGAGCCAAGCACATTGATCAATGCCGTGGCGGAAAGTGGTCCGAAGACGGCGCCCAGCGTATCCATGGCTCGCTCGAAACCGAAAGCGCGGCCGGCAAAACTTGGCGCCACCGCGTCCGCGAGCAGTGTATCGCGCGAGGGACCGCGCCCTCCGCGTCCGACCCAGCCGAGTGATCGCAGAAGCAGCACGAACGGCCAGCTTTGTGCAAATGCATAACCAAATGTCGAAAGCCCGGTCGCCAGATAGCCGACGACTCCGGCCGGCTTGCGCCAAGCCGGACGTTGCGCAATCCAACCGCCCGCGAGCTTCGCAAAGCTCGAGGCGCCGTCTGCGACACCTTCGATCACGCCAAGAGCAACCGGCGGGGCGCCCAGGCTCGCGAGGAATGCAGGAAGTATCGCCGTTGCTGCCTCGTGCCCCCAATCGGCGAAGAGGCTCGCCAGTCCAATGCCTAAAACGCCGCGCGTGAGCCAACGGCCTGATGACGAAGGGTTGGGAGATTGGCCGCTCATTTCAGCGCGTGGATTCTACCGCGCTGCGGCGTCGCGTGCGGGCGCTCCAGCTTCGAAAATGCGAGCAGCGGCCGCAATGATCCGTTCGGCCCAGGTGCGGCGCTCGTCTGCTCCAAGCCAAAGAACCGGAGCGCAATGGCGATTGAAGGGCGGCGAATCGAGAAGTTCGATGAGCAATTCGTGGATACGCAATTGAAAGGCGCGGTCCTCGGACCGGAATCCATCGGAAGGAATCCCCGCCTCGATGGGCGGAACGCCGGCGAGTAGCGAATAGGTGTCCATCCACCAGGCAAGCCAGGCTTCGAGCTGTGGCTGACGGCCAAACTTATTTACGAGGTAGCAGTAGTTGTCGAGTACAGACCTGTCGCAGATCACGTGCGGGGCACGGCGCGCAGCATCTAGTTCAGCGGCAATTTGCGCGTGCAAAATCCAGAGCTGGCCTTCGAGGGTGGTTGCGGCGTTGACCGGGAAGGGGGATTGGCGCGCGACTTCGGTGACCAGCTCGACATTGTGATTCGCTTTTTTCAGGAGCGAGCAAATCTCGAACGCGAGGGTGGTCTTGCCGACTCCGTGAGTGCCGATCAAAGCAAGCTTCAATTTTCCGCCTCGGCAAGCATCGCGCTTTCCTTCTAACACAATTTCGTGGCCGAGAGAACAGGGCGAGGAAACGTACGGAACATTGCCCGTGTCTAGTGGCACTGGGGCGGCAGTCGGATTGTAATCCCGGTCCGTGGCGCATAGAATCGAGAGTCTTTTTGTCACCAAAATTCGCACGAGGCGAGGGGGCGCGATGAAGTCTCTTTGCAAGTCTGGTTTTGTTATTGTTTTCATTCTTGCTCCGGTTTTGGGACTTGGCGGTGCCATCGCTGGGCTGCACGCTCAACAGCCCGATGCATCAACCGGGAACGCCATTGCGCAAGCTGACGAAAAAATCCTGGCGGAGATCCACGATCACAACGAGATTATGTCGAACCTTGAATATCTCTCCGACATGATTGGCCAGAGATTGACGGGCTCCGAGAATCTGAAGAAAGCCAACGACTGGACGCGCGAGAAGTTCGCTGGCTATGGGCTTTCCAGTGCGCATCTGGAATCTTGGACCATCGCGCACGCGTGGACGCGGGGGACCGCTCGTGGACGAATCGTCTCTCCTTCCGAGCATCCCCTGACGCTTGCATCCTATGGCTGGGCGCCGGGCACCAGCGGGACGCTCCACGGTACTGTCACTTACGTGAAGGCGCGCTCTATCGAAGAGCTCGAAAAATACAAAGGAAAACTCAAGGGCGCTATCGTCATCACGACCGAACCCGCAATCCTGCCGCCTCAGGATCAGCCGGCTCCGAATCCCATGCTGGTGCCATACGGAGACATGTTCTTGCTGATGCATCCCCGCCGTCCGGATGAACCCGTAGAAATTGGCGGCCCGGGTTGGCGCAAATTCATGATGGCGCGCATCGAATTCTTCAAGCAGGAGGGCGTGGCAGCAATGCTGACGGACTCCGGTAAATTCGACGGCTTGCTGAATATGACCGGGCTCGGCGGACGCGATTACCACATTGCCCCGATTCCCGCAGCGTTCATCACTTCGGAAAACTTCAGCCTGATTTGGAGGCTGATGCAACGTGGGCCGGTCGAAGTGGAATTGGATATGACGAACACCATCGGCGAAAAGCCCGTGGACGTCTATAACACCGTGGCGGAGATTCGCGGGAGTGAAAAGCCGGACGAGGTTGTAGTCCTCGGCGCGCATCTTGACTCGTGGGATCTGGGGACGGGCACTACAGACAACGGGACGGGGACCATCGTGCTGCTGGAAGCGGCGCGCGCGCTCCAGAAGCTGGGCCTGCACCCGAAGCGGACGATTCGGTTCGGACTTTTCTCCGGCGAAGAGCAGGGGCTGAACGGTTCTCGCGCTTACGTGGCGGCGCATAAAGATGAGCTGCCGAAAATCTCGGCCGCCCTGATTCATGACACGGGCACAGGGCGCGTCGTCAGTGTCAGCCTGATGCGCAACTACCAGGCACTCGAGACGATGGAAGGCGTTATGGCGCCGATGCATTCGCTTGGGCTGCTTGAATTGAGCATGAGATGGATGACAGGAAGCGATCATGTATCGTTCGACGAGGCCGGTGTGCCGGGTTTCTATTGCGTGCAGGAACCGGCGCAATATTTCCAGACCCACCATTCGCAGGCGGATACATTCGATGAGGCGCACGAAGCTGATCTGGTGGAAGGAGCGCAAGTGATGGCGGCCTGGGCCTACAACGTCGCCCAATTGCCGGACCTTATGCCGCGCCGCCCGGTGACTGGCGCCACAGAAAGCTCCTATTAGTCCACGCACTCTGAGCCAAATTCCATGCGAGCGGTCGTGCAGCGAGTGACCCGTGCAAGCGTGACGGTGGATGGTCGCGTGACCGGTGAAATCGGGCCGGGGCTGGTCGTGCTGCTCGCCGTCGGCCGCGGAGACACAGCTGAGACGGCGGCTGCGATGGCTGAGAAAGTCGCCCATCTCCGAATCTTTGGCGACGATGAAGGGAAAATGAACCGCTCGGTTCTGGATACCGGCGGCGCAGTGCTGGCGGTGTCTCAATTCACGCTCTATGGCGACGCGCGCGGGCAGCGGCGGCCAAGTTTCGTGCAGGCAGCCCAGCCGGAGCTGGGAAAGGAACTTTACGAGGAGTTTGTGCGTGAACTTCGGACATTTGGCGTGAACGTCGAGTCAGGGATTTTCCAGGCCCACATGTTGGTCGAGATTGTGAATGATGGACCGGTGACGATTCTGCTCGACTCAGACAAGACCTTCTAGGCCTCTAACAATCCAAACTTCAATCCGTCAAATCGTCAGTCCAATGGGAACCTTGCGTCATCTCAGCCTATGCCGTACGCTTTTTCGGGGGTTCGGTGATGAGCGAAATCGCAAGGATACTTGACCAAATGGACCGGGGATTTTCCGGCGGCGCCTGGCACGGTCCTTCGTTAATGCAACTCCTCGAAGGACTATCAGCAGAGGATGCTTCAAAACATCCCGTTCACGACGTACATTCCATCTGGGAACTCGTCAATCACATCGTCGCGTGGAATGCGATCGTGCGGCGCCGCATCGAAGGAGAAATTGTGAGTGTGACGCCCGAGATGGATTGGCCGCCAGTGTGGGAAGCGTCGGAAATGGCTTGGAAGCGTTCGCTCGAACTTCTTTCGGAGGGCCGCGCATTGCTGCGCGCGAAGGTGGAGGGCTTGATGGAGAATCAACTTGAGGCTATCCCCGCGGGAAAAAACTATACGAATTATGTGATGCTTCACGGATTGATACAGCACGATCTTTATCACGCGGGGCAGATCGCTATCTTGAAGAAGGCGCTGGGGGAGAATCAAAAAGCGGCTGCGATTTAAGGACAAGAATCTATGAGCACTTCGACTCGACAACTGGCGGCGGAGATTTGTGCTCCCCGACCGGGAGATTACGCGCGGATGGCCGAGCTCGCCGGTCAGTTGGGTTACCCTTCGACAGCTCAGGAAATCGGTCGTCGCCTTGACCGAATGCAGGCCTCCGGCGACAACGCGGTTTTTGTGGCCCAACTGTCGACGGGAGAACTCGTGGGATGGATTGCAGTCTTCCTTTATTGTTGTGTCGAGACGGACGTACGCGCCGAGGTGAGCGGGCTTGTGGTGGATGAGCGGCAGCGCTCCAATGGAATCGGCCAACGCCTGCTCGAACGCGCAGAGGATTGGGCGCGCGAGAAGGGATGCCGGACGATCGGTTTGCGGTCGAATGTGATCCGCGGGCGTGCTCATGCTTTTTACGAGCGTCAGGGGTACGAGAACTTCAAGACACAAAAATCCTTCCGTAAATCTTTGAAGTCTCCTGGACAGTGATCGACGATCCACTTTCCGAGGTTGCGCTTCTTACAATCGGATTATGCTGGCTTGCATTCGGCGCGATTCTGGTAATGGGGAAGCGGCAAATGACAGGGACGGAGAAGAAGCGCGATCACTTGTCACATTTTGGATTCGCGCTCCAGGGACTGGCTTACGCCATGTGCTTCGCGTTACCACGCACAGTCTTCTCGCCATTCCTGCCCGTGTCAAAAGCGGGCGAGATGATCCTAACGGCGGTGACGATTGCAATCGGCTTGGCGTCCGTGTGGTTTTGCTTCGCGGCCGCGCGAGCGCTTGGGAAACAATGGGCCCTTGTGGCAAGGGTCGTGGAAGACCACGAATTGGTAACACGCGGGCCTTATGCCGTGGTGCGGAATCCGATCTATCTGGCCATGCTGGGCATGCTGATTGCGACTGGGCTGGCTTCGACACAATGGACCGTGTTGCTGGCCGCGATCGTGGTATTCCAGATTGGAACGGCCATACGCATCCGCAGCGAAGAAAAGATTCTGCGTGAGGCCTTTGGCGCGAAATTCGATGAGTACGCCCGCCGCGTTCCCGCCTTCCTTCCTCGCATAGTCTGAATATCATCCCCGTAGAGAAAGGAAGCCCGACCGGGATCGCTCTGATGACTAGAAGAAACCTAAACCACCTGCACTTTATATCGTAGTACGATAGAATAGAGGCGGAGATGAAACGGACACCGCTGGAAGAGGGGCAGTATCGTGTGCTGGCTGAGTTTCGTTTCCAAATACGCCAGTTCCTGAGTTTTAGCGAGCATGCGGCCCGCGCGGCTGGATTGGAACCGCAGCAACATCAGGCTCTCCTGACGCTTAAGGGACTGCCCCGGCATCAAAAAGCGAAAGTGGGCGTACTTGCGGAACGGCTGCAAATCGAGCACCACACGGCGGTAGAGCTGGCCAACCGCTTGGTTGCTAAGCGGTTGGTGGTCCGCACGAAGAGCCAGGGAGACCGGCGGGAGGTGCTTCTGAGCCTGGCGCCTCGCGGGGAAAAAGTCTTGCGACAGCTTTCGCTCTTGCACCGTGCGGAGTTGAGCTCGGCGGGGCCAAAGCTGTTGCGCTCCCTGGCAGCGGCGGTACGCGTGGCGGCGAAGTTCAAGGGATCAAAGAAGCATTCGAACGCACACCGGAAGAGAATTAAGAAGCGCTGAGCGCAAACAAAACGGGAGGGATCGGATTTGGCAACTGAAGCGCGATCGTTGAAGGTAAGCGGGGGCCAGCAATCCGCAAGCTTTCGAATCGGATTCATCTGCTTGCTGGCAGCGATGATCGGCATTCTCGCCGGACTCATAGCATATGTGCTTTACGACTTAATTGGGTTGTTCACGAACCTTGCCTATTACCACGAATGGTCCTTCCACTTTCGGAGTCCGGAGAACACGCACCTCGGACCATGGATCATCGTGACGCCAGTTATCGGAGGCCTGATCGTCGGCTTCATGGCCAAGTACGGTTCGGAAAAGATCAAGGGCCATGGAATCCCGGAAGCGATGGAAGCAGTGCTGACGTCGCGCAGCCGGATCGAGGCCAAGGTGGCAATTCTGAAGCCGCTCTCGGCTGCCATTGCCATCGGAACAGGAGGGCCGTTCGGCGCGGAGGGGCCGATCATTCAGACGGGCGGCGCGTTCGGTTCACTCATCGGGCAAATCATCTCGACGACCGCGTCGGAGCGCAAAGTGCTACTCGCTTGCGGGGCCGGAGCGGGCGTGGCCGCAACGTTCAATACGCCGATCGCGGGCGTGATACTGGCGATCGAGCTTCTGCTCTTCGAGTTCCGGTCGCGGTCCTTTATTCCGCTGGTGATTTCCTGCACGCTGGCGACGAGCGTGCGCGCTGTGCTGCTCGGACAGAAGTCCATGTTCACGATGGGCAATGTCAATTTCGACGTCCTGCGCGGCCTGCCTTACTATCTGGTGCTCGGCTTGATTTGCGGCGCGGCGGCAATCGGGTTCACGAGGCTGCTTTACTGGGTGGAGGATCAATTCGACCGGCTCCCAATTGATGATCTGTGGAATCCGGCGATTGGCGCGCTGGCGGTTGGTGTGATTGGTTATTTCGTCCCGCGTGTCCTGGGTGTGGGCTACGACACGATCTCGGACATCCTCAACAACAACCTCGCACTGAAGCTGCTGATTCTGATCGCGGTGTTCAAGGCGCTGGCGCTGGTGATATCGCTCGGCTCGGGAACATCCGGCGGGTTGCTGGCGCCGATGTTCATGTCGAGCGCGGCGCTCGGCGGCGTATTCGCCGTGGTAGTGAACCGGATGATTCCCTCGGCGCACCTCTCTCCCGGAGCTTACGCGCTGGTGGCGATGGCCGCGGTGTTCGGAGCGGCGTCGCGTGCGACCTTTGCCTTCATCGTATTCGCCTTCGAGATCACACGGGACTACAACGCCATCCTTCCCTTGATGCTCGGCTGCGTAATCGCAGACTTGATTGCGTTGCGCTACCTGCCCAGCTCGATCATGACGGAAAAGCTCGCGCGGCGGGGGCTGAAGGTTCCGGAGGAATACGAAGCCACGGCACTGAAAATGGTACGCGTCGCAGAGGTGATGCGCAAAGACGTGAAGCCGATTTCGCCGGAAATGACTGTCGGCGAGCTCGCGACGCACATGGCACATGGCGATCCGGGATTCAACCTCACGCAGGGGCTTCCGATTGCGACGAGTGAAGGACAGCTTGTCGGGATCGTGACGCAAGGTGATCTGCTGCGGGCGCTCGAAGCAGACCCGCAAGGGAAGATGACCGTGCTCGAAGCGGGAACAAGAGATCCGATTGTGGCGTATCCCGACGAGATGGTTTTCGATGCGCTGTTTCGCGCGCTGGAGAACAACATCGGTCGGCTGCCCGTAGTGAGCCGCGAGAAGCCGCAGCAATTGGCCGGCTACTTGAGCCGGTCGAGCATCTTGAATGCGTGGACGCGGCAGATGGAGGAAGAAGGCGTGCGCGAACACGGCTGGCTGGCGCAATTATTAAAAAATGGAAACGCAGTGAAAACCGCGCAAAAAGACGGCAGCTAGAAGGCGCCGCCGCCACCACCACCGAATCCTCCGCCGGCACCGCCGCCCCCGCCGAAGCCCGACCCGCCGAGGCCGCCCGAACTGCGCGGCGAAGACATCATCGCGCTGCCTACGTGTGTGGACATCATATTGAGGTCGTTGACGAAAACGTAGGGCACGAAGCCAGTGCTGTAGGGGCCCATATACCAAGAGGGCGGCTGCATGGCGATGCCGGAGAAGGCCTGCACCCATTTTTTTTCAACGTGGAGCGCCATCGCGTAGGGGAGGAATTTTTCGAAGAGCTCGGGCGTCTTCTCTAGGCGCTCGATGCGATCGCTTTCCACTCGCGAGAGAAAATTCTCGAAGCCGAGAACTTTGGCGAGCGTGCGCGCGCCGGTAATCGTGCGGGCAGTCATGAACCATCCGAAGATGCAGATCACCAGGCCGGTGATGATGCCTGTTGCGACCCACGTGAGGCGCGCAACGCCCGTAGCAGCTCCAAGCCAATTGCCTAGAAAAACCATCAAGAATCCGATCATGAGCCCGCCGCCGATATAACCCTGGCGGACTGTGTCCGGACGGTGCAGGTAATAACCGTCGGCCATGAGGGCATCGAAGATGCAGTCGCGAATGGAGGGCAACTGCGTATAGAAATGATTTTGCAGATCCGAGAGGTTCACGCTCATCTGCGGAATATCGCCGAATTTGCCGCGGAACGCCGCGGAATAGTCCTCAACGACGGGAGGCGCAGTCTCGGTGGCAGAGACTGTCTGGCCGCCGCCAGATCCGGAGACAAGCGAGTAGTCCTGCACACCGGGGGATTGCGACGCTACCTGGCGAGAGGCCGGAAATGATTCGGCCAGAATCGAGCTGCCGGTGAAGAAGAGGCCTCCGAGCATGGCACGCTCGTGAGGGCGCGCGCCGCTCCACTGCGCGGGGGGTTTTTTGAGATGGAAAGCGTAATCGCGCTGATGCGTGAAGCCGAGCAGCCCGCTTTGGTCCTTCTGCTCGATGACGATGTAGCCTTTGACGGCGAGGTCAACGAGAGTGGCGGTCACGTCGCGCATGGCGGCCTGGCCGTCAACGAGCGTGCCGCACTCGCCGGGGGTGAGCTTATCGGGCGGCTCATACTGGACGGTGATGGCGTCGCGCTCGGGATCGCGACCGCGCGTCCACCAGAGCCAGAACATGATGAAGAAGGCAACGATGGGAATGAAGAGCGGCCAGTTGCTACGCAGGAAGAGCAGGAGCCGCGCGCCCGCGCCCGGCTGGTGCACAAATCCCTTGTCCCAACCGATGACAGCGGTAAGGCCCTCATGGAAACCGAGGCGGCGACTGGCCTGAATCTCGACCGTGTTGTTGTCAATCTGGACGCGGGCATCCTGGGCGCGTGAGCCATAGATCCCGGTATAAGCGATAGCGCGAAGGCCCGTTGTGCCGGCTGGCAATTCGATGTGGGCGCTCGAGGATTCGATGGGAACTTCCCACTGATCGCCCGTGACGTTCCAGTAGAGCTCGTCGTGATCGTCGTAAAACATTACGGCGTCGAGGAGGCGGTAGCGCAGGATGACCGTGCGCGTGGTGTCCTGCGCGCCGGGGACATAGATCTTGAATTTGATGTAGCGGCCCTGGCGGCTTTGCTCGTATTTGAGGGAATGGCCGTCGTCGTCGGAGACGGAGAGAGGCTCGAGGAGGAGGGTGTAGTTAAGGCCCTGCGGAGTGGAGTACTCGACGGGGATGGTGCGATAAACACCTTGAAAGGAACCGATGAAGCGGAACTCCATGATTTCGGTGACTTCAACGGTGCCATCGGGATTGATGGTCACCTGCTCGTTAAAATCCTTTATGGAGTACTGGCGAGCGGCGGCGGGAAGCGCCGCGAAAAAAACGAGCGCGGCGAGCGCGGCGACGGCGCGGAAGCGGCGCGCGAAGAACGAGGCGCGGATCACGCTTGCGCCGTGCCGCCGAAACTGACCTTGGGGACTTCGCGCTCGGCGGGGGCGGTGATTTCGAAGAATTCGCGGGTCTTGATGTTGAACATGCCGGCGATGATGTTGGAGGGGAAGACGGCAATCTTGGTGTTGAGATCGCGGACGACGGCGTTGTAGTAGCGGCGGGCATTCTGCACGCTGTCTTCGATTTGATTCAGCGTCTGCTGAAGCTGCGTGAAACTTTCGACAGCACGAAGCTGGGGGTAGGCTTCGGCGAGAGCGAAGACCTGGCGCAGGGCGGAAGTGAGCATGCCCTCGGCTTCGGCTTTCGCGGCAGGGCCTTGGGTCGTCATGGCGCGATTGCGGGCGGCGACCACACCTTCGAGCGTGGATTTTTCGTGGCCGGCGTAGCCCTTGACGGTTTCGACGAGATTGGGAATGAGGTCATAGCGCCGCTTGAGCTGGACATCAATATCGGACCAGGCGTTGTCGCACTGGACCCTGAGGCTCACGAGGCTGTTGTACATGCCGATGACGACGATGATGAAGAGCACGACGATGATCAGCAGGATCCAGCCGGCCATAGGCAGCCTCCAGGAATTGATTCAAATCTCGAGCTGAGAAGGAAACTTTTTCGTGACCCGTGGGCCAGAATACGGCGGCGGGCGCGGAGTGTAAAGGCGGGGCGAAAGTGGCGTTGCCTGTGGCGCACGGCCCGGCGCCGGCTGTGTCCGCGGAAGAGATTTTCATTTTTCGGGGACCAGGGTGGGATCGAGGCGCTGGGCTTCGTTGAACTCGAGCTGCGCGGCGTCATTTTTATCGAGGCGTTGCAGTGCGATGGCGAGATTGAAGTGGGCGCGAGCGAATTCGGGGCGGAGGCCGATGGCCTCGCGATAGCGATCGGCGGCGGGGCCGTACTGGCCCTTGTTGAAGAGGACGTTGCCGAGGTTGAAGCGGGCGTCGGCATTGTCCGGTTTTTTCGCGACGAGCTTTACGAGAACGGTTTCGGCGTCGTCGAGCTTTCCGGACAGCATGAGAGCGACGCCGAGGCCGAGAGAGGCTTCTGGAAAATCGGGCTGGGCATCGAGCGCTTTGCGGTATTGCGCGGCGGCATTGGCAGGGTCGTCTTGCGTGAGATACGCGTTGCCTAGATTGTAGAGGGCGTGCGCGTTTGTGGGAGCGAGCGCGAGGCCCTTTTGATATTCGGCGATGGCTTCGGGGAGTTTCTGCTGATCGTGATAGACGAGGGCGAGATTGAATTCGGCCTCGGGTTGCTTAGGATCGAGCGCCAGACTTTTCTGCAGCGCGCTCGCGGATTCGTCGAGTTGGCCGGCGTTGTAGAGGAGGTGGCCGAGCTGGAACCAGGAGTGGGCGTCGCCGGGATTTTTGGCGACAAGATCCCGGTAGAGGCTGATGGCATCGTCGTTGCGGCCGGCATGGCGGAGAGCGGTGGCGTAATTTGCGCGAATGTCGGGCGCGCTGGGCGAAAGAGAAAGCGCGATTTCGTAGATGCGGATGGCTTCATCCCATTGCTGCGTGAATTCGAGAGCGGCGGCGAGATTATTGAGCGCGTCCACGTATTTCGGATCGAGCTCGAGGGCTTTGCGGTAGGAGGCGATGGCTTCGTCGGTGCGGCCCGAGGCGAAGAGGGCGGCGCCGAGACCGTTGTGAGCCTGAGGGAGATCGGGCTTCAAGGTGATTGCTTTGCGATAGGCAGCGATGGAATCGGGATATTTTTTCTCGTGGTAAAGGGCGAGACCGAGGTTGCTTTCCGCGAGTGCGTCAGAGGGCTTGATCAAGAGCGCCTGGTCAAAAGCTCGGATGGCTTCGTCATCCTGGCCTTTGGAATCGAGGGCGATGCCGAGATTGCTCCAGGCCTCGGGAAATTTGGGCCTGTAAGTGAGCGCCTTGCGATAGAGGGGGATGGACTCGTCCACTTTGCCGGATTGGTAGAGCGCCAGGGCGAGGTTGTAGAGTGCCTCGGGCATGTAAGGGTCTTTCGTTAGGGCCTCGCGGTAGAGGGGGATGGCTTCGTCGAGCTTGCCCATCTGGTGGAGGGCGAGGCCACGATTGTTGAGGTCCACGGCGGGGCCGGGGCCGGTGGCGACCAATTGGGCGCGGGCGGGGTTTGCGAGGCACAGGAGGAGCGGAAGGAGGCAAAAGGCGAACAAGAGGCGTGGGAAAAATGTTCGATTAGCAATGACCCCGATCGTTTGTTTTGAATAACTTACAGCGATTTCTAATCGTTGTCGTGTTCGATTAGGCGCCTTCGCCTGAAAGGCGGCTACGGCGCCCTTGGAAATGCAGTGATTCGTGGATCGTGAATCGTGAGTCGTGAACGGGGAAGATGCCAATGTGTGACGATTAGAAAATGCTAGTTGGCTTTGTTTTGAATGGGTTGCGGCGAATTCTAATTCCGGGATGTGACGATTAGCCACCTCGGCGGCCAGGGGATTCTCGTGATTCGCTACTTGTGAATCGTAATTCGTGAAGGGCGAGGACGAACAGCAGTGCCATTTTGGGAATCCCTCATGCGCTGGTGCCAATGAGTTTTGTGCCCCCACCCTACAATTCCCCCAAGTTACTATGGTCAAAAGAAACGCAGGGGTCAATGGTACGCGGGTTACATTTTTAGGGGGAGAGGCGCGAAGGGAGGGCCAAGAGGCAACGGAGCCTTGAGAGGCAGGCGAAGTAAAGGAGGTAGAGGAAGTAAAGGAGACAGCAGTGGCAATGGGGGAATCAAAGGTGTGAAGGTCCTTGGGCGATTTGGATCCCAGCGGGACCAGGCTGCGTCGGGCGGATGAAAATTTTGTGCGGCGAACCATAAGACGATCCACCATGGGTAACATGGCACAAGGATAAGGGGAGCGCAAGCAGGCGGAGCGGTGGAGATGCAATGCGGTGGAGAGGGAGGTCGCAGCGACCGCGACACACGGGTGTGACAAATCGAATTTCAGATTTCAAATGGCTTTGTTGAGATCCTCTCGAATTTGGCTCAGCCCCGATGCTGGCGCACGTTGTACCTGAATTGAAAACAAAGCGGCGGCAAGCCAC
>Ga0187781_10001950_pt1 | contig 15704 bp, 14 predicted proteins | sample 0715_SJ02_MP02_2_FD_132447 | JGI IMG/M metagenome (GOLD analysis project Ga0187781, IMG submission 132447) | Tropical peat soil microbial communities from peatlands in Department of Meta, Colombia - 0715_SJ02_MP02_20_MG | ecosystem: Environmental > Terrestrial > Soil > Wetlands > Peat | place...
AGTCAGGATCGCAGCCTTTCGCGATTCACTAATCGTTGCCACTTCTGTGTGGGGACCGGGGAGCCCATTTGAGTGACTTTTTGCGTCCATAATCCTAACCTCACTGCCAAAGCCTGCCCCTTCCACTAGTTACACGCCACGGGCTGCAAGAAGGCAGTCTGCAGCCTTTTCCTGAAGAGAATACACCCCGTTAGCCGTTACTTGACGGTCCTTTAGACGACACCTTTGGCGTTGCGTTCCGGTAGGAACGTAACTGTACCACACTGTAACGCACGTTGACAACCGCAAGCGGCCCTCGTACTGTGCGCTAGGTGCCGTGGCACTGTATTTTACCGGATTGACTGCGTTTCATATCTTTCAATTGCGTCTGCGTCAGGTGCCAATCGACGGGCGTCGCGTGGCGTCCTTCCGGCCCTAAGCGGCACAGATTCAGAAGTCGCTCATCGTCAGCTACGTCACGATGAAGGATTATGCACGCGCCCAGGAGGCGCTGAAGCGCTACGTAAAGTTGTTTCCTGGCGATACCTTCATGCGCAACATGCCGGAGAAGGTCGAGGTGGGGCAAACCTTGGTGCGCAGCAGAGGGGGCAAGGGGCGGAAATGAAACTTGCCGATGTAGCCAATAGAGCAAGAGTGTCAACCGCAACAGTTTCTCGAGCTTTGAACAAAACTGGTTACGTGAGCAACCGCACCCGCGCGCAAATCATGAAGGCGGTCCAGGAGCTGAAGTATCGCCCCAACATCTACGCTCAGACCCTAGCCGGGGGGCGGAGCCGCGCCCTAGGCATGATTGTATCGAATTTTATGAATCCCTTTTTCCTGGACATTCTTCGTGCCCTAGACTCTGAGGCGCGTCGCCATGGGTATGAGGTCCTCGTCGCGACCACGGACTACCTTCCTGGACGCCTAGTAAGCTGCCTGCATTTGATGATGAGGCGGCGGGTCGCGGGACTGGCCGTGGTCGTGTCTGAAATGGAGCGCTCACTCATCCAAGAGCTGACCGAATCGAAACTTCCTGTCGCATTCTACGACGTGGGTGCAACTGCGCCCCGTGTTACGAATATCAAAGTCAACTACGCGAAAGGTGTCCAGAAGGCCGTGGTGTATCTTTATTCCCTTGGGCATCGGCGAATGGCGTTTGTAGGTCATCACACCCGTCTCGAGCCGCTTCTGGATCGAAAGGATTCATTCGTCGAATCGATGGATCACTACAAAGGTAAAGTTGAGTTTGCCACGATTACCGACCAGGACGGACCCGTGGGAGGGCAGCATGCGACTCGCGCGCTGCTGTCCTCTGGATTCCAGCCCACGGCGATCATTTGCGTGAATGACTACATGGCACTTGGAGTCCTCAAGGAGCTCCACGAACATGGGCTCTCCGTCCCCGCACAGGTTTCTGTGATCGGCTACGACAACATAAGCCTTTCTGAGTATGCTTACCCTCCGCTCACCACCCTGGACATTCCACGGGAGAGAATTGGACTCCTTGCCTTCGCGGCTCTCCTCCCCCAGCATGCGGAAATCCAGCTCGAGGGGAGGGAATATCTCATAGACCCTGAACTCGTGATCCGTGAATCGACGGGGGCAGTCCCCGACGCGGATCTCTCTGAATACACGGATTAGCAGAGAACCAAGAACCTGGTCACCGCTCGTGTGTAAGGGGGGTCAAGGCAACTGGTATGCCGACGAGATGTAGATCCGGGGCAGACGCCACAAGCCGCCTGGGGAGGGGTGACAACCAGGGCAAATAGAGCCCACGGGGGCGAGGCTCGAATCGGACACAATGTCGCTGCCTACCCCCTGCCCAATTCCCCTCACTTCGGGGAAAACGACCTATCCTCGAATTCCCCACCCGTACTCAATAACGGCCGCGCTGAGCTTGCGAAGGCAGGCAATCCGAGCCCTGCTCAATCACTCTCCCAGCCGGTTGATCCCGTCGAAGGCCGCATTCTTATAACCTTCGGCCAGGGTGGGATAATTAAAAACGTTGCGGATGAAATAATCGATCTTCCCCCCAAACGTCAACACCGCCTGGCCGATGTGTACGAGTTCGCTGGCGTTTTCTCCGATGATGTGCACGCCGAGAAGCTCGCGCGAATCGCGATGGAAGAGCAGCTTTAACATTCCAATGTCGTCGCCGATGATTTGGCCTCGAGCGATTTCGCCGTAGGTAGCTTTCCCGACTTCGTAAGGAACATTCTGCCGCGTGAGTTCTTCCTCGTTTCGACCCACGTAAGAGATTTCCGGAACGGTGTAAATACCGTAGGGGAATAACGACGGCGCGCTTTGGTCTTCAATTCCAAAGGCGTGGCACGCCGCCAAGCGGCCCTGCTCCATGGAAGTCGACGCGAGACTGGGGAAGCCAATAACGTCGCCGGCGGCGTAAATATGGGCCACCTCCGTTTGATAGTTGGAATTGACCTTGAGACGCCCTCGCTCGTCGGGTTGAAGGCCCGCCGCCGGCAGGTTCAATCCTGCCGTGGCGCCCGTCCTGGCAATGCAATAAAGGGCCTTCTCCGCAGCGACCTGCTTGCCACTGGCCAGGCGAATCCGGACGTGCCGGGCCGATCCGTTTTCCGCGTGCTCGATGGCGGTGACATTCTCTCCAAGCCACAGCGTCATGCGCATCTGGCGCAAGTGGTAATCGAGCGCCTCCACAATCTCCTTGTCCACAAACGGCAACAGGCGCGGCTGACAATCCACCAGAGTTACGCGGATCCCCAAGGTCGCAAAAATGCTCGCGTATTCGCAGCCGATGACTCCGGCACCAACTACCGCCAAAGTCCGCGGGAGGGTCTTTAGGCCCAGGACATCGTCGCTCACAAAAATGCTCTGGCCATCGAAGGGGATATGGGAAGGGCGAGTGGCCTCCGTGCCCGTCGCAATTACCACGTTGGCGGCGCTCGCAACCTTTTGCCCCGATCCGTCCAACAGCGAGAGCCGGAGTGTGTGGGGGTCCGTAAAGGAAGCTTCCGCATTGAAGACCACCACTCCATTGCGGAGCAACTGGTGCCGAACAACGTCGATCTCATGGCGAATCACATGTTCCACCCGGAGCAGCAGGTCTGCCATGGTAATGTTTTGCTTGACTGTGTACGATTCCCCGTAAAGGTTGCGCAGCCGGTATCCTGAGAGATAGAGCACTGCCTCACGAAGGGTTTTGCTCGGTATCGTCCCCGAGTTTATGCAAACACCGCCCAAGACTCCCCTGCGCTCAACCACGGCCGCTTTCTTGCCTAGCTTCGCGGCTTGGATGGCAGCGCGCTGCCCTGCCGGACCTGAGCCGATCACCAGCAAATCAAAGTCGAAGGAAGCCATATATCGTATTTTAGATGCATGGGCCCCACCTGAAGTATCTGCGTCAAGCTTCCTAAATCATCCCTAGAGGCCTTCGGCTGTGCATGTGTGGAATGACGGACAACTTCCACTTCGCAATCACGGGCAAAGCGATTTGACAGACCATGCGAATATGACCTATAAGGCAATTAGGGGATTTTGAGGCGGGGCGAACGGAATCTAGCCCGAGAGCAGGGAGGCTCAACATGCGAAATCAACGCGGCGAGGGATGGCTGCATTTGCGGACCGGAATCTCAGTGCTAAGCTGCATAGTTGCTCTGTATTGGTTTTCTGCCAAGGAGGTCGTGGCGCGGCCTGGCCAGGGGGATCAGTTACCTGACGCTTTGCACCAACTCAGCAGCTCGGTTGAGCAACTGGTGAAACGGGTCTCGCCGAGTGTGGTCCAGGTGCGGGTGACGGGATTCGGGACGGCCGAGGAAAGCGAGAGCAGCGAAACCGCTCTAGTGATCGGGAGGTTTCGCAGCATAGGCTCCGGCGTTATCGTCGACCCGGAAGGATATATCTTGACTAACGCTCATGTAATTAAAGGCGCGCAACGGGTCCAGGTCCTCTTGCCATCTCCACTGGCGGGCGAATTCCCTGAGCTTTCCACTCTCGGCTCACAAGGCCGCACCATGGACGCGCGCATCGTTGGACAATCCCAGGAGATCGATCTTGCCGTGCTCAAGATCGAGGCAAAGAACCTCCCGGCCCTCCCGATCGGCAAGTACAGTAATCTTCGCCAAGGTGAAATGGTCCTGGCATTTGGCAGCCCCGGAGGCCTCCAGAATTCCGTGACGATGGGTGTGATTAGCGCCGTGGCCCGACAACCCGACCCCGATAACCCGATGGTCTATATCCAAACTGACGCTCCCATTAACCCCGGAAATAGTGGGGGGCCGCTGGTCAATGTCGACGGGGAGGTGGTCGGTATCAACACCTTCATTCTGACCCAGTCGGGTGGCAACGAAGGCTTGGGGTTCGCTATTCCAAGCGGCGTTGTTGCCGTTGCTTACCCGCAGCTTCTTAAGTACGGCCACCTGCACCGGGGCGAGATAGGCATTCGTGTCCAAACCATAACTCCCAGCTTAGCGGCAGGGCTAGGCCTTTCAACGGACCGAGGCGTAATCGTCTCGGATGTGGCGCCGGGGAGCTCGGCAGAAGAAGCAGGGCTCAAGATTCAGGACATCATCTTGAGCATGAACGACAAACCGATTGGAAGTCTTCCGATATTTGCCCTGTACATGCTTATGTCGCACAAGGGCGATCTGGTGAAAATCAGGTTTCTACGCGGCTCTGAGAAGATGCAAGTCGAGGTTCGCGTAGCCCAGCGTCCGCACAACGTCGACCTCCTGGCCGGTCTCGTCGATCCCGAGAAAAACCTGGTTAGCAAGCTGGGTATTCTCGGCATTGAGATTGACAACAGAATCTCCCAGATGCTCCCAGGCCTCAGAGAAGCGTCGGGAGTGATCGTCGCCGCCAAAGTAGCTGGGTTCAGCGGAGGCGAAAACTCGTTAGCGGTGGGAGACGTAATTCATGCATTCAATGGAATGACCGTCATCGACTTGGATTTTCTTCGCTCAAAACTGGATGCTATTAAGCCGGACAGCCCTGTGGTACTCCAGATCGAGCGGGATGGAAGCATGATGTATACGACCTTCCGAACCGATTGAGGGTTTGCTTCATCGGCATCCTGTCCGGCTCCGCGTGCATCTAATAATCAGGCATGAATCGAACCATTACAGTCTATCGGCTCGTTTTTGCGGTCGGCGTCGTATCGCTGTTGGTCGGGGTGTTCGCTCTCTCGACCGCCAGCAGGAGACCTTTTCTGCGACCCTGTAGCCGGTTGTGGCACACTTGCAAAGCCGGCCACTTGAGCGAATCGGAGCAGCACCTGAGTCCCGTAACCAAGGCAACCGAGGTGGCCGAGGATATTGGGGCGGAAGCCGAAGTTATAGCCACGCGAGATGTTCCTTGCGAGGAAGTCCTGCCTACGGGTCTTGCGCTAATCATTTACAAGCATCCCTTCCGATCCCCCCCGCCCGTTCTATAAACCTCTCTCGTTTTTCGCCTTCTCACGTCACATTATGCAGCGCGCCTCCCAGCAGGTGGCGCTCAGTTTCTGACGACATCGTTACTAGCACCCCGTCTGTTCGCCAGGGATTCAGGAGGTAGAGAGGTTGCACACTCCATTATCGGCTGACCAGATCAACCAGCTCCGTTCCTATAACACGTGCGTAATCTCCGACGCCATCGAGACTTTCGGTATCAGGCTGCGGAACGAAGGATTTGCCACTGCGGGCTTCCGCTGCCTCTTCAAAAACTTTCCTCCCATGGTGGGCTACACGGCGACCTGCAAGATACGATCGGCTCATCCGCCCATAGTGGGAAGCCGGTATGTTGAACGAACCGATTGGTGGAAACACATCATGAGTATTCCGTCTCCGCGCATAGTCGTCATGCAGGATACGGACCCGGAGCCTGGAACAGGAGCCTTCCTGGGGGTTGTGCACGTCAACATCCTGAAGGCGTTGGGCTGCGTGGGGGCGGTAACGAATGGGGCGGCGCGCGAGTTGGGCGGTATCGAGGCGAGTGGTTTTCAGGTCTTTGCCGGCCGGATCGCTATCTCCCGGCCTATGTCCACATTGTGGAGTATGGCGATCCGGTGGAGGTCGGAGGGCTAAAGATCCAACCCGGCGATTTAATCCACGGGGACCGCCACGGCATTATCAACGTCCCGAAGGATCTGGCAACTCAACTTCCGCCGGTGGCGGCAAAGGTTGCCGAGCAAAAGCAACAAGTGATCGAGTTATCGCGAAACCCCGGCGCTTCCTTTGATGAGCTCGGACGAGCATTACGAGAGTTACTCGAATTCAATATGGATCACCCCATCGACGGAGAAAATCAGTGGAAACAACGGTGAACTGCCGAAAAAGATACAGTGTGAAATTCCTGAGATTGACTCCAATAATCGGCCTCTGCCTTCTGGTCATTTTGCTTGGTGCTCTTCCTTCCTGCCGAGGTGTCCGAGCCAAGGGGGCCGCGCAAGAGGCGGTGACGGTGGGCGTGACGAAGGTTAGCCGCAAGTCTCTCCAGTGCCAAATCACGCTCTCCTCTGAGCTGGTGCCTTTCCAGGAGATCGACGTTTATGCCAAGGAGTCGGGCTACGTCCAGAAACTTTACGTCGATTATGGCACCCGAGTAAAACAAGGCCAGCTTATGGCCACTTTGGGGATTCCCGAGTTAGAGGCCCAGTTGCAAGAAGATCAAGCGGTGGTCAAAAACGCCACGGACGAGGTGTCGCGCGCTCAGCACATCTTGAGACGTTATCAAGCCATGCATCAAGTCCTCGACCTCGGGTACACCCGCTTATACGGGGTCTCTCAGACCCGGCCCGGCCTGGTGGCACAGCAGGAAGTGGATGATGCGCAGGGCAAAGACCTCGCAGCAGCCTCGGAGGTGGACGCGGCCGAATCGGCGCTGGCGGCGGCCCAGAGCACCCTTCTCGCGAGCCAATCGAGACTCGTCCACGACCAGGCACTCTTTGATTATTCCCGCATCACGGCGCCTTTTCCGGGGGTAGTCACTCAGCGGTACGCCAACCTCGGCACCTTGATGCAAGCGGGCACCAGTTCGAGCACGCAGGCCATGCCGCTCGTCAGGCTCTCCCAAGACGACCTATTCCGTTTGGTGATTCCGGTGCCGGAATCTGACGTGCGCTATATCCGCAATGGCGATCCGGTGGATGTCCTAGTGCCGTCGCTGAACAGACGATTCCCGGGTAGGGTCGCTCGGTTCTCCGTCGATGTGAGGGCAGACACACGCACCATGCACACCGAGGTCGATATTCCCAACCCAAACCGGGTCCTTGTGCCGGGCATGTACGCTGAGGCCACATTTGGAGTGGAAGCAAGACAAGGCGTTCTTGCTGTCCCCCTCCAAACGGTGAGCCAGCAGGGCGACCAGACCTGGGTGTATGTCGTGAGTCCGCGCAACCGGGTCGAGGATCGGCCGATAAACTTGGGCATTCAAACCGCCACCGAAGCAGAGGTTGTCTCGGGCTTAGCGGAAGGCGAATCAGTGATTGTAAGCGACCGCAGTAGCCTTAAGCCGGGCCAAGAAGTGCATCCGCAAGTCGTCCAGATGCTGCAGTACCACGGGGAAAACCAGGAATAATCTCTGAGGATTCATTCTATCTTTTGAGGACGAAAACGAATGCCACGATTTTCAATCCGCAATCCGTATTTCATCGTTGTTTGTTGCCTGGCATTGCTGGTGATCGGGGTGACCAGCCTGGCGCGCATGCCCGTCGACCTCTTCCCTCCCATCAACCTGCCGGAAGTGGTCGTGGCCACCTTCTATTCCGGCATGCCCCCTCAGGACATCGAAATCGATATCACCAACCCCCTCGAACGCTTCTTCACCCTGGCCAGCGGCATCGATCACATGGAATCACGGTCACTGCTCGGCGTGAGCATCATCAAGATCTATTTCCAGCCCGGCAGCAGCGCCGACGCGGACGTGACCGAAATCTCCAATCTAGCTTTGGCCGACCTGAAACGCTTGCCGCCCGGCACTTTGCCCCCCGTGGTGCTGAAGTTCGACGCCTCCAGCCTGCCCGTCTGTTTGGTGACCGTCAAAGGGCAAGGGCTCACCGAAACCCAACTCCACGACTACGCCCAGTTTGCCATCCGCAACCAGATTGCGGTGGTGAAGGGGGCGGAGATCCCGCCCCCCTTCGGCGGCAAGTACCGGCAGGCTATGGTGTACGTGGACCCCTACAAACTCTTCTCCCGCCAGATGACCCCCATGGACGTGGTCGAGGCGGTGAACCAATCGAATCTGATCCTGCCCGCCGGGGACGTGAAGATGGGCCCCTACGATTACTACGTCTATTCCAACAGCCTGGTGAATCAAGTGAAGGACCTGAACGAGATCCCCATCAAGACTGTGGGGACCTCGTGGGTCAGCGTGGGGGATGTGGGGAAGGCCGAAGACGCCAATCAGATTCAATACAACGAGGTGCGGGTAGATGGGCAGAAGTCGTGTTACATCCCCATCATGAAGCAGGGGGGCGATACGAACACCATCGAGGTGGTGAACGGGGTTCGGAAGCTGATTGCGCATCTCTTCGACATACCCAAACAAATGGTGACCAACCTGGTGTTCGACCAGTCGGTGTATGTCAAGGAGGCCATCCACACGGTGCTGCACGAAGGTCTCCTGGGCCTGGTTCTCACCAGCCTGATGATTCTCCTCTTTCTGGGCAGCTTCCGCGCCACCTCGGCCGTCTTGCTCTCCATTCCCCTTTCCGCCTTGACCGCATTTGTAGTGCTTTACTTGATGGGCAGCACGGTGAACACCATGATTCTGGGTGGGCTGGCGCTGGCATTTTCGCGGGTGATCGACAACTCCGTAATCTCGCTCGAAAACATTTATCGCCACCTGGAGATGGGGGCCCTCCCGCACATTGCCGCGGAGGTCGGGGGGGCGGAGGTGAATCTCGCCGTCCTGGCAGCAACGCTGGTGGACGTAGTGGACTTCTTCCCGGTGACGTTCCTTTATGGGGTCAGCAAGTTTCTCTTCACGTCGCTGGCTCTGGCGTTTTGTCTCTCGTTATTGGCCTCGTTCGTGGTCGCCATGACAGTGATTCCGCTTTTCTGCTCGCGATTCCTCAAGCAGGTGCCGCACGCGGAAGGGCACGGACAGAAGGAAGGCACGTACGAAATCGAACCCACCACTCCGGTCAACCGTTCCTGGTGGGACAGGTTTAACGCCGGGTTCAACCGGCTTTTCAACAAGTTACTCGATTTCTACGAGTACTGGGTGCGACGGGCACTCAAGCGGCCGGGATTGACGGTCGCCGCTTTGGCAGGGGTGTTTTTGGCCAGCCTGGCCATCTACCCCTTTCTGGGCTTGGCCTTCTTCCCCCGCACCGACGCCGGACAGTTCACCATCAACCTTAAGGTGCCCACCGGCACGCGCCTCGAGGTGACCGATCAGTACGTGGCCAAGGTGGAGAACCTGATCCGCAACGTGGTGGATCCTCGCGACTTCAAGATGGTGGTGTCGAACATCGGCGTGGTGCCCGATTTCTCCTCCCTCTACACCACCAACGCCGGGCCCTACACCGCCACCGTGCAGGTGCAGTTACAAGATGACCACCGGCGCAGCAGTTTCCAGTACATGGACGAGATGCGGAGGGAGATGCAGCAGCGCTTTCCGGAGGTTCGCACGTTTTTCTCCAGCGGCTCGATGGTGGACGCGATCTTGAACATGGGCATGCCGGCGCCGATCGATGTGCAGGTCAGCAGCGGGGACCTGAAGCAGAGTTACGGCATCGCCCAGAGCCTGGCGGGCCAGATCCGGGGGCTGCGGGGAGTTGGCGAGGTCTACATCCCGCAGGACATGAACTATCCTGCCTTGTTCTTGGCCGTGGACCGGGTGCATGCGGCGGAATTAGGGCTAAGTCAGAAAGCCGTCGTAGACAACGTGATTACAGCACTCAACTCCAATTACATGATTGCACCCAATTACTGGGTGGACCGCCAAACCGGGAACGATTACTACCTCACCGTCCAATACTTCGAGGCCGGCAAGCCCTCCATCCATGACTTTATGGACCTGAAGAATATCCCGCTTCGAGCTCCCAATCTGACCGAGCCTACCACCCTCGACACTGTGGTAAAGCTCTCCAGGACCGAAACCCCGACGGAAGTTGACCACTACCAAATTCAGAGGATCACCGACGTGTACGTGACGCCCTCGGGGGAAGATTTGGGCAAAGTGACAAGCTCCATACGAGGGATCCTGGCAAAGACCAACTTAACTGGAGACGTGCAGGTGGACCTGCGCGGAATGGTACAAGGCATGGAAGCTTCATTCAAAAGTTTTGCTTTCGGGTTCCTAATCTCCTTCATGCTGCTGTATCTCATCCTGGTGGCTCAGTTTCGTTCTTTTGCCGATCCCCTCTTGATCATGCTGGCCATCCCCATGGGATTTGTCGGGGTGCTGCTGATTCTGCCGCTCACCCACAGCACGCTGAACGTGATGTCACTGATGGGAGTCTTGATGCTGGTAGGCATTGCCGATTCCAACAGCATCCTGATTGTGGATTTCGCACACAACCTGGAGAAGCAAGGCCTGGCGCCCGCCGATGCCGTGATTACAGCTTGCCGGGTGAGGCTGCGGCCCATCCTCATGACATCGCTGGCCACCATTATTGGCATGAGTCCCATGGCGATGAAATTGGGGACGGGCGCGGAACAGTACACGCCCATGGCGCGCGCCATTATCGGGGGACTGACCTCCTCAGTGATCTTGACGATCTTCATCGTGCCGGCGGCTTACCTCCTCGTCTATGGCAAGAAAAAGCAGCCCGGCAGCGAGGCGTCAACGCCGGCGGAACCTCATTCGTGAGGGCGTTTCGGCAAGCGGTCAGGGGACGGCAAGCAGTCCCTTACAAGCTGTAGGGGTAGGGCTTGCCCTACCCAGGCCAGGTCTCACCGACCAGAGGGCGGTCCGTCACCTGACGGATCCCCCTTCAAATCGGTGGGCAGGAGGTGGAGTAATAATGAACCGAAGAATTTTTCTTCTCATGGTTTTCCTGGCGCTGGGAGTGACCGGCGAGGCGCGAGCCCAGAACACCGCTCCGACGACGCTTACTCTGAAAGACGCCGGGGCCCTGGCGCTCAAGAACCATCCTCAGGTTCTGGCGGCGCAGGCGACCGTGCGGGAGTTTAACGAGTTGGTTGTCGAAGCGCGCTCGGCCTACTTACCAACGCTCGATGGCGAGGTAACTGGGTCAGGAGGTAATCCGCAGGCTCGCATTGGCGCAGGCTACTTGCCGGCCTCCAGGCTGTTCGACCGGCTCGGCACAGGAATCTCGCTCTCCCAGCTCATTACCGATTCGGGGCGTACCCCCAACCTCGTGGCGAGTTCCCGGCTGCAAGCCCAGGCAAGCCAGCGGACCTACGAAGCCACTCGCTACGACGTCCTGCTGGCCGTCGACCAAGCTTACTTCGCTGCGCTGCGCGCTCAAGCCTTGGTCAAATTGGCAGAGCAAACCGTGGCGGCGCGTCAGATCCTGTCTGATCAGGTGACGGAGTTGGCCAGAAACAAGCTACGGTCGCAGGTCGATGTCGCCTTCGCTGACGTGAACTTGTCCGAGGCTAAACTACTTTTACTTCGTTCCCAGGACCAGGTTCGCGCGGCATTTGCCGAGCTCACGCGGGCGCTGGGCGCGCAACAGGAATTCAACTACAAACTAGCGGATGAGCCGCTGCCATCCAGTCCCCCGCTTGACGCCGAATCGCTCATTGCCCAAGCCCTTACTAATCGTCCGGACCTCTTGAGTTTACAGCTCCAACGTGATGCGGCTGTAAAATTCGCGCGGGCGGAGCACGACCTGTCGTTCCCGACAGTGAGCCTGGTGGGCGCGGCAGGGGCCATCCCGGAGATGAAACAGATTCTGTCGACCAACATACCGAACAATTACGAGGGCGCAGCTTTGAACGTCGAAGTACCGATCTTCAATGGACACCTTTTCGCCGCGCGGCGCGAAGCGGCCCGCTTCCGGGCACAGGCCGAGGATCAAGGAGTGCGCGATCTTCAGGAGAGAATTGCGCGGGATGTGCGGGTGGCTTGGTCTAGCTCCAAAACGGCGTTTCAGAACATTGATGTCGCGGCGGAGTTATTGCGGGAAGCCTCCCTGGCGCTGGATCTGGCTCAGGGCAGGTATAACCTGGGCCTGAGCTCGATTGTGGAGTTGTCCCAGGCGCAGTTGAACCTTACGCAGGCTGAAATTGAAAACCTGAACGCCAAGTATGACTACCAGAGCATCTACGCGATGCTGCAATACACCATGGGATTGCTGCGCTGATGCGCCTAGGGACGAGGCTTCCCTACCCTCGTCGGCCCACTAACGCCCCGGGGCGGCAAGACATCCTTCTAAACACTGTGATGTTATCAACGGGTCGGGACGTACAGTTATCCCTTAGCGAATTTCAAAGCCGCAGAGTTGAGGCAATAACGAAGGCGTGTCGGCGCCGGCCCGTCATCAAAGACGTGACCTAGGTGAGCATCGCATTCATTGCATTGCACCTCGGTTCGTTCCATGCCGAGGGACAAGTCGGTTTGGGTGCGAACGTTTTCGGGCGCAATCGGCGCCCAGAAGCTGGGCCATCCTGTTCCTGAATCGAATTTCGTGGCCGAACTGAAAAGCGCATTGTCGCAACAAACGCAGCGGTAGATGCCCTTTTCGTGATTGTTCCAGTATTTCCCAGTAAAAGCCCGCTCTGTTCCCTTTTTTCGAGCAACCTCGAATTGCTCAGGAGTCAGCTTCTGCTTCCATTCTTCGTCTGTCTTCACCACTTTTTCAACCATAATAGTCCCCTTCCGCATGCCGGAATCTGTGAATTGCACCAGGGTTACCAGGCGAGGGTTGCTTTTGCTCCGGGGAGCCCCGGCGCTCGGAGCCATAGCCGCTACGGCCCTGCGCAAGCCCAAAGCGCCAGCCATGCCAAAAGCCGCCGTGAGGAATCCCCTGCGGCTCAGACCTTTTTCGCCAAGAGTCCGCCGCCTCTGCTTAATCTCCGAATCCACACCCAACCCCCATACATCAGGCAAATTGCTAAGAACCCATCGCAAAATACCGCCGCGTCCTGCCGGGTTCGCCCCATGAATGACACTTCAAGAGATGGAAACAAGAGGTGTTTGGTTACAAAGATTAGCCCGCGCTTTTCAGATACGGGCATCCGAAGCCCAGGCGGGAAATACAATTCCCCTCCTCTCTGAGGAGGCGATTAAGGGGCGGTGTGCTTCAGTACGGCGACCACCCCCGAACCATCCCGAGCCCAGGAGGGGAGGAACAATTCCCGCAGGGGCACGCCATGGAGTGCCCCGGGGAACTGGCTAGCTCGTTTTCAGGAATTCTCAGTTGGCGGGGACCCCGGCGCGCACGCGCCGTTGATGGGAAATACCAAGCTTCGATCCGGCTCCCAGGAGAGATAAACCTTGGCGCCCGGGGATGTCCGCTCCAGTGGAAAGGCGTTCGCCGCCATAGCCCCTCGGACAACCAACCGTTCGCCGCTCGCTATCCGAACCGTCCAGCGCCGGCTGCCGCCTTCGAATATGGCCTCAACCACCTCGCCGGGCACGATATTAACCGCCTCGCTGCCGGGTCGAGGCCGGCCCAGTGTTAGCCGCATCGCCTCCGAACGCACCCCCAACACTCCGGCATGGCCAGGCACCAATTCCATCGAGTTCCTGGACCACAGGATCAATCCGTTCGCGGTCTCGAAGCGAGTGCCCAGTGTGCTATGGCTGAGGCAATGCACCGCGAAGAAATTCTCCACCCCCATGAAGTCGGCGACAAAGGGCGTCCGAGGCGCCCCATAGGTCTCCTCCGCCGGACCCACCTGCTCGAGGCGGCCATGGTTGATAACGGCAATCCGGTCAGACATCACGAGCGCCTCTTGCTGGTCGTGGGTGACGAAAATAAAGGTGATCCCCAGACGCTCGCGAAGACGTTTGAGCTCCACTTGCATCTGCTGGCGCAGCTTCTGGTCGAGGGCGCCCAGGGGCTCGTCCAGCAGCAACACCGCCGGCTCGAGAACGAGAGCCCGCGCCAGCGCCACGCGTTGCCGCTCACCTCCACTCAGTTGGTGCGGGTAGCGGTCCTCTTTGCCCGGCAGCTCGACCATCTCCAGGAGGATACGAACGCGCTTGCGGATTTCATCTGCCGACAACTTCTTCTGCTCGAGGCCGAACGCCACGTTGCGGAACACGTTCAGGTGAGGGAAGAGGGCGTAATGCTGGAAGACGGTGTTCACGTTGCGGCGGTAAGGGGGCAGACAAGCAGCGTCCCGCGCGTTGATCAGGATTTGCCCGCTCTGGGGCTGCTCGAATCCCGCCACTAACCGCAGGATAGTGGTCTTCCCGCTGCCACTGGGACCCAGCAACGTGAGGAATTCTCCCCGCCTTACCTCCAGGGAAAAATCCTCAAGCGCCGTATTCTCCCCGTAGCGCTTGCTGACTCCCCGTAGCTCGACAATGCACTGCGGCAACTCTTCCAATTCTTGAGCTGGCTCCACCGCCTCGTGGAAGTTTTCAAACTCATCCTACTCGCGACTTGAAAAAATAACAAGAGTGATTTTTTTGATTTTTCAGGTGCTATTTCTGATTTGCGATGGCCGCCTCCTCCTTGCGTCCTTCGGCGCCTTAGCGCTTTGGCGGGGGCAGCCTTGGGTATTCCAAACGCGCCCAATAAGCTTCTGGGAGCACTTGACACTTCACGCCCGCCTGTTAATCTTTTGAAGTGAGAAGCAAAACCGCTACACGGGCCTTCAGCTTTCAGCCGTCAGTTCGCAGCGCGCGGTTAGCCGAGAGCTGAAGGCGGAATGCACTTATGTCCAAGAAGCACAAAGCCACCGTCCAGAGACAATTCACCAAGACCGCCGACGCCTTCGCCAAGTTCGCGGTGCGCGATTCGGCGGAGGTTGTGGCCGAAAAAGTGGAGTTCGCCAAACCCCAGCCTCAAGAACTTGTACTCGACATCGCCTGCGGGCCGGGGGCCTTTGTGCTCGCCGTCGCCCCGCGCGTGAGTCTCGCCGTGGGCATCGACTTGACACCCGAAATGCTCCGCCAAGCGCGCCAGTTCCAGGCTGAAAAGCAAATCGTCAACGCGGTCTTCGCCCGCGCCGATGCCGACCACCTTCCCTTCCCCGATGCCTGCTTCGATTTGGTCAGCTGCCAGCATGCCTTCCACCATGTAACCAGGCCGGAACTGGTTCTCGCGGAGATGATCCGCGCGACCAAACCCGAGGGTCGCCTGTTGATCCTCGATCCGTTGGCCCCGGAAAGCGACGCCAAATTTGAGCTCTTCAATCATATCGAACGCCTGCGCGACCCTTCCCACACCTCTTCTCTTCGCCTTACGACCTTCCTCAGCATTTTCGAGGAGCATGGGCTCGAGGTCCTCCGGCAGTCGCTACGGCGACGACCGCGGTCTTTTGATCAATGGATGCTTCGCGCCGGACTTAAGCCCGGTCAAAAACGTTACGCCGAGACGCGAAGACAATTGGAAGTATCCATGTCTGGAGATAAAGCAGGCTTCGCCGCCCGAGCCGATGGAGATGATATTCAGATTATCCACAACGAGGGGATGTTCCTGGCGCGACGGCTTCCAGCAGATAGCGTGTAGAGGCGCCCCTTGTGCCCGCCCAGCCCGGAACGGCGCCTGCCGCTTGAAACCGAGTGGGAGGCCCTCCGCTGTCGGGGGGCCATTATCAGGGGGACGGCAAGCTCTTCCCCTACGCTTGCTTCACTTCGCTGATCTGAATCGTGGGCTGGGTGTTTGTATAGTTCGG
>Ga0187781_10001953_pt1 | contig 15687 bp, 13 predicted proteins | sample 0715_SJ02_MP02_2_FD_132447 | JGI IMG/M metagenome (GOLD analysis project Ga0187781, IMG submission 132447) | Tropical peat soil microbial communities from peatlands in Department of Meta, Colombia - 0715_SJ02_MP02_20_MG | ecosystem: Environmental > Terrestrial > Soil > Wetlands > Peat | place...
CTTCGCCCGGGTCGTGGAGGCGATCCTTGCCTCCTCGGAGGTCGACTCGGTGCTCGTCTCCGGTTACTTCGGCGGTTACTGGCAGTACTCGGACGAGCTCCGCCGGGCCGAGCACGCAGTGGCCGGCGCTCTCGTCGAGCTGACGCACGGGTCGAACACACCGGTCGTCGTGCACACGATGCACGAAGGCGCCGACTTCTCCGATGCCCTCGTGCAGCTGCAGGCTGGTCGCCTCCCCGTCGTCACGCGGATCGAGGCGGCCGCCTCGATCCTTGCTCGCCTCCACGCGCGGGCCGCTCGCAGCCCGGAGGGGCTGCCGGAGGTGCTGCCGGCGGAGGCCCGTCCGGCCGAGGAGGGGTACTTCGGGGCCCGGCGGCTCCTGGAGGATGCCGGCCTCGTGTTCGCGCCGGCTCGACGCGTGCACGACATAGCCGAGACCCTCGAGGCCGCCAGGGCCATTGGCTATCCCGTCGTGCTGAAGGCACCGGCGCTCGAGCACAAGTCCGACGCCGGCGGGGTCGTGCTCGGCCTCGAGGACGACGAAGCCCTCGCGGCCGCCGCCGAGGCGATGTGGGAGCGCCATGGCGCCGGATCCTTGTCCGTCGAGGCCATGCTCGACCTCGCCTCCGGCGTCGAGCTGCTCGTGGGGGCCTTCCGCGACCCTCGCTTCGGGCCGGTGGTCGTAGTCGGCCTCGGCGGGATCCACACCGAGGTGATGGCCGACGTCGCCACGGGCCTGGCACCGGTGGGGGTGGATCAGGCGGCCCGCATGATCTCCTCGCTTCGCGGGGCGGCTCTGCTGCTTGGCGTTCGCGGGAGGCCCCGGCTCGACATCGAAGCGGCCGCGAGATCCGTCGCCGCCTTGTCGCGCCTTGCCGCCAGCCGGCCGGACCTGCGCGAGATCGAAGTGAACCCGCTGCTCGTCTGCCAAGAGGGCGCCTTCGCCCTCGACGCCCGTATGGTGCTCGAGCCGGCTCAGCCCGACTCGGGCAGCTGATGGCGGGGCGGGGGCGGCTCTGCCTGTCCCCAGGCGTCGACTCCGCCGTCGACCACGATCGTCGTACCGGTGATGTAGCTGGCCGCCGGCGACACGAGCCACGCGATCACGTCGCCCACCTCGGCGGCCGTTCCCAGGCGCCCGAGGGGGACGGCCCGCTCCCAGGCGGCCACCTGCTCGGGGCCGTACTGGTCGAGGCCCTCGGTGGCGATGTTGCCCGGCGCCACGCAGACCGCTCTGATGCCGTAGCGGCTCCACTCGCAGGCGAGGCCTGCGGCGAGGTTCTCCACGGCCGCCCGGGCGGCGGCCGCGTGCACCATGCCGGGAACGCCGCGTCGCGGGCTGAAGCCGATGAAGACGACGACCCCGCGGCGACGGGGGATCAGGGAGCGGACAGCCGCCTCTCTCGTCAGGCTCCAGGCGGCCTCGACGGAGAGACGATGCACCGCCTGCCACCCGTTGACGGAGATCTCCTCGGCCGGGGCGCTGAATTGGCCGCCGGCGTTGTTGACGACGATGTCCACCTGGCCAAAACGCCCAAGAGCGGCGTCGACGACCCGCTGCACGTCCTCGCTCTGGCGGACGTCGGCCGGCACGGCCAGGCTGTGAGCCCCGATGGCGGCGATCTCCTGAGCGGCGGCTTCGAGCGGCTCGCTCCGTCGCCCGCACACGACCACGCTCGCTCCGGTGCGGGCGAGGGCCAAGGCGGTGGCGCGACCGATGCCCGTGCCGCCGCCCGAGATCACGGCGACCTGGCCCTCGTTGGCATCGGGCGCGAGCGCGGAGTGCCCCACGGCTCCGAGACGATACCGGTCGCGCCCCTCTCCTCTTGCGGACATGGCGTTGTTATCACACGTCTGTTATGCTAAAACACGCGAACCGAGTGAGCTCCGCCGGAGGGGACGCAGGCGTGCCGAAGATCGTGGATGTCGAGCATCGGCGAGAGGAGGTCCTCGAGGCGACGTGGCGCGTCATGGCTCGCGAGGGTTTCGAAGGGGTGAGCATCCGGGGGATCGCGGCCGAAGCGGGCTACTCGACGGGGGTCATCGCCCATTACTTCAGGAACAAAGATGACGTCGTCCGCTCGGCCCTGCTGCGCGTCTGGCGGCGCGAGGCCGATCGCATCGCTGCTCGTACCGCCGGTCTCGAGGGCCTGGCCGCCTTGCGGGCGACGGTGGCAGAGGTGCTCCCGAGCGGTGAGGAGCGCAAGCTCGAGATGGCGGTGTGGCTGTGTTTCTGGGGCCGCGCCATCGGAGACGAGGCTCTCATCGCCGAGCAGCGCCGTTACTACGGCACTTGGCGGGCGCTGTTGAGGCAGCGCCTCCTCGAGGCGCAGCAGCTGGGGGAGATCGGGACAGAGCTCGACCCGGCGGCCGAGGCCGTTCGCTTGGCGGCGCTCATCGACGGCGTCGGGGTCCAGGCCGTCTTCGAGTCAGAGCGCTTCTCCGACCGGCAGCTGCCCGAGATCGTCGAGGCGCATCTTCGCGCCCTCGAGACGGGCGGCGCCCTGGCGGGAAGCGGACAACGGGATGCCGGCGGCGCCCCCGCCGCCAGCAGCCTTCGGACGAGGGCCACGCCCTCTCGCCCGGCGCCCCGGCGCCGCCCGCCAGCTACCCGCCGGCAGGCGTCCGCTCCCGCGGAGAAGCCGGCGCGATTCCCGGTGCAATGAGTCGCAGGGCAGGTTCCACGCGACGGTGCCGCCCCATGCCGGCGCCGCGCTTCACGAGCAAGGAGGGCAATTGATGGACTGGACCCACACGGAGTCACAGATCGAGCTGAAGGCACGGGCGAGAGCGCTCGCCGAGGAGATCAAGATCTTCGAGGAGCAGTGCGAGGCCGAGGACGGCCTCCCGGCCGAGGCACTCGACCGCATCAAGAAGAGCACGCTTGCCGCCGGCTTGAACGCCATCAACATGCCGTCCGAATGGGGCGGCGCCGGCCTCTCGGTCCTCGATCAGGTGCTCGTGCAAGAGGAGCTCGGGCGGCTCACGAACGCCCTCTGGGACGCCGTCTGGCGGCCCGCCAACGCCTTGAAGGCCTGCACGCCAGCCCAGCGCGAGCGCTTCCTCATCCCGGCGATCAACGGCGAGCGGCGGGACTGCTACGCCGTCACCGAGTCCGGGGCCGGCTCGGACTACACCTCGATCGAGACGACGGCCACCCCGGCAGAGGGCGGGTATCGCATCGACGGCGAGAAGTGGTTCGTCACCGTCGGCGACGCCGCCGACTTCCTCATCGTCATGGCCATGGCGCTGCCCGATCGCAGCCCGACGCTCTTCCTCGTGGAGCGGGACACCCCGGGCGTGAGCATCCAACGGACGCCTCGCTACATGCACACCTTCGTCTACAAGCACCCGATCTACACCTTCGACGGGGCCTTCGTCGGCGACGACTGCGTGCTCGGCGGCCTCGGGCGGGGTGACGACCTGACTCGCGAGTGGTTCGTGGAGGAGCGGATCATGATCGCCGCCCGCGCTCTCGGCGCCGCCGAGCGCGCCCTCAACGAGGCGACCGAATGGGCGAAGACCCGCCAGCAGTTCGGCCGTCGCCTCATCGAGAACCAGATGATCCAAGCGATGCTGGCCGACAGCGCCGTCGAGATCGCCACCAACCGGGCTTTCACCTACCAGGTGGCCTCCGAGACGGACGCCGGCATGCCGAGAAAGCTCGTGCACGCCAAGGCGTCGATGGTGAAGCTGTCTACCTCCGAGGCGGCCGGGCGCGTGATCGATCGGGCCGTGCAGATCTTCGGAGGGCGCGGCTACATGCGCGAGTACCCGGTCGAGCGGCTCTACCGGGACATCCGCGTCGACCGCATCTGGGAGGGGACCTCGGAGATCCAGCGTCTCGTCGTCGCCAACGAGATCACGAAACGGGAGGTTGCCCCGCTGCTCACGCCCTGGGCGGCGCCGTGAGCCCTTCGGGCGAGGCCGCCGATGCCGCCGCCGGCGATGAGGTCGGCGGCGGCGGCCCCGACAAGGGCCGGGTCGAGGTGGAGGCTCGCGGCAAGGTGGCGCTCGTCACCTTGCAGCGCCACCGCAAGCTGAACGCCCTCTCCGGCGCGATGGAAGAGGCTCTGGCGGGCGCGCTCGAGAGCCCGGAGGTGACGGGCAGCCGTAGTTTTGTCATCACGGGCGGCCCGCAGGTCTTCTCCGCCGGGGCCGACGTCTCCGAGATGAGCGATGTCGACCCGGAGTCCATCTTCGCCTACTACCGGGCGAGCGGAGGCGTCTACGAGGCGGTCGCCTCGATGCCGCAGCCGAGTGTGAGCGCCATCAGTGGGTACTGCCTCGGCGGCGGCCTCGAGCTCGCCCTCGCCACCGACTTTCGTGTCGCCGACGAGACGGCCGTCTTCGGCCTGCCGGAGGTGTCGATCGGCATCCTCCCGAGCTCGGGTGGCATCCATCGCCTCGTGCGCATGCTCGGGACGGCGAGAGCTCGCGAGCTCGTCCTTGCCCGTGGGCGCCTTCCGGCTCGGGAGGCCCTCGCCCTCGGGCTCGTGACCGAGGTCGTCCCCGCCGGCGAAGCCCTCGCCCGGGCTCTCGAGCTGGCGGGCGAGCTGGCCGAGCTCCCGCCGCTGGCGACGGCGCTGGCACGGCGCGCCATCGAGGCGGCCGGTGAGTCCTCGAGGGACGTGGCGCTCCTCGTCGAGCAGCTCGCCTACGCCGCCCTCTCCTACACGCCCGTGATCGACCGGCGGGGTTCGGGGCGAAATGGATGAGGCCGGGCGGGCGGCACCCTCACATGGGACCGAAGAAGGGATGAGTAACGTGACAAGCCAGCACCCTCGACACAGGAGAGCATCGAGAAAGGGCCGTCAATGAGCGCATCGGGCAAGGTCATCATCACGTGCGCGATCACCGGGTCGGGTCACACGCCGACGATGTCGCCGTATCTCCCGTACTCGGTCGAGGACGTCGTCGAGCAAGCCGTCGGCGCCGCCGAGGCGGGCGCGGCCGTCCTCCACCTGCACGCCCGTGACCCCGAGGACGGCCGGCCGACGTCCGACCCCGGGCTCTTCATGGAGTACGGCCGGCGCATCAAGGAACGCAGCGACGTCGTCCTCAGCATCTCGTCCGGCGGCGGGACGGGGATGTCGATCCAGGAACGGCTCGAGGGCGTGAGGAAGCTGCAGCCCGAGCTGTGCACCCTCAACCTCGGCACGATGAACTACGGCAGCTACCCGATGATCGACAAGCACGCCGGCTCGTGGCGCTTCGAGTGGGAGGAGCCGTACCTCGAGAGCACGCGCCGCGAACCCTTCGTGAGCACCTACGCCGACATCGAGTACATGCTGAAGGTCGTCGGTCCGGAGACGGGTGCCCGCTTCGAGTGCGAGGCCTACGACATCTCGCACCTCTACACGCTCGCTCACTTCCTCGACCGGGGCATGATCGATCCCCCCATCTTCGTGCAGACGATCTTCGGCACGATGGGCGGCATCGGGCCGGACGTCGACCACATCGTCCACATGAAGCGGACGGCTGACCGCCTGCTCGGGGACGCCTGGGAGTGGTCCGCCCTCGGGGCCGGTCGCTACCAGTTCGGCATCGTCACCGCCGCCGCCATCATGGGGGCGCATGTGCGCGTCGGCCTCGAGGACAACCTCTATCTCGCCAAGGGACGCCTGGCCGAGTCCAACGCCGAACAGGTGACGCGGATCCGCTCGATCCTCGAAGCCCTCTCGCTCGAGATCGCCACGCCCGCCCAAGCGCGGGAGATCCTCCAGCTCAAGGGCCGCGACAAGGTTGCCTTCTGACCCGGCCGTCGCCACGGGCGGAAGAGACGTGACCGGGGGCGACGGCGAGGCGGACGGCGGCATCGGGCCGGCGAGACCTGTTGCACCGACGGCCGTGCGCACGGTGGCCGTCATCGGCACCGGCGTCATCGGCGGAGGCTGGGCCGCCCACTTCCTCCGCATGGGACTCGACGTGAGCGCCTATGACCCTCAGCCCGGCGCCGAGGGACGACTCCGGCGGGCGATCGAGGAGGCGTGGCCGACGCTCGCGCGGCTCGGGCTCTCGAGCGGGGCCAGCCCCGCGCGGGTGCGCTTCACGAACGAGCTCGCCGCCGCCCTCGAGGGGGCCGACTTCGTGCAGGAGAGCACGCCCGAAGCCGCTGAGGCCAAGACGGAGGTCCTGACCGAGCTCGACCGCCTCACGCCCGAGGGAGTCGTCATCGCCTCGAGCACGTCGGGCTTCTCGATGACGATGTTGCAGAAGGACTGCCGCCACCCGGAACGGACCGTCATCGGCCACCCCTTCAACCCCCCGTACCTCGTCCCCCTCGTCGAAGTCGTCGGCGGCGAGAGAACAGCTCCGGACGTCGTCGACTGGGCGGTGGCGACCTACGAGCACCTCGGGAAGTACGCCATGCGGCTGGAGCGGGAGCTGCCCGGTTTCGTCGCCAACCGGTTGCAGGAGGCGCTCTGGCGGGAGGCGCTCCACATGGTGGCCGCCGGCGAGGCGACCGTGGAGGAGATCGATGCCGCCGTCGCCCAAGGACCTGGCCTCAGGTGGGCCCTCATGGGCCCCTGCCTGACGTTCCATCTCGCCGGCGGCCCGGGCGGCATGGGCCACATGCTCGACCACTTCGGGGCGGCACTGCTGGAGCCCTGGACTCGGCTCGAGGCCCCGGAGCTCACCACCGAGCTCCGCGACCGCATGGTGAAAGGCTGCCTCCATGAGGCCGGCGGGCGCTCGATCGCCGAGCTCGAGCGCCAGCGGGACGACTTCCTCGTGGAGTTGCTCGACCTCGTCCGCCGCAACCGGGAGCGCTACGAGCCCGGGGGGGAAGCCGGCGCCCAGACGGCAGGGGCATCCGGCGCGGGCGAAGCCCGGGCAGCGAACGCCCCGGTGTTCACTCACCCGCGCGGGTCATGACGGCGGCAGAGCCCTTGCGGCGCCGGGGTGGGGTCCTGCCCGAGTGGATCGACTACAACGAGCACGTCATGGACGGGTATTACCTCGTCGCCTTCACCGACTCGACCGACGCCTGCCTCGAGATCCTCGGCTTCGGCCCTGCGTACCGGGCGCGCACCGGCTGCAGCGTCCACACGGTCGAGACCCACGTCAATTTCTTGCGGGAGGCCCGCCTCGGAGACGAGCTCGACTACGAGACCCTCCTCCTCGGCGCCGACGCCAAACGCCTCCGCATGTTCCACACCATGTCGAGGACCGCCACCGGCGAGGTCCTCGCCACGAACGAGCTCATGTTGCTGCACGTCGACCTGGCGCTCGGTGGCGTCAGCCCGATGCCGGTGGAGAGCCTCGACCTCGCCCAGTCGATGGCGGCGGCGCACTCGAGCCTCGGGTGGCCTGCCAACGCCGGCAGGGCCATCTCGATGGAGCCTCGCCGCCACGGCGGGGACGGGTCGAGCCCCGCAGGCGGCAGTGGAAGAGGCGGGGACCACTCCAAGCCCGCCCGCTGAGCGTCGCCGCCACCTGCGCCAAGAGGAACCCGTCGACCTGGCACGAGGACAGGGGGAACTTGTCCCAAATGGACAACATCTAGGGCCATAGCTTGGCCGCGCCGGACGAGGTAGCCGGATGCCTTCGTGAGTATCATCGTCGGTGGCTCGCCTTCGACTCAAAGGGGTGTCAGACGTGACCGTCGAGGCCCAATTCAAGCCTTTGGTGCTGGGCATCGATGCCGGGGGCACGATGACAGACACCTTCCTCGTGGCGGAGGACGGATCGTTCGCCCTTGGCAAGGCCGTGACGACACCGGCCGACGAGTCCGTCGGCTTCATAGAGTCCGCCATGGACGCCGCCTCACTGTGGAAGGTCCCACCCGAGCGGTTGTTTCCCGAGCTCGCCGTCGTCCTGTACGCGGGCACGACGATGCTCAACACCCTGCTCAGCCGGACGGGCAAGCGGCTCGGCCTCATCACGACGGAGGGTTTCGAGGACGCCGTGCAGATGGGGCGGGGCATGCAGATCTGGACCGGGTACTCCTACTCCGATCGGCTCCATGCGGTCACCCACGTCCACCCCGAGCCACTGGTCTCGCGGGACCGCATAGCCGGGGTGACCGAGCGGATCGACATGTTCGGCGACGTCGTCCTGCCCCTGTACGAGCACGAGGTCGTCGTCGCCACCAAGCGCCTGCTGCGGGAGAACGTCGACGCCATCTGCGTGAGCTTCCTGTTCTCCTTCGTCAATCCCGAGCACGAACTGCGGGCCCGCGAGCTCATCGCTCAGGTGCTCGCCGAGCACGAGGCCGAGGTGGCGATCTTTCTCGCCCACGAGATTCGCCCCGTGCTGCGCGAGCAATCGCGGCTGAACAGAACCTTGATCGAGGCCTACGCCGCCGCCCCCGTCCGCGAGCAGCTGTTCCGGGTGGAGGAGTCGATCCAGCATCGCGGGTTCCCCCGTCAGCTGCAGACCGTGCTGTCCTACGGCGGGCTGGCCAACATCCGGTACCCGCGGCTGCACGAGACCCTCGTATCGGGGCCCGTCGGCGGCGTGCTCGGGGCGAAGTTCATCGGCGACATCATCGGTGAGCAGAACATCGTGGTCACCGACATGGGCGGGACCAGCTTCGACATCGGCGTGATCACCCAGGGTGTCATCCCGATCGACAGCGAACCGGTGCTGGCGCGTTTCAAGCTCAGCCTGCCGACGATCGCGCTTGAGTCCATCGGTGCCGGCAGCGGCACCGTCATCAAGGTCGACCCGGTGACGCGTCGTCTCGAGCTGGGCCCGGAGAGCGCCGGTGGCATTCCCGGGCCGGTGTGCTTCGACCGAGGGGGCGAGCTCCCCACGGTGTGCGATTGCGATCTCGTGCTCGGCTACCTCAACCCGGACAACTTTCTCGGCGGGAAAGTCCGGCTGAACCGTGAGAAGGCCGAGCGGGTCCTGCGCGAGCAGGTGACCGACGTGATCGGGGTGGACCTGTACGACGGCTGCGAAGGGATCGTCAAGATGCTGGAGGAGCAGGCCCGGCTGACCCTCCAGGACCTGATCACGTCGCGCGGCTTCGATCCGAACTCGTACGTCTTGATGTCGTACGGCGGATCAGGCCCCCTCCACGTGGCCGGCTACACGAGCGGGGTCGACTTCAAGGCCGTCATGACCTTTCCCTTCGCGGCGGCCTTCTCGGCCTTCGGTTGCACGAGCGCCGACTTCCTGCACCGCTACTCGAGCTCGGTCCGCATCCCGCTCGCGCAGGATTCGACCGCAGAGGAGCTGGCCGCCGCCGACGCGGAGATCGACTCGGTCTGGGGGCGGCTCGAGGTGCAAGCCCGGGAGGAGTTCGCAGAGGAGGGCGCCGACGTCGAGCGGCTGAGCTTCTCCCGCTTCGCCATGATGCGCTACGCCGTCCAACTCGACGACATCGAGGTCAGATGCCACGTGCGGCCGGAGTCACCAGCAGCGGGGCTCCTCCAGCTCTTCGAGGACCTCTACGAACGGATCAACCGGCGAGTTGCCAAGTACCGCAAGGGCGGCTACCTCATCACCGAGATCGGGCTGTTCGCCCGCATCCCGACCCCCAAGCCGCAATTTCCCCGCCAGCGCCTGGACGGCCGGGCGCCCTCGGCGGCCGCCCGCAAGGAGACCCGCGACGTCTACATCGAAGGGGCATGGCACCCGGCCAGCATCTGGGACATGGAGGGGCTCCGACCGGGAAACGTCGTGGACGGCCTCTCGATCATCGAGCACAGCATGACGACCCTGCTCATCCCGCCCGGGATGAGCGTGTCAATGGACGAACGGGGGTTCCTGTGGCTGTCCAAGAGAGCCCACTAAGGCCAGCCGGGCCGGGGCGGGCAGGAGGCTCCCTCCGCGAGAAGATGGAGCGGAGCGAGGCGCTGTTCGCCGAGACCGGCCACTACGCCGGCTTGAGGACGCTTCCCCTCAAGGACGAGGACCCCCTGCGCTACGAGCGCGTCTACTCGCGGCTCCATTCGACCGTCGTCTCCGCCCGCGAGGGCGCCCGACGGATCGCCGCCTCGCCCGGGGTACGCGAGGTGGGGGAGCTCGTCTTTGCCCTCTACACGCCCGAGGGGGACGCCGTCACGATCTCCACGGGCATCCTCGTGCACGTCCACACCATGAGCCGGTTCATCAAGTGGATGATCCACAACGACTACGAGGACGAGCCCGGCATCAACGCCGGGGACGTCTTCGCCAACAACGACACGTTCATCGGATCGGTCCACGTGCCCGACGTCATGGACGTCGTGCCGGTCTTCTTCGGGGGCGAGCTGGTCGGTTGGGTCGGTGGCGTCTGCCACGAACTGGAGGTCGGGGGCATCACGGGGGGAGGTGACGTAGCCCTCGCGCAGGAGCGCTTCACCGAGGGGATGTTCGTGTGCGCCGAGAAGGTGGGGCTGAACGACGATCTGCGCCGCGACTACATCGTCCGCTGCGAGCGCAACCTGCGCGAGCCCGCCTTCTGGATCATGGACGAGAAGGCAAAGGTGAGCGCCTGCCTGGAGATCCGCGACCGGGTGCTCGAGCTCATCGAGGAGATCGGCATCGACACCTACCGGGGCATCGTGGCCGAGTACATCGAGGAAGGCCGGCGGACCCAGCTCGAGCGGATGCGCCTCATGAGCGTCCCGGGGCGATACCGGGCGGTGACCTTCTACGGGCACGTGGCGGCTCCCGGCCAGCAGCTGCTCCCCCTCGGCCGTCGCGAGACGCTCCTTCACATGCCCCTCGAGGTGACCGTCGGGCGCGACGGTTTCACGACGGTCGACTTCGAAGGGGCCAGCCCCTGGGGCTACCACTCGATGAATTGCACGAAGGCCGCCATGGACGGCGGTCTGTTCGTGACCCTCACGCAGTCGATCGGCTATGACGGCAAGGTCAACGACGGTTCGTACGAGGGCGTCCGGCTCCACCTGCCAGAGGGCAGCTGGACGAACCCCGACAGCGAGCTCGCCGCCACGGCCACTGCGTGGGCCCTGCTGCTGCCGGCGTTCGGCTCCTTCCAGCGCATCCTCAGCCGCGGCTTCTACGCCCGTGGCTTTCACGAGGAGGTCTTCGTGGGTCAGGTGAACACGCCCATGGTCGAGGGAGGGGGCACGAACCAGTACGGTCGCCCCTTCGGCTGCGCCCTCTTCGAGTGCGGCGCCGGCGGCAGTGGCGCCCGGGCCATCATGGACGGCCTCGACACCGGCTACGCCGGCTGGAACCCCGAGTCGGACATGGGCAATGCCGAGATCTGGGAGCACTCCATCCCCTGGGTCTACCTCGCGCGGGCCATCGATGCGGACTCCGGCGGCTACGGCAAGCGCCGAGGCGGCGTGGCCTTCACCTCGCTGTGGAAGATCCACAAGACGCCTCACATCATGGTGGCGACGTCCGAGCACTCGGCCCGCGTCTTCGACAACGCTGGCATGTGCGGCGGCTACCCGGCCTCCACCCTCCAGTATCACTATGCCCTGAGGAAGGTGCGGCTCGAAGAGCTGCTGGCGAGATACGCCAAGATCCCGCGCCTGCCGGAGGTGAACGGGCAAGTCGACCCGATCCTGGCCGAGCTCGGCCTGAGTGGCCAACTGGACAGGATCGATGGTGCCTACCTCGGCCGGTTCAAGGACGGCGACCTGTTCAGCCACTCCTACAACTCCGGTGGCGGCTTCGGCGATCCGCTCGATCGCCATCCAGCCGACGTCGAGCGGGACGTGCACGACGGTCTTGCCAGCCGGGAGATGAGCGAGGTCGTGAACGGCGTCGTGCTGCGTGAGACCGAGGGCGCTTTGTGCACCGACTGGGAGCGGACGGCGGAGCGACGCCAAGCGATCCGAGCCCGCCGGCTGGCCGAGTCGGTGCCCGTGGCCGAATGGTACGAAGCCCAGCGTGCCCGGCTGCAGGACGGGTCGTCGTTCTCCGACCCCGTCGCGACGATGTACGGGGATTGTCGCCGGCTCTCGCCGGCATTCTGGCGCCAGTTCACCGAGTTCTGGGGACTGCCGGCCGACTTCGAGCTCCCCGAGCCTGCACATGAGGAATAGGCGATGACCACCATCTCGTACTCGAGCACGATGATCCGCGACCTGCTGGACGGCCGGCTGCCGTGGCCGGACACCCACAAGATCATGAGCGGCTACAAGGACGCCGACCGGTTCCAGAAGTACCGCGCCCTCGTGCAAGAGACGATCGGAGGCAGCGACCCGGTGGTCCTGCCGATCGGGGAGCGGCTCGTCATCGTCCGGAGCGCGGCTGGTCTTGTCGTCCGCTGCTTCTGCGGCTTCGAGTTCGGCGACTACCGGACGAACTGGAAGCTGGCGGCCCGCATCCGCGTGCGCGACACGGAGGAGTCGCTGGAGGAGCTCTACCCGGGACTGCGCAAATGCGACCCGCAGTGGATGGAGATCCGCGAACTGATCTGCCCCGGTTGCGCAGCTTTGCTGGAGGTGGAGGCGGTCCCGCCCGGCTACCCGCTCACCTTCGACTTCCTTCCCGACCTCGAGGGCTTCTACGAGGACTTCCTGGGCGAACCGCTGCCGGAGCGGGCACCGGACGGTGCTGTGGGGCCGTGAGCTCGGATGCGGTTGAGTCGGGGCTGGACCGTTACCTGCGGCGCCTCGCGCAACTTCCTCCCGACCGTGGTCTCGGGGAAGCTCTGGAGGAGCTGTGCGGGTTTCTTCCGGGCGGGGCGCGTCTCGGGCTCGTCGGGTTCGGCCAGCAGATCGAGAGCCTCGCCTTCGAGACGACGAGCCGGGTGCGACGCCCCCCGCCGCCACTCGGTGACTTCCTCTGCCGCATCATCTCGGCCGGCGAAACTGTCCATGTCCACGCCGGCTCGGACTCTCTCTACCGCAGCGTCCCCCTGGCCGAGTCTCTCGCCGGCGACGAGCTGTTCGTGGTGCCCCTCTTCGTGGGCGGAGAGGTTGTGGCGGCGCTCTGCTATTCGGCGGCCGAGGTGTCAGCGGAGGTTCGCGCCACCATGCGGAGCGCGGCGGTGGCCATCGGTCTTCGTGTCGGCCTGCAAGTGCCGACGGGGCCGGAGGCCGAGTCGCCCCCTGGCCGTTTCAAACAGACGCACGCCCTCGCCAGCGAGGGCCGCCTCAGCGAGGCCCTCCGAGAGGCCGGCGACGCCCTGCGGGTGCGCGCCGAGCTGCTCCCGGCCGGCGCCGCCCTCGCGCTCGTGCCCACGGCTCCCACCCGCCCCGAGCTCACTGACCTCGGCACCTTCAGCCGTCCCCCCTGGCGGGTGGTCGGATCCGTCGCCGAGGCCGACCTGGCGGCGCCGCTCACCGCCCTCCTCGTCGCCGAGCAAGCCACCCCGGGGCGGGCGGAGGAGGACACGGGCCTGTTGGCGATGCTGAGCGCTGGCCTCGGCCCTGCCTCCGTGCGCGCCTTGATGGGCGTACGAGCCGGACAGGCTCTTGCCCTCCTCGCCCGCCATGACACGCCCGCCGCCCGGCGTTTGGGGGAGCAGGTGTGCGCTCGCGCCCTCAGCCACGGGATCAGGCTGAAGTCGTTCGTGAGCCAAGCGGGCGTGGCGAGCGACCTGTACCGCATGATCGAGGAGGTCGAACGGCTTGCCCGGCTCGAGGCGATCGTCCACCTCGACAACGCCGTGAGCGACGCGCACGACTTCGGGGTCCACAGCCTGCTCCTCGAGCTCGGGAGCGAGGAGCGCCTGTCCTCCTGGTCGCTACGGCTGATCGGGCCGCTCGTCAGCTACGACGCCGAGCACCGCAGCAACATGGTCGACACCCTCGAGGCCTACCTCGAGACATGGGGGCATCTCGCGAAGTGCGCCGCCCGCCTGTACGTGCACCCGAACACGCTCAAGTACCGGCTCCACCGTATCGAGGACATTCTCTCGATCGACCCCCGCGACTCCTCGGCGCGTGCCGAGCTGCTCATCGCCTGCTACGCCTACAGGGCCGCGCAGGCCCTCAACCGCGGCAGCGAAGGCGAGCCGCCCAAGCCGTCCGAGGCGCGGTCCAACGACCCTCCCGCCCGGCGGCAGCTGGCGAGGTGAATGGGTGTGACGGCCAAGAGCAGAAACGGGAGCCAGACGGCCTTCGTCACGGGTGCCGCCCGCGGCCTCGGGCGAGCCATCGCCCTGAGCCTCGCAGGGGCCGGTTTCGACGTCGCCCTCCTCGACCGCTGCAAGGATCTCCCGACCTCCCTCGTCGAGCTGTCCGGCCGGGAGGATCTCGACGCCGCCGTCGAGGAGGTCCGGCGGCGGGGGGTACAGGCCTGGGGCATCGTCGCCGATGTCACCGTGGAGGACGACATGCGGCGGGCGGCGGGCGAGGCGATCGACCGCTTCGGCCGGCTCGATGCCGTCGTGGCCAACGCCGGCATCTGGTCGGTCGGCAAGGTGTGGGACCTGACCGAGGAGCAGTGGGACGAGACCATCGCCGTCAACCTGAAAGGTGCCTGGCTGACCGCCAAGCACACGCTGCCACCGATGCTCGGCCAAAAGAGCGGGACGATCATCTTCATCTCGTCGATCGACGGGTTGCGGGCCGAAGCTGACTACGCCCACTACGTGGCCTCCAAGCACGGTGTCATCGGGCTGATGAAGGCAGTCGCCCTCGAGGCCGGCCCATCCAACGTGACGGCAAACGCCGTCTGCCCGACGAACCTGAACACGAAGATGGTCACAGGCAGCGCCGGCACCGAGTTCTTCGCCGGGGCGGGCGGCGAGATCCATGCCGCCGTCGGCGAGCAGAACCTGCTGCCGGGCCGGGGGGCGATCGCACCCGAGGACGTCGCCGAGGTCGTCGCCTGGCTCGCCTCGCCGGCGGCCCGCCACATCACCGGGCACGCACTGCCGGTGGATGCGGGCTGGATCGCAAAACGGGGGGGATGACGTGATCGACCTGGGCGGCAAACGGGCGCTCGTGACGGGTGCCGGGCGGGGGATCGGACAGGCGGTGGCGGTCGCCCTCGCAGAGCACGGCTGCAAGGTGGCGGTGAACGATCTCAGCGGGGACCGTCTGGAGGAGACGGCGCAGGCGATCCGCTCGCACGGCTCCGAGGTCCTCGTCGTCCCCGGCGACGTCTCCTCGAGTGCCGTGGTCGCCTCGCTGGCAGGCGAGCTCGACGAGAGCTTCGGCGGCGTCGACATCCTCGTGAACAACGCCGGGGTGATCTCCGCTCTCCTCGTGGAGGACATCTCCGACGAGGAGTGGGACCGCGTCCTGCGGGTGAACCTGACGGCTGTGTTCTACACCTGCAGGGCCTTTGTCCCCCAGATGAAGCTGCGAGGCTCCGGCAAGATCATCAACGTCGGATCGAACGCAGCCAAGACGGGTGAGAAGCTGCTCACGCACTACAGCGCCTCGAAGTTCGGCGTGCTCGGCTTCAGCCAAGCGCTCGCCCTCGAACTGGCGGCGCATCACGTCAACGTGAACTGCGTCTGCCCGGTCTGGTGCGACACGAACATGATGCGGGACATGGCGCCCCTCTACGCGCGGATCGAGAACACCAGTGTCGAAGAGATGCTGGCGTCGTGGTCATCGCAGAACCCGTGGGGGCGTACCGCCCGGCCCGTCGACGTGGCGAAGATGTGCGTCTTCCTCGCGAGCGATTACGCCGAGTTCATCACCGGCCAGGCGTTGAACGTCTCAGGCGGCGAGGAGGTTCATTAGCCCGAAGTTACGGCGCATCCCGCTCCGGATTTGACATGTGACCAGCACGGACAGACGCGGGATGACCACAGAGCGTAGGCACTAATAATCTAGACATGGTGGTCACAATCATGTAAGATACGCC
>Ga0187781_10001955_pt1 | contig 15682 bp, 16 predicted proteins | sample 0715_SJ02_MP02_2_FD_132447 | JGI IMG/M metagenome (GOLD analysis project Ga0187781, IMG submission 132447) | Tropical peat soil microbial communities from peatlands in Department of Meta, Colombia - 0715_SJ02_MP02_20_MG | ecosystem: Environmental > Terrestrial > Soil > Wetlands > Peat | place...
GAGTTGCCGATGTTGGCGTTGATCTTCACCAGGAAATTGCGGCCGATGATCATCGGCTCGGACTCCGGGTGATTCACGTTCGCTGGCAGGATGGCGCGGCCGGCGGCGATCTCGTCACGCACGAACTCAGGCGTCACGTAGCCGGGAATATTGGCGCCCCAGGAGTTGCCGTCAGCTGCCGCGGCGGCGTTGCGCCCGCGGCCGAGATTCTCGCGGATCGCGACGTACTCCATCTCCGGCGTCACGATCCCGGCGCGCGCGTAGGCGAGCTGCGTCGCCGCCTTGCCGGCCCTGGCGCGCAGCGGCGGCCGGCGCACGGGAAATTCCGGCGCGGCCTTGCCTCCCGCGGTCAGCCCGTTGTCGACCAGCTGCACGCGCCGCCCGGGGTAAGCCTCGGTGTCGCCGCGCGCGGCGATCCAGCGCTCGCGCAGCCGGCCGAGGCCCGCCTCGATGTCGATCGTGACCTGAGGATCGGTGTAGGGACCGGAAGGATCGTAGATTGTCAGCGGCGGCTCGCCGCTCGAGGGGTGCAGCGCGATCTCGCGCATCGGAACCCGGAGGTCCGGATGCAGCGCCCCGGGGTGGTACACCTTGCGTGAGGCGGGAAAGGATTCGGAGACGACGTGCCAGCTCTGCGCATTCATCAGACACTCCTGGCCGTGAGGCCACAGAAGATCCGGCGAATGCTGCCCATGGGAAAGGGATCGGAGGAGCGCGCTTTCCTACGCCAGCATTAACTGGATCAGGTTCGGAGGGTCGCCATGCTGCGCTTCCTCGAGCGCCGATGGCCTCTCAGCCCCCTGCCGGGGCTCCCCTAGCAATAGCGCGGAAAGTAGTACGAGTCGTGACGGTGGTCAATGCTGCGGCCGGGCGAACGGCTGGCGCGGCGGTGGCTGTCGCAAGCCCCGCCGCGTGCTGGTGTTATTTTCGTCCGGCACCGCCGCGCCCGGCGCGGGTGCGGCGGCTCAGGGCCCGATGTCAGCTCGGTCGTCCGCTTCCGTGGCTCGCCTGCCCGCCCTTGCGGCCGGCCTCGGCCGCGAGCTCCGGGTGCTGCGAGAAGCTGCGTTTTTCGTCCGGCACGCTCTGCCCGCCCTTACGGCCGGCGACGGCAGCGAGCTGACGGTTCTGCGAGAAACTGCGCTTGGATCCGGGCACGCTCTGCCCGCCTTTGCGCCCGGCCTCGGCGGCCAGGCGGCGATTCTGCGAGAAGCTGCGCTTCTCATCCGGCACGGCTTTGCCGCCCATGCTGGCAATCTGCCGCTGCCGTTCCGCGTTCATCGAGGCGAAGCCACGATGCGACAGCCGTCCTTCCGTTGCCTGAGCCATTGCTGCACTCCTTCCGACCCTCGAGGCCGGCGCAAGCCCGAAGTAAGAAAACTCCCTCTCTTCAGTTGCAGCATACGCCCGGGGGCAGGATAGGAAAACTGCCCGGAAACGCGCCTGAAGCGCGCGGCCGAGCCCTAAGCCCCCCCTTCAGGGGGTCAGGTGGTCGATGACGAGGCTCGCGAGCCCGTCCTTGCCCACCCGGTAGGTAATCTCGCCGAAGGGATCGCCACTCGCCCCGACCGGTGTGCCTGAGCGGGCGATGCGCGCGACCACCGCGACACTGTCCCCGGGGTGGAAAGTCCGCCCGGCGATCATGGAGTCCTTCGGGGTCAGCTCGACGGTCTGCGGGAATTCGCTCGCCAGGCGCCGCGCGGCGAGCGGCGGCCCCGGATGTGCGGGGTCGCGCACGAATACAAACAGGGGAAACGATCCGGCGGACTGCGCGAGCGTCGGAGACAGCATGATCTTCACGCGCACCGAGCCGCCGGCATCGCCGGCAGCGGCGGCGGGCGTGGCCGGGGCGCTCGGCGCCGGGCGCGCCGCGCCGGGCACTGCGGCCGCTGCGCCCTCACCCGGTTGACCGTTCAGCCTCTGATCGATGGCGGTCAGCTGCTGCTCGAGAAAAGTGCGCACCTGGTCCGGCGGATTCATCGCCAGCAGAGTGGTGAAGCGCTGCCGCGCGAGCGGCAGCTGCCCGCGGCGTGCCGCGGCCACTGCGCCGTAGAACAGCGCCCTGCCCGAGTTGGGATCGAGTACCAGCGCCCGCTCGATCAGCTCTGCTGCGCGGCCGTCGAGCTCCGACTGGTCGCTCATGGCGAGCGCTTCCGCCTCGCCGGTCAGCGCCTCGGCGCTCTTGCCGCCGCTCAAGGTGTCGGCGCGCTCGTAGGCGCGCGCGGCCAGCGCATACTCCTGCAGCACGGTGTAGGAGCGCCCGAGCATCAACCAGTCCTCGACCGTTCCGGGCTCACGCTCGAGCCTGCGGGCGAGCCGCGCCACCATGCTCTGCGGCGAGTCGGCCGAGGACGCGGTGGGCGCGCGCCACGACCAGTTGCTCCAGGTCACGTAGAGAACGGCCGAGCCGACGACCAGCACGGCGGCAGCGGCGAGCGCCGTCCAGGTCGCCGGCGAGCTGCCGGACGCGCCGGCCCGCACCAGCGGGATCGCGACGGCGGCCACAGCGATCACGGCCAGCGCTGCCGAGAGCAGTACGAAGCTAAGCATCAGTTGGATCCGTCGTCGGGCAATGGCTCGGTGTCCGCGCTCACGAGCCGGGCGCGCTTGCGCACCACGCGCCACGCCACCAGCGCGCCGACCACCAGCAGTACCTCCGGTGCCGCCCACAGCCAGACATTCTTCAGCACGAAGCGCGGACGGAAGAGCACGAAGTCTCCGTAGCGCGCCAGCATGAAACTGCGGACGTCGTCGTCGGACTTGCCGGCGAGCAGCATCTCGCGCACCTCACGCCGCAGGTCCGCTGCTACCCCCGCGGGGGAGTCGGCGAGTGCCTCATCCTGACACTGCACGCAGCGCAGCTCGTGCGTGAGCCCCTCATAGCGCGCCTGCAGCTCAGGTGTCGGCATCTGCGTGGTGTCGACCGCCCGCACGGTGCCCGCGCTCGCCAGGGCCAGGCCGGCGGCCGCCAGGCAAATTGCGGGGGCGTGCCTCATGAGCCCGCCGCCTGCGCCTGCCCCAGGCGCGGGAGAATCTGTTTCTGCCATATGTCGGGCGTCAGCTCGCCCATGCACTTGTACACGACTATCCCAGCGGGGCTCACCAGGAAGCTCTCCGGCGCCGCGTATACGCCCCAGTCGATGGCGGTGCGGCCGTCGTGATCGACGGCGACGAATTCGTATGGGTCGCCGAGCTGCTGCAGGTAGCCGCGCGCCTGGCCGTCGTCGTCCCTCCAGTCGAGGCCGATGAGCCGTACCCGACCGGAGCGGCGCACCTCGAGGAGCATCTGGTGCTCGTCCCGGCACGTGCCGCACCAGCTGCCCCACACGTTCAGCAGGTACCAGCGCCCGCGCAACGCGGCGGAGCTCACGGCGTGCGCCGGGTCGGCGAGGCTTGGGAGCGAGAACTGCGGCGCCGGCTTGCCGATCAGCGGCGAAGCGATGATGCCCTTCTCGGGGGAGTGCTTGATGCCGATCGCGAGCACCACCACGAGCAGGACGAACGCCACCACCGGGATGAGGAAGCGGTTGATCATGCGCGCTCCGGCGCGGTTCCTGCCGGCACGGCGTCCGCCGTCCTCGCCAGGCGGTAGCGACGGTCGGAGATCGCCAGCGCCCCACCGAGTGCCATGATCGCCGCGGCGATCCAGATGAAACTCACCAGCGGGCGGATCTGGATGCGCACGCTCCAGCGTCCCGCGCCGAGATCGTCTCCGAGAGCCACCAGGATGTTGTTGCCGCGGCTGTAGTGGATCGCGGTCTCGGTGGTCACCTGGTGCTGCACCGAGTACTGGCGCTTCTGCGGCTTGAGGACCGCGACCGCTGCGCCGTTGCGGGTCACCACCAGGATGCCGCCCACTCCGCCATAGTTCGGGCCTTCGATTGGAGCGACACCGTCGAAGCGGAACTGGTAGCCGCCGACGCTCGCGCTCGCCCCCGGCGCCATGGCGACGTCCCGCTCGTTGGTGAAGGACTGGACCGTGGTGAGCGCAATCACCGCAATCGCAAGACCGATGTGAGCCACCGTCATGCCGATCACCGCGCGCGGCAGCGACAGCCGGCGGCGCAGGCGGTCGACCGGGTCGACCAGCGAGGACAGGATGATCCACATCCCGAGCGTCGCCCCGATGGGCGTCAGCAGGCTTCCACTTCCAGGGGAATAGATTCCGTACACCAGACCGCAGCCGAGCACCGCGGCCGCCACCAAGGTGTAAAGCAGGGTCCGCCGCTGCGTTCCGAGTCGCCCCCGCTTCCAGCTCGCGTGGATGCCGACCGATAGCAGCGCGAGCAGCGGCAGCATCGACAGCATGAAGGTCGGATTGAAGAACGGCGGACCGACCGAGACGGCACCGAGCCCGAGCGCTCCCGAGATGAGCGGCGCCAGCGTGCCCGCGAACACCGTGCCGGCGGCCATCACCAGCAGCACGTTGTTGAACAGCAGGAACGACTCGCGCGCCCCGAGCTCGAATCCCGCCGGGGATTTCAAGAGCGGCGCGCGCCGGGCATAGAGGCTGAGCGCGCCGCCGATCATCACGATGAGGAACGAGAGGATGAACACCCCGCGGCTGGGATCAGCGGCGAAGGAATGCACCGACACCAGCACACCGGAGCGCACCAGGAAGGTGCCGAGCAGGCTGAGCGAAAACGCCAGCACCGAGAGCAGCAGTGTCCAGCTCTTGAAGAGCCCGCGCTTGTCGGTGACCGCGAGCGAATGGATGAGCGCCGTCCCCACCAGCCAGGGCATGAACGAGGCGCACTCCACCGGGTCCCAGAACCAGAAACCGCCCCAGCCGAGCTCGTAGTACGCCCAGAAGCTCCCCATGGCGATCCCGCAGGTGAGGAACGACCACGCGGCGGTCACCCACGGCCGCGTCCAGCGCGCCCAGTTCTGATCCATGCGGCCCTCGAGCATGGCGCCGCAGGCGAAGGCGAAGGCGACCGCGAAGCCGACGTAACCGGTGTAGAGCACGGGTGGATGTCCGGCGAGGCCCGGGTCCTGCAGGATCGGGTTGAGATCGGCGCCGTCGCCCGCCGCGGGGTCGAGCCGCAGGAAGGGATTGGAGGTCGCGAGCGTGAACAGCAGGAAGCCGAAGCTGATCACCCCGAGCACCCCGAGCACCCGTGCCAGGAACGGGCGCGGCAGACGGCTCGCGAGCACCGCCACCGCGACAGTCCAGAGCGCCAGCAGCATGATCCACAGCAGCAGCGATCCTTCGTGCGCGCCCCACAGCGCCGCCACCCGGTAAAAAACCGGCAGCGCAGTGTTGGAGTTCTCCGCGACGTACTTCACCGAGAAGTCGTTGCCGACGAACGAAGCCACCAGGCAGCCGACCGCGGTCGCGACCATGACGAACTGCCCGGCGACGGCGGGGATGACCGCTGCGCTCCAGCGCTCACGGCCGAACAGGGGACCGGCGATACCAAAGAAGGCCTGCAGGCCCGCGAGCAGCAGCGCGAGGATCAGGGCAAAGTGTCCGAGCTCGGGCAACATGGCGTCAGCTCCCTGTCGTCGGTGCGTGGCCGGGCTGTGTGGCGGGCGCGCCCTCGGGGCCGGCGGCCGCCGGGGTGCCTTCCTGGCGCGACTCGCCGTGGCGCCTCTTCAGGGAGCGCGCCACTTCCGGCGGCATGTATTTCTCGTCGTGCTTGGCGAGCACCTCATCGGCGACGAACGTTCCGTCGGCGCGCAGCCGCCCGTGCGCGACGACCCCCGCGCCCTCGCGGAACAGGTCCGGGAGGACGCCGCTGTAGCTGACCGGCACCTGGTGGCTGAAGTCGGTGACGACGAAGCGCACCTCGAGGCTGCCCGGGTCGCGGTGCAGGCTCCCCTCGGTCACCATGCCGCCGAGGCGGAAGCGCGCGCCGCTCGGCACCTGGCCGGCGGCCACCTGGGTGGGATCGAAGAAGAAGGTGACGTTCCTCTTGAAGGCCGAGAGCGCGAGCGCCCCGGCGATGCTGACACCGGCGAGGATGCCGATGACGAGCGTCAGGCGGCGCTGACGCGGCGTCACGAGTCGGCTCCGCCCGCGGCGAGCCGGCGGCGGGCCGAGGCCGTGGCGCGCGCGAGCGAGCGGCGCGCCCAGACGACGTTGAGGATCGCCACGCCGAGGGTCACCGCATAGGACGGCCACAGAAAGGCGGCGTAGCCGCCCATGTCGAGAAACTCCTTCATGTTCCCACCACCTCGCGGATCCAGCTCGCCGAGCGTTCGCGCACGAGGATCTCGCCGCGCAGCCGCACCAGGAGCACCGCCACGAAAAACAACGTGAACCCCAGCAGCATCAGGAGCAGCGGCCAGAGCATCGGCATCGAGAGCTGCGGCTTGCCGAGACGCATCACTGAGGGCGCCTGGTGCAGCGAATTCCACCAGGTCACCGAGTAATGAATGATCGGAACGTTCACGATGCCTACCACCGCGAGCACGGCGCTGGTGCGGTCCGCCCGCTGCGGATCGTCGATGGCCCCGCGCAAGCCCATGTAGCCGAGATAGAGGAACAACAGGATCAGTTCCGACGTCAGCCGTGGATCCCATTCCCACCACGTGCCCCACATCGGCTCGCCCCACAGCGAACCGGTCACCAGTGCCGCAAAGGTGAACGAGGCGCCGATGGGTGCGCAACTCGCGGCCACGGCATGCGCCACTTTCATGCGCCAGATGAGCGCGACCGCGGCGGCGACCGCCATGGTCGTATATACCATGAGCGACATCCAGGCAGCCGGCGCATGCATATAAATGATGCGAAAGCCGTCGCCCTGCTGATAGTCGGGGGGCGCCAGCACCAGCCCGCCATAGAGCGCGGTCAGAATCAGTGCGGCGGCCGGCCAGGCAAACCAGGGTGTGAGCTGCTGCGCGAGCCGGTAGATGTGCGGCGGGGAAGCCAGCCGATGAAACCACGCCCAGTTCATGTTGCTCCGTTCACTCGAGACTGATGCGCACGGCGGCGGCGGATGCCAGGGGCGCGAGGGTGATCCCGAGCACCGCGAGCGCGGCCAGCAGCTCGAGCGGGGCCAGGTAGGACTCGCCGTGGATCGCCAGCTCGCTGGCGCGCGCCCCGAAGATCAGCACCGGCAGCGCGAGCGGCAGCGTGAGGAGCGCGAGCAGCACGCCGCTGCGGCGGATGCCGAGCGTGAGCGCGGCGCCGATGGAGCCGATCAGGCTGAGCGCGACCGTGCCCACCGCGACCGAGGCCACGATCCCGGGAACGGACCCCGGCGGTGCTCCGAGCGACAGTGCGGCGAGCGGCGCCATCAGCGCGAGCGGCAGGCCGGTGAGCAGCCAATGCGCCGCGGTCTTGGCGAACATGAGGCCGGTGAGCGGCTGCCCCGAGAGTGCGTACTGCTCGAGCGTGCCGTCGTAGGCATCGTCGCGGAACAGGAACTCGAGGGCCAGCAGCGAGGCGAGCAGCGCCGCCACCCACAGAACGCCGGCCGCCACCTCGCGCAGCCGCGCGAGCTCCGGCGAGATCGCCAGCGGAAAGAGCGTGGTGACGATGGCGAAGAATGCGAGCGGCTGCACCAGCTGCCCGCGGCGGCGCAGCGCGAGCGTCAGGTCCCGCTCGAGCACGAGCAGTGCGGCGTCCAGCACCGATGCGGCGTCGTGCGGCGTGGTCGCGCCGCTCAGTGCCGGAGCCGCAGCCGCCGGCAGCGCCGGAGTGCGCGGGTCATCCATGCATCAGCTCCAGGCGCTGCACCTGGCGCCGCAGCGGCAGCTCGTGGTGGGTCGCCGCCAGCACCAGCCCGCCGCGCGCGATGTGCTCTTCGATGAGGGTGCCGACGAGCTGCTGGCCCTCGGTATCGAGATTGGTCGTCGGCTCATCGAGCAGCCACAGGGGCACCCACAGCAGCGACAGGGCCGCGAGCGCGATGCGGCGCCTCTGGCCCGCCGACAGGGTGCGCGCCGGACGCTCGCTCCAGGCGGCCGCGCCTACCCGCTGCAGCGTCGCCTCGAGCGTGCCGCGCCCGATCCGCCGCCGCATGCCCACCCAGTAACGCAGATTTTCGCGCGCGCTCAGGTCCGCCTTGAGCGGTGCCTCGTGGCCGATGTAGATGAGCGTGGAGTGAAACGCCGGCAGATCCTGGTGCACGTCGCGCCCGTCCCAGAGCAGCCGCCCGGATTCCGGATAGAGAAGCCCGCAGACCGTGCGCAGCAGGCTCGTCTTTCCCGAGCCATTCGGGCCCGCGACGTGCAGACAGCCGCCACGCGGCAGGGCAAAGCCAATGCCCCGCAGCACGTGGCGCTCGCCACGCCACAGATGCAGGTTCTCGACCTCGAGGCCTTCGCGTGGCATGAAATAAAAATTTTCGGGCAATTGGCTCAGTATCGCGATACGCACTATCAACGATGCGCGGCAGTGCTCACGCACCGCCTATGTCGCCTCGGCATGGCGCGAGAGTCTCGCAAATTCAGCATGTTATCGCTACTTTCGCGACTGTCTCTCGACGGCGCCAGAAGGCCGGTGTTCTGTGAAAGTGCCTGGGGCCGGACTCGAACCGGCACGGGGTTGCCCCCAAGGGATTTTCTTACCACTACAGCTTTCGCTGCTGCATGTTTGAAACGTCCCGCATGCATTTGTGGTCTGGACTTTACCTTTGCCGTCCCGCACACGACCGATGCGCGCGGATTAGGCAGGGGCCGTCAAGTCTCTACACTTTCCCTGGTCCTTGGCTTTCGACGAAGCGAGGCGCGCCAGGGCTTAGCTCGGTATTGCAGCCACCCTGACGTGCTGCTGTTCCACCGAATTTGACCCCATTCACACCGGCCGTTTCCGCGCCGGGTGCTCAACTTTCTAAGTCCCTTGCGTCTACCAATTTCGCCACCCAGGCACGGGTGCGGCGGCGATTCTACCGAACGGCAGCCTGCGACGCCCGGTCCTCGCGCCCTGAGCTCAGGCGGCCCGCGGGGTGCCGCTCTTCCACAGCAGCGGAAACAGCGCGTGCTCCAGGGGTGCGCCTGAAGCGAGCTCGGCTTCGAGACCGGGGAAATCGGGCGAGGTCTTCCAGCGCCGCGGCGCGTGCCGGATGTCGTCTCCCAGCAGCCGCACCGAGAATACCCGCCGGCGCTGGCCCGGGGCGACGCCGGCGGTGGCGTGCAGCGTGAGCATGTGGAAGCACACCGCATCGCCCGGCTCGAGTGCCCAGCCGAGAATCCGGTAGCGGCTGCGATCGGCCTCGATGTCCGGCAGATCGGCGAGCGAGCCTTCAGGAAACCACTTCGCTTCGCTCGCGAGGAACGAGCGCGGCATGAGCCAGGGCCCCAAATGCGAGCCGGCCACGAACTCGAGCGTCGACTCGCGCGCCACCGGGTCCACCGGAATCCAGAAGCTGCAGTTCTGGCGGCCTTCGATGTTGTAGTAGGGCTGATCCTGGTGCCAGGGGGTGCGCTGGCGGGTGCCGGGCTCCTTGGTGAGCATGTGGTCGTGATAGAGCCGCGCGCTGGCGCTGCGCATGAGGAGTCCGCCCGCCTCACCGAGCGCCGAGCCGAAGATCACCCGGCGGTAGCGGTCGTTCGCCTGCCAGCAGCAGAAATCCTCGAGAAAGAAACCGGGATCGTCCCGCGCGCTCGCCACCTTCGCCCGCGGGCTCGGATCCGCCAGGTTCTCATCGATACCGGCGCGCAGCAGCTCGACTTCCGCGGGCGTGAGCAGCCCGCGCAGCACCACGGCGCCGTCGGCCTGAAACGCCGCGATGTCCTGCGCAGACACGTTTGATGCGGTAGTGAGCGACGCGCGCATGTGTTTCAAAGTAGTGGATCGCGGCAGTCGGGCGCAACTGCCGTAGGCCACGAGACCGTTGTGGCCGCCCGGCCGCGGGCCCCACAATCCGCACATGGATGCGCCGAGCGCAAGGTTAAATCGAAACTCACCGTTCATGGTCGGGGTCTCGGGACACCGCGATCTCGATCCCGGCGACAACGCGCGGCTGCGCGAGGCGGTCACCGACTTCGTGCAGCAGCTGAAGGCGCAGCTGCCGGATACCGAGCTGCGGCTCGTCGTCGGCATGGCCGAGGGCGCCGACCTGCTGGTCGCCGAGACCGCGCTGAGCTTAAGCGTGCCGGTCGAGGCGGTGCTGCCGATGCCGCTCGAGCATTACGCGGCGGACTTCGATGAGGCGACGCTCGCGCATCTCAAGGAGCTGCTGCGGCGGCCGCAGGTGCGTTGCGTCGAGCTGTCGGCGGATGCGGCCGGCGCCGGCTCGGGGCCGCACACGCGCGAGCAGCGCGAGCGGATGTACGCCAATCTCACCGATACTCTCATCCGCCGCAGCAGCCTGCTGCTCGCCCTGTGGGACGGACGCAGCTCGCAGCTCCCCGGCGGCACCGCCGACACCGTGCTGCGCTATCTCGGCGTGCGGACCGAGGACGGCGGCCAGGCTGAGGGCATTCGCTTCATCGAGGCCGCGGAGGAGCCGGAGAACACCTCGCGGCTGGTGTACTGGACTCCCGCGCAGCGCAGCGGCGCCGCGAACGGCGAACCCGCACGCTCGCCCTGCTATCTCGCCGGCGCCGGCGACAACGTGCTGCAGGTTGTGCGCGCCATGCCCGAGCGACTCGCACGGCAGCTCGCCGAGCTCAACAGCTACAACCTCGAGTACCAGCGCCTGAGCGGCGCCGGCCGCCTCGCCAGTCCCGAATCTCTCATGGACTCGCTCCCGCCGCGCGCAGCGTTGCCCGCGGGCGTCATGCTCGAGGACATCGATGCGCAGTACGGCAAGGCCGACGTGCTGGCGGTCTACTATCAGAAACGCTCGGACCGGCTGTTCGACCTGTTCGCTTTCATGGCCTTCACCATGGGCGTCGCCTACCTCATCTACGAGAAGCTCACCGAATCGCGCGCTCTGCTGATCGCCTACCTGGCGACGCTGCTGACGAGCCTCGGCCTCTACTACGTGCTGCAGGGCAGGCGCTGGTTCGGCAAGCATCTCACCTACCGGGCACTCGCCGAGACGCTGCGCGCGCGCTTCTACCTTCGCCTGGCGGGAGCTGACCGGCGCATGGACGCGGCCGAGGTGCTGGCGCTCTCCGGCATCGAGAAATTCCGCGGCTTCAGCTGGATCGGCTTCGTCCTGAAGGGCATCGAGGCCGCCGACGACCGCGTCGATCCCGATCGCGACCTCGCCGCGCAGAGCGTCCAGCAGGCCTGGATCGAGGGCCAGTTCCGTTACTTCACCCGCAAAGTGGCGCAGCTCGAGGGAGCCAGCCGCCGGGTGAGCCGCATGCGACAGTTCCTGTTCGTCGCGATCCTGATCGTGATCTCACTGCTGTTCGCCTTCGGCGATCAGCTGCACCGCATCGACATGGGGCTCGGAATCCCGCTGAAGAACATCCTGACTTTCTCCATGGGCTTCATGGCGGTGCTGCTCGGCGTGTGGGAGTTGCACCGGGACAAAATGGCGACGCGCGAGCTGCTGTGGCAGTACCGCAATCAGCTGAGCCACTTCGCCCGCGCCAGGGAGCAGCTCGCGCGCATGTCGAGCCCCCGGCGGCGCAACGAGGTGCTGGTCGAGCTCGGCAAGGACTCGCTGATGGAGAGCTACCTGTGGGCTATCCACCGCTATCACCGCGAGCACGAGCCGCCGGCTGCCTGAAGGCGCGAGGCCGGCGCGCAGCCCGCGGCGGCGGGGTAAGATCGGCTCCTGGTCAATGATGAGGGGGATCCCGAATGCTGTTCCTCGTGGCGTTGATTCCGGCGACGGCGCTTACCGTCGGCGGCTATGTTGCTCTCTTCCTCTCGCATCGCTCGGAGGGCTCACTCAGGACCTTTGGGCGCTACCTCGGCATCTGGGCGTTCGTGCTTGCCGCTTTGGTAGCCCTCGGCGGGATGTTTGCCGCGGGCCACATGCACCGAATGCACGCCGGCATGTGGGGCGGCCGCGGCGGACCGCACGGTGCCTTCATGGAACGGCGGGACGACGGCCGGATGTGGGAGAGGCGTGAGCACGGTGAGCCGGGCGCGCCGCCCGCGAAGCCACCGGCAGGGCCGCCGGAGGGGCCGGCCGGGCAACCCACGGCGCCGCCTCCGCCCGCGCCTAAGTGAGCTCAGGTAGATTTTGAGAGAAATATCTGCTGTTAGTCATTGATTTCGCTTAGATGACGGAGACGCCTGCAGCACCCCGTCGACGCGAGCGCTCCCGGGCCTCGCGATCGACGGGGCCCTCGCTCGCGCCGATTCCGCGCCTCACCAATCGCTGGGCGCCGCTCGAGATCCTCACGGGGGAGCAGGTCGAGCGGATTCTCGGTGCGGCGTACCAGGTTCTCGAAGAGGCAGGCCTCGAGATCCGCAGCGCCGACGCGCGCGCGGTCTACGCCAGGGCCGGCGCGCTGGTCGATGAGTCGACGCAGATGGTTCGCCTCGGACGCGAGCTCGTCGAGGCTCAACTCAGGACCGCGCCCGAGCGCTTCGTGCTCCATGCCCGCAACGCGCAGCGGCACCTGCACGTCGGGGGCGACGTGGTCAATTTCGGCCCGGTCACCGGAGCGCCCAACATCCGCGACCGCGAAGGCGGGAGGCGCTACGGCGATCTGGAAGCCTTCCGCAACATCCTCAAGCTCACCCACACGCTCGGCGTGCTGCACTGGCAGGGAGGCATCGTGGTCGAGCCGGTGGATGTTCCGGTCGCCACGCGGCATCTCGCCACCTATCAGGCGCACATCGAGTGCGCCGATACCGTGTGGGCGGCACGCGGGATCGGCGGCGTGCAGGCCGAGGATGCGATCGCCATGTCCGCCATCGAGCACGGCTGTTCGGTGGAGGAGCTCGCCGCGCGCCCGACGCTGATGACGGTGACCAACGTCAACTCGCCTCGCCGCGTGGACGAGGAGATTCTCGACAACATCATGATCATGGCGCGCCACGGCCAGTGCGTGGTCATCACTCCGTTCACGCTGATGGGCGCCATGGCACCGGTGACGCTCGCCGGCGCCCTGGTGCAGCAGACCGCCGAGGCGCTCGGCGTGGTCAGCTTGTGTCAGCTGGTGCGCCCGGGAGCCCCCTGCGTTCTCGGCGGCTTCACCTCGAACGTCGACATGCGCACCGGCTCGCCGGCCTTCGGTACCCCCGAGTACGTGCATGCCGTGCTCGCCGCCGCGCAGATCGGCCGGCGGCTGAAGCTCCCGGTGCGCACCAGCGCCGTGAATGCCTCGCCCACGGTCGATGCGCAGTCGACCTACGAGACCGCCTTCTCGCTGCAGGCGGCGGTCCTGAGCCACAGCCACCTGATCAATCACGCGGCCGGCTGGCTCGAAGGCGGGCTGTCCGCCTCGCTCGAGAAGATCGTGGTCGACGCCGAGCTGCTGCGGAACTGGGCCGAGATCCTGAAGCCGGTGAGCTTCAGCGACGACGATCTCGGGGTGGATGCGATCAAGGAAGTCGCTGCCGGCGGCCATTTCTTCGGCGCTCCCCACACGCTCGCCCGCTACGAGTCGGCGTTCTACCGCCCGCTGCTCTCCGACTGGTCGAATTTCGAGAACTGGCGCGACGCCGGCGGCCACGACGCGACCGAGCGCGCGACCGGCATCTGGAAGAAGCTGCTCGCCGACTATGTGCCGCCACCGCTCGACCCGGCGCTCCGCGAAGCGGTCGCCGCGTATGTCGGGCGGCGCACGCGGGAGCTGGCCGGGTCTTGAGCTGGATCGCGAACGCGCGCATGTACGCCGTGACCCCGGAGGTCGAGGCGCGCTGGCGTGAATTGCTCGAATCGATCGCGCAGGATGCGGGCGTCGAGCTCCGCTACCTGCCCTACCCGGCCCCGCAACCCCTGGAGAACCTGTGGAAGCGGGGGGATCTGGGCGCCGTCTTCATGTGCGGCTTTCCGATCGCGCTCGGGCTCGCGCCGGTCATTCCCCTCGCCGCTCCCATCCCGCGCGCGCCGTGGGCCCGGGGCCGCGCGGTCTACCGCACGGACCTCATCGTGCGCGCGGACGCCCCCTACTCGAGGCTCGAGGATACCTTCGGCGGCCGCGCCGCCTGGACGGTCGCGCACTCGCACTCGGGATTCAACGCCTTTCGCCATCACCTGCTCGCCTACCGCACGCCCGCTCGGCCGGCGCTCTATGGCGAGATGACCGGGAATCTCGTCACTGCCCGCCGGGTTCTCGACGGCGTGCGCGAGGGGCGCCTGGATGTCGGGCCGCTGGATGCCTACTGGCATCTGCTGATCGCCCGGCACGCTCCCGAGCTCACCCGCGGAATCCGTACGTTGACCTCGACGGAGACCGCGCCCATGCCGGCCTTCGTTGCGGCGGCGGGCGCTCCTGCCGACCTGGTGCGGCGGCTGCGCGAGGCATTCAACGCTGCGTCGGGGCGGGCGTGGTTCGCTGCGCTCGCCGAGCCGCTGCTGCTCGAGGGATTCGCGCAAGCGTCGCCCGGCACCTTCGCGCCGCTTCTCGAGTGGGACCGCGAAGCGCGGTCAGCTGGCTATCCGCTCCCGGCCTGACGAAGGCAGGGACGCGCCGCTGCCCCGGGCGCCCCGGGCCTCAACTGCGGGTGACCGGAACGCGGTCGGTCGGATGGAGCGGTGAGTCGTGCGGGCGCAGCAGGAAGCGCCCCGCCACGTCGAAGTACGTGCGGTACACGAGGCCGCCGTTCTCGGCGATCAGCCGCTCGCGGATACGCCGATAGCGGGCCGGGTATTGATACCACGGCACCCACGGTGCCTCGTGGTGCAGCGCGTGCAGGTTGTTGAAGAGAAAAACCGGACCGAGAATCCAGGATTCCTCGACGATCGCGACGCGGTTGCGAAAAGCCGGCCGGGCCCGGTGCTCGGCGAAGGAGCGGATCAGCGTGATGCTGGTGCCCGGGATCGCGATCGCAACCATGTAGAGCCACAGCGGCATGCCGCACACGACCTTCACCCACACGATCACGGGAATGCACCACAGCAGATGCTGCAGCCACAGCGCCCGGACTCCTTGCTTATTGGCGAGCAGCGCCCGCCACTCGGCGTGCAGATACCGGCCGATCGTCCAGTACGCCCCGATCGTGACCCGGCCGGCGAGCGTCTGCGAGATATGCACGATGGCGCGGGTCAACGGCGAGAGCCGGCTCCAGCTCTCGGCCGTCCAGTACCAGGATTCCGGATCATCGAGCGGGTCGGTGAGGCGCTCGTCGATGTGGTGCGCGGTGTGGCTCATGCGGTACGAGTCGTAAGGCAGCCAGATCGACAGCGGCACGATCGCGACCAGCCGATTGACCCAGCTCCAGCGCGTCGGGTGCCCGTGCACGACCTCGTGCTGCAGTGAGCCGTGCAGCGTCACCAGGATCGCGCCCACGGGCGCCACCACCCAAAGCGGCCAGCGGCCATACATGAGCGTGACGGCGCACCACCCTCCATAGGCCAGGAGGGCAATCAGCACGGTGGGGACCTCGACCGCCGCGACTCGTCGCGGGGCATCGAGCGCTCCGGCGGTACCGGCCGCCGAGGATGGGGTCAGGTCGTTCACAGAGATTTGAGCAGCTCCATCCGCCGTCATGGCGCGTAGGGAAACCTCCTGCGGGTAATTTAACCCCTTTGAGGTCGTCCCGTGCAGCCGCGGAGAGTACGGATGCACTGGGCTCGGCGCCTCCGGCTGCGTCTCAGTCCAGCGTGACGGGCCGCAGGAGCCGGCGCTCGAGAGCCGCCATGCCGTCGTAGAGGAGTATGGCCATGAGACCGGTGACGAGCCCCCCCTGCAGGATGAAGGCGGTGTTGCTCGA
>Ga0187781_10001956_pt1 | contig 15679 bp, 13 predicted proteins | sample 0715_SJ02_MP02_2_FD_132447 | JGI IMG/M metagenome (GOLD analysis project Ga0187781, IMG submission 132447) | Tropical peat soil microbial communities from peatlands in Department of Meta, Colombia - 0715_SJ02_MP02_20_MG | ecosystem: Environmental > Terrestrial > Soil > Wetlands > Peat | place...
AGCCGGCATCCCGGCGCGGCCGGATTCGCCAGTCGGCCAATCCCTACTCGATCGATGCCGTTCTTCGGATCGTCCACTCGCTGGTTCTGGCCCGCCAAGGAGGCTTCCTGCTGCATTCGGCCAGCGCTTTGCGCCATGGGAAGGCATTCCTTTTCGCGGGAGTTTCCGGTGCAGGGAAGACCACTATTTCGCGTCTGGCTCCTCCCGACGCCACACTCTTGACCGACGAGATTTCCTATGTCCGCAAGCACGACGCAGGCTATGTTGCGTTCGGTACTCCGTTTACCGGGGAACTGGCCAAGCTGGGCGAGAACGTTTCCGCGCCGGTGGCGGCACTCTATTTGCTGGCGCAAGGTCTGGAAAACCGGATCGACCCGGTTGCCCCAGGTGAGGCCGCGCGCTCCCTTCTTGCTAATGTTTTGTTTTTCGCAGAAGATGAGGAACTGGTGCGGGCGGAATTTGATTTCGCTTTCGAGTTCGTAAGCCGGGTACCGGTCTCGCGCCTGACATTTGTGCCCGATGCCCGGGTGTGGGAGTTGATTGGATGAGCAGGCTTTTTGTGGCCCGGAATCCGCGGGTGGCGGCACGCTGTCTTGACGGCGAAATGATGATCATGTCCGCAAGGGATTCGACTCTGTTCACCCTGAACCGCACCGCTACCATCCTTTGGCAGGCGGCCGACGGAACCACGCCGCTGGACGAGATTGTGCAGTCTCGGATTTGCCCGGAATTCGAAGTGGAACCCGCCGAGGCGCTCAAAGACGCCGAAACTCTGGCCCGTGAACTGGCCGGCCATGAGATCCTCGAGATTTCCGAAGAGCCGATCCTGCAACCGAATGCGCCGGGGGAATCAGGAGAATCCCGATGAGCGGCCTCCTGGAAGAAATGACGCTAAAGGCGCTGGCCCGCAACATTCCGCTCAGCGTACAGCTCGATCTGACCTACCGCTGCAATGAGCGCTGCGTTCACTGCTATCTCGACCATAACGACCATGGCGAGATGACGACCGCGGAAATCAAGCACCTGCTCGACGAGATGGCCGACGCTGGTGTCTTCATTCTGACCCTGAGCGGCGGCGAAATCTTCCTGCGCAAGGACTTCTTCGAGATTCTCGAGTACGCCCGACGGCGCTTGACGTTCTGCGTGAAGTTGAAGACCAACGCCATCCTGATTAAAGAGCGCGAAGCGGCGCGGGTTCGCGACCTCGGCGTCGAATCCATCCAGATTAGCATTTATTCCCACCGCCCCGAAGTTCACGACGCCATCACGCTCGTGCCCGGCTCGCTCGATCGCTCTTTGAAGGCGATTCGCTTTCTCAAGTCCCAGGGGCTGCGCGTCATCATTGCCAATGTGCTGATGAGCCTGAATGCGCAGGACTATACCGGCGTTCGCGCCCTGGCCGACGAACTGGGTGTCGACTGCACGCTCGACCCGACCATCACGCCCATGATGGATGGCAACCGTTCAGTGCTGAGCTTGAGCGTGGACCAAAGTGCGCTGCGGCAAGTCTTGCGCGACGGGGCCCTGGTGGGGAATGTAGACGAGTTTTGCGCCATCCCGGCGGCGGCCCAGGAGACTGATCTCGCGACTCTTCCTTGCAGCGCCGGGCACACCGCCTGCTATGTTTCGCCCTACGGCGACGTTTATCCTTGCGTCCAGTTCCCTTTGCCCACCGGCAATGTGCGGAAGCAGCGGTTTCTCGACATCTGGCGGCACTCGGATCAGATGAATGACGTCCGTTCGATCCGCATGAAGGATCTTCCCACCTGCAGCCAGTGCACTCACGTGGCGAAGTGCACGCGCTGTCCGGGGCTGGCGTTTATGGAAGGAAACATGCGCGGGCCTTCGACTCAGGATTGCGAGAAGTCATTCGCGAGAACCGGAGTTCCGTCGGCGAATATGCTGGCGAAAGGACCGAGAGCGACGAATTTGATCCAAATTCGGTCGCTTCCGTCCCTTACCGCAACGGCCTAAGTCCGTGCCTGCGGGTTCCACCGAAATCATGCCCGGGACTGGCCCCACCCTCGATACCGAGTGGTCCATTCTGCTAACCGCCTGTTCCACGGTAGCAACCGAACAAAAACGTGAGCGCCTTTTGCCGCTCCTTCGGCAAACCGTCCGGTGGCAAAGGCTGTTCGCACTCGCCGATCACCACGGCGTTCAGCCACTTCTCTCTCAGGCTTTCTCCCGTCTTGAGAACACCGTTCCTCCCGCGGAGATGAATTCGCTGAGGCAAAGCTGCGAGGCGAATCTGCGCAAGGCCCTGTTGCTTTCTCGCGAGTTGATTCGAATCATGGAACATCTCGCCGCGCTCGGCATCGAAGTCATGCCCTACAAAGGCCCGGCTCTGGCGGAATTGCTTTATACAGATATCGCCCTGCGGCAGTCCGGCGATATCGACCTGTTGATTCATGAGCAGGACCTGCCTTCGATCCGCGATGCGGTGGGTCAACTCGGCTACACGCCGCACCAGCATCTCTCCGCCTGGGAAGAACGCGCCTATCTGAAGTCGGGATACGAATATGCCTTCGATGGCCCGGCCGGGCCGAATCTGCTGGAACTGCAATGGGCGGTTCAGCCGCGGTTCTACGCCGTGGATTTCGACATGAGCGGTTTGTTCCAACGCGCAGTCACCCTTGCCGTGGCCGGCCGACAGATGAAGACGCCGTCACCCGCGGACTATTTCTTGATTCTGTCGCTGCACGCGGCTAAGCATGTGTGGGGAAGGCTGGTCTGGCTCTGCGATATCGCCCAGCTGATGAACAGGCCAAGCCTCGATTGGAACTGGATTGGATCGCAAGCGCAAGATCTGGGCATCGCGCGCCTCGTGCGCATCACCCTGCTCGCGGCGCACCAGTTGCTGGGCGCTTCGATCCCTGCCGCTGCCGAACCGGTCCTCCGGGAAGATCGTGCGACAGTTCGATTGGTGCAGGAGATTCAGGCTCATGTGGTCAGCGAGTCCGCCTTCAACGTCGAGTCGTTGGCCTACTTTCGCTTGATGCTGCGCCTGCGCGAAAAACGCTCCGATCGCCTGCGGTTTCTCGCTCGCCTGGCGATTACTCCCGGTCCGAGCGAATGGGCGGCGGTTCGACTGCCGCGCCCACTGTTCCCGTTGTATCGCCTGGTCCGGCTTGCGCGTTTGGCGACGAGGCCGATCCGCACTTGAATGGAAAATGGTTGTCCGGAGATCTAAGCAGGCCCCTCTGGCGGTGCCGGTTCCCAGTCTCGGCGGTACAGAAGGAGCATCGCTATGCCTCCGATAAGCGGCACCGCGAGCCCCGCCTTGAGCGTCCCGAAGCGATTCGAAGCCACTCCGACCGCCCAGGGAAGCGATCCCCCTCCCAGATTGGCCAGTGTGAACATGACCGAGCCGACTCGCGAAGCTGCGAAGCCAAATTCATGCGACAACAGGGAAATCGTGATGGGATACACGCTCGAAAGCCCCAATCCAGCGAGACTGGCGCTCACCCCTACGCCGAGTAACTGATGGGACAGGACCAGCCCAGCCATGCCTGTGCACGCGACTCCAAGTCCGACCTGCGCCAGCCGGACGTCGGCGATTTTGCGCAGCAACAGTGGTGCCAGCCAGCGGCCAAGCATGAGCGAAGCATAAAAAAAAGCCGGTGTGATCACCGCGGTGGCTGCCGTCATGCTTCCCAGCGACTTCGAATACGATGCTACCCAGCCCCCGAAAGCGTTCTCTGTGCCGACGTAAATAAAGAACAACGCTGCCAAGGCGGCCCAGGCGTTCTCTCTACGGCTAACACCCGGCTCTGCCTGACCGCAGCAGCGCCGAGAGGCAACAGGCTCGACAATCGAAGAAGGCATCGTCGAGATGCCGATCGCCACCAGCAGGGAAAAAGCCGCCACTGCCGCCAGCAAGAGCGGGACACGGTGACTTTTCGCAGCTGCCGCAACCAGGAACGGGCACGCCACTGCTCCCGCACTCCAGCAGAAGTTGAGCAAGTTCAAAGCCGCGCTTCGCCGTTCGGGATTGACTTCCGCCACCAATAAATTCGCCGCCGGCACCGTCAGTCCAAGACCAGCTCCATAGGCCGCGATCGAGATGATCCCCAGCAGCCGTGGACCAGTCAGCAGCAGAGCCGCGCCCGCGGCCGTGAGCACCAGACCGGACTTGATCGGAAACCGAAATCCCCAGCGCGAAGCCAGCGCCCCCGAAACCGCGACCGCCAAAGTTGACGCTACATATTGCGCCGTGAACAAGGCGCCTGCCTGGGAATAGTTTAACGACCACCGTGCCGAAAGTATTGGCAGCAGGGGGCCGAGCAGCACGGTTACAATCCCCACCGGAACGAACGAAGCGTAGCCGGAAAGAGTGAGCGCCTTGGCTGAGCGCGGGTCTAGCGGTGAGATGGAGGAAGGCATGCGAAGAGTGTTGTGGCGCTATGTTATCACTGGGCCGCAGTGCCAAAGCTGCATTAGAGGCTAGGTCCGCTATCCCTTTGCGTAACGCTCACTGTTTGGTTTCGATCCACTGATAGCGTAGAAAAGGATGTACAGATAGCAGAAAGTTGCAAGGATGAGCGCATAGTGAATGCCTTGGCCCCAGCTCAGTTCGCCTTGGGTCATCGTCGGATAGTGGGCATGGTTAATAGCGTCAGCAACCTTGCCGACGATCCACGGAATTGCAGCTCCGCCCACAATTGCAGTGTTCAAGATGCCCGATCCATCGCCGGTTAGCTGCCCAAGCTCTGCGATACCGCTGGTGAAGATACAGGGGAACATGATGGAGTTGAACAGACCTACGGACAGGATGGACCACATCGCCACAGGGCCATTGCCCGCTACCGAAACTGTTACCAGCAGCACCGTCATGATGGCGCAGAACGCAAGCACACGCGACGTTTTCACCTTCTGGAGAACTGCCGATCCAATGAACCGGCCGACCATGGCTCCGAGCCAATAGAGAGATATGTATCTTGCGGCAACCGCCTTCGCGGCAAGGTAGCGAGCCGCAGGGTCGACCACATTCGAGGCAAAATGTCCGATATTGTCCAGCGCGAGGTAGTTGGATATCGAGCTTCCTATAGCGACCTCAGCGCCAACGTACACGAAAATTCCTATTGCGCCAAAAACCAGGTTCGGATGCTTCCACACGGAATCTCCGATTTTCTGGCCGATGCGATGCTCGGCGGCTTCCATTTTGGGGAGCCTGAAGACGGCAAACAATACTGCCAGCAGAACGAGAACAACCGCAAAGAAATAGACGTAGAGCTTCACTACCGCATCCTGCGACGCGCTTTGTGCCGCAGCGCTCACCGATTCCTTCAGGATCAGCTTGGCCCCCACCCAGGGGAAAACAGCGGTTCCGAGTGAGTTGAAAGCTTGGGTCAGGACCAACCGACTGGAAGCGGTTTGGGGCCTGCCCAGCACCGCTACGTAGGGATTCGCCGCAACTTGCAGCACCGTGATACCGGCGGCAAGGATCAACAAAGCTGTCAAGAAAAAGGGGAAAGACGGGATCTTCGCCGCCGGATAAACCAACAGGCAGGCCGCAACCATGGTGCTAAGCCCCACAATAATCGCCCGTTTGTATCCGATCCAGTCAATGATCTTCGCCGACGGAATTGAAAAAATGAAATAGGCGAGGAAGAAGGCCGTTTGAATCAGGAAACTCTCGGCCAAGTTCAAATTGAAAACATTTTGTGCGAATGGAATCAGAACGTCATTGAGCGACGTGAGCGATCCCCATATGAAGAACAGCGTCGTCAAAACCGCCAGTGGAGCACGGTAGTCCTGCGCGGTTCCGGGTGCGGTTACCGCTGTGGAATCATTAGAGGCCGTAATTGCCATAAGTCCTGTATCCACCCTTCAAGAGAAAGCCTGTAAGCTGAGAACCTCGCATGATAGCATCGAACGTTCCTTAAGCTTTGAGTTTTTCTTGGGGCCGGAAACCGCCTCCGTCCTCTACAAAATCGTTTCTCTATTGCATGTCATATTCCGTGCAGACGCTTTGCGCAGGCGTAAACTCTTTCGTCAGGTCAAACTCATGCTCCGACCCCAAATCATCGCGATGGTTGCCCTTACGCTTTTCGCCGGTCAAACCTCACACAGTCAGGTCAGTATGTCTGCCACAGTGGTGTTCAGCGAACCCCAGTTTCCCGCGGCCGACTCTGCCGGCGCCTCCTCACAGCAGTTAGCCGCAGCCTTGCCCGGGGCCCAGTTCGCCGACGCGGATCACCTGCAATCCGCTCTGGCCGTGCCGTCTGTCCGGCTTCTGGTGCTGGCCAACGGCTCGGCGTTTCCCGAGGACGCGTTTTCAGCCATGAAGCAGTTCCTCGATCGCGGTGGCAATCTCCTCGTGCTCGGCGGCATGCCTTTTACCCGCGCCGCCTATCGCGATCACGCCGAGTGGCGGCTGCGCGACTACAGCGTGCGTTTCATCCGTCCGTTGATGATTGACCAGTACCAGCAGACACCTGGCTCCGACGGCTACGAATTCCAGCCCAACCCCGAGCTTACGTTGCAGCTCCATCCTTTTGCCTGGAAGCGCGCTTTCAGTCCGGTGATTCGCCTGAGCGCCGTGGATCTTTACAGGCGCGGCGGGACCGCCGGCTCCATCGACGCGCGCCTCGACACGCTGGCGTGGGGCGCGAAGAATGGCCGCAAGCTGTCGGCGCCGGTCATTCAGGTGGACCACTACCGGAGTGGATTCGACGGCGGCCGGTGGATTTTCGTCAATGCGGAACTCTCACAGCAGTTTTTCGATGACGCCAGCCGGCTGCAATCGCTGGCGCAGCGCGCGTTACAAGGCGCTGAAGAATTCACAGTTCGCCCCGTGCTGCCGCTTTACCTTCCCGGCGAACCAGTGGAGTTGGAAGTTCGTTGGCATGCAGCGGAACCACCGAAGGCCGCCCTGTCGGTGAAGGTCACAACGTTCCCCGAAGCACAACCGGCGAATCGCGCGACCGTATCCGCCGCGATTCCGGCTTGCGCGCCGATCATGCTGCCCGCGCCGCAAGGCAAAGGTCTTTACATCGTCGAAGCGGAGTTGCTTGAAGGCGATCAGGTTCGCGCCATCTACCATTCCGCATTCTGGATTCGCGACGAATCGTATCTGCGTTCTGGTCCTCGTCTCACCGTCAACCATGATTACTTCGAACTAGACGGCCATCCCCTAGCCGTGGTGGGAACCACCTATATGTCGAGCGAGGTGCAGCGGCTGTTCTTCGATCATCCCAACGTTTACGTGTGGAACCAGGATCTGGGGCAGATTCACGATGCCGGCCTGAACATGATCCGCACTGGATGGTGGACGGGTTGGGACAAGTTCTGCGACGAGAACGGCCAGCCCTACGAGCGCACCCTGCGCACACTCGAAGCTTACCTCATGACCGCCCGCAAGAATGGGCTGCCGGTGCAGTTTAACTTCTTCGCTTTTCTGCCCGACGTCCTCGGAGGCACGAATGCTTTTCTCGACCCACAAGCAGTGCACCGGCAGCAAACTCTGATTTCTTCTGTCGTCGCACGCTTTCACAACGTGCCCTTTCTCGCCTGGGATCTCATCAACGAACCGAGTTTTTCCCAGCATCTGTGGACCATGCGGCCCAACGCTGATTCCATCGAAGTCGCGGAATGGAATCGCTGGCTCAGCGAGCGTTATCCCGATCGAGCCCGGCTCGCGGCATTGTGGGACGTCCCGGCCGGTTCGCTGGAAGGAACCCTCCCGCTACCCACCGAAGACGAGTTTGCGCCGCGCGGCATGTACACCGGTGCGAACTCGCTCAAGGCGCACGACTATTTTCTTTTCGCGCAGGAGAAGTTCGCCGAATGGGTGCGCGCCCTGCGGGATGCGATTCGCGCCACTGGCTCCCAACAACTGGTCACCGTCGGCCAGGACGAAGGAGGCATTCAGGACCGCCTCTCGCCCGCGTTCTGGGGAGCGTCGGTTGATTTCACCACGAATCATTCCTGGTGGCTGAACGACTACGTTCTGTGGGATTCGCTCGCCGCCAAGCAGCCGGAAGAGGCCATGCTGATTCAGGAAACCGGTCTGCAACGCGAGCTCAATCTCGACGAGGTCGCCCGCCGCACGCCGGAGAGCGAAGCCGCGCTTCTGGAGCGCAAAGTGGCCTTGTCATTCATTCAGGGCTCGGGCGCGATCGAATGGTTGTGGAACACCAATTCCTACATGACCGAAAGCAACGAGACGCCCATCGGCGCCGTGCGCACCGATTACACGGAGAAGCCAGAAGCCTCGGTCCTGCGCGCCTTCGCGCAGTTCGCGCCATCATTCCAGGAACATCTTCGCGATCCGCAACTGCCGCCGATCGCGATCATCACGTCGCAGGCCGCGCAATATTGCGTGCTTGCCGACTTTCAGCTGGAGGCCCAACGCCGCTCGGTGCGCGCGCTGGCATATGGCGTTCACCTGCCCGCGTACATGATCGCCGAAAATCAGATCGAAAAGCTGGGCTCGCCGAAACTGGCAATTCTGCCTTCCCCGCAGGCATTGGGCGAACCGGCATGGCAAGCACTGCTGAAGTACGTGGACGCTGGCGGGAATCTCCTCGTCACCGGCCCGGTAGATCGTGACGAACACTGGCAGGTCATGCGGCGGGCCCAGGAGTTGGGAATTCAGGCCCACGTCGAGCCCCTTACCTACCACAACGCGACCATTCGCCTGGGAGACCTCTCAGTCGGGCTCGCATTTGGCCAGCAGCAACAAAACTGGCTAGACTCGTTGCGTTTTGAAGATGGTTCCACGTTTAAGGAAACCCCGCGGGGTAAGGGCCGCATTTTCTGGACAGCTTACCCCGTGGAGCTCGCTGAAGACTTGCAATCGGCCGCCGCGGTTTATGCCTATGTGACCAGCCGTGTGGGCGCTGCACCGATGTTTACGCTGCAATCCCCGCCGCCGACCGGAGTGCTCGTATTTCCCACTGTGCTTGCGGATTCGATCCTTTACGTGTTCGTATCGGACTTGGCGACGGACAGCGCGATCAGCCTGCGGGATCAGATTACGGGCGTTCCGATTTCGTTTAACTTGCCCGCGGAACATGCGGCGATCGCAGTGATCGGGAAGAAGGAGAAGAGGATCGTAGCGAAATACGGGCTCTAAGAAGGACGTTGGGTGGTGCGGAGCTTTCGCGCTGCGATAAGGCTGGCACAACCGTGGAAGAGCAGCCCTTCAGGGCTGCGTCACGGTGCGGAACTCGACGCCCTTTAGGGCTGGTAATCGTTTTAGCCATCGCGCTCTGGGAGGCACCGGGGCTAAAGCCCTTTCCTCGGTGAATCCTCAACGCGGCGCTGAAGCGCCGCTCTTCCACGGTGAGTTAGGCTTTTTCGGCGCTGCCGACCGCCAGCGCTCGTTGCTCAGCCAATCTTTGGCTGAAGAATCCCAAACACTCTTCCATTCCTTCGCCGGTTTTCGCCGACACGCGGAAGATCTGCATTCCGGGCCGGACGGCCTGAATATTCGCCTGCGCGGTATTCCAGTCGAACTCCGCTGCGCTCGCTAAATCGTTTTTGGTAATGACCGCAACGTCGGCGCTGTTGAAGATCGTCGGATACTTCAGCGGTTTGTCTTCACCCTCAGTCACCGACATCAGCACCAGACGCAGATTTTCGCCCAGGTCATATGAAGATGGACACACCAGGTTCCCCACGTTCTCAATAAACAGGAAATCCAGTTGAGGCAGGCTCCAGCCCTGCAACGCGTTCTCGACCATCGCGGCCTCCAGATGGCACAGCGTGCCGGTCGTGATCTGCTTTACCGGCGCCTTGCTCCGTGCCAACCGGGCGGCATCGTTCTCGGTCGCCAGATCCCCGACCAGCGCCGCCACCTGATATCGAGGCTGAAGCTCGGTGAGCGCCTTCTCCAGAAAAGTCGTCTTGCCTGAGCCCGGGCTCGAAACCAGGCTCACTACATAGACTCCCTTGGCGCGAAATTGTTTGCGCAACTCACGCGCGATAATGTCGTTCTGCTTAAGAACATTCCTGCGGACTTCGACCAGGCGTGGCTCGCTCATTCCTCGACCTCCAAAGCGTAGACTTCCAGCTCCTTGCCCTCCAGAATGTCCCGGGTGGGCGCGCCGCATTCCGGGCAGGCAAATGACTGGATCGAAGCTAAGGTTCGCCGTTCGTGGCATTGCGGACAAAACACAACCACCGGAACGTCCTCCACGATCAAATGCGACCCTGCGAGCGCGGTGTCCTGGCAGGCCATTTCATAGGAAAACAGCAGCGCATCCTTGACCACGCCGGAGAGCGCGCCCAGCCGCAAATGGACAGCGCTCACCTGCAAGCCCCCCCGGCGCTGGGCCTCTTCCAGTGCCGCATCTACGATACCCATCGCGATTGAGAGTTCGTGCATGTCCCACCGTGCTCTGCCGTAACGATCACCGACAGTCTATTTCCAGAGCCACGCGCCTTCCAGGTAGGCCGCACGCGCGTTCTCGCTCGTCATTTCGCCAGCTGCCCGATGAATACTCCGAACGGCCTGAGTGTAACCGTTTCTCCCCTGGCCGCCGACTTCTCCGTCGCCACCAGGCTCTTTGCCCTGGAAAATCCTTGCTTGCTCAGATCAAAGTTCGTCGTCTGCTCCGTCCCTGACATGTTTAGCGCCACCAGCACCGCCTGATCTTTGTACATGCGCAAGTAGGCGAGCACATTCGGATCGTTTTCATTCAGGGGCACGTAGCTTCCGTCCCTAAGCGCAGGGTTTGTGTGACGCAGCTTCAGCACTTTCCTGTAGAACGATAGAACCGAGTCAGGATCCCTGGATTCATCGGCCACGTTGTGCGTCTTGTAGCTCGGCGGCACGGGAAGCCACGGCGTCGCCTTCGAGAAGCCCGCATTCTCGCTTTCATTCCACTGCATGGGAGTGCGCTCTCCGTCCCGGCCTTTTTCCTCCGGCCAGCCGGTGATGCCAAGCGGATCCTTGACGTCTTCCTTGCGGGTGGGCGGAGTGGTCGTCATCCCGATTTCCTCGCCGTAGTACATGATCGGCGTTCCACGCAGGGTCAGATAAAGGCCGGCCATTACCTTGGCAATCTGATCATTGTGCGAGCCATCGCCATAGCGGTCGTAGGAGCGAACAATGTCGTGGTTGCTGATGACGAATGTCGGCCAGCCGGAAGCCGCATCGACGGCGGCGATCTGCTTGCGGAACTCTGCCGCCGACAGTTTGTTGACGGTGGCAAAAAGAAAATCCATGGGTAGCTGCAGTTCGTTGTTGCCATCGCCGAAGTAGCGGTTCAGCGCCACGATATCGTCGGTCCAGGTTTCGCCGACGAGCACCCCGTCGTACTCATCGGCGATCTTCCGCAATCCGCGCAGCACGTCATGCACCTCAGGCAGGTTGTCGTTGTACTTGTTTTCTTCGATGGGATCGCCGAGGGCGTTCTTGCCCGGGCGCGCAATCGGGTTATCGCGCAGATCAGGATCTTCGAACAGCGTGTCGACCGCATCCAGGCGAAATCCGGACGCACCGCGCTTGAGCCACCAGCGCTCGACGTCGAACATCGCGTCCTTCACCGCCGGGTTGCGCCAGTTCAAGTCGGGCTGCGCCACCTCAAAATAGTGGTAGTAGTACTGGTTTGTCGCAGGATCGAGCGTCCAGGCCGGGCCGCCGAAGTCCGAGACCCAATTGTTTGGCGGCTGTCCCGGCCCCTTGCCATCGCGCCATATATACCAGTCACGGTGCTCCGATGTGCGCGAGGATTTGGAATCGAGAAACCATTTGTGCTGATCCGATGAATGATTCACCACAAAATCGAGAATAATGTGAATCCCGCGCTTCTTCGCTTCCCTGGCCAGCCGGTCGAAGTCCGCCAGCGTCCCGTACATGGGATCGATGTTTTCGTAGTCGGAAACGTCATAGCCAAAATCCTTTTGCGGCGAAGGAAAGCAGGGCGAAATCCAGATCGCATCCACTCCCAGTTTCTTCAGATAATCCAGCTTCGACGTGATGCCGTTCAGGTCGCCTACGCCGTCGTTGTTGCTGTCGGCAAAGCTGCGCGGATAGACCTCATAAAAAACGGCATTCTGCCACCACTGATGTCCCGCGGCATCCGCAGCCGTACCGGAATTCTGGGCGCTGGCCGCAACCAGCCAGAGACACAGCAACCCCCATATCAGGAACCAAGAGGACTTCCTTTGCATGATGACCACTCCGTGAGTGACGCTTTCGATAAACCTTGAGTGTAACCTTTTTCCAGATACGCTTGCTTTTCACCCAGTGTTGTTCGATTTCTCCCGGTTTTCTCTGCCCTTTTTTCAGCGAACTCTGCGTCTTCTTCTGTTCCCGGTCATGACGAAACCTGATCCGGGGCATTATCATGTTTTTCTCGGCTGGGGCCAAGGAAGACTCGATGCATCCGAAGGGTGGTGTATGGCTTCAATCCAGGAACCTATCGCGCACTCGCCGGGCACCAGATCAAGAAACGGAGCAACGGTCGAGCTGACGAGCATCTCGAAAAGCTATGGCGATTTCGTCGCGGTGGATCAGCTTTCTCTCTCCATCCAACCAGGTGGAATCTACGGATTGCTCGGCCCCAACGGAGCCGGCAAGACCAGCACCCTTCGCATGATCATCGGCATCATTGTGCCGGATTCCGGCCAGATCTCAGTCTTTGGCGAACCGCTCAACCACACTCATAAAGATTCGTTTGGCTATCTCCCCGAAGAGCGTGGGCTTTACCGCAAGATGAAAGTCTCAGAACACCTGGTATTGCTCGGCCAACTGAAAGGGCTGTCCCACGCCGAGGCTACCGAGCGCGTGCGCAACTGGTGCGAACGCTTTGAGTTGACTGCCTGGACGGGGAAGAAGGTGGAAGAGCTTTCCAAGGGCATGCAGCAGAAGGTGCAGTTCATCGGCGCCATCCTGCATGATCCCAGGTTGATCATCATGGACGAACCCTTCTCCGGGCTGGACCCCGCCAATGCAATGGTTCTGAAAGACGTGGTGCTCGAATTAGCAAAAGGCGGAAAGACCATCCTGTTGTCCACGCACCGCATGGATCAAGTGGAGCGGTTGTGCCAATCGATCTGTCTAGTCAATCATGGGCGCGCCATTCTCGAAGGCGATCTGAGCCAGATCAAGGCCAGGTACGGCCGTTCGAATGTCCAGGTCAAGTACGACGGAGACGCCCGCTTCCTTGAGGAACGAAGGTTGGTGCAGTCATTCAACGATTACGGCAATTATGTGGAAGTGCGTCTTGTACCGGGCGCCGATGCGCAGGAGTTGCTGCACTTGGCGTCAGCACACGCACGGCTGAGCAAGTTCGAAGTGATGGAACCCTCGCTGGAAGAAATCTTCATTGACGTGGTGGGCAAACCCAATGCGTAACACCTGGCTGATCATCAAGCGGGAGTATCTGGAGCGTGTGCGCACACGTTCTTTCCTCGTGCTAACCGTACTGCTGCCCGCCATTATGACCGTTTTGATGGCGCTGCCGGCGAAACTCATGAAAATGGGAGAGAAGCCGCAGCATGTGGTGGTCGTAGCCTCGACGGCGCAATTCGGGGAAACGGTCCGGCAGCAACTCTTGTCTCCTCTGGCTAACGTCAATGAGGATGACGAAGAGGGCAGCACGAACGACAGCGCCAAAAAGAAACCGCAGAATCAATACATCATTGATGTTGACCCGAACCCGAGCGACGCGGAACGAGCCACCTTGCAAGACAAGTTGAGCAGACGCAAGATTGACGGCTTCTTCTGGCTCACGGATGACGCGATGGCGTCCGGCGAGGTCAGTTGGTACAGCCGCGAGATAACCTATTTCAGCGAACGCTCATGGTTGCGTGAGACTCTCAACCGCATGGCCCTGCAGCAACGACTCTTGAGCAATGGCTTCTCCGCCGCGCAGACAGACCAGTTGCTTAAACCAATTAAAGTTCAATCCGTTCGCATCGAACATGGGCGCGAGGCCAAAGGGAGCGGGACCGCACGGTTGCTCGAGATCGTCGTCATGGTCATGTTGATCTATATGGCAGTGCTGCTCTACGGGATTTCGGTGATGCGTTCGGTGCTGGAGGAAAAGAATTCGCGCATCATGGAAGTGCTGCTTTCCTCCGCCAGTTCGACCGAACTCATGGCCGGCAAAATTCTCGGCGTCGGTGCAGTCGGTCTGACCCAGATTATGGTCTGGATCGTGATGGCGGGCGTATTTGCTCTGCCCGCGCTGGCCGCCCAACCCAACCTTGGCGAACTGCAAGTCTCGCCCTTGGTGTTTGCCGCATTTGCCGTTTTCTTTCTGCTCGGCTACCTGCTCTACAGCACCATGTACGCCACGATCGGCGCGATTACCACGACCGAGCAGGAAGGCCAGCAGCTCCAGTTCCTGGTTGTGATTCCTCTCGTTCTGTCGGTCTTCATGCTGATGCCGGTTATCCGCACACCCGACTCGCCGGTAGCAGTTTGGACTTCGATGATTCCGTTCTTTGCGCCGATCGTGATGTACGCTCGCATGGTCGTGCAAACTCCGCCCCTGTGGCAGATCGCGTTGTCTCTGGTTTTGTTGATCGGGACGATCGCGGGCCTGGTTGTGCTCGGCGCGCGCATCTACCGCATCGGCGTGCTTATCTATGGCAAGCGCCCTACGCTGCCCGAAGTCCTGAAGTGGCTGAGGTACGCGAAGGCATAGCACGGCAGAAGAAAGAGTTAGCCTTCCCTGTCTTGTGGCGCCTCCCGGGCTAGTTTCTTTTGCGCAGCAAAAACGGCAGGGACGACCCCCTGCCGTTTTCCAACAATTTTGAGAATTTGGCCCTATTTCTTGTTCACAGCCTTCTTGAGTTCGGCCCCAGGGGTAAACTTCGCGACTCTGCGGGCAGCGATCTTGATGGTGGCGCCGGTTTGCGGGTTGCGCCCGTTCCGTGCCTTTCTTTGCGACACAGAGAACGTGCCGAAGCCTATCAAAGCCACGCGATCTCCTTTGCGGAGAGCAGACGTGACGCTGTCCACCGCGGTATCAATGGCAGTCGTGGCCTGCGCCTTGCTGATCTCGCATGCACCAGCGATCTTGTCAACCAGATCGGCCTTGTTCATAGTTTCTCCTCGCAGGTCTCTTTCATTCTCAGCCTGCACCGGGAGGAATACTGGCTCGGGCTGAGTTGGGAAACCTGACCGTCTCGTATTCTCCACCCTCTGCGGCGAATGTCAACTGTGAAAATCCGCTCCGGAAGCCTGTTTCGCATTTTTCTGACCCGAAATGGGGCTGCCCGGGCGGTTTTTGGCCTAACCGGGATGTTTTTTCCTACAGCCTCCACAGTTCACAGCGTTCCTTCACAGGATGTACACAGGCCGCCAGCCTTTCCGGCTTGCGCCAACCCCGCCTCTAGGTGCAAAGTCGAAGGAGAAGGAATTCAGTCGAGGTGAAGGGTCCCAGGTGATCAAGGCTCCCGCGGAAGTATGCCCTCTTTGTGCGGGTACAGGCTGGAAGGCCGTGCCGGGCAACGGCGCTGGCCGCAATACCAGCGAACGCCGCGTTACCCGATGCGACTGCCAGTTGCGCGCGCGGGCGCAGTCCTTGCTGGCCGCAGCCCGCATCCCGCGCCGCTACGAGCATTGTGAACTCGCGAACTTTGAATTCGATGGCCCGTATCGTTCCCTGGCTCCTGCTCGCATGGCGGCCTGCAAGTTTGTGGAAGAGTACCCGATCGACAAGACTGGCTTGCTGCTGATCGGCACGATTGGCGTCGGCAAAACCCACTTAGC
>Ga0187781_10001958_pt1 | contig 15675 bp, 11 predicted proteins | sample 0715_SJ02_MP02_2_FD_132447 | JGI IMG/M metagenome (GOLD analysis project Ga0187781, IMG submission 132447) | Tropical peat soil microbial communities from peatlands in Department of Meta, Colombia - 0715_SJ02_MP02_20_MG | ecosystem: Environmental > Terrestrial > Soil > Wetlands > Peat | place...
AAATGTGGAAGCAGCTGTTTCCTAAGCTCCACTTCGTTCTCGGTAGTCTTCTCCATCTTCTCAATAATCTGTTTGAATTCTCTATGATCTGCTGTAATAGCCTCACCGATTTCCATTTTACATCACCTTAATAGGGGACATTCGGTCTGAAACTTATGCCGCTTGATCCATCGTGAATGTTACATTAAGGGACTCCCTTTGTATGCCCTCATCTAACATAAGAGCAGCTATTTGGTCATATAGATTAATTGTCTTCAATTCTGCGATTGTTGTCACTTTAAGCAGTTCTTTGTCTGCGTCCGTTGTTTAACTAGCTAGAAGTTCCCGGGCACTCCAGATGGTGAATATCTCTCTGTTTTTACAAGGGAATGCACGGTGATAAAATTTGCCTGCGCATACAGCAATACAAGTTGACAAATCACACGGATTGAACGCATATCGAATAGAAATTTTTTTAAAGTTACGTTATAATGCAAAGTTTTTGTGCGCTTTGCATGTTCTCTGCTTGACTTGGTTTGTTTCGATACTCGTACATCATTTTCCCAGAAGCTATGCAATTATATTTACGACGTCTTCGTAATCCTTCATTGGTGATCGAGGACTTTTGCTTTTATTTCTTTAATTTCTCCACTTCCCAGCATATTAAAAGACACACCTTCTTATTTTTTGTATCTTTACCAGTATGAAAACCATCGATTTACTGAGAACCTGAATAAATACATCACATCTTTTGTGAATACTAAGCCTCGTAATTATGAAGGTCTGCTGGATGAGGTACCCTTATGAACAATGTGTTTCAGAAAGTGTTTTAAAGGCCAACTTATGACGTACTCTGTGGTGAACCCTGTATGAAGCCGATGCAATTTGAAACGGAGGTAGCTCTATGCTCAAAGAGATAGGACTCCCAGAAGCGCAAATAAAATTTGAGTATTTTACTGGATATGCGGGAGCGCCTAAACAGTGACCGTGCCGCGTATACTGCGCCGATGCCGGTGTTTGTGGGATAAATGAAAGAAAGCGTGCTATTGGTTCATACGTCCGACATACTTAGTGCCATAAGGAGTGATCCGTATGGGGTAGTTTGCATCGCCCACGCCGCCAGTTTGGTATACCTTTACTTTGAAATTCGCTAGGAATTTATCAACTTCGCTTTCACTGTAACTCCATTGTTTGGCAACTGGCAGGATATCCTTTATTCGCCGTTTCACATCATCTATATAACCATATATTTTACGGATAAAGTCATCATCGTCGTTCTTGCATTACAACTAGCATCGATATAGTAGCGTTATTCCTCAGCACCTCCGTGAACACAATAATGAAAGCGCTTCAGATTGTACTGTTGCCAAACCGGGCAATCCATACATACACACCCCCACTTTTCTGGAGTTATATCGCTCTTTCCTGTTGAACAGAAGATGCGTCCCCCCAGATGATTATGCTCATACGTGGGGCAGTCGCCTTTATAGCACACGCACCGAGACGTATTTTCAGTAGTTGCAGGAACTTTTATTAGAATCGCCTCTTACAGTTATAATGATGCCCGTTCAAAATTAACTTTTTTGATTATATAGCCTTATGTATTCCGATTTAGAGAGCACAAATGGAGAGTTACATTTATAATTCACGTAGTGCTTCATCGCCGGTATATCCCCATTCTTTAGCGACTGAGTCGCCATCTACTATTTTAATACGTCGTCAGCTATGTAGGCAAAGAGCCTGCAGAGGAAATCCTCACATTGTTCTATGAAGTTCATCGTTAGCACCAACAGTGCTTGAGAACGAGGGGTATAAGTTTCTTACATCGTTTTTTGCAAGTACCTCCTCCGATATATCAGGTCACCAATAAAACCCGAAATGAGGACAGTGGCGAGAGTGTACAATGTTACAAAAGATGTTTTCGCTTCATAATAAACGAGGCGCCAAAAAAGGCGAGGCATGTGACAGCGGTTAGTCCTAGGAGATATGGCTTCGCTTCCGTAGCCCCATGTACCCGCAGATGGGCAATGTTAACGAAGCAGAAAAAGAGGTATCAGAATAAACATACGCACACGAATCTCGGCCTATTCCTTCGAAATTGACGAGAGCCACCCGCGGAGTTCGCCTGGTTCCAATCTGGCCTCCAACGTTGCCTGCCTGATGTAGTTAATACGCCACCGATCCCGGAATAGCTCCTCATACAGGTTGCATAGACTACTAAACGGCATTATCCTCCGGACCCTATAGTTACGTACCTACGTGCTGGCGATTCACCAACATCATTTTCGTTCGGCTATTATAACGATAAAAAGGCGCGTTCATATGTTTTGCCCGCGTATATAGGTAATAAAGGCGTCCAGTTAGCGTCGAAATGCAAACGTTTAGACATAACTTTGCTATTGAGTGACCAGGAGTTGGATTAATGTGCGCCGGATGCAAATGCTGTTAAGAAAGTACCTCAAAAACTACGCAGATACACCTTGTTTAAAGACGGGTAGTAGTGGGAAAGGCAACATGTCGAATACATACTGACAGAGGGGTAGATGAGATGAGACCTCTAAGTCTGACAACGTTACCAGAAGTATGGAAGCAACAGAAAACCTAAAACCCTTTTCTCTAGTAAATAACAGCTCTTTTACGTTAGTCACACGCTATAAGAAGACTTAAGGGGGCGCGGTAGTAGCTTTGAAAAATCTCTCTCACTTAGTCAGCTTAGTAGTTAGGCGATGATTCCTCCCCCTTTTTGCTCCTGAAGATAGAAGAGTAAAGAGATAGATGCATGCCTGCGACGTATTTCCATCCTATCCTCTTCTCTACGTATTGTACTGCTTTTTGTGCGTATTTGGCTCTAATCTGTGCATTCTTAAGCAACAGTAAGATATAATCCCTCAACGCATCTAAATCTCCAAGCGCCGCCACTACTCCTGCTCCACTTGCACGAACTTCGGCCATTAAGCCTCCCACATCGGTAACTATAGCAGCCTTTCCAAGAGCAAATGCGTGTGCAAGCACGCCTGATTGGCTGCTTCGGTCATAAGGTAACACTATAATATCTGCGACGTTTAATATGGTATTGTACTCTTTTGGGGAAAAAGAGCCCTGAATAACTAAGATAGACTCTTTAGCGGGAGACTCGTCTATTGCTGTGAGCAACGCGGGTTTGTAAATTACCCCCCTCCTTGATCCAGGCCTCGCATCCCCAGCTATCACGAGAATCGCATTTGGATCCTCTTTTACCACCTCTGGCCATATTTTAACTACATCTTCAAACTTTTTATAGGGCTCCCACCAGCCTAAACACATCACGACATTCTTGCCGAAAAGTCCGTACAGCCTCTTGGCCTCGGCTTTATCCGGCACGTCAACCTCTTCCACCATCTTAGCGCCATGTGGTATCACATGGAGATTCTGAGGTACCCAGCCCAAATTCACAGGTAAAAATATCTTCTGTAGTTCTTCGTGCACTATACCTGCATCGACAAGCTGCAGGCTTAAATTCATAAAGACATGCTCTTTATTGCTGAGAGTGCTATAGACCGAATGGTAGGTGATGGCAGTGGGAATTCTATCCAAATTTAAGAGCACAAGGAGGTCGAGCAGGTCTGTGCTGAATTTATCGTTAATGTCGTACAGCCCATATTCGTGTTGGATGTGCACGACATCCGGATCGACATCCTTTATTGCCTTAAAGACATCGTTATACCACCCCTCTTTCTCTACATCCATGGCAGGAAATACGTCCTCCTGTCCTAGATGCCCGCCGTCGTTTACATCGGGGTTGCAGATAATGTACACAGTGTGGCCATAGCCTTTGATTGCATGAATTAGTTCGTCAGCGTAGGTAGCAATGCCTCCGAATTTCGGGGGGTACGGAGTGACCATACAGAGAGTTAAATTTGATATTACACTCTTCTCAAAAGACACATCTCCCTCCGAATTCATATTATCGTATATCAACAATCACTATCTTATATCAATAATCATACGCATAGCTTAGTTATACGATGAATATGTCGTTAAAGACTATTTAATTATTAGGCTTTTTTCCGCATAAATTTCCTTAATACCGCTTGTCTCTTGGATTAACCTTAAGTAAACACGAACAGACTTTACAAAATGTCAGGACATAATAAACCACTTATTGTTTTCTTGCAAAAAACGATGGCGGGCGTACTTGAGGCGTGCAATGTATGGTTGAGATTCCTATAACTACGGAAAAGGCAAAAAAGGCCGACGTAGAAGAGCTCTTACAGAAGCTCTCATCAAGCGAGAAAGGGCTCTCTACTTCTCAAGCACAAGAACGCCTCCAGAAGTTTGGCCCCAACGAAATCTCTGAGAGGAAGCTGAATCCAGTCGTGAAATTTCTCACCTATTTCTGGGGGCCAATTCCTTGGATGATCGAGATCGCGATAATTCTCTCAGCAATTATCGGTCGCTACGAGGATTTTGGTGTTATTTTGGCACTTTTATTCTTAAATGGAACTGTGGGGTTCTGGCAAGAACGAAAGGCTGAAAATGCAATTGAATTATTGAAACGAAGGCTGGCACCAAAAGCGAAGACGTTACGTGATGGCAAATGGTCAGAACTACTCTCTCGAGATCTTGTTCCTGGAGATATTGTGCGCGTGCGTTTGGGTGATGTCGTTCCGGCAGACGTTAAGCTCATAGAAGGAGAATATCTTCTCACGGATGAATCTGCGTTGACCGGAGAGTCACTCCCGGTTGAAAGGCACATTTATGAAGTAGCGTACTCCGGCTCCATTGTGCGGCAGGGAGAGATGAACGCATTGGTAGTCACTACTGGAATGAATACGTACTTTGGTAAGACTGCAAAGCTTGTCGAGGAAGCTACAACGAGAAGTCACTTCCAAAAGGCCGTAATCAAAATTGGAGATTACCTCATTGTCCTTGCCGTTGCATTAGCCGCAGTCATTCTCATTACGGCGTTTATCCGTCACGATAATTTGTTGATAATACTCCAATTTGCTCTTGTGCTTACCGTCGCGGCGATACCGGTGGCACTGCCAGCAGTGCTTTCAGTAACGATGGCGGTTGGTGCTATTGCTTTGGCACGAAAAGAGGCCATCGTGAGCAGATTGGTAGCAATCGAAGAAATGGCTGGCATGGACGTGCTGTGCGCGGATAAAACCGGTACGATAACAAAGAACGAACTGACTGTTGCCGAAGTGCACCCATTCGAAGGATTCAAGGATAACGACATCATCATCTTAGGCACGCAGGCGTCGAGAGAGGAGGATCAGGATCTCATTGATAATGCCGTCATCGCTAAGGCTAAAGAGATGAACGTGCTCGATGGAGCGTACAAGGGTATTAAGGTACTGGAGTTTAAACCCTTTGATCCAAAGATAAAGCGAACAGAGGCCACTATTGAAACCGCTGATGGTACTCGTTTCAAGGTCAGCAAGGGCGCACCCCAAGTGATCTTAGAGATTGTAGCCAGAAAAGAGGATATCAGGACTAAGATGGAAAAGGTCGTGAATGAGTTTGCTAGCAAGGGGTATCGTGCTCTCGGTGTTGCGAAAACCGATGCTCAGGGAAAGTGGCAATACGCCGGCCTCATCCCCCTCTATGATCCGCCTCGTGATGATTCAGCAGAGACCATTGAAACCGCTGTTAACATGGGGGTCGACGTCAAGATGGTTACTGGTGACCACACTGCCATTGCAAAGGAGATTGCTAAGCGGGTGCATTTGGGCACGAACATCCTGCCTGCCTCATCCTTTATGGATAAACCGGATAAAGAAGTGGAAAATATTGTTGAAACCGCTGATGGCTTTGCTGAGGTATTTCCTGAGCATAAGTTCCATATCGTTGAGTTGCTACAGAAGAAAGAACATATTGTCGGCATGACCGGTGATGGGGTCAACGACGCGCCTGCCCTAAAAAAATCAGATGCTGGTATTGCGGTTACAGGAGCGACAGATGCTGCAAAGTCGGCAGCTGCGATTGTTCTTACCAATCCAGGCCTTTCAGTCATCATTGATTCTATCAAGGAAAGCCGCAAGATTTTCCAGCGCATGAACAGCTACTCTATCTATCGTATCGGCGAAACCATCCGGGTTCTCCTCTTCATTACGCTTTCTATATTAGTATTTAATTTTTATCCCGTGACTGCCATTATGATCGTCCTGCTGGCCCTTCTTAACGATGGGGCAATTCTTTCCATCGCATATGATCGAGCCCGTTTTTCCAGCACACCTGAAGTGTGGAATATGCGAGCGTTGTTGAGCGTTGCTGTGCTTTTCGGAACTGTTGGTGTTGTTGGATCCTTTTCGCTGTTCTACCTCGCGGATGCTGTTTTCCACATAGCCCGAGTGACAATCCAATCCATGATGTACTTGAAGCTGTCCGTCGCAGGGCATTTTATGATCTTCGCCGCTCGCACACGAGATCATTTCTGGTCTCGGCCCCATCCAGCGCACACCTTGTTAGGAGCAGTAATAGGAACGCAACTTGTTGCGACACTCATCGTTGTCTCTGGAGTATTGATGGCCCCTATTAGCTGGACTCTTGCCTTAGTTGTCTGGGGATATGCGATGGGATTTTTCTTGATAACTGATTCATTAAAAGTTCCCCTCTACAAGTTTTTGGATCGAGTTAGTACGACGATTCAGAGTGGCGAAGCTGTGCGCAGTTATCTTGAGGGTTGACTCAACCTAAGTATATTCAAAGTAAGAAGAGAATTAACATTTACCTCTTTCTCATTATGCACGTATTCGATAATAATGGTAATTTCATTCGGCGGATACGCGACAGCGCCAAAGCTTGACGCCGGAAAGTTCATCGCGTACGTTGACGTGATAAAGAGGGAGTGAAAAAGCAACACTGTGACTGTCGTAACCACTTGAAAATCCTCTCGGGACTGCATGGTGGGTGTCAGCTCAAACGGGGCATGAGTCATCTAGGACCTCATCTGCATGCCATTCTCACACGGAACTTATCTAACAGAGTGATTGTGAAAAACTAAATTGAGGAGGCATTGTATGGACGCGATGGAGAAGCTGTGATGAACGGTACAAGAGCTATTGGGTTGTGGGCGGCTGTCTCTATAGGCATTGGCGCAATGATAGGAGCAGGAATTTTCTCCATTTTGGGAGTCGGGGGCCAGATAGCGGGTAACGCACTGTATATCTCCTTCATCATTGGTGGGATAGTGGCCCTTCTAAGCACCTATTCATATGCAAAGCTGGGAGTACGATACCCCTCCGCTGGCGGACCTGCTGAATATCTCGTGCAAGGGTTCGGTGACGGAATTTTGAGCGGCGGTTTTAATATCCTTCTCTGGATTGGTTATGTATTTGGCTTAGCGCTCTATTCGCGAGCGTTTGGCGAGTATGCTAAGACTTTTTTGCCAGTAGATGCGCCAAGTATTTTGACGAACGTCTTTGCAATAGTTATAATTCTTGTTTTTACTGCTATTAATTTTATAGGCGCAAAGGCCGTTGGGAGGTCCGAGAAATTCATCGTTGCTATAAAAGTAGCCATCCTGTTGGTATTTGTCGGAACTGGTCTTTTCTTTGTACACCCCGAGCTTTTATCACGTTCATTATGGCCGAGCGCGTCCACCATATTTTTTGGGGCAGCAGTCGTTTATGTGGCCTATACGGGTTTCAACTTGATCACCAATACCGCTGAGGATATGGACAATCCTCAAAAGACGCTACCACATGCCTTGTATCTCAGTGTCATTATTGTCATCCTCATCTACGTTTCCGTATCTCTTATTGTAGTAGGCAATTTACCTATTCCTGCGCTCATAAATGCACGAGACTATGCCCTTGCACAGGCGGCGCAGCCATTTTTAGGCGTCATGGGATTCAAAATAATAGCAATTGCTGCCCTGTTCTCAACAGCTTCAGGCATTAATGCTACCCTCTATGGTGGGGCAAACATGAGCTATATGCTTGCTAGGGACGGAGAATTACCTCCATTCTTCGAGAGGAAAATATGGAGGAGAGGTACCGAAGGCCTCTTCATTACCGCAGGGTTAACGATCCTCTTCGCAAACTTCTTCGATTTAAGCGGAATTGCTGTGCTAGGGAGCTCCTCTATTCTCCTGATTACTGTAGCGGTCAATGTAGCTCATCTACGACTGTATAAAAATACTGGCGCGAGGCCTTCTATTCTGTCATTAACTGTCATTGCGAGTCTCACTTTTTTTGGAATCCTCGTTTACTACGAAATAGGTCACTCACCAGCAGCATTGTACGCGCTTGTCATCACCCTCACCCTCTGTTTTATCGGCGAATGGTTGTATCGAGGATATTCACATAGGGCGATGAAAATGAGGCAATAGGAAAAAAACATAACGATCCAACGTCAACTAAATGTTGATACCAGAGTGTTCGCACAGGGTCATTTTTAAGGAGCTGCTACCTCGACGCTTAGTAGTCCACCCATACCAACATCTCCCCTCTCTCCAACCTCCCACGAAAGTTGCAAGGAGCTCTGCCTGCGATGTTCCAAAGATACATAAATAAAAATTAAAACACTATGATATCGTATGACGCGATACCGTACGAAGCCCGGACGTCTCTGCCATCGAAGGGTCGGGGCGGGATCACTGTGCCCAAGCTACCCTGCCTATGATAGTGGGCCCAAGACGCAGCTCACCCAAGTCTTCTCGAACCTCATAGGTAGTGTGATCAAGTTCAGGGCGAACAACGGACTAACGTGCAAATTGGCGTGAAGCTTTTCGAACCATGTCTCGATCGGAGCAGGAGTACCACATTCGACGAGATAGGTGTGCTGTGTTCTATGACAGTTCTGTGCCCTGCGCGAGCATAAGCTCATCTCTTCACTTCCCTCACGCAGCAGAAAATAACCGGCGTTCTGCACATGTACGTGATGACTATTACATCTCAGGATCTCCTTGACCTTGATAGTGACTAAGGAGATGCTTTGTCACGACATCTCGAGCACGTACTTACCCATATCGCCTTCGTTAATAATGTTGTAGCTTTATCAGTGCGATTACGGCGACTTCTCGAACGAACGGATCACTGTCGCGCGTTGCATTCTCGAGAGGATCGATAGCCCGTACATCGCCAATAGAGCCAAGCGCTTCAGCCGCTCGTTTTCTAACTACGGGATGGTCATCGCATAAGGCTGCAATAAGAGGAGCAACAGCTTTACGATCGCCAATCTTTCCAAGCGCCCACGCTGCCCGTTTGCGGAGTTCCCAGTCATCGTCGCAGAGGGCATCACTGAGCAGGCCGACAGCTCCACTATGTCCGATCTTCCCGAGCGCGATGATCGCAGCGTAGCGCACGAGAGGCTCTGCTTCCCGTGACGCTTCGATGAGCGCTTCGACCGCACGGGCATCACCAAGAGTGCCGAGCGTCTCAGTGACTTTTTGCCGTACCTCTGGATCTTTGTCACGCAGTGCTTCAATCAGCCCTTCGACCGCTGATGCGTCTCCTATAGTGCCCAACGCATCCGCAGCTGCCCATCGAACATCTGAATCCTCGTCCTTTAGAGCATCGATGAGGGGGAGAACAGCTGAAGTGCTCATTCGCGCAAGGAACTTGACGGCCATTACACGAACGCACGGATCATCATCATGCAACGCCTTGTCTACTGTATCTACCTCGGATGATTTGTTATTGTCAAGCTCCATTAGTCTTGGCTCCTCGTCATTCTGTTCTGTTCTGGTCGCCACATTGTATCGATTGGTCTTAAATCCTCTATCGGCCTGCCGTCAACTACTCCGAACACTGTAAGTTGGCAAGATCGGGTGACACATATCGGTCTGCAATGGCAATAGTTATGGAAGAGCCCCCGCAAAAGAGTCATGACCAGACAGCAGCTGCTCGCTGTAGCATACAAAAACGGAAGCTCAATGATAGAGTTATCGTGATTCCTGAGCTTGAATCTCTTCTTTTTCTCTTCCTCTTTCTCTTCACCAGATTCGAAACCCAAAATTATCACCTTAACTTGGTGTCCTCCTTGCCGCACTACATTGGGTGGTCAAGGGCTGGTGGCTTGTGGTTTTATCACCATAACGCATACGTTCGCTCTGTGCATGACCTCCGATACCGTACTACCGAGTAATAAGTGCGCTGGCGAAAACCCCTTTTTATCACCAAGCATTACCATGTCATATCGCTCTTCATCTATTTCATCCAAGATCTCTTCCACGACGTGTCCTTCTCGTACTTTTCCTCTTACAGTAAACCCGTCATTCTTCATATAATCACACACAGGAGAAAGAAAGAGTCTTTTCGCGGCCTCCTTTTCTGAGCCAATTCCTCCAAAGAGTCCCTCAATTTTTTCTAAGTCCTCCTTAAAAATGCTCTTATAACTGTAGTAGATCCCGTGTTCAGAAAGAACATACAGCACCGTGTACGCATTGTCCTTACGCAGTGCGCCCACTACACATTTAATCCCCTCATTTGAAGTATTCGATCCATCTGTGCAGATGAGAATTTTCATGGCGCATCTCTGTCAATAAAAGCCAATCAAGTATTTGATATACAGTATCACGTTACATAAGACTAACGCCAGCACTGTGGGGGGAATTGCTATTTTCATCCACCGAATCCATCCGACGAGAACTCCGTGCTTTTCCAATGAACTATACGCAAGGACATTTGACGACGCTCCGATGGGCGTGGCATTGCCTCCGATATTAGTCCCCAATGAAACCGTCCACACCAGTAGCGAGGTCGTCAGAGATAACGGTACAAGTGACAGATCTTTTATCACATAGCTCATGGTGAGTGCAAAGGGGACGTTATCCACAAGGGCGCTTATCGCTCCCGATCCGTACAGTACAAGCGATAATAAGCCAATAGAACTCCCCGCTGCGAGGTGTACTAGTCCATTGGCAAACAGTGTGACCGCCCCCGTTTTTACTAATCCCCCAACTAAAATAAAGAGGCCGATAAAAAAGAGCAAGACGTCATAATCCACCCTCTTGATGATGTCTGCACTATCGCCCCCTCCGACGAGCAATAACGCAAACGCGGGGATTAATGCCGCGAGTGCGACCGTTAAAGGGACATGGTAGGCGCTCTCGAGATATCCTTGTATAATTAAAAGCAAAATAGCAAGGAATAACGCACCGAGGCCCAGTTTGAGCATCCTCTTGTTAGTGATCGCATCGTCTGGAGACATTTTGACGATAGTTTCCAGCTCTATTGGGGCGCGTGTGGGCAGTGATTTCTTATTAAATGCGTATAACAGGCCTATGGAAGAGAGCGAGGTGAGCAAAGCAATTGGGCCGTTGTTGGCGACGAATTGGTTAAACCCAAATCCGAGTTGCGTCCCTAATATCACGTTTGGAGGATTTCCGATGAGCGAGGATGCCCCCCCGGTGTTGGCGAGGATCACCTCGGCTACCGTAATGGGGACAGGATCTATCTTTAATAATTTTGATATTCCGATTGTCAGCGTTGCTAGGAAGAGCATCACCGTGATGCTATTAATAAAAAAGGCCAACACACCTGCCATCAGGGGAAATACGATGAAAATCGTTCGTGGTCTGTACTTCAACTTTTTTGCCAGAACAAGCGCGAGATACGAAAAAAATCCTGCGTCAGACAAGACCACCACAATGATGAACATCCCAAAAAGAAGTCCGACTGTTTCCCAATTCACGTAATTGATGGCATCACTTAAGGATAAAATACCAGTGATAAGGAGTATAAGACTTCCAACGATCACAATGAGCGTTCTATCAATCTTTTCTGTCGCTAACAGTGCGTATGTGATGAGGAATACGACCAGCGCGATAAGGAGCGATATGTCCATGCTCTGGTAACACTTGACGCATCTATCAATAAACCTTTCTTTCAGGCTCCTGCTCATACAAGCGTAATACCCTTGTTTTACGTGTAAAAAATGCGAGAGTATCGGGTTAAATCGTCGCCGTTAGGGTACGTCCGCTTTGGCAGGTTATTAAAAAGAAAAACGTACTTAGTTATGTCCCCCCGCAAGTTCTCGCCTTAAATCGTTAACGTCTGCATTGTGTTGAGGATACTATGACCTGAGCGCAGCTGCCCTCTGAAGATCAACTCCAGAGCAGGCCGAGTGGGGTGGACACCAAAGCCATGTAGAAAATAAGAATGGGTATATCGAGATCTAACATCCGACAGAACTTCTCTACGGTCGAAATACCCTACTTCGTTTGTTTAATGTCTCTGTGGGTAGATCCTCCACGGCCCATCGATCCAAATCACAGTTTTAACTCATGAAATGATCAATAGGTGATTTCGCTACCTAAACGGATTAGCAAAACCTACTTACTTGATCCAAGCAAAGGCTGCCAAGCCTAACAGAGAGATGGCCATGCTAATTACAAAGGTCATAATATTCTTTCCTACCGCTTCCGGAGACCGTTGGGTTCCCACACTTTTTACCGCAGTAAGCGCACATACCGTTGTTACAACTAATACGGTCAAATAGAGCCACGACAACTGTGCGTAAACGATGAGCAGTATGCCAATGACCAACGAGGCCAAGACACCTATACTGTAGTCCACCTTCTCCATGAAGGGCTTGACTCGGACCAAGAACGGTTTGACCGACACTTGATCAGTCGCTTCATTAGCGGTGTTTAACCCCACGTCATAGAACACCCGAAGAGCAACCAGCAGCCAGGGCACCGGGGTTAAAATAGTCCCTGGGGAGATGGCCGCCCACACTGCTAAAGGAATTATCCCCGCAGGAACGACCACGGTGAGATAACCGATGTGGTCACGCGTATACCGCGCATAAATATAGTGCGTTACAAAAACCAACACAATTATTGCCGCACTGAGCCAATTGAAGACCAAAAGTGCTATCGCGAACGATATTCCGGTCAGTATGAAAACATAGAGCGTTGCCTCATTCTTTGAGATCAACCCCGTTGCCAGTGGCCGCTGCGGCCACTTCTGCTGATCCCGCTCCGCGTCACCTAAGTCATTTATTATAAGATTTGCGGCCGTGAGAAGATACACCATTACAAGCCCGATTGGCCACCGTGGGTCATCAAGACGTGCTCCCGCCAGAGCCGCGGTAGAAAATACAAGTGGGAAAAATGGTAGTACAATTATCGCTGGCCGCTGCAGCTCTACAAACCCTATAATTCTATTTTTCAGTGTGGGTTCGGCAGGTGCAGCATGACCAAATAACACCTCTCCAATAGATACTTGGGACACCGTTATACCCACTCTCTCCTATAAGTAGTATGAAATTGCGTTCCATTTCGGGGTATTTATTCTATTTTTATCCATCCATTTTATTCCTAATAGTCTATTTATCTCTTTCCATTACATCATTTTACCGAATCGTTCCAGACTCTGCGAACTGGTCAGCAGTCGCACCGGCACCTCGTTCTCTCAGAAGCCATGATAGGCGCGCTCATCGACGTATGCGCCAAACTTCAGGCCATGGCCATCAGTGAGATACGGGAGGCACACCGACTTGAGTTTATTTTTGACTTGCACTTAACCATACCTATATAAAATATGGGATAATCGTAAATACATGGATGACTCTACATTGAGTCGTTGTTCTGATACGATTCTCGATTTAAATCGGAGGACAAATGGACGAAATCGCAGAAAATGTCTTTACAGATGTTTTTTTAACCAAAATTGACAACTACCGCGTTACAGTCGATAATGCTATTTCAAAGGAGTTGCATCAGCACAAGGACTCCCCTTTATTTAAGCCGTTTACGTTTGCGTTAAAAAGTGGCAAACGTCTGCGACCGATAATTCTGCTCCTTGCATTTGAAAGTGCAAATGGGAGGAAGAAGGATCCACTTCCCGCAGCGGTTGCGATAGAGCTCATGCACATGCAGTCCCTCATACATGATGACATCATTGATGGGGATTTGCTCAGAAGAGGGTCAAAATCGTTTCATGCCGCATATGATCACGAATTGGCTCTCTTAAGTACAGATTTTGTTTTTTCGGTTATTCTCAACATAGTCGCGCAGTACGAAGATCATCGAGTCGGACAGGCTTTGGCGCGCACGGCGTCCACGATGTGCGAAGGAGAACTAGAGGAGATTGTCGTGCGCGAACAAAAGCGGCCGGAAAGCAAGGCCGAGTACCTCAATATAATATCGAAAAAGACCGCGTGTCTTTATGAAGCGTCGGCGACGCTCGGGGCGGTAATCGCCGGAGCTCGTGAAGATGAAATAAAAGCGTTATCCAATTACGGAAGATTGTTTGGCATGGCATTTCAAATCTGGGATGACCTAGCGGATCAGCAACAGGATGCGGAGGCGGATACCGCAAGTTTCGTAGAAAAGGACGAGGAGAAAGGGGAGCATCTTCGAGAGATATCAAAGCGGTACCTCCTTGAGGCACGGCAGGGGATTCAAAAATTGAGGGCAAGTGAAGCTAAGAGCTTGTTGCTCGCGCTGACTGATTTCATCGAGACGGATTCAGCTAAGAGTATTTGAGATTACTTATCGTTTTTTAGCACGTGAATATAATAGCAAAAGATCTGTCTTCTTATGCTTGTTGGTAGAAGGTACATTACCATGATGTTTTTCATAAATTCATATGGATAAAGTTTCTTGACAACTTTTCCAAACATAGGATGAGAGAAAACATCATGACTCTTACGTTCATGAATAATCATAGATGGAAGGACATACTGCGTGATATCTTCTGCTGCGACTATTGAATATCCCTCTCGCATATAGCTCTCAACGTCTTTGATATGTTCAAGCCTGTGAATCACAAAGCCCTTCCAAATAAGTTCCCACATCAAAGATTCAGACGGACTCAGTGGGGCTGCACGATCTTTTTGATACCCATCTATAACGATGAAAAGGCCGTCTTTTTTCAATTTCTTCTTTACTTCGCGAAAGACTTGCAATTTATTTGTAGAATAGCACAACGCCTCCACAACAAAGGCGACGTCGTAGGTATTGTCCTCAAGGGCGCTTAAATCGTGGTAGTCGCCGAGCTGAAAGTGTGCGTTTGGTATCTTTGCATAGCGTTTCAAAGGCTTGTGTGATAGGTCAACTCCATCAAACGCGACGTTGGGGTTCCGGCGCGCCAGAAATGCGGTGTTAGTACCCATCCCGTATGCAAGTTCCAGCACGTTTTTGGCGTCACTATCGTGGATATATCTCTCAACAATTCTTGCTTGCTCTTTGAAATTCTCTCTTTTATGTTTCCCGTCGTAACTAATCCCGAAATGAAGATATCCTTCCCAGCTATGCCAAAATCTGTATAGGGTTTTGGTCTCCTCAAAATAGTTAATTATATGCGGCTTCTCCTGTGATCCGTTAATGATGCTTGATATATCAAGTATACGGCCAATCTGTTTAAGGCGTAGTTCAAGATCATCATCGTAATCTGCGATTTGATTTTCAATTACCGTGTCAGTCGAACTGCTCGTTGCCATCAAAAAATAATTATATTTTAGTTTCTTATAAAGTTTTGCAGAAAGCGCACAATCGAACTTGTCTGTTAATGTGCTTTTTTTCTGGAAATCTTTATGAACTTGGTATCCTTTCTACATCGTATAACACAATCGTCTCTCTCTCAAAATAAAAGGTGACGTATAGTGAGAAGGAGCCTCGGATCCTTTTTAAGTAGACGCATCGTAATCCCCCTAATACTTAGCTCCTCACGCATCGTGCCTTGGAATACCCGTGTAATCCTGTTTAGTTCATCATCTGATAGCTTCACCATGAATTCTTTTATTTTATACATACCCCAA
>Ga0187781_10001959_pt1 | contig 15671 bp, 9 predicted proteins | sample 0715_SJ02_MP02_2_FD_132447 | JGI IMG/M metagenome (GOLD analysis project Ga0187781, IMG submission 132447) | Tropical peat soil microbial communities from peatlands in Department of Meta, Colombia - 0715_SJ02_MP02_20_MG | ecosystem: Environmental > Terrestrial > Soil > Wetlands > Peat | place...
TCGGTGCTGCTGCTGCCGGCGATGATCATCCGCTTCTACCAGGGATGGTTTCAGATGCTGTATATAGACTTGCCGCTGTTCATGGCGTCGACGTTTTCGATTTCGAGTTTTTACCTCGTATCGCAAAAGGAGCTGTTTCCGAAATCGTGGGGGCGGGCGCTTTTGTTTCTGCCGCTGCTGATGTCGCTGGGAATCGGGCTGACGCTGACCAACACGCGCGCGGTACTGGAAGCACTGATCGGGCGGGAAACTTCTTTTGTGCGCACGCCCAAGTATCGAGTGGAATCGAAAAAGGACAAAGTGCGCGCCAACAAATACCGCAAGCGGCTGAAGTGGGTGCCGTGGCTCGAGCTGGCGGTGGGCTGCTATTTCGCGCTGACGGTGTATTACGCGATCGACAACGAGAACTACTTTACCGTGCCATTCTTGCTGTTGTTCGTGATCGGCTACTGGTGCACGGGGCTGATGTCGCTGCTGCAGGGACGCTTTTCGGGATTGGCAGCGAGCAACGAAGCGCACACGAAACCATTTCCTGTTGGTGTGTAGCGGGTGTAGCCGAAGCCGGGGAGAAGATACAGATCCTTCGACTACGCAAAAACATTCGCTTCGCGAATGTTCTTGCTCCGCTCAGGATGACATTGCCGTGCGATCCGTTATCGAGAGAAAACTGAATGGGCTAATCCCGAGTCGCGGCGACAGTGATTCGAGCACCAAACTAACCAACAAATTGCAGGGGCGCGGGTGCTAACCTGAGAACGCTCTGGTCGCTTGCAAGAATCCGCAAGGGATATTGCAGGGAAACGACCTCAAAAAGCTTTTTCGCACAGTGGAAGCGCTGGCGGATCTCGGTCCGGAACTCACGGCGGACCGGGACTTCCGGCACACCTCGCGCGTGATCCTGACGGCGGTGATGGAGGCGACAGGAGCGCGGGAAGGCGTGCTGTTTTCCTTCAGCGAACGACCGTCGATGCTCACCTCGCTGGACGCGCAGGGCTTCGCGCTGCTGCCGGAACCGGCGATCATTCCCCTTCTGCCGCGACATGTTCACAGCCTGACGGGGGCGCCCGGAGCGGTGCTTCTCGATAGCGCGACGACCGACATGTTTCTGAGCTCGAACGGCAACGTAGCGCCCGAATTGTTCAAGTGCGCGTATCCGCTGAAAGTGCGGGGTAAGCTGGTGGGAGTGATCGCGCTGGGGCGTCGGGCGGGCGAACCCGCCTACGAAGACATGTCGCTGGAATCGTTGCGCACCATCGGCAGTTTCGTGGCGCTGGCGATTCAGAACCACAATCTCAGCCAGACCTTGGCCCAGCGGGTGGCGGAAAATCTGCGCCTGCTGGCTTCGCTGCACGGATTCTACGACAACGCGCTGGAAGCGTTCGCGACCGCGATCGACGTGAAACACGTGAATATTCACGGGCACTCCCTCCGGGTAGGGCGGTATGCGCACGCGATCGGAGAAGCGCTGGGCATGGACCCGAGCAGCGTGGCGTCGCTGCGTTCGGCGGGCTACCTGCACGACATTGGCAAGGTGGCGGTGGATACGCGCCTGTTCGGCAAGCCTTCGCCGCTGGACGCGGAGGAGTCGCGGCTGATGCGCGAGCACACGGTGGTGGGGCACCAGATTGTGAGCCAGGTGCAATTTCCGTGGCCGCAAGTGCCGGAGATCGTGCGCTGGCACCACGAACGGGGCGACGGATCGGGTTATCCCGACGGCTTGCATGGCGACGAAACGCCGCAAGCAGTGCGCATCATTGCGCTGGCTGACTCATTCGATGCCATGACGAGCGAGCGGCCTTACCGGGAACGGCTGTCCGTGGGATCGGCTCTGCATGAGCTGATCCGCCTGACGCCTCAACAATACGATCCGCAGGCGTTGCAGGCGCTGCTCATTCAGGTGCGGCGCGATGCGGTCGGGTCCAATCGGATTCCAGTTCTTGAGCCGAATACGGTGAACCTGTCGCCGAGCGACGTCGATCAGTTGGCGTCGATGTTGCAGCACAGGATCACGCGAAATCGGGCATATTTCATCTAGGCAAAGTCTGATTCCCAGCCTCCTCGTCTCCTGCAGAATGCTTTTGCGCGGATCGGAGTCTCCGCGCCGCTCCCAGTCCGAGGTTTTCCCGTATCGCCCAATCTCCGTTGTTCTAACTCAAATGGTCGAATTCAAAACCCGCAACTACAGGCGGTTTGCCAGCTCTGGCCGGGGCGGGGGTATCGCAGAGATATAGTATGATCACCTTCTGTTCGAAAACGGCCGCGGAAAAAACTGGCATTACAACGTATCAAATAAGGGCCTGGATCATCTAAGAAATGAAATAAGCGGATAGAAAATCAACCGGGCAGCATGTGGGAGGAACGCGATGGCGGTCAGCGACCGGCCTATACTGACGGGGAAGCAGCTCGATCAGCTTTGCATTAATACGATTCGTACGCTCTCGATGGACGCCGTGCAGAAGGCGAACTCCGGGCATCCCGGTACGCCGATGGCATTGGCGCCAGTTGCCTACAGTCTTTGGCAGGATTTCCTGCGCTATGACCCCGGAGATCCGATGTGGCCCAATCGCGACCGTTTTGTCTTGTCCAATGGGCACGCGTCGATGCTTCTCTATTCGCTGCTGCATCTGGCGGGCGTACGCGAAGTAGATGCCGATGGCCGCGTTCTTTCCGCACCCGCAGTTTCTCTGGAAGAGATCAAGAATTTTCGTCAGCTTGGGAGCAAGACGCCGGGCCATCCTGAATATGGCCTGACGACCGGGGTCGAAACCACGACCGGCCCGCTGGGACAGGGCGTGGCTACAAGCGTCGGGATGGCGATTGCGCGACAGTGGCTGGCCGCGCACTTTAATCGTCCCGAGTTTGACATTTTTGACTTCAACGTGTGGGTGTTCTGCGGCGATGGCGACCTGATGGAAGGAATTTCGTCAGAGGCGGGATCGGTTGCGGGACATTTGAAGTTGTCAAACCTGTGCTGGGTTTACGACAACAACCAGATCACGATCGAAGGAAAAACGGAGCTGGCGTTCGACGAGGATGTTGCCGAACGATTCCGGGCCTACGGCTGGGGTGTAACTCACGTTCACGATGCAAACGATCTCGGGGCTCTGGCCGACGCGTATCGTCACGCGCTCGGAGTTAAGGATCGGCCGAAGCTGATCATCGTGGATAGCCACATCGGCTACGGCGCGCCCCACCGCCAGGACACGAAAGAAGCGCACGGGGAGCCGCTGGGCGAGGACGAAGTGAAACTCGCCAAGCGATTCTACGGCTGGCCGGAAGATGCGAAGTTTCTCGTGCCCGAGGGAGTTCGCGAGAATTTCCAGGCAGTGATGGGCAAGCGCGGACACCAGCTGAGCACAGCGTGGCGGCAATTGTTTCAGAAGTATGCGGCTAAGTATCCCGACCTGGCGGAACAGTTCCGTTGCATGGAGAAGCGCGAACTGCCGAATGGCTGGGACAAAGAGATTCCTTCCTTCCCTGCCGATGCCAAGGGCATGGCAACGCGCGAGTCGTCGGGTAAAGTGCTGAATGCGATTGCCAAGAATCATCCCTGGCTCATGGGCGGATCGGCCGACCTTTATCCCTCGACGAAAACGCGGCTGACGTTCGACGGCGCCGGCGATTTTGAGCCGAAGCAATACAACGCGAGGAATTTTCACTTTGGCATACGCGAGCACGTGATGGGCGCGATTGTGAACGGCATGACCCTTTCCGGCCTGCGCGCGTATGGTTCGACGTTCTTTATCTTCTCCGATTACATGAAACCGGCGATCCGGATTTCGGCGATCACGGAGATCCCGTCGATCTGGATTTACACGCACGATTCGATCGGCCTCGGCGAGGACGGACCGACGCATCAGCCGATTGAGCAATTGCCGACATTCCGCGCGGTGCCGGGGCTGATGACGATTCGTCCGGCGGATGCCAATGAAATGGTGGAGGCGTGGAAAGTTGTCATGAAGCTGAAGAAAGAGCCGGCGGCGCTCGTTCTGTCGCGGCAGGGATTGCCGACCTTCGACCGCGCCAAGTATGGCTCGGCCGCGGGACTGGCTCGCGGCGGCTATGTGCTTGCCGATGCCGAAGGCGGCAAGCCGCAGCTCATTCTTATCGCGACCGGCAGCGAAGTTTATCTGTGCGTGGAGGCGTACGAGAAACTGAAAGCTGAGGGCATTCGCGCGCGCGTTGTCAGCCTGCCCTCGTGGGACTTGTTCGACCGGCAGGAGCAAAGCTATCGCGACCAGGTTCTCCCGCCCGAGATCGGCGCGCGCATTTCGGTGGAGCAGGCCGCGACCCTGGGCTGGGAGCGGTATGTGGGGCCGAAAGGCCGGATGATCGGGATGCACAGCTTCGGTGCCTCGGCGCCGATCAAAGATTTGCAGAAGCACTTTGGATTTACTTCGGAAGCAATCCTCAAAGAAGCACATGAACTTTTGGGAAAGTAACGCACTCCGAACCGGGGAGCCTGATTCGCTTCCTCCCCCAGGCAGCAGGAGAAGTTTATGAACCCCCTTGGCACGCTCGACACCGCGAAAGCCGTAAATCCTCTGAAACAGTTGGAAACCATGGGCCAGTCCATCTGGCTCGATTACATTCGCCGCGACCTGCTCCAGGGGGGCGAACTGCAACGCCTGATCGAGGAAGACGGACTGCGTGGGATGACATCGAACCCGGCGATTTTTGAAAAGGCTGTCGCCGATTCCAACCTCTATCAGGATTTCCTGGACTCGTTTTCACGCCGCCACGATCTCGATGCGAAGGCGCGGTACGAATTGTTGGCAATCCGGGATATTCAGGACGCGGCCGACCTGCTGCGGCCGGTTTACCAGCGCAGCAAAAGGCGCGATGGATATGTGAGCCTGGAAGTGTCGCCGTATCTGGCCGGCGACACCGAGGGAACACTGGAGGAAGCGCGCCGGCTGTGGAAGGCTGTGGGGCGGGAGAACCTGATGATCAAGGTTCCGGGCACGCCCGAGGGCGTCCCGGCGTTTCGGCAACTGATCAGCGAGGGGATCAACGTCAATGTGACGCTGTTGTTTGCGCAGGGCGTGTATGAGGAAGTGGCGGCGGCGTACATCGATGGAATCGAGAAGTTTGCCGCAAGCGGCGGAGACGTGAGCCGCATCGCGAGCGTGGCCAGCTTCTTCATCAGCCGCATCGATACCCTGGTGGATTCGCTGGTGAACGACAAGCTTAAGAACGAGAAAGACCCGGCGCGGAAGGCCAAGCTGGAGGGCATTCTCGGAACGATCGCCATCGCGAACGGCAAGCTGACGTATGAGGCGTACGGGCGCATCTTCAGCGGTGCGCGCTGGAAGGGACTGGCCGCCAAAGGCGCGCAGACACAGCGCGTGCTGTGGGCGAGCACGAGCGCCAAGAATCCGAAGTATCGGGACGTGATCTATGTCGAGGAGCTGATTGGGCCGGACACCGTCAACACGGTGCCACCGGCGACGCTGGAGGCGTTTCGCGACCATGGGAAACCGCGACAGAGCCTGACCGAGGATCTCGACCGTGCGCGCAAGGAGATGGCGGCACTGGCCGCGGCGGGCATCTCCATGAAAGAGGTCACCGATAAGCTCACCGCCGATGGCGTCAAGCTTTTTGCCGATGCTTTCGACAAACTTCTGGCCGCCGTGGAGAAAAATACGCGGCGCACTTCGACACCCCTAGTGAATGCGCAGAGCGCGACTCTGCCGGCCGGTCTCGATACCGAAGTAAAAAAAAACTTAAATAACTGGCGCGCCACCGGCAAGGTGCGGCGGCTGTGGCAGAAAGACGCTTCGCTGTGGACCAACGACGATGAAGCCAATTGGCTGGGTTGGCTGTCGGTCGTGGATCAGCAACTCGCCGATGCAGCGAAGTTGAAGCAGTTCGCCGCTGAGGTGAAGGCCGGCGGTTTCACCGACATTTTGCTGCTGGGGATGGGCGGATCGAGCTTGTGCCCGGAAGTGCTGTCGCTCACCTATCCGCAGACGGCGGGTTATCCGCGCCTGCATATTCTCGACTCGACGGATCCGGCACAGATTCAGGCGGCAGAGAAGAATGTTAACCTCGCCCGGACGCTGTTCATCGTTTCCAGCAAGTCGGGCAGCACGCTGGAGCCGAATATCTACAAGCTGTACTTCTTCGAGCGCGTGCAGCAGACCGTGGGTCCGGAGAAAGCGGGCGCGCATTTTGTCGCGATTACTGACCCGGGCTCGAAAATGCAGCAGGTAGCTGAGAAGGACCGCTTCTGGCACATCTTTTACGGCGTGCCCTCGATTGGTGGGCGATACTCGGCGTTGTCGAATTTCGGGATGATTCCGGCGGCAGCGATGGGGTTGGATACCGACAAGTTTTTGACGCGCACCAGGCAGATGGTTGGTGCCTGCGCACCGGCAGTCCCGGGTGAGGAAAATCCGGGCGTGATGTTAGGCATCATTCTGGGGACAGCGGCGCGCGCGGGGCGCGACAAGATCACGCTGATCACGTCGCCGGGGATCGGCGACCTGGGAGCGTGGCTGGAGCAACTGATTGCGGAGTCAACGGGAAAGATCAGTAAGGGCATTGTGCCGGTGGACCGCGAGGCACTGGGCAAGTCTGATGTTTACGGAAACGACCGTATCTTTGCGTACGTACGCCTGGAGTCGGCTCCGGATGCGGCACAGGATGCGGCGGTCGCTGCGCTGGAACAAGCTGGGCAGACCGTGGTGCGGATCGCGCTCGCCGACACTTACAACCTGGGGCAGGAATTTTTCCGGTGGGAAATCGCGACCGCCGTTGCCGGGTCGATCATTGGCATCAACGCGTTCAACCAGCCGGATGTGGAAGCGAGTAAGGTTGAGACGCGGAAGCTGACGTCGGAATATGAAGCCAAGGGCTCCTTGCCAGCCGAAAAGCCGGTGCTTGAGGAAGGCAGCATCAAGGTTTTCACCGACGACAAGAATGCGGCGGAGCTGGCGCAGACGGTGGGATCGAACCGAACGCTCGCGGGTTATCTGAAGGCGCATCTGGGGCGAATCAATCCCGGAGATTATTTTGCGGTGCTGGGCTACATCGAGATGAACGCGGAACACGAAGCGCTGCTGCAAGGGTTGCGCACTAGCGTGCGCGACAGGAAGCGCGTGGCTACCTGTCTTGGATTCGGCCCGCGGTTCCTGCATTCGACCGGACAGGCATATAAGGGTGGTCCCAATAGCGGGGTGTTTCTGCAGATCACGTGCGACGACGCAGTCGACCTTCCGGTGCCGCACCAGAAGTACTCCTTCGGCGTGGTGAAGGCGGCGCAGGCGCGGGGAGATTTCGCGGTACTCGCGGAACGCGAACGGCGGGCGCTGCGGCTGCATATCGGCGGCGATTTGAAGAACGGGCTGAAGAGGTTGGCGGCGGTGGTCGGAGAGGCACTGGGATCCTAAGGAGAATACATGCAACTCGGAATGGTGGGACTGGGCCGCATGGGAGCGAACATGACGCGGCGGCTCATGCGCGGCGGTCACGAACTGGTCGTCTCCGACCTTAGTGCCGACGCGGTGCAACAGCTGGCCGGAGAAGGCGCGACCGGGTCGAGTTCGCTCGCCGATCTGGTTTCAAAGCTCAAAGCGCCGCGGGCGGCGTGGGTCATGGTGCCCGCGGGCGATCCCACGCAGAAAACGGTAGAGACGCTGCTTGGCATGATGCAGGCGGGCGACACGATCATCGACGGCGGCAACTCTTATTATAAGGATGACGTGCGGCGCTCCGGCATGTGCTCGGCCAAGGGCGTGCATTACGTGGATGTGGGCACCAGCGGCGGCGTATGGGGCATCGACCGCGGCTATTGCATGATGATCGGCGGACCGAAAGAAGCCGTGCAACGCCTCGACCCGATCTTTAAAACACTGGCGCCGGGGCGCGGCGATATTCCGCGCACCCCCGGATTCGACATGCGCGCCGGCACGGCCGAGGAAGGCTACATTCATTGCGGGCCATCCGGTTCCGGCCATTTCGTGAAGATGGTGCACAACGGGATCGAGTACGGCATCATGCAGGCCTATGCCGAAGGCTTCGACATTTTCAAGAATGCGGCCAGCAAGGATCTGCCGCAAAATATGCGCTATGACCTCAACCTGCCTGAGATCGCCGAGGTGTGGCGGCGCGGCAGCGTAATCAGTTCGTGGTTGCTCGATCTGACGGCGATGGCGCTGGCGGAAAATCCGGCGCTTTCGGAATACAGCGGGTTCGTGCAGGATTCGGGCGAGGGGCGGTGGACGATTCAAGCGGCGATTGAAGAAGCGGTCCCGGCCGAAGTCCTGACGGCCGCGCTCTATGCGCGCTTCCGGTCGCGCCAGGAGCACACCTTCGCAGACAAAATGCTTTCGGCCATGCGGCAGAAATTTGGCGGACACGTGGAGCCGAAGCATTGAGTCATTAAATCATTGAGGCATTGAATCATTGGAAAAATCCGGTGCTTTGTTCAATGCATCAATGACCGCATCTATCAATGATTAAACGTTTCAATTGCTAGGAGCAACCATGGCACAACTTGACACCTTCACGGCTCCCTCGAAACCCCGCGTTGGCCGCGTAGCCGACCCCTGCGTAATGGTGATCTTTGGCTTCTCCGGCGACCTGACCAAGCGAAAGCTGATTCCGGCGCTCTACAACCTGGCCAGCCAGCAGCTGCTCTCGCGCGAGTTTGCCATCGTGGGGCTGGGGCGTACGCCCATGAGCGACGAGGACGCGCGCAAAAAGATGACCGAGGACTTCAAGCAGTTTGCCAGCGGCGGCTCCATCGACCAGGATCTCTGGGACTGGTTAATCCGCCGCATCTACTACCTCAGTGGCGATTTCGACAACCCGGACACCTACAAGCGACTGGGAGAAACCATCGCAAAAGCTGACAAGGAACACGGGTGCAAGGGGAACAACTTTTTTTACCTGGCCACGGCGCCAAATTTTTTCGGTGACATTGTGGAGCGGCTCGCTGGGGCCGGCATGATGAAGGAAGAAAACGGCCGGTGGCGGCGGGTGATCATCGAGAAGCCGTTCGGACACGATCTGGACACGGCGAAGGCGCTGAACAAGCGACTCCTCCACGTGGCAAACGAGTGCCAGATTTACCGCATCGATCACTATCTGGGCAAAGAGACGGTGCAGAACATATTGGCGCTGCGCTTTGCCAACGGAATTTTCGAGCCGATCTGGAACCGGCGATATATCGACCACGTGCAGATTTCGGTGGCGGAAACGGTGGGCGTGGAAAAGCGCGGCGGATATTACGACAATGCGGGCGCGCTGCGCGATATGGTGCCCAACCACATCATGCAGCTCATTACGCTCACGGCCATGGAACCGCCGATCTCATTCGAGGCCAACGCCGTGCGCGACGAACAGGCGAAGATTCTGCACGCCATCCAGCCCTATACCTCGGAAGACGTGTTGAGCAAAACCGTGCGCGGGCAGTATGGCGAGGGCATCGTGGATGGAGAACGCGTGCCCGCCTACCGCACAGAGGAAGGCGTCCCTCCCGACTCGCGCACCGAGACTTTCGTCGCTATGCGCCTGCTGATCGACAACTGGCGATGGGCGGGAGTTCCTTTCTACCTGCGTACGGGGAAACGCTTGCCCGGACGCAACACGCATGTGGTGATTCAATTCCGGCGCGCGCCGTTCATGCTCTTTCGTGACACGCCGGTCGACAAGATGATGCCGAACCAGCTCGTCCTTCACATTCAGCCCGAGGAAGGAATCTCGCTGCGCTTTGCCGCCAAGACCCCGGGCCCGGCCATGCAACTGGGCGAGGTCAATATGGATTTCGAATACGCCGATTATTTTGGCGAAAATCCGTCGACCGGCTACGAACGCCTGCTGCACGATTGCATGATTGGTGACGCGACGCTGTTCCAGCGCGCCGATATGGTCGAAGCGGGGTGGAGTATTGTGAGTCCGATGCTCGACGTCTGGAAGGCGCTCCCGCCAAGGAATTTCCCCAACTATCCTTCAGGAACGTGGGGTCCGAAGGAAGCGGAAGATCTGATGGAGCGGGATGGGCGGCACTGGAGAGATTTCGAGAAGTGATTTGGTACTTTGTAATCCGGTAATTCGCTCATGCCCGGCGCCCCCAGATTAAGAATCCTGCCTACTCCCGCCGATTTGTTTCGCGCTGCCGCGGACGAGTTCACTCGCGCCGGCCGCGAAGCGATCGCTGCGCGCAAGCGCTTCACCGTCGCCCTTTCCGGAGGTTCAACGCCGAAGAGCCTCTATTCCCTCCTGGCGGCCGAGTATGCCGGATTTGACTGGAGCCGCACGTTTCTGTTTTTCGGCGACGAGCGGCACGTGCCTCCCAAAGACAATGAGAGCAATTACCGAATGGTGAACGAGTCGCTACTCTCGAAGATTTCGCTACCAGCGGTAAATGTCCTGCGGGTAAAAGGCGAGTACTCCAACGCTCAGGCAGCGGCGGCAGAATACGAATCCCAATTGCAAATCTTCTTCTCGTTACCTCCCGGCCAGGTCCCGCGCTTTGACCTCATTTTGCTTGGCATGGGTCCCGACGGGCACACGGCTTCCCTGTTTCCGGGTTCGGATGGAGTGAAGGAGCAATCGAAACTCGTCATTGCGAACTGGGTGGAGAAGTTCAAGACATGGCGCATCAGCTTCACCTTCCCGGTGCTGAACAACGCGGCCGAAATCATGTTCCTGGCGAGCGGGCCCGACAAAGCCGACATGGTGCAGCACGTGCTTGAGGGGAAAAACGACCCGCCGTATCCGTCGCAACTGGTGCAGCCCAGGGACGGCAAGCTGCTGTGGATGCTCGATGACGCGGCGGCAGGAAAGCTTGCGCCGGCGACGCGTGCCGGCTGAATCGTTCTGCCGTAGAAGATGTTAAGACGCTCGATCTTTAATCCCGGGCGAAAAATCTTAACCGCCGGAACGCAGAGGAAATCCCCGGGGGCGCAGACAAACCCCAGGGCACAGGAGTAAGTCGGCAGCGGGTCGGCATCGACTGCAGGCCACAAATACTGATTGCAAGTTGGCGCGGCGCGGATCGGACTATCCGCGCCGCGCTCGCTTGCAGGAGGAGCACAAGCGCTCGCTACTTCTTCTTTGCCGCGCTCGTAACTGCTTCGATAAAGGTTAGGCCGTACGGGGTTCCCCAGCCGGTCGCGTTATCCCAGCCCTTCTTCACAACGAGTGAGCTGTCGATCCCGAAACCAAAATCATAGTAGTCGGCGGAATCCGCCTCCCATACCGTGCTGGTGAACTTTATGTTGCCGTAAAGCGCAGGACCGAAGAGCGCGGACGCTGAATAGCTGGTGGTCCCGCTCGAATCGGTGATGCTGCCGGAGGCGTTGAAGGGCGTGCTATCGGTGGCCGGAAGCACGTCCTGAATGGCGCCGTAAGGAAGCGCAGCAATCAGGGGCGCAGCCTGGCCGAGAGGACTGCCCGCTTTTTCGTTGGCGATGGCCCAGAAAGCCGAGAAGATGGGGCAACCCAGACTGGTGCCACCCCAGCCGAATTCCAGGAACTGCTGGCCGTTACTGGTGGTGACAATCGGGAAGCCTGTGTAGGGATCGGAAAGAGCTGAAACATCGGGAGTTTGACGGTTCTTGCCGGGTAATGACGTCTGCCACGATGGCTTCGGCCAAAAGATGCTCTCGCCTCCTCCGCCGCCGCCGATCAGGCCAATGACGGCCGGCGGATCCTCAATCGCACCGAATCCTTCCAGGATGGTTACAGTGTCGCCCCAGGCCGTGGTGATGGTCTTTCCCGGGTTGTAAACGTCGTTCAGAATCGAGGTACCACCGACGGCAACAGCGTGCGGTTCGACAGCGGGCACGCCCGCCGCTCCCACAGGAGTACCTAAGCCGCTGTCGCCACCGTCTCCCGCAGAGAAGTTGACGGAGATGCCCTTGGCAGTCGCGACCTCGAGGACGTCATCCCATGAGGTCTGTTCCAGAGGGCCGATAAGCAGATCGGGGTCGTCGTCTTCGTAGCTGTTGGAGATGCTGTTGCCGAGTCCGTACTCGGTCACGTACGAAATGGAGTATTGGAAGTCTTGGTCGTCCTGCCCGTTGGTGGCGACCAGGAGAATGTTCGCGCCGGGCGCGACGGAGTGCGAAGAATCCAGGTCGAGGGCGATCTCGATGTTCCACCCGGTGAGCTCAGCCGCGTTGGCCGGGGGCTTGCCTTCCGGATAAATGATGCTGAAATTCTTAGGGGTTAGCAGGGGAAGGCCAGCTAGCTTGTAGAACGTGTTGGCATCACTCTCCATCGAGGGGTACCCGTAGCCTTCCATGAGAACGATGGTCTGTCCCGCGCCTCTATAGCCGGCGCTGTAGACATCGAGGAGGCCCAAAGCGTCCTCCAACTGGCTGGGAAGATAGTCGCAGATTAGGTTATTCGCCCCATACACGGTACCCGTATACGTTGCCATCGGGAGCATGGACGATCCCATTAACATAAACGTTTCGGGAGCCGACAGGCAGTCGGTGGTGCTGACGGCTGGGAAGGTATTGGCCGTCTTGCTGAGCGGAATCGACGGAAATGGCTTGCCGGTAGCGAGGTTGACAGCTTGCTTGTACATCGGGTGAACGGTATGGCTCTCGATGCCGGCAACGGTCGAGACGTAGTTCCCCGCCTCGCCATTGAGCCGGGCGTCGCGGACATTGGCGCGGTATGTGCTGCCGTTGTACTCGAACTGATGAATCTCGGTGTTGAAGGCGCGCTCGACGCTGGCAATGGTGCCATGGGCCCGGATGATGAAGCCGAGTGGATCGGTCGAGAGAATCGTCAGGCCGTTGGCCCGGAGTTCCTGGCGCACCATCTCGCGCTGCGCCTCGCTGGGTGCGAACTTGCGAAGATCGGCGTTCGTCATCCACTGATGGAACGTGGGCGACGCGGGATCGTATAAAGCGTCGACCGCACGATCAAATGCGGCGCGGTCGGGAAGCTGGAGATGAACGTTGATGTTGATCTCCTTGGCAGCGTCGGCGAGACCGAGATCGCGGGAAACCCCAATTCCGGCTGGAACGTTGTTGGACCGCTGGGCCGAAGTGAAAGAAGCTGCGAGAGCGAAAAGCGCAACGCAAAGGACGCGTGCGGCGCTCATGGACGAACTTCGAAACGTCATATTGGTCTCCTGGGATACGCAAATGTGAAACGCTCTTCGTGGAAGAATGTCACGCGGATGGAGCGGCTTTCGACCGCAATCCGATGTGAAAAGTCTTTCATCGTCGAAGCGGCCGACGAAACTCCGCGTAACTCGTGCGGAGAATACTACAGCGCGGGAGACAGGCAGGCAATAGCAAGGCTAGTCGTTTCGGCTAGTGAGTTCGCCGGGTGAAGGAATGGCGTAAAAACGGGGCTCGCCAGACGTGCGGCATAGTTCGGCTCCCGTATTCTCGGGATAACGGTACTCTTGGGGCGCCCGTATTCTTGGGAGTCGGCAAAACACCTTGCTTAAGTTCGCTGCTTGAGGCGGTCAAGCAATGCGTACACCAGGATGCCGAGCGCGGCGTTGGCGGCGCCGGAGCCGATCTCGTGGGCCCAACTCCATTGCATGTGGAGGCCGACCATGTCGCGCGCAATGATGAAGTAAGAAATCTCATGGATGACGTAGAAGGCGATGGTGAGCAGGAAGCGGGTGCCGGGATTTTCGACGTCGACCTTGATGCCCAGCGAAGAAGCGAGAAATCCGACGACGGTTTTGGCGATACCGTAAAGACCGATGGGTTGGTGGGTGAGCGCATCCTGGAGAATGCCGATCAGGCCCCCGCTGACCAGGCCGGCCATGGGATTGCGGCGGGCGGTGGCAAACCCGATCGTCACAAGCAGAGGGAGATCGAACATCTTGAAGAACGTAAAACGCAACGGCAACCATGCCTGGATGAAGAGGGCGACGAGTGGAATCAGAATGGTCGCCGGGAGGCTGAAGCGGTAAACCTCAACCTGCTCGCCGGATGTGTAAGTGATGGCCACGTTAGTGGGGAGGATCCTCCTCGGGAGGTTGCGGCTTGGGAGTGGTGGCGGGATTTGCGAGCTTGTTTGGCGCGGTAGCGCTCGAAACGGACTTGGGCGACGCGGTGGCGGGAGTTGTCGCCGGCTGTTTTGTAACCGGACTTGTCGCTCCTTGATTTGTAGCCGGAGTAGTTGCAGCCGGCTTTAGGGCGGTCTTTCCTGCGGGAACTGTCGCGGTTGCGGCTGTGCCCGGCGCTTTGGTTGGGCTGATCGCGTTTGGCGCATTTGTTCTTGCCGCGTTGCTTGCCGTCGCGCTCGCCGCCTTGGGCGCGGACGGAGCGGCGCCGGGAGCTGGCGCGGCGATTACGGGCGCGGCAGACGGATTCTTAGATCCTGAAGACGAAACAGAAGGCGCTGGCTGCGGCGTGGCGCCTGCCTGCGCTCCGGCCTTCGTAGCGTCCGTTGGAGCGTCGGGTTTGGGAGGGACCGTGGGCAATCGCTCGGCGAGAATATCGGCGGCACGAATGGGGCCTTCATGCTCAGGCTCGGCCTGACGCTCGTCAATTTTGGTAACCACGAGCACTTCTTCCAGCCGACTGAGATTGGCGATGGGGCGGACGCGGATGTTGAGAAAAAGATCGCTGCCCACCGAAACCTTCGTCACTGTGCCAACGGGCAGCCCCTTGGGAAAAATTCCGTCACCGCCGCTGGTGAGGACCTGCTCGCCGGGGGCGACGGTCTCGTCGCTCATGACTTTTTCCAGCACGACCTCCCCGGAGGGCATGCCGCGGAGAATGCCCTGGAGGCGCGATTTTTCGAGGATGGCGCCGACGCCGCTGGTCTGGTCGTCGATGAGGAGGACCTGCGAAACGCTGCGCTCAAGGGCATTGTTGCCGTAGACCTGAAGAACCTTGCCAACCACCCCGTCCTTGGTGATGACGGCCATATCGGGCTTGATGCCTTCGCGAGCGCCCTTATCGATGAAGATCGAGCGCGACTGCTCGCTCCCGCTCCAGCCAATGGCCTGGGCGGCCATGGTCCGGGAAATGAATTGTTCCTTGAACTCGAGCAGCGCCTGCAGGCGGTGAGCCTGGCCGGCATCCTGGCTCATGCGTGCTTCCTCCAGCCTCATTTGCTGGATTTCCTGCTTGAGTTCACGGTTTTCGGCACGCACCCCACGCAGGTAGAGGTAGTTGTGCCAGAGGCCCGAAGTAGAAGACTGGGTCCAGTGCAGGACCTGCTCAAAAGGAGTGACCGCATTCACCGCCCAAACCCGGATGAGGCGAGTGGGTTCGCTGGCAGTGGAAGAGCGCTTGACCTGCACGGCCAGACCGAGCACCTGCGCAAACAGCACAGCCACGAGCACGATCAGGTTGCGATAGCGGGCAAGGACGGATTCCATTACGCCAGTTCTCAGTTCCCGGTTGTTAGTTCTCAGTGAAAGCAGCTCTAGCTACGAGCCATGAGCTCTGAGCAACCCCGTGCAGACTCGGAGTGACGCCAAGGAAGCGATGCCTTAAGTCTCGAGCTTGCTCGCAGCTCAAAGCTCACAGCTCAAGCTTACTCGATGGATATCTTGCGCAGCAGCTTGAAGTCCGAGAGCATCTTGCCGGTGCCGAGGACGACGCTGCACAGCGGATCGTCGGCAATGGAAACGGGCAGTCCGGTTTCCTCGCGGATGCGCTTATCCAGATTCTTGAGCAGGGCGCCGCCGCCGGTTAGCACGATGCCACGGTCGCTGATATCGGCGGAAA
>Ga0187781_10001961_pt1 | contig 15665 bp, 5 predicted proteins | sample 0715_SJ02_MP02_2_FD_132447 | JGI IMG/M metagenome (GOLD analysis project Ga0187781, IMG submission 132447) | Tropical peat soil microbial communities from peatlands in Department of Meta, Colombia - 0715_SJ02_MP02_20_MG | ecosystem: Environmental > Terrestrial > Soil > Wetlands > Peat | place...
GCGAAGTGGGTGGGAAGTGAGACGGAGAAACCTCCCGTCGAACTCGATCGCGCCGTGACATTTGCGCCCAGCGGAGACGTAGTGGTTGCCGCGCTCGCCAGCCTGCGCAAAGGCGGCGTGCTAGCGATCAACGCCATTCATCTCGATCGCATGCCGCAATTCGACTACGACAAGCTGCTGTGGGGGGAGCGCCAGCTTCGTAGCGTAGCGAATATGACGCGAGGCGACGCGCGCGATTTCTTGAAGATCGCGGCGGAAATTCAACTGCGGCCAAAGATCACGGTGTTTTCACTGGCGCAGGCTAACGATGCGCTTGCGGCGGTTAGGGGAGACGCGATCGATGGGGCCGCCGTAATTACCCCGTGAGGAATTCGTTAATCAAAATTTGCTCCCGCCGCTCAGGCCTTCGCGCTGCGCCAGCTTAGCGCTGGCCGCGCCGAGAATGGCGCGACTTTTCTTTCGCTGCACGAACACGGTTACGCGGAGGTTGGCCGGGGCCCAATGGGAATTGATTTTCAGCTCGGCGCTGCCTGAGAACGAAACAGAGCCCTCCGGATTTGCCGTCCCGGTCTCTACCGTCCCGGTCTCTACCGTTCCGATCTTTGCGATTCCGATTTTGCGCAGCGATCGCAACGTGGCAACGTGATTCAGCGTGCGTCCCTTGTTTTCTCCGGCGTCGGCTTGCGAATGCAAACCGTCTTCGGTGATCGCCAGCCAGACTTCGGCAACGTCTTTATTGTTGCCCTCTTCAGGAATCGCTCCAACCGAAACGGCAATTTTTCGCGAATTCTTTGCCGCCGCTGGAGTGATCGTGATTTGCGTCTTCGCGTCGCGCGAGGCTTTGTCGATCTCGCTGACCGCCTTCGGTCCATCGCTGCCGTTGAATTGACCTCGGCCATCGACCACGAGTTCCGGAGTGTAAGGCTGGCCGTTGGTCCATTGCACGTAGTCCTGTTGTCGCTGGGTCCACTCGGCCGAAGAGAACGGATCGATCCAGCCATCGTGGTTCCAATAATCGACATGCTCTTCGAATGCTATGATTTCCGCTCCAGCGATAGGTTGCTGCGCGACGAGCTTCTGCAGGAGCACGTCGGCAGGCGGACAGGAAGAGCAGCCTTCGGAAGTGAACAGCTCAACCAGAACTGGCCTCCGCTGATCGCCCTCGGCGCTGGCACTCGCGGCGAGGGACATGCCCACGAGAACATAGAAGATGATTCTGCTCGATCGCGGAGACCGTTGCGTAGACACCGGACCCTCCTTGGCCGTAGAGAGAAAAAGCAGGTTTCTCGACTCCGCAGAATTGCCCGTGATCGGGCAGCTCTGCTCCGTTCGAAATGACAGGAAGTTTGGCTCTCATGGGATCCTCAGTTCGAGTGTCGAGTTTGTCGGAGCTTCCCCTAAGAGATGCAGAGACCGTCGTGGAAGTTATCTCGGCATCGAGAACTGCGATTGAGACTAACAGTAGAACTCGGCGATGCTCTTGACCACCCACAGCTGTTCCTGCTCGGTTAGCTCCGGAAAGATGGGCAGAGCCAGCACTTCCTTGGCGGCGCGTTCAGCGACGGGAAAGTCACCCTCGCGATATCCGAGATAAACAAAACAAGGCTGCATGTGCAGCGGAATGGGATAGTAGACCTCAGTGCCAATCTGCCGCCCCGAGAGGAATTCGCGCAGCTCATCGCGGCGATACGCACGAACCACGTACTGATGGAAAACATGGTGAGCCGACGGGGAAGTAAAAGGTATCTGGATTGGCCCGCTGTTTTCGGGTTGCGCGTCCTTTGCCAGCAAACCAGCTTCGGCGAAGAGATGGTTGTATCGCTCGGCGCGGGAACGGCGCGCGGCATTCCACTCCTCTATATATTTCAGCTTCACCCGCAACACCGCGGCCTGAATCGCATCCAGTCGGCTGTTGCCTCCGCATTCCTCGTGCAAATAGCGCTTCGGGCTGCCATGATTGCGCAATCGGCGCAGGTGAGACGCGATCTCTGCATCGTTCGTCGTCACCAGGCCGGCATCTCCGTAGGCGCTCAGGTTCTTGGTGGGATAAAAACTGAAGGCCGCGCAAACTCCCATGGATCCCGCTTTCGATTTCTTCCAGCGCGCTCCGATGGCTTGGGCTGCATCTTCGATCAAGTGCAAATGAAATCGCTGCGCCAGGGTCTGCAGCCAATCCATGTCGGCGCATTGCCCATAAAGATGGACGGGAAGCAGCGCACGGATTTTGCCGCGTGGGCCGCTAAGAAGATGCTCGGCCTGCGCTGGATCGAGATTGAAAGTGGCAGGCTCGATATCGACGAACACCGGCCGCGCCCCCACTCGCGCAACGGCGCTGGCCGAGGCGAAAAAGCTGAATGGCGTGGTAAGAACTTGATCTCCCGGCCGAATGCCAGCAGCGAGCAGCGCCAGCCAAAGAGCGTCCGTTCCCGAGGCACAGCCCACCCCGTGCGCTGCGCTACAGTACGCCGCCAGTTCCCGCTCGAAGGCTTCCACTTCGGCTCCAAGGATGAAGTGCTGCGAGCTGCAGGCGCGCTCGATGGCAGGAAGAACTTCGTCCTGGATTTTCTTGAACTGCCGTTGCAGATCGAGAAGCGGAACTGAGTCCGGCGTTTTGACTGTGTGCGAAAATTGACCGGCAGGCTGACGAGTTCGACTTAACGACCTTGGCGGGGCGGAAGTCATTGACGCAGAAATTGTAGCAGGCGGCAGGAACTGCGGGCACCTTAGCACGCCTTCCCCCGCCGAGGCGAGTAAAGCATTCCCTCCTTCCAAAAATAATAGATTGGCCGGAGGCGCATTCATTTTTTGGGGAAATGGCAGATCGAAAACATAACAACCTATTGAAAACACAGACTGTTCTGACCCTCTCGTTTTGGAGCGTCAGTTGCACGTGCATTGTTGAGCAGGTGCACCGCAATGTCGGGTCGCAACGGTGCGAGGGCTCACTTCGGCCTACTCATCCTGCATCCCAAGGGCGTTTCCTTAGAAAATTCTCCAGCCCAGAGGAGAAAGCAATGAAAAAGTTTATGAAAGAGTTTCGTATCCTCGCAGCTTTGGCTGCGCTGGTCGGCTTTCTGACTTGCACTTCCCACCTGGTTTCGGCCCAGGCAGAGGCCGGTTCGATTCTCGGCACAGTGAAGGACGCAACCGGGGCTTTGGTCACCGGGGCGAGCGTGAAAGCGAAAAATCAGACCAATGGAATCGAGCGCACGGCGCTCACCGGAAACGTTGGCCAGTATTCCATCCCCGGCCTTGAACCCGCCAAATACGACCTGACTATCTCTGTGAGCGGCTTTAAGACGTTCAAGACCACTGTTGAGGTGGCTGTAGGAGGGACGACGACGATAGATGCGCAACTCGAGATCGGACAAAGTTCAACCGTGGTTGAAGTAAGTGCTACCAACGCCGGGACCCAGGTGAACACTGAGACACAGGAGCTCTCGCAGCTGATTAATACGCAGCAAATAGCGCAGCTTCCCAGCCTTACGCGAAACCCCTATGATTTCGTGGCTATTTCAGGAAATGTCAGCAACGGGGACACGACCTCGAACGGTGCAACTACTTCAATGGGAGGAGGTGGCCAAGAGCTGTCGAGCCGCGGCGTTGGTTATGCAATCAACGGACAGCGAGAGTCGGGGACTGAAATCCTTCTTGACGGCGCTGAGAACATCTCCATCTTCGGCGTTTCCGTGGGGACTGCTATTCCCGTTGATAGTGTGCAGGAGTACAGCATCGTCACCAATAACTTCTCGGCCGAGTACGGGAGAGCCTCGGGCGGAGTGGTAAACGTATCAACGAAAAGCGGCACGAATAATTGGCATGGCGACGCTTGGGAATTTAACCGCCTCGCGGCTTATACAGCCAATACTTACAATAACGCCGTCAACGACCTGCCAAAAGGCGGATACACACGCAATCAATTCGGATTCGACGTCGGCGGTCCAATTGTCAAGAATAAGCTCTTTGTTTTTGAGTCTACCGAATGGACGCGCGTACGCAGCAGCGCCGTCGAGACCGAGGAAATCTTCGACCCGGCGTTCATTTCGCTCTTGCCCGCGAATGCGCAAGCCTATTTCAAGGCCTACGGTACTGGCGCATTGCCGAGTTCCGGCGTAGCTTCGAATTGGGGGCAGTGGGTTGGAACCTTCACGAGCGCAACGAGCAATACCTGCCTCTTCGGCCTAAACGCGACTAGCACGGGCTGCCTGAATCCGGCGGTCAACGGGCCCACCGGTGCGCTAATTCCCAACGCGACGCCGGTCATGGATACGGTTGTTTTCGGCGTACCCTTCAACGACGGCGGAGGCCCTCCTGGAAACATCTACACGCTGGACGGCCGTATCGATTACAACTTCAGCGACAGGACCCAATTGTTTTTCCGCGCCGCCAGGGAAAATGATGTCCTTTTCCCGGGCACAAACAGCTACACTACCTATCCGCAATATGACACCGGCAGCATCAATACGAACGAGGCCTATCTGCTATCGCTTAATCACTCCTTTAATTCCAACCTGCTCGACAACGCGAAGGTCAGTTTCTCTCGCTTCAATGACAACACCTCGTACAACACGCAGTACACCTTCACCCCCAATCTGATGTTTACGACGCCGACGGATCCTGTCACGAATGGCATTATCCAAATGCCGGGATTGGAAAACGGCTCGGAGCCGGGCGAAGGCGGTCTGCCAGTCGGTGGTCCTCAGAACACGATCCAACTTCAAGACGACCTGTCATGGAACAAGGGCCGACACAACATGCGGTTCGGCGGGCAGTGGACGTATATCCAACTGAACTACGCCTATGGCGCATACAACCAGGCGGTGGAACAACTCGGCCCAACGACCTCGACAAGCATGTTAGACCTGATCAATTACGGAGGTGCAGCGGGCAGCCAACTCGCAGGAGACGGTTTTGCGGGGCGGGTTGCCGCGAATGCGCTCCCCTGTCCGCTTAACCAGTGGGGCGAGTTTATCGGAACTACTATCGCCCCAGGGGTCCTCGGCTACGGGACGCCGGGGACCAATAGTTGCCCGGCGAGCAGCATTGTGACTCCGCCGCTATCCGGGGCGAACGTTTCACGAAGCTACCGCTACAACGATTGGGCGATGTATGCGCAAGACAGCTTCCGGATCAGGCCACGCTTAACCCTTAACTATGGCCTGCGTTGGGAGCACTACGGCACCCAGCACAACAATAATCAGAGCCTCGATTCCAACTTCTATTTTGGATCTGGTTCAACTCTTTTCCAGCAAGTAGCCAATGGCCAGGTTTTCCAAACCCAGAAGAGTCCGGTCGGACAGTTCTGGGCGCCGCAGTGGGGGACCTTCGCACCCCGGGTTGGTTTTGCCTGGGATCCGCGCGGCGATGGCAAGAGCAGTCTGCGCGGCGGTTTCGGTATGAGCTACGAACGCAACTTCGGAAACGTAACCTACAACGCCAGCTTCAATCCGCCAGCCAGTGCCGTGGTTTCGAGTACTTGCCCGCCTACGGACTCGACCTGCAACACGCTGGTTACCAACGCCCCCCTCGGGCCCTTGGGCGAGTCCACGACCGCCCCGAGCGCGCTTCCGGCGGTTGAGATGCGTTTCCTTGATCCCCATATCCGCACTGCCCAGACTCAATTCTGGAGTCTGGCGCTGCAACACGAGCTAGCTCACAACACGATCATGGAGTTGGGATACAGCGGCGCTCACGGCGTCCACCTCTACGACCTGAACAACGTCAACAATGTCGGTATGGCTCAGCAGTTCATGGGCGCGCCGCTAATAACAACCCCCGACCCGGTTACGGGAGCGACATGTCCGTACTCGAACGCCGCGGGTACTGTTGCGGAGTGCCTTACGCGGCCGAACCAGCAATATGCAAACATTAACGAACGCGGCAGCGACGGGACTAGCGCCTACGAGGCGCTGAACGTGAAGTTCCAGACGCAGAACCTGCACCAAACCGGGCTGACCCTTGTCGCGAACTACACCTGGTCGCACGCTCTGGATGACCTAAGCTCCACCTTTTCCGATAGCTTACAGGGTGGATCGGGATACATCGGAAGCCTTGGCTATACCTCGGTGGTCGATCCGAGGCTGGATTGGGGGAATGCCGACTACGATGTTCGGAACCGTTTCGTAGTTTCTCCCATCTGGGAATTGCCGTGGTTGAAGGGTCAGAATAATGCGTTGGGCAAGACAGCCGGGGGATGGTCGCTCTCGGGAATCTTCACCGCTCGCACGGGCATCCCGTTCAACGTGTTCGACTATTCTACCGATGAGTTTGACTACACTGTTCCTCGGCTGATCCCAGCGACACCGATAACGAACTATCGCACGCATACTCCGATTCTGGATCCGGCCCCGAATAACGCAGACAACAATGTGTTTAACCTCTATACAGTGCCACTGCCGGAGAATTTTGCGCCGCTAAATCCGGTTACAGGAATTTCCGACTACGGACCGTTCCCGTCGAACATGACTCGCCGCAACCAATTCCGCGGACCGGGAGCTTGGAATCTGGATGCCGCGCTACAGAAGAATGTGAGGGTGACCGAACGCGTAGGCGTGACGTTCCGCGCCGAAGGTTTCAACGTCTTGAACCATCACAACATGTATGTGCAAACGACAACCCTGTACTACGCTGGAGCAACCACAACCCCGCTTACTGTCGACGGATATAGGGGCGGTCTTAACTCCTTTGCAACCGGTGGCAACAATGACGAGCGGCGGTTTGGCCAGTTCTCGTTGCGAGTCAGCTTCTAGCGTTTTTGACCGGGGAAACCGGAGAGTCTTTCGACTCTCCGGTTTTTCTTTTGTCTCAGAAATCTGAACCGAGCCGCCAAGCCTTGATTCCGAATTCACGAACATAGTCCAATAGAGTACACCGCCTCCCAGCGGAAATACCGATTTTCATAGGCCGTTTCCGCATTGTCATCGCCGGGGCTGTTTCCTGGACGGTACATGCGGTGGATGTCTTCTGCTTTCAAAGGCTTTGGGCTGGTTTCCTTTGGAACATCACCTGCATGTTTTTCTGGTTTTGAATCTTTTTCGTCTGCCGGACGAGAACTGCAAAAAAAGAAACTAGCTATGTGGAGGTTGTCATGAAATACGGAAAGATTGCCTTGCCCTTTTTGGCTCTGCTTGTATCCATCGTCATCACTCCGGCCTATGCGGACAACCTCTACGCAAAGATTCGCGGTACGGTGGTAGATCCCAGCGGAGCCGTTGTGCCCGATGCGAAAGTGACTGCGACCAACCAAGGAACCGGCATTAGTTATTCCGCCACTTCCAGCAAGGATGGCCTTTTTGAATTTCTGCAACTTCCAATCGGCGACTACTCGGTGAGGGCTGAAAAATCGGGCTTCAAGCTTTTTACCGCCTCCAACATCCACCTCGATCTCGATCAAGTCTTCAATTTGAAGGTTTCCATGGAGCTGGGCACCACGAGCGAAACCATAACCGTGGAGGCCAATCCGTCTCAGATAGAAACCACCAGCATGCAGTTGGGCACGACAATCACCGGCAACCAGATCACCGACATTCCTCTAAACGGCCGCAATTGGACGCAGTTGATGCAGCTTCAACCTGGGGTTGAAGCCTCCAATGACCGCTTCGGCACGGGCGCTTACTCTACGAATGGCTCCGAAACGCAACAGAATGCGTTCCTGATTAACGGAACGGACTCCAACGATGCCGCACTGAATACGCCGCTCGTTGTGCCAAGCCCTGATGCCATTGGCGAATTCAATCTGGTCAGCAGTACTCTCAATCCCGAATACGGGCGGAATTCGGGAGCCATCGTGAATGCCGCGATTAAGAGTGGCACGAATCAATTTCATGGCGACGTTTTCGAGTTCTATCGCGATACGTTCCTGGATGCCAAGAGTTGGTTCGAGCTTGCAGCCTCTCCCTTCCACCAGAATCAGTTCGGTGGCGTGATTGGAGGGCCGATCATCAAGGACCGCGCGTTTTTCTTCTTCTCTTACCAGGGACTGCGCGCAACCGTTCCCCAGGCATTTACTGCACCTACGATTCTCACGCCAGCGGAGCGCGGCGGAGATTTTTCCGCAGCTACCGGAGGGGCCCCTTTCTCAATTCCCTCAACATCATCCGGCCTTTCGCCGTTTCCGATGGTAGCAGCCAATGGGACGACCCAGCCGGCAGGAACCCCATACTCTACGCTTTTTCCAACCGGCGTAATTCCAGCAGCCAACCTCAATCCTCTCGCACTTAAGCTGCTGAACCAATACATACCGCCCGCGCCTAACGGGCCCAACAACACCTATCTATATAACCCAATTGAAAGCGAGAAGAACGACCAGCCTCTTGGACGGATCGATCTGAAGGCTACGAACAAAGACGCGATCTGGTTCTACGGCTTATACGAGAATTTCCCATTCAATCAAACGTTGCCGTTTACGGGAGCGGACGTGCCGGGATTTGGCAGTACCAATCCTGAGAAGACCTACGAATACACAGCGGCGTGGAATCACACCTTTTCGCCGACCACGCTGAACGAAGTTCGCGCGGCCTATTTGCGCTTTAACTACACCGCGAATGAACCGCAAACGCCGGTCAATCCCACGACCTACGGATTTACTGGGATTGTGCCCCAAGTCGCAGCCTTCGAGTCTATCCCAGTCATCGCGCTTAAGGGATATTTCACCTTGGGATTCAGCACCAACGGCCCGCAACCGCGTGTACAAAACACGTACCAATTCACCGACAATCTCAGCAAGGTTATTGGGCACCACACGCTCAAGGCTGGGTTTAACATGGATAGGCTATCCATCAACAATCCCTTCTATGCCAGCCCGAGCGGAGACTATTCTTTCAATGGGGCAGGGACATTCTCCACCGGAAACCCGGCAGCGGACTTCCTGTTGGGTGTTCCCGACACCTACAGCCAAGGTAGTGGCTCTACCCTTCGAGATCGTGCTCAGGAATACTACTCGTACTTCCAGGATCAGTGGCAGATCAGACCGACCCTGACTCTGACGCTCGGAACAGGTTGGGATATCGAAACGCCCCAGAAAAATATCTTCGCGGGTGGAGAAGCCATGGCAGCATGGCGTCCGGGACAACAGTCGACCGTGTTCCCGACTGCGCCCCTTGGCCTCGTTTTCCCGGGCGACAAGGGTATTAACCAGTACGGGGGACCGACAGTTCACTATTCTGATTTTGCGCCACGACTGGGTTTTGCCTGGAATCCTTATACCAAACTGAGTGTTCGCGGCGGCATCGGACTCTATTACAACCGCACCGAAGGGGAAACCGTGCTGCAGACGCTCGGCACTCCGCCTTTCTCTATCACCTCGCCTGGGGCGGGCTTGATCGGCGCTCCGCCGGGTTTTGCCAATCCGTTTGCCTCGCAGAACACTGTACCTTTTACGTTTGGAACTACTACTATTCCGGTGGGCGTTACCTCTCAGGTGTTCCCATTCTCGCCGCCAGCGCCAGGAAGCTCTCCCAGTTTTGTTCCGTATGAGCCAATTGGATTTAACCTGAGCGAGTCCGATCCCAGGATGACGGCTCCGCGCGCCACCAACTTCAATTTGAATTTTGAATACCAGCTTTCACCGTCCACCATCGTTAGTCTCGGCTATGTCGGTTCGGTAGGCCGACACGAGGAGGGTAATTACAACCTTGGTCCAGCCGGAACTTACCCGGGCGTAAATCTAAATCCTGCCGCTCAGACCTGCGGCTCTGACATCTTCCTCGCCCTATGTACCGGCGGCGCGAGCTTCCAGTATGGCGCGTATACGAACGTCATCGGCCAGCCGGGTGTATTCGCCACGGCTTGGAGTTCCAACTACAATTCACTGCAGGCGTCGGTCAATCGGCGCTTCACCAACGGACTGCAATTTCAGGTTTCCTACACCTGGTCACGGCTATTCGATTACATTTCGAACTTTGAGAATGGCGGCGAGCTCTTCTCGGGACCTGGCATCAACGGGTTTACCTCCGCCAACAACTATGGCCCGGCTGCGAGCGATGCCCCTCAACGCTTGGTCGCGAATTTCGAGTACACGTTGCCCTTCTATAAGTATGGACACCACTTGAGGCCGCTAACCGACGGGTGGAACATTACGGGTATTGCAACCTTCCAAAGTGGTTTCCCGGTTGCCGTCTTTACGAGTTCCTACAACGATTTACAGTGGTCTTATCCGGATGCGTTTTACCAGAACCCGGGCCACGCCCAGTCAACAGGTGCGCCCCTGGATATCAATCACAATCCACGTTCCAGTTTGGCAAGCGGCGGCCCTGGCGACTGGGTAAATCCGGCAGCCTTCACGACTCCGGCAAATGGCTACTTGGGCAACATCAACCGCAACCCGTTCTACGGCCCAGGTTTGAATTTCTGGGACATGGCGCTTGAGAAGGACATTCACTTCACCGAGTCAAAGTATCTTCAGTTAAGGTTGGAAACCTTCGATACCTTCAACCACGCCAACTTCGCGCCGCCGAACAGCACGGTAGGAAGCAACATAGTTAGCCCGCCCGGCACTCCGTCCAATTTCGGGTCGATCACCGGAGTTCAGTTAATCACCACCAATGGCGACGGCCGCGTGGTGCAAATTGCGGGGAAGATTTACTTCTAACGGGCAAGTGCAAGCGTCTGTTTTTTCGGAGCTAGCGTTGAAGCGGTTCGCGTCCCCTTCAACGCCTCCGGACTGATCGGTGCTTGCATTGCCGTGAGATGACACATCCTACCCTGCAGCGCAAATCCCGAATTTCATAGACCGTTTCCGCAATGTCATTGGCACGGCTGTTTCCCAGACAGTACATGCGGTGCATGTCTTCTGATTTCAACAGCTTCGGACTGGTTTCTCTTTGGAACGTCACCTGCAGAATTTCTTCGCTATAAATCTTTCTGCCTTCCGCACAGAACTGCAAAAAGAACAGTTTGGCAAATGCAAAGCTGTCGGTGCGGCTGGACGGCCTTGGGGGAAATCTGAAAATGCAATCCACTTCTCGTGCGATTCTGACCCGAGTGGCTCTCGTGTTGTTCGCCATCGCCTTCATGTTTGGCGCCGCCACGAACTTTCTAGCCGCGCAGGATGTGGCCTCTCTCACTGGCGTTGTAACGGATACGACGGGTGCGGTCGTGCCCAACGTCAATGTGAAACTGGTGGACACGAAGACCGATGCCGCTTACGAGACCACAACCAACACGGTAGGGGCGTATATATTTCATGATCTGCTCCCGGGGGCCGGCTATGAGGTGACGTTTAGCAAGCAGGGCTTTGACACCGTGGTAGTGCCGAAGCTGAACCTCGCTGTTAATACTGTTCACACCCAAAATGCCGAGTTGAAGGTCGGAGCGAGTTCGGAAACGGTTGAGGTGAAAGGCGAGAGCAGTACTGTATCGTTAGATACGACGAACGCCCAAGTCGGCAACAGCTTCGACGAGAACCTCATCCACGAGTTGCCAGTACAGGTGCGAGACAATGTTTCCTCCCTTCTAGCCTACCAGCCCGGGGTGGTCACGGCGGGCAGCATCTCCGATCCGAATCAGTCTCGCAGCGGGGCGATTACGGGTGCGCGAACCGATCAAACGAACATTACGCTCGATGGCTTGGACGTCAATGATTTTGCCGGCGGCTTCGCGTTTACGATTGTGGGTAACGCTCCTGTAGATTCAGTTGAAGAGTTCAATGGCGAAGTAGCCAATCCGCTCTCCTCAGAGGGACGAGGAAGCGGTGGCCAGCTCACGCTCGTAACCAAGAGCGGCACGAACAAGTTCCACGGTTCGGCCTACGAGTATTACCGGACGCGTGGATTCGAAGCGAACGACTTCTTCAATGATTTCGCGACCCCTGTGGTTCCCCGGCCGCCGCTCGTCCGTAATCAGTTTGGCGCTTCATTGGGCGGTCCGATCTGGAAGGATAGGGTGTTTTTCTTCTTCAATTACGAAGGTCGCCGCGATGCCAGCGGCGCGCAGGTAACGCAGACAGTTCCGCTGAGTTCCTTCAGCGGGGGCACGATAAATTACATTAACGATAACACCAATCCCGCCAACGGACAGCCGTGCGCGGCTGCGAACGTAGGCCCGGGATGTGTTTCAACTCTCAAACCGAGTGGTGTAGCAGCCCTGGATCCCATGGGGATCGGTCCGGACACGGCACTGACCAGCTTCTTGCAGAGCCGCTATCCTGCTCCAAACTCCACGGCGGTTGGCGACGGCCTGAACACCGGCGGTTTCGTCTTTAATGCCCCAGCTAATCAGACGCTCAACGATTACGTCGCTCGCATGGACTTCAACCTCACCAGTAACATGAAGCTCTTTGTTCGCGGCAGCCTCGTTCGTGAGCTGGATGATCGCAGCGTAGCGGTCGGCGGCGTGCCTTCTATTCAGTTCCCCGGCGACCCATTAACCTTCATTGACACGGATCATAGCTACGCCTACGTGATTGGGCACACTTGGACCATCAGTAACACGAAAGTGAATCAGTTTACCTACGGTCAGACTCGGCAGGAGTTGAACTTTCCATTCCTCTACGCCCCAACCGGAACCACAATCTATTCCATCTTCGACGGCGTCAATAACGGGAGCGCCTATCTTACATCGCCCTATCTCACCCCCTCCTCACAGGGACGTACCATTCCGATTCCGATTTTCCGCGACGATTTCACCTACACACACGGCAAGCATACGTTCCAGGTTGGCGGATCCTTCAAGCCAATCAAGACCACCAACTACTTGATCAGCGACTTCAATTACCTGACGAATGGGCTCGGTGGCGGCCTGGACGCCCTATCCCCATCCCAGCGCCCCGCAAACATCACGAGCGATCCTGTCGCGTTAAATCTCTACGACAGCGCCTTTGCCTTCATCTTGGGCATATATGGCTCCGTGCAAAGCAACTACAATAACAATCGTCAATTGACTCCTCTGCCGCAAGGCACCGGCCACCACAGGCAATACCGGTATTACGAAACTGAGACTTATGTGCAAGATTCTTGGAAGGCGCGTCCAGACCTTACTCTTACCTACGGTCTTCGCTACCAGTATTACTCTGTGCCCTATGAAGTAAACGGCCTAGAGGCTACTCCCGATCTCGACTTTAATCAGGTCATCAATGCGCGCATCGCCAACGGCTTGGCTGGCAACAGCGGGTGCCCCGGCGCGAGCTGTGGCTTGGTGAATCCGATTATGACCTACTCGCTTGCGGGGAAAGTCAATCACGCCCCTGGATTGTTCCACCCCGATTGGCACGATTTTCAACCACGGTTCGCGTTTGCCTATAATCCAACCGCGGATGGCCCGCTCGGAAAGCTGCTCGGAGATCGCAAGACTGTGATTCGCGGCGGCGCGTCGATCATCGACGATCATACTGTGTTGAATGCGCTGAATTTCCTGCAGGATCAGAATACGTGGATTCTGCAGAGTTCGGCTTCGACGTCATACAACGAACTAGGCACGGCAACAGCGGATCTCTCCGCCAATTGTGCCACTCAATTCGCCAACTGCCGTCTCAGTTCAATTAACAGCCTGCCTCCAGGAGCTCCCGCTCCTGCGCCTTTGGTCACCACGCCATTCGCGCCCTATCTGGCATCTTCCCCGTCCGCCACAGGTGGAAATCCGGCATATGGGCCAGTGTTTGGACTCGAGACGAGCAATCCGTTCAACTACGCGATTGACCAGAACCTGAAAACCCCTTACTCCGAGGTGATATCTTTCGGCGTCCAGCGCGAGTTGCCGGGAGGGTTCCAGATTGATGCCACATACGTTGGTCGCTTCGCCCATCGGCTCGATGCGCAGTCCGATGCCGAGCAAACGGTGGACTTCATCGACCCGGCATCGGGGCAGCGGCTCTCACAAGCATTCGCGAACCTCACAGCTCAGATACGAAACCAGACCCCAAATGCGGTCACTGGTTTGTACACCGTCACTCCTCAACCCTTCTTCGAAAACCAGATCGTGAACCCGGGCGGCTTCGGCTACCCCACCGGAACCTCGTTCGTCGCCAACCAGATTGAGCCCTACCCGTTTCGAGGCGACGTGGCCGATTCGCTCCAATTGCTCAACGAGTATTACTTCTTCACCGGATCGGGCATAAATCCGGGTGTCGGGCTAAGTCCGCAATTTGGAACATCCCTTTACATCACGAATAAAGGCTACTCCAACTACAACGGACTGCTTGCGACCTTGCATAAGAAGACGTCGCATGGTCTGCAGTTCGACTTAAACTATACTTGGTCGCACTCCCTGGACAATATTTCAGCCCCGGCTAACCAGTCATTCGGCTCGAATGGCGCCGGCGGCATTCTGTGTGACTCGATTCACATCGCGGTCTGTTACGGTAACTCCGACTTCGACGTGCAGAACGCCATCAACGGCGACTGGCTCTATGAACTGCCGATCGGCCGGGGCAAGGCATTCGCAAACTCCATGCCGCGCTGGGCCGACGAAGTCGTAGGAGGCTGGGCTCTTTCCGGCCTGGTGAGCTGGCGAACCGGGTTGGCCTTCCAAACGGTCGCGAATGCCTATCCGATCAGCTTTGCCAACAATGTTCCGGCAATTTTCAATGGCGACGGGTCCGCCATCAGCGATCACATCCATGCCGAGGTCAACAGTGCGACCGGAGTTCCCACGATGCAGTTGTTCCGCAGCGAATCAGCCGCGCTCGGCGCTTTTAGCGGTCCCTTGGGTATAGAGGCGGGCAGCCGAAACAATCTGCGCGGACCGCACTTCTCGGATTTCGACATGGGTCTTATCAAGCATTTCCCGCTCACAGAGCAAATGCATATGGAATTCCGTGCAGACGCTTACAACGTATTCAACCATCCGAACTTCGAATTGCCGGGCGCTTACGGGACCGCAGATATTACAAGCCCAAGCACGTTTGGCGTTATCAGTTCGGACTATGGATCGCAGATTGGCGGTTTCCGCGTGCTGCAATTGGCGCTGCGCCTGGACTTCTAGGCGGGGCTAGATTCCCGATAATATAGGCCAGCCTAATCGGCTGGCCTTCTTTCTTTATGTTGCCGCCTATTTCCCAAACATCGGGTAATGGCTGGCTGCGCCCATGAAGAACAGCATCACCACCGACAGATAAGCGTTTGCCCGCGACACCAGGAATGCCTGCCTTGCCATTGCCTTGGCTTTCTCTGGAATGGGCGTACCGTTTGCGGCGTTATCGCGCGTCCACTGAATCAGCCGCTTTTGGATGCGCCAGATTACTCCCCACACATTCAGCAGCATCACCCAGCCGATGCCGCCGCCTATGCCGATTGCGAGCAGGCGATTGCTTTCCCAGCCATGCGTGTTCAGGCTCAGAAACAGCCACGCCGCAGCTATGACAACCACGGCGTAGACGATGGCGAGGAAAGGTCCCTTATCGAAAATGCCTTTGCCGGGAATTGTGCAGGCGTAGTGCAGGCCCCAGACCACAGTCCAGATCAAAAAGAAACTGCCAAATACCAGGCCGTTCGACGGGTGGAATCCTTGCGTTTCTCCGTTGTGGGCATCGGTTCCAATAACGCTTCCCCAATACGTAAGCCCGGCCAGCACCGTCAACGCCGCCGACATGCGAAACCAAAGCAACGCGCGAGACATCAGCGCGGGCATTGCCTTGCCGCGGGTTTGCGGGTCGAGCTCTTTCATGAAGGGCACATTCACCAGGTTGAAGAAGTACAGCAGGCCGATCCAGGTGATGCCGGCGAGAAAATGAA
>Ga0187781_10001962_pt1 | contig 15663 bp, 13 predicted proteins | sample 0715_SJ02_MP02_2_FD_132447 | JGI IMG/M metagenome (GOLD analysis project Ga0187781, IMG submission 132447) | Tropical peat soil microbial communities from peatlands in Department of Meta, Colombia - 0715_SJ02_MP02_20_MG | ecosystem: Environmental > Terrestrial > Soil > Wetlands > Peat | place...
ACGCAATAAGGGGCATCGAATGCGGCGGTAATGAGCTTGCGGGAGCCTGCGCGACGCCGGCCGGCGATACGCCAGCCTTTGCGCGCTAGCCTTGGCGGGCCTTGAAACGGCGTTGCGTCTTGTTGATCACGTAGACGCGGCCCTTGCGGCGGACGATGCGATTGTCGCGATGACGCGCGCGCAGCGATTTCAACGAGTTGCGGACTTTCATGGCACGGTTTCCCAAGTTGGCGGTTGATTAGGGGTGCTTCGCCGGCTTGTCAATCTTGGCGGCTGCGCGTCTTGTGACTGATATGGGGCGAGAATCATGAATAAACATCAGGCAACTTTGCGGCTCGTCTCCGGCGTCGGCAAAAAGGGCCCGGCCTGCTTTTTGGTCGAGGCGCACGGCAAGCGGCTCATGCTCGATCTCGGCCAGGGTCCGCCGCCAGGATGCCTGCCGGAGGTCGACGAAATCGGTCGGGTCGATGCGCTGATCATTTCGCACTGCCACTGGGACCACACCGGCGGACTTGGGCTTCTTCCCAAGCTCGGCAATCCGCCGGTCTATGCGACCGAGATCGTCATCCGCGGATTGCCCGCCGGCCTCGTTGCGCAAATCCTGCCGATCCGCGGACGATGCGACGTGCTCGGTACTCCGGTCGAAACCGGACGCAACGGTCACGCGCCCGGCGGCATATGGGTGCATTTCGATATCGGCCGCGGCTTTCTGTATACTGGCGACTATTCGGCGGAATCCGTCCTCTACGCCTACGATCCGCCGAACAGCGCCGCGGCCACCGCACTGATCGACTGTTCCTACGGCGACTACCAAAAGCCGCTGGCGGACTGCTGGCCCGAACTCGCATCCTTCGCCGCGAAAGCGCCGGTCCTGCTGCCGCTACCGGCCAATGGCCGCGGCCCGGAAATCGCGCTCGAACTGATGCGGCACGGCGTCCGCGACATTTTCATCGATGATGCGATGACGAAAGCGCTGCGGCAGCTTTGCGACGGCGCCAATGTCTCGCTGCGTGCGGGAATTGCCGGTGAGGTCGAACGCTTGGCCGGGATCGCGCGGCCCATCGACGGCCCGCGCGGCGTGATGCTCGCTGCATCGGCGGACGGAACATCCGGCGCGACCGCGCACCTGATCCCGCAATTCGAAGGCACGCCCGACGTCGGAATTGTTTTCACCGGCTATGTCAATCCCACGACGCCTGCGGAGCGGTTGACCAAAAACGGCCGCGCGCAGCGCATGCGCTGGAACGTGCATCCGCGATTGTCCGACACCGTGACCTTGGTTCGAGATATAAAAGCGGACACCGTCATTCCGGCCTTCTGCGATCGCTCGCAGCTTGCCCCACTTGCCTCCGCGCTCGCTCCAGCGCGCGTCATCATGGAACGGGTGGTGACGATCTAAGTTGCGCGCGGCCGCAATACTCGTTCTCGTCATCCCACTGGTCTATCGCCTATTTCGGTGGGATGATGCCGGAAGCGAGAAAAGCCGCGCGTGCGGCGAAGGCGGGGAAATCATGGAATTTGGCGTTCTCTTCACATCGCATCCGAACATCGAGGTCGAACCCTATCCGCACCGCGACGTGCACGCGCGCGTGACCCGGCAGATCGTCCGTGCCGATGAACTCGGCTACGATTATGCCTGGGTCGCCGAACATCATTTCAGCAACGAATACGGCATCATGCCGGATGTCTTCGTCTATGCCGCTTATCTCGCCGCACTGACCAAATGCATCAAGATCGGCACCGCGGTCGTGACGCTGCCGCTCGCCAATCCGCTGCGCGTCGTCGAAAATACCGCCTTCGTCGACATTCTCAGCAACGGGCGCTTCGCGCTCGGTCTCGGGTCCGGCTATCGCAAATACGAGTTCGACGGCTTCGGCGCCGATTTCGATCGCAGGCGCGACGTGCAGGAAGAGGCATTGCCGCTCCTGATGGAGCTCTTCCACAACAAGCGCGTGGACCATCACGGCGATCATTTCAGCTTCAAGGTCGACGGCGGCTACGAAATATTTCCTCGCGCGCTGCAGGAGCCGCATCCGCCGATCTTTCTCGCCGGCGCCACCGATCGTTCGATCGGCATCGCCGCCAAGATGGGTTTTGGATTATTTCTGTCGAGCTGGACGCCGTTCGCCGAACTGGCGCGTCAGACCGCCAACTATCGCAAACATCTCGAAGAGACGCCGGAAGCGCTGCGCGGCAATCCGGCGCGCGGTCATGTCGACATCGCCCGCTGGGTCTATGTCGCGGAAAGCGATGCGAAGGCGCGGCGCGAGAGCGAGCCGGTCATAATGCGCAGCCTCGCGCATTTTTCGAGCGGCCACACGTCCGGCTATCTCGGCACCGTGTCGCAGGATGTCGGCGCAAAACCGCGCGACTACGACGCGCTGACCCGCGACATCATCCTGCACGGTTCGCCGGCCACCGTCGTCTCCAAGATTCAAGAATTGCAGGCCATGGCCGGAAATTCTTCGATCATGCTGCACTTTCCGCCCTGGTACGGCGCGGAGAAGGCGCTCGCTTCGCTCGAACTTTTCGCTGGCGTGGTCATGCCGAAATTCAGAGAAAAACCCCGCGTGCAAAAACGCGCCTAACTCCAACCGATCTTTCGCGAGCGCAGTTCCATGGCTGGAACTCACCCGCGCACGATGTACTACGCGAGCGTCGGACCACGCTTGCGCGTTTTCAGCGTCGATGTCGAAGGCGCCACCTTGACCGAGCGCAGCGCTGTCACGCTCCCAGCCAATTTCCAATACGTTTGGGCGCATCCGTCGCGGCACACCCTTTATACCGTTTCCAGCAATGGCGGGCCGGGCGTCGCGGGCGACAAGCATTGTGCCACGGCGCTCGCCGTCGATCCAGCAACGGGCGGGCTGCGCCACATGGCGAGCCGCTTCGCTGCCGTCGCGGCCAATCCATGTCAGCGTGGATGCGAGCGGCCGATATTTGTTGACCGCCTACAACAATCCGAGCGGCCTGACCGTCCATCGGCTGCACGCCGACGGCGCGATCGGCGCCAGGATTGCGCAAGATCCAAATCTCGATACCGGCATCTACGCGCACCAGATTCTCGCGACGCCGTCCAACCGTTGCGTCGCGCTGGTCACCCGCGGCAACAATTCCGCCCCGGACAAGCCCCAGGATCCCGGCGCGATCAAGACATTCGCCTTCGATAACGGCGTCTTGCGAAACTTGGCTTCGATCGCGCCCGGCGACGGTCTCGGTTTCGGCCCTCGCCACCTCGACTTTCATCCGAGCAGACCGTGGGCATTCCTTTCGATCGAACGGCAGAATAAGCTTTACGTCTACGCCCTCGACGACGCGACCGGCCTTAAGCGCGAGCCCCTCTTCGTCAAGGAAACGCTGTCGAATCCCAAGTCGCCGGCAAGCCAAGGCGCCGGACCGATCCACGTCCATCCGAACGGCAGGTTCGTGTATCTGACGAACCGCACATTTCCAGCCGCGGGCGATGGCGTGAGGCAATTCTCCGCGGCCGGTGAAAACAACATTGCCGTGTTCGCCATCGATCGGAACAGCGGCGAGCCGAAAGCGATCCAGCATATCGACGGCCGCGGCGTTCAGCTGCGCACTTTCGGAATCGATCCGAGCAGCCATCTTTTGATCGCCGCGAGCATCATGCCGTTGCCGCTACGCGATGGACGAGCTTACCGGCGGGAATGATGTATTTCGCATTGCCGAGGACGGGACGCTGTGCGCAAATACGACGTCGATGTCGGAAGCGTGCAGCAATTCTGGAGCGGAATGGTCACGCTGCCGTAAGCGCCGCGCGTACGCGCAGGACAGACGGGCCTAAACCACAAAGCTGGGTTGCGTTGTCGCGGGCGAGGATCTCATGCGCCACCACAAACATCTGCTATTCTTGAAATGCGAAATCACGGGAGGAACCGCGCATGAAAAAGTTGCTGCTCATTCTCGTGGCCGCCGCAGCCGGCTTGTTCAGCGCGGCGCTCTACGCCGACGATTATCCATCGCGCCCGGTTACGATCGTTGCCGTGTTCGGGCCCGGCAGCGCGAGTGACACGCTGTGTCGCATCATTGCCGATCCTCTGAGCGCCGTGCTCAAGCAGCCGGTCGTCGTCGACGATCGACCCGGCGCGGACGGCGCGCTGGCGGCGCTCTACGTTCATCACGCCGCGGCGGACGGTTACACGCTCCTGATGGCGACTAACTCGCCGCTGTCGGCCGACGCATTTCTACACAGGGACGTCAGTTACGATCCGGTGAATGATTTCGTGCCGATCACGCGGGTGGGAAGCTTCACATTGATGCTCGTGGTTGATCCGAAGCTGCCGATTCACTCGGTGAAGGAACTCGTGGAATACGCCAAGGACAATCCGGGCAAGCTGTCGTTTGCGAGCGGCAACACTGCCGGCATCGTCGCCGGCCATACTTTGGCGAAATGGGCCGGCATCAACTTGCTGCACGTGCCTTACAAGAGCACGCCTCCGGCGCTCGAGGACATCATCGGCGGCCGCGTCTCGATGATGTTCGCCGATTTCACGGCCGCGCTTCCGCATATTAATTCGGGCGCGCTGCGCGCCTTGGCGGTGACGCGGATCAAGCGCAGTTCGTTCTTCCCCGATTTGCCAACCATGGACGAGGCTGGGATCAAAGGCTTCAACCTCGATGCCTGGGCGGGCCTGGTCGCGCCGACCGGCACACCGCCGGAGATCGTAACCAAGCTCAACGGTGCCCTCCGCCCGATCATCGACAGCCCGGAAGCACAGGCAAAATTCAAGAATGTCGGTTTCGAGGCATTCTCCTCGACGCCGGAAGGACTGGGCAATTACATCAAGCTTCAGCTTGGCGCCTGGGGCAAGATGGTCAAAGACGCCGGCATTCAATCGGATTGACTGGACAGGAGCGGTGGCGGCTTCCACGCTGCGGGTGCGTCCCTTCGAGGGCCGCTGCGTGGCCGCCTCAGGATGGAGAGGAAGCCCGATTAGGACCCGGTGCGAGCGAAGCGAACGTCGAAGGCCGACGCCGGGCACCTCCCGCATTAGCTTGCAAAGAACGATTAACCCCCGCCCCTGAGGGGCGCCGGCTGCTCGTCGAGCATCGCCCGGATCGCCGCGCGCGTCGCCTCGACATCGAGGCCGTGCTCGACGACGAGATCGTGGCAGTCGGCCAGGATCGCGTCGGCGTCCTGCATGATCTTCAGCCGCTTGTAATGATCGTCGCGGTGCAGCCCCATGCTCGCGCCGACAATCTCGTAGATATTCACGATGCGGAACGGAAAGTCGCGCTCATGGGCGCACAATTCGCGGTGATCGGAATGATAGACCCCGACTAGCGCATCGATGCCGGCCGCCTCGGCCGCTTTCAGCTCCTGTTCCTGCAGCTCGCGGCGGTAGGCCGGCAGCACGCGGATGCTGTTGGCTTGCAGCCCGACCGCCGGCTGGTGCAGTTCGACGAATTCGATGCCGGGCACCGCGCGCAGGATATCCTCCGCCGCCTCGATCACGCCGGCAACGCCGGGATGTCGATGCAGCGCAATCCGCATCGGCACGCGCTCGCAAAAGAGCGGCCGTAGCCGGTCGAGATTCTTGCGCAGGAAAAGGGTGAACGGCGTCATCTCGAACGGCTTCGAGCCGCGCGTTTTTTCGATCGTCGGCAGCGTCGTCTCGGTGAACTGAACCTGACATGACGGGCACCACGACAGCACTTGCCCGGTCTTGCTGTGCGCAAGCTTATCGAGCGTGCCTTCGGCGACGCGCCCGGACGTGGCGACATCACCAGCGCGCATCTGAACGATGCCGCAACAATGAGTCGGTCCGCCCATGACGTTATAAGTAACGCCGAGCGCGTCCATTATGTCGAGCGCAAGCAGCGCGATATGCGGCGTCTTAAGCACGTTGCAGCCGGTATAGAAAACGAAATCGGGAGGAACCTCGGTAATCTGCGCCGCCGCCCGCTTGGCGCCCTGCCCTAGGCGTTCCAGCAATGCGTCATCGAGCTGGATGCGCGAAAGATGTGTCACCTCATGCGCGACTTTTCGAAAGCCATCGACGCCGTTGCGGCGCTGCGTCGCTCCATCGTTGCTGGCCTGCGCCATTCTCACGCGCGCCATGTACAAAAGAAAACGCGGATTGACCCCGTAGTCGCAGGCCTTGATGCATTCGCCGGAAAGGATACAGGCATTGGCCCACTTGCGCGCGGCCTCGTTGCCGGAACCTGTGCGCAAAATGTCGATGACGCCGGTGATGACGTGAACGGGACTTTGTCTGTTTGCTGCCTGTGCCGCAGACCCCCACCCCAACCCTTCCCCTTCCCCTTCCAAGAGGAGGGAAAAATGATCAGCACTCTCGTTCCTCCCCCTGAAAGGGGGAGAATGAGCGTCAATGTTCAGTCCAGCTGCTTCCGTTATTGGGCAAACTTCGACGCACTTGCCGCAGCGCGTGCAGGCATCGGCCATCCCGTCGGCGCGCGCGCCCAAAGCGGTTTCGAAACTCGGAACCGGTGTTTGGAGGGGCGCCTCGGTCATGCCGCCGTTCCTAGCATTTCTCCTGACGCGATCGTGGTGCGCGCCAATCGGCCAAGGGCAGAAACATATAAGTGTGAGCAGCGTACCGTCTCGCCGACCCCGATTGAAGCCCGATCGAAAGAGGGCTTGTTGAAGGGCTTACCGGGCCGTTGTAAGACCAGGTTCTTCCTTCGGATGCCCGGCGTATCGCGACATTGAGCATGATCCGTCCCGAAAACCGGTATCCACTTTTCGGGATCATGCTTAAAGGCCGGGCATGTCCACGAAAATCGGGGCTCCATCAAGCCGAAATGCGAGGCGTGCAATGGGTGAATTCGCGATAGGACAGCCGGTTCCCCGCTTCGAGGATCCGCGGCTTGTCAAAGGCGCGGGGCGCTATGTCGCCGACATGATGTTTCCTGGAATGGCCTTCGGCTATGTGCTGCGCTCGCCCCACGCCCATGCGCGCATCCATTCGATCGACACATCGAAGGCCAAAGCGGTGCCCGGCGTGCTCGCGGTCCTAACGAGTGCCGACTACAAGGCGGCAGGATTCGGCGATCTTCCGGTTCCTGGTGGGCTGCAACGGCGTAACGGCGCGCCCGGCTACCGTCCGCGTTATCCTGCTTTAGCCGAAGACCGCGTGCGGATGATCGGCGACTATGTCGCCTTCGTCGTCGCGGAGACCTATTACCAAGCGGCCGACGCCGCCGAGTTCATTCAAGTCGATTACGAGCCGTTGCCGGCCATCGTCTCGACCGGCGACGCGGCAAAGCCCGACGCGCCGCTCGTGTGGGACGATTGCCCGAACAATATCGGCTTCGTCCAAGTCGAAGGAAATAAAGAGGCGACCGACGCCGCCTTCTCTCGCGCTGCGCACGTCGTCAAACATCGTTTCGTCATCAACCGCGTCACCGCTGCGGCAATGGAGCCGCGGGGCTGCATCGGCCTGTTCGAGCCGGCCGACGGACGCTACACGATCTACACGACATTGCAGCGAACCAATGTGTTTCAGACTGAACTGTCGCAATATGTCTTGAAGGTACCCGACAGCAAGATTCGCGTCGTCTGCGGCGATATCGGCGGCAGCTTCGGCATGAAGTCGGCGGTCTACAACGAAGTGGCGCTGGTGCTGTTCGCGGCCAAGGTGACCGGCCGCCCGGTGAAATGGGTGGCCACGCGCTCGGAATCCTTCCTCTGCGACGCGCAGGCCCGCGACAACGTCACGGAAGCGGAATTCGCGCTCGACAAGGACGGCACGTTCCTGGGCTTCCGCGCCAGAATCATCGCCGCGATCGGCGCTTATATGCAGGTCGGCATGCCGGCTTTCACCGGCAATCTTGGCACGCTTGCCGGTGTATATCGCACGCCGGCCTCCCATATCGACGTTACCGGCGTATTCACGCATACGCAGCCGGTGCGGCCCTATCGCGGCAATGGCCGGCCGGAAGCGGGCTACGTCATCGAGCGCATGGTCGATCTCGCCGCCGATCAGCTCGGCATCGATCCGACAGAGCTGCGGCGGCGCAACACCATTCCGGCAAGCGCGATGCCGTTCAAAACGAGCGTGACCTTCACTTACGATTGCGGCGAATTCGAAAAAAACATGGACCTCGCGCTGCAGACCGCCGACAAGAAAGGTTTCGAGGCGCGCCGCGCTCGCGCGCGCAAGAACGGCAAGCTGCGCGGTCTCGGTTTTTCCAATACTATCGAGCGTTCGGCGGCCGCAGGCCTCGAAGGCGCCGAAATCCGGTTCGACCGCACCGGCTCGGTCTCGATTTTTTCCGGCAGCGTCAATCAAGGCCAGGGTCACGAGACCGCTTTCAAGCAGATCGTCTGCGACCGGCTGGGCCTCGAGCCGAATGAAGTGACCTATATCCAGGGCGACACCGACCAGGTTTTCTTCGCCGAGGGCACCGGCGGATCGCGCTCGGCGACATTCTCCGGTTCGGCCTTCACGCTCGCCGCGGACAAAGTCGAGACCAAGGCCAAGGCCATCGCCGCCCATATGCTCAAGGTCGATGTTGGCGAGATCAATTTCGCCGACGGTGTGTTTTCGAGCAAGAAGACCAACCAGACGCTCACTATAAAAGAAGTCGCCAAGGCGTCGCTCGAACCGAAGAATTTGCCGCAAGGCATGGAGCCGGGACTGATCGAAAAGGCGATCTACACCGGCAAGGTGGCGAGCTATCCGAACGGCGTTCACGTCTGCGAGCTCGAAATCGACGAGGAGACTGGCGTTGTCGAGATCATCGTCTACAACGTCGTTGACGACGTCGGCACGGTGATCAATCCGCTCTTGCTGCACGGTCAGGTCGACGGCGGCATCGCCATGGGCGTCGGGCAGATCTTGATGGAAGACATCAAGTTCGACGAACAAGGCCAGATGCTCACCGGCTCGTTCATGGATTATGCCATGCCGCGCGCCAGCGACCTCACCGCCTTTCATGTCGAGAGCAATCCGGTGCCGACCAAGACCAATCCGCTCGGCGTCAAAGGCGCTGGGGAGGCGGGCTGCGTCGGCGCGATGCCGGCCGTCGCTAACGCACTCGTCGATGCACTTTCGGTGCTCGGCATCAAACATATCGAAATGCCGGCAACGCCCGAGGTGATTTGGCGCACCATCCAAGAGGCGCGCGCCAAGTCCGCATAGCGTGGAATCCAGCGCTTCGTCCCCTGGACGTCCAAGAGGCGAAGGCTCACCATGGACCGCAGGTCAAGCCCGGTGGAGACGAAGCCGGATAGCCATAAATGAGCGAAAATAGCGACGGCGCGCTCCCCCTTGCTGGAATTCGCGTCCTTGAATTCTGCCACACCATTATGGGGCCGAGCGCAGCCCTGATCCTCGCCGACCTTGGCGCCGACGTGATCAAGGTCGAACCGGCAAACGGCGATCCGACCCGGCGGCGGATCGGTTTCGCCGCCGGCTTCTTTCCGACCTTCAACCGCAATAAGCGTAGCGTCGCGATCGATCTGAAAAGCGATGAAGGGCGTGCCTTGCTCTATCGCCTGGTCGAAACTGCTGACGTGGTCATGGAAAACTTCGCGCCCGGCACCATGGACAGGCTCGGCTGCGGTTATGGCGATCTGTCACGAAAAAGTCCGCGGCTGATTTATTGCGCGCTGAAAGGCTTTCTCAGCGGACCTTACGAGCATCGCCCCGCGCTCGACGAAGTGGTGCAGTTCATGGCCGGGCTTGCCTATATGACGGGGCCGCCCGGCCAGCCGCTGCGCGCCGGATCCTCCGTCGTCGATATTATGGGCGGCATGTTCGCGGTGATCGGTGTGCATGCGGCGTTGCGCGAACGCGAGCGCACCGGGCGCGGGCAGATGGTCAAGTCGGCACTGTTCGAATCCACCGCCTTTCTAATGATGCAGCACATGGCCGGCGAGGTCGTGACCGGGCGGCCGCTGCCGCCGATGCCGGCGCGCCAAGGCGCCTGGGCGATTTACGAACCATTCGCAACGGCTGACCGCGAGCAGATCTTCGTGGGGCTGACCAGCAACGGCCAGTGGCAGCGCTTTTGCGAACATTTCGGCCGGCAGGATTTACTGAACGATCCGGCCTACAACACCAACGAGGATCGGGTGCGCGCGCGAGAAACGTTGCGCCCGATCGTCGCCGAGATCGTCTCGCGCCACAGGCTCGCCGGCCTTACCGAACTGTTCGACCGCATCGATATTCCGTTCGCGCCGGTCGCAAAGCCAGGCGATCTGTTCGACGATCCGCAGCTCAATGCTCGCGGCCGCATGCTTGAAATCCAGTTCACGGACGGCCTGCGCGGTAAGATACCGCGGCTGCCGATCGAAATCGGCGAGCACGATTTCGCGCTGCGCCGGCAGGCGCCCGCGATCGGCGAGCACACCGCCGAAATTCTCGGCGAACTCGGCATCGCCCCTGGCGAAATCGAAGCGCTGCGCAAGCGCGGTATCATCGCCGTAACGCGCTAGGGCGCCCAGAACCGTGAGTGAACGACTATGAGCGATTTGCCGGCCGCCGTGCACATTACCGAGGAAGGCCCGCGCGAGGGATTCCAGATCGAGAAAGGCGCAATCCCGACCGCGCGTAAGATCACGCTGATCGACGCCCTGTCGCGGACCGGGCTTGAACGCATTCAGATCGTCTCTTTCGTCAATCCGAGCGCGGTACCGGGCATGGCGGACGCCGAAGACATCGTGCGTGGCATCGCGGCGAAGCCTGATGTCGCCTACACCGCGCTGTGGCTCAACGAGAAAGGCTTCGAACGCGCGCTAAAATTTTCCCGCCGGCTGACCAATTGCGGCACGATTCAACTTTGTGCCTCAGAAAAATTTTCGCTCCGCAATCAGAACCGCACGGCAGCGCAACAGCTCGCCGGCCAGCATGCCATCGTCGAAATGTACAAGGCGGCGGGCATTACGGTCGAGCGCGGCAGCATCATGGCGGCATTCGGCTGCAATTTCGAAGGCGACGTTCCGGTTGCGCGCGTTGTCGCCCTGGTACAACAGATCCTCGACATCGCCAAGGAGCATGGCGTTACGCTCCGGTACATTACTCTCGCCGACACCATGGCTTGGGCAACACCGCTTGCGATCAAGCGCGTGGTGGGCAGCCTGCGCGAGCGCTGGCCCGAGCTCGAAATCGCGCTGCATTTGCACGACACGCGCGGCATGGCGATCGCTAATGCCTTTGCCGGGCTCGAAATGGGCGTGACACGCTTCGATTCGTCGGTGGCCGGCTTGGGCGGCTGTCCGTTCGCCGGTCATCAAGGCGCCGCGGGCAACGTCTGCACCGAAGATCTTGTGTTCATGTGCGACGAACTCGGCATTGCAACCGGCGTCGATCTCAATGCGTTGATCGAATGCGCGAAGCTCGCGGAGGACGTCGTCGGCCATCCGCTGCCCGGTTCGGTGATGAAGGGCGGCACCTTGAAAAGATTTCGGCAATAGGCTTAGCGGCATTTCCCGGCTGCGGTGCAGCGCGAAGCAGCACGCCGCCCATCCGGGACCGGCGGACGACTTCGCAATTGGCCCTACCCGTCGCCGCGGATTTTCCAAATTCCGGTTGCTGTCGCCACGGTGCGCGTGCCGACAGCGAGCTTCGACTGCATAAAGACGATCGCGCGCGTCAGGCGCACGACTTCGCAATGCGCTTCGACGAATTCGTTCAGCCGGACCGCGCCGACAAACTGGATGTTCAACTCGATCGTCGCGTGCGGTTTGCCTGCGGTTGCGCGCTGCGCCGTCATGCCCATGGCCTGATCGGCAAAAGTGGCGAGCATTCCGCCATGCACGATATCGGCGAAGTTCAGATGCTTTTTCCCGACGACGAAGCCGAAATGTCCGTCGCCTCGACGCCACAGCGGGCCGACCAATTCGCCGAATCCAACCGGCTTGACCATTGTCCAGCCCGCCGCGGCCGGATCGAAAACCTCGGCGTCGCTCGTTCCAGCCTGGTCGTTCACGCCGGCACCTTGGTCGCGGCCGGCCGCGCGGCAAGCCGCCGCTTGAGATCGGGAATGAGCTTTTCGGCATTGGCGCCAGTGGCAATGGCGCGGCCCTCTTGCTCGAGCGCTCGCACTGCCTCGACGTAGGCCTCAACCTCGGCCGCCTTCCGCACGGCCTGCGGATAGTCGCTCGCAAAGACGAGCTGCGATGAAGCGAGCACCGAACTGGGGTTCTCTCTCACTTTATCCCAATCTCGCAAAAACCCCGATTTATCGGCATTTCTACGATTCTTGTTTCTCTGGCTTTCTCCCATTATCTCCCCGCTTCTCGTTCTGAACTAGGGCTGGAACTAGGGAAAGATTTTTAGTTGAGTTGGTCGGAGCCGACATCCTACAAGCCCGCACATAGGAGGACACACATGGCACGCGGCGGAATTAGACGACTAACAGCAACGCGAGTCGAGCGCATTAAAGCGCCGGGCATGCACGCCGATGGCGGCAACTTGTATCTGAATGTCAGTCCGGGTGAGAACGGAAGCAGCCGAGGCTGCTGCAATTGCCGCGGAGCGACGTGTCATCCTGGACGGCGTAAGCGCTTGGCGATCCATCGGCAAGGCGCAGTCGTTCGACTCGTGGAAATCAATCGGCGCGGCGCTGGCCATAGGCAAGCAACACGCGCTGCGGGCCAGCGGCTCAGATATCGCATGGGGCCGAAGCTATTCTCTCCAGTTTAATAAGTGGCTCACCGCACATGGCTTCGCCAACATGGTGAAATCGACGCGCAGTCACGCCATCCAAATGTTTGAAAACATCGCGGAGATCGAACGGTGGCGCGGTACATTGCCGGAGAAACAACAGCGACGCCTCTGTGGACCTCAGCAAAACGTACGCCGCTGGCGTAAGGAAACCCGAGGCGAGGCACCACCCGATCTGCATCGCCAAGGTCGCGCGGCGTGGCGACGGCTATGCTCGATCATGCGATCATTGCCCGAAGCTGAGGCCGTTATCCTGTGGCACACCCTTTGGGACGACGCAGCTTCGTGGCCCGGATAGCGCCGCATTACATCCTAACGGAGCGGCCGGCAGTCGTCCGCGTTTGTGGGCGCGCGCGATATGACTGTTTCGTGTACGGCCTCTGCGGCGGTTTGGCGGTTCCGGACAAATGGAAGAGGAGCCATTACTCGCCGCGTGAGCCAAAATAGTGGCCGATCATAAGAGTCACAAGTGGGAGCAACGCCCATTTGAGAATATCTACAAGAGATGCCACGCGATCTGACGGCCCGCAGGCTATTATGTAGCCGCCGATAGCGAACACCGCAGCAATAAAGGAGTACAGAACAAGCCGCGTGCGTTCCAGAACAAAAAAACGCAAAGAAACAAGGCCATGTAAAATTAAAAAGAAAGTGGATTGTTAATGCCCAAAAGATCGATCCAGGTCCAGTAAACAGCTTCGTTTTTTGGATTTACAATCTAAACCCCGATTTATTTGTGAATGTGCTTTTGCCACACAGCGCAACACTAACTAAGCTCGGAGACAATAAGCAAATAGAGGCCAATCTTACTGTCCCACAAGTAGACGGAGAGATTCCCCTATTTTTTGGTCCGAAGCTCGATACTGACAGGTCTCCCAACGATCAGAAATAGTGGCCGCGATCCGCTACGCCTCGTCGTTAAGGCACCCTGCACTAGCGCTGACTGCAAAATTTCACAGTCAAATTCGGAGGAAGTCGGGTCTGTGCATTCCCACACGCGGTGTCCAACTGCTGCTGAGCAAGCCCATCGGCATCGCCGAGGTCGGCGTTGGCGAGGTTGGCGTTGGTGAGAGTGGCGCCAGTGAGCTTGGCCCCGTTGAGGTGGGCGTTAGCGAGGTTAGCGTTGGTAAGATCTGTGCCGGTGAGGTTGCTGCCGCTGAGATTTGCTCCGCCGAGAAAGGTACCGGTAAGCTTGGCGAAGTCGAGGTGGGCGCCGCTGAGCTTAGCGACGCCGAGGTAGGCGCTGCTGAGATTCGCGCCATTGAGGTCGGCGCCGCTGAGATTGGCGCCGGTGAGGTCGGCGCCGCTGAGATTGGCGAGGCCAAGCATGACGCCGGCGAGATTTGAGAAGGTAAGGTTGGCGCCTTTGAGATCTGCGTTACCAAGCCATTGATCCGCAAGATTCGCCCGAAAGAGATTAAATGGTCGCCTGAAAGGAGGCCCAAAGTTCACCGTCACTGCCATCGCCAGAGTCGTGACACCTAGAGTAATGACCGCTCTTCGACTCCAAGAAAGCCTAGGGAACAGAATGGTTAAGTGCACCGCGATAACACCTGCCGCGACGATGGCAAAAGCCTGGCCCCATCCAGGGAACACGGCAGCCTTCCACCAAAAAGCAAGCATCGCTAATGGCAACAGCAGGTAGAAGGCGAAGCCTCTGAAACTTCGCAAGAGGAGGTTCTTATCAGGTGTTAGTATCGGGGCCCGCGCTGCCGGCATCCATTGGGCAATCCGATCCAACCGCCGCTGATGCTCGACATAAATTTGCAGATAAATCCGTAAAACGATCAGCACTGCCGGACCGAGCAGCATGAATCCGCAGAAAGAGATTGGCCCGGTGAGGGGGACGTTCAGCTTCTCTCCGTCTATCAGGAGCGCGCTGTCCGGCGTCAATAGGGAGAGCATGCAGAATACGACAGTGCCAACGAACGTCAGGAGAATACGATTGACCTGCGCCTCAGTATCATCCCTTGCCTTGACGATGGCATCGGATGGTAGCTTGCAAAGACCTTGGCGTCGTTTCAGCAGTGGGTTCTTTTCATGCCACGCGCCCCACGCGGCCATCCTTTTCTTAAGCTGAGCGATGTGATCGTCGTTCGCCATGCGAATAGTTCAACACGACTGCCAACAGCAAGCCACCCATCTTGGGAGCGCTGGCCATCGAAATCGTACCACGAACCACGCTTGTTGTTCCTCGACAGTCGGGGGCGGCGGGAAGCGGCGGTCCTGCGGCTTAGTACTCACCGCGCGTGACCGCCGTCAGCTTGCGGTTTTTGATCCACCGTGGCGAACCCCAATCTTCCTCTGCTTCGCGCTTCACCGCTGGTGCTTTTGGGTTCTTGACCTTTACCCAATGCGGCGACCGGCCCGAGCGATAGCGAGATCCTAGGCGCTTTGACACGATGCCTTCACAGCCAAGCTTGCATGCTTCGCGATACACAATCGCGCCGTCTTCCTCGAAACACTCATTGAAAACGAGATTGACTTGCGAGCCACCTAATAGTTCCGCAAGCAATTCCTTTCGCTTCTCGATGGGCTCACGCCGCAGGTCCTCGCCATCGAGTTCGAGCAAGTCGAAGGCGCAATTAACCGCACTGGCGATTGTGCCGTGGCGGCGGATTAGCTCAAAGACCGCGAGACCCTTTGCATCGCAAACGATAGCTTCGCCGTCGATCAAGCATGAGCGGACTGGAAGCTTACCCACTGCCATTGCGATGAAGGGAAAGCGACGCGAGAAATCGTTTCCGGCGCGGGTGATCAGCTGCACGCCGGCACTATTCCGACGCGCCAGGATGCGGAAGCCGTCATGCTTGATTTCGTGGAGCCATCCCGGACCGGAAGGTGGGGCCTTAGCGGGTGATGGCAGACACGGCTCGATTATGCCCAGCCCTGGGCGGGTACGCTCACGCAACAAAACCATGGCCGCCTAAATAGGGCCGGCGATACAAAGAGTCGAATCTTTTAGTAATGCCAATGCCGATGGTAAGGCCGATAGTAGTTATACAAA